>Ga0307475_10000810_pt1 | contig 18844 bp, 10 predicted proteins | sample atmos_gasesECM1C_FD_203317 | JGI IMG/M metagenome (GOLD analysis project Ga0307475, IMG submission 203317) | Hardwood forest soil microbial communities from Morgan-Monroe State Forest, Indiana, United States - atmos_gasesECM1C_515 | ecosystem: Environmental > Terrestrial > Soil > Temperate... | reverse complement strand
CGCCATTGAGCATCCAGGGCCAGTCCACGCGATGATAGATTTTTGTCGCGAGGTCCTGGATTTCTTGGTCGACGAAGTATTGTCGAGCGGTGAGCACGCCGCAAAGGAGAATCGAAGTGTCGATCGAGGAGAGCTCGCATTTGGCCCAGCGTTCGCCGGTTTCCATGTGGATGAAATGAAAGAAGAAGCCGTGCTCATTGTGTAAGTCGTTGGCCAGGAAGCGCAGCGTGTTGCGAACGCGCTCGGCAATCTCTGCGGATTTCCGGTAACCGCGATGGTCGCCAATGCAAAGGCTGGTCAGGCCAAATCCCGTGGCGGCGATGCTTGACATCGTCCGCGAATCGTTGCCGTTCGCGAGGGCGCGATCTTTGACCTGTCCTGTTTTGGAGCTGGCTTCATTCCAAAAAAAATCAAAAATGGCGCGCTGGATTTCGTCCAGCAGTTGCTCATCGGTCCCTTCGAACGGCGCTCCGTTAGGCGGTAAGAAGGACGGAGAAGCGTGCTTTTGACAACTGGCGAGAGTGATGAGTGGCGGAGCCAGCAAGCCCATTCCGCCGATGCGCAGCACTTCCCTTCTGGTGAGAAGATGCGTACGGCTGGGAAGGTCGACACGCGTCATGGTTTGTCTTTGCTTATCGTTGGCGGCTCAGCTTACTTCGTGATTTCGAGCGTAGCTGGCACACCTTGGCTCGAGTCAGGAGCAATCCACAAAGTGACTTTTGCCGGCTCGACGGCGAACTTTTGCTGGTCATTCCAGATGGCAAATGCATTCGGCCCCAGCAGAAAAGTCACTTTCCTCGTTTCACCTGGAGCAAGGGTGATGCGTTGAAACTTAGTCAGGGCGCGAACCGGTTGAGCGACGCTCGTCCCCTGGAAGCGGAGATAGCACTCGACGGTCTCCACGCCCGCGAGCGTCCCGGTGTTGGTGACCTCTGCGCTGGCGCTCAGCGCCGCGCTTTGTTTAGGCTCGCGAGCTTCGAGGTCTTCGTTCAAGCTCTTCGCGCTAATTTGTGTCTTGTCGACGTGTAGGTTTCCGTAGCGAAAGGTTGTGTAGGACAGTCCGAACCCAAAGGGAAATTGCGGACTATTCTGTTCGTCGATGTAGCGGGAAACATATTTCTCAGGGCCATTACGAGGTGGGCGCGTAAGGTCAATTTTCCCAGCGGGGCGCCCGGTACTCAAAGCGTCGTAATACAAAGGTTCCTGACCGACGCTGCGAGGCCAGCTGACGACAAGTCTCCCACTCGGGTTTGCATCGCCAAACAGCGTCCGCACAAGCGCCGGCCCGGCCTGGATGCCGGGAAACCAGGCAGCCATTACAGCGGGCACGTGTTGGAACGCCCAAGGCAGCGTGAGCGGCCGGCCGCTGAAGATGAGGAGAACAACAGGCTTTCCGGTCGCGACGACTTTCTCGAGGAGCTCTTCCTGGCGGCCCGGCAAACCCAGAAAAGCCCGAGAAGCAGCTTCGCCGGTCATCTCCGGGGCATTCTCGCCGAGCGCCAGGATGGCGATGTCGGACTGTTCTGCCGCCTTGACCGCCTCTTCCAATTGGTCGTCGGTACCGCCGATGAACTCTGCTCCCTTGGCATAGCGAAGATTTTTCGCGCCAATTCTTTCACTGAGGGCTGCGCGCAAAGTGATTACGTCCTGGGCACGTCCCTGCCCAGCCCATGAGCCAAGCATGTTTCCCCTGTCGTTGGCCAGGGGGCCAATCAAGGCAAAACTCTTCGCGTTGCCGGGCAGCGGCAGAAGAGGGCCAGCCCCAACGCTCGAATTCTTAAGCAGCACAAAAGATTCTTCCGCTGCGGTTCGCGCGAGCGCCACGCTATCGGTGTGAAGCAATGCGCCGGCCTCCTTCGTTTCATCGGTGTAGGGATTCTCAAAAAGCCCCAACGCAACTTTCACACGTAAGACGCGGCGGACGGCTTCATCCACTGCGGCCTCCGGAACGTCTCCGGAGCGCACCAATTTGGCCAAGTGGTCGTGGTAGAGGCTGCTGACCATGTCCATATCGACGCCCGAGAGAAAAGCTTTGCGAGCCGCGGTCGCACCGTCGTTGGCGATGCCGTGCGGGATGAGCTCCGCAAGCGCCGTATAGTCGCTGTCGACAATGCCTTGAAATCCCCATTCTTTTCTGAGGATTTCTGTCAAGGTAAATGGATTGGTCGAGGAAGGCACTCCATCGAGAGCATTGAAGGCGCTCATCAGCGTGGCCGCGCCTTCCTCGATAGCCGCATGAAACGGAGGCAGATAGTATTGCCGCAAAGTGTGCTCGGAAACTTCCGTGGTGTTATAGTCGCGGCCACCTTCGGCTGCGCTGTAACCCGCGAAGTGTTTTGGGCAAGCGGCGACACTGTCGGGCGCATCGAGACGGGTTCCCTGGTAACCGCGCACATAGGCGCGGGCCATTACCTCGCCAAGATAGGGATCCTCGCCGGCGCCTTCCGCCATTCTGCCCCAGCGCGCGTCGCGCGCGATATCGACCATCGGAGAAAAAGTCCAGCGGATGCCGCTGGAGGAAGCCTCACGCGCAGCAACACGAGCGGTTTGTTGCACTAAGTCGGGATCCCAGGTGGAAGCCAGCCCCAAAGGAATTGGAAATTCCGTTCTGAAGCCATGAATCACGTCCAGACCAAAGAGAAGAGGAATGTGCAAGCGAGACTGTTCGACGGCCATATGCTGAAAGACGTTGACCTGATGAGCCGTGGTGATATTAAACAGTGCGCCGACTTCCCCCTTGCGGATCATGTCGTCGTAGTCGGTGCGGCCGGTGCCGGGGCCGGTGGGCTGGCCAGCGGAGTATTGGACCAACTGGCCGACCTTCTCCTCGAGCGTCATCTTTCTGACGAGTTCGTCGATTTTCTTTTCGGTTGCGGTATCGGAGAGAGTTGCGCGAGCCGCGGTGGCCCCAGTAGTCTTTTCCGCAGATGAAGTTGATAAGGGCGTGAACGGAAAGGCCAACAGAAGGAAGGCTGCGGCCGCCGAGCGACAGACGAGAGATGTCACGTTTCAGACGCTCCTTGTCATGAAAAAAAGGCCCAGAAACTTTTGCGTGCTATCTTTTGGATTCGACCCCGGTCAGAATCGACTTGCACACTTCTAGTGCGAGGCCGGTTCGTAACAGCTTTGGTCCTTCAAAATCCCCATGAATGGCACGACCGGGATGGTCCTCGAAATGGCGCACCCGAGCCCCCATTCCCGATAAAGCAGTAGGATACTAAACCGATTTATTGGCTGTTACAAGCGATGTGGCGCGCAAGGCAGGATAAGTTACGCTTGCGCGGCAGGAGCACGATTCGAGCTTGTGGCTGGTTCGGCAAATGTGGGAAACTACTTTACACGATATCTCAATGCCCCGGCCCAAATCAGGCACGATTTTGCGCGCTCGAACACCTTCTGGGCAAAGCGTGAGTCTCAAATCTCTCGCCGAACACCTGGGACTCTCACAGGCAGCTGTTTCGCTGGTCATCAACCGCGCGCCCGGCGCAAAATCGATTCCGCAGCGCACGCAAGAGCTGATCCGGAAAGCGGCGCGGGAACTGAACTACCGCCCCAATCACCTGGCGCGGTCACTCAGGCAACAACGAAGCTACACGATCGGCGTAGTGGTGCCGGAAATCAGCGAAGGGTACGCCGCGCTGGTGATGTCCGGGATTGAAGATCATCTGCTGCAAGAGGGCTATTTTTATTTCGTAGTGAGCCACCGGCATCGCGATGAGCTGATCGAAGAGTATCCGCTGCTCCTGCAGCAGCGCGCGGTAGAGGGACTGATTGCCGTCGACACGGCAATCACAGGCGCAGCGGAGGTGCCGCTGGTTGCCGTCTCGGGCCATCGCGAACTGCCCGGAGTCACCAACATTGTGCTGGATCACGCGCGCGCAGCCGCATTGGCGATGGAACATTTGACAAAGCTCGGGCACCGGCAGATGGCGTTTATCAAGGGACAGGCGTTCAGCTCGGACACGGCGATTCGCTGGGAGTCGGTGCGCACGGCGGCCGAAGCCTTGGGCGTGACCATTAAGGACGGTTTGGTGGGCCAACTGGAAGGCGAGTCGTCGTCACCGGAACTCGGCTACCATGTGACAAAAAAGCTGATCGCCTCAGGGGAACCTTTCACAGCTCTTTTTGCGTTCAACGATATCTCCGCGATCGGCGCGATTCAGGCATTGCGCGAAGCGGGCCGTCAGATCCCGCAGGATGTTTCCGTAGTGGGTTTCGACGACATTCAAAGCGCAGCGTTTCAAAACCCGGCGCTCACGACCGTGAGGCAGCCGCTGCGAGAGATGGGCATGCTCGCCGCCGAGACGCTGTTGCGGCGCATTGCCGCGCCTCCGGAAGCCCCCTACGCCAAGGAAATTGTGGTGCAACCCGAGTTGATTTGCCGCGCCAGCACGGCGGCAGCTCGCAATCCAACCTAGTTCGGGCGACGTTTCGGGAAGCACAAACACTGCCGTGAAGGCAACCGAATTCGAATTTCGCCACCGTTCAATTCTCAATCTCATTCATTTCTGGATTGCATTCCAGCTCTATTCCGTCGACCACATGAACGTTGTGTGGGCCTTCGTTCACTGGAACAATCCTCGCGGCGATTTCACCGCGCGAATCGTTTTTGGCTCCGCCGCGCTACTGCTCGGCTTGGCAGCCACGGTCCGAACTTGGGCGGCGGCCTACCTTCGCTCGGAGGTAGTCCACGACACGGCGTTGCACACAGAAACACTCGTGGCCGATGGGCCGTACCGCCATGTCCGCAACCCTCTCTATCTGGGTACTTTTCTCATGTCTGTGGGATTAGGCTTTCTGGCTAGCCGCTCCGGGTTCGTGGTACTCACCGTAGGAGCGGCGATCCGCATTCTCCGACTGATCGGGCGCGAAGAGGCGGAACTCGAAAAACAACAGGGAGAACGCTTCGGGGAATTCTGCCGGCGGGTGCCAAGGATATTTCCCTCGTTTCGCCCGCGCACTCCAGCGGCTGGGCTGAAGCCACAGTGGGGTCAGGCGTTTCGCGGCGAAGCTTTCATGTGGGGTTTCTTCCCAACGATGGTGGGCTTCACGATCACGCTTCAGGATCGCGTCGCCGAGATGCTCGCCGGTGTCACGCTTGTTCTTTGGTTTTTCGGCCGGGCTGTCGAGCGGAGCGGCGGCGTATGAGTTCGCACCGCGTTACAGCCGCTTCGAGAGATTATCCAGAAGTTCTGATCAACAGCGGAAGAAGCTTCACCGATCTTCCGCCCAGCGCTGATTCCCTTGAACCCCACTAGATTGGCAGCACCAGCCGAGCCTCGCACCCTCGCGCATCCGAGCGGTTCTTCAGGGTCAATTCCCCGCCATGAGCTTCGGCGATCTGGCGGCTCAGAACGAGGCCAATGCCGGATCCCCCGGGCTTGGTAGTGAAGAAAGGCACAAACAGGTTTGCCGTGTTTGGCAGTCCCGGACCCTCGTCGACGACCCACAACTCCACCTGACCGCGCCTGCGCATCCAGCCAACCTGAACGCCTCCCTTCGTTTCCAAAGCGGCATCCGCGGCATTGCGAATCAAATTGATCAATAACTGTTCCAATTGATCGCGATCCGCGGAGATCACCGCCTCCGGCCCCTTTCCCAGGCTCACTTTCACGCGGGTTTCGAGTTTCACCGTGCTGCCGACCCATTCCGAGACATTTACGGGCAACAATTTGGGCTGCGGCAAGCGCGCCAGTTGCGAGTAGGCAGTCATGAAACGGCCGAGGGCCTCGGTGCGAGAACGAATGATGCCCAGTCCTTGCCGCAAGTCATCCAGAATCGCGCCGAGCGAGTCCCCTCGCACTCCGGAAGATTTCGTCGCCGCAACAAGGCCACTCTCGAGACTTTGCGCGACCGATTGAATGGGGGCAAGCGAGTTATTCAGTTCGTGCCCGAGAACGCGGATGAGCCGTTGCCACGCTTTGCGCTCCTCGTCGCGAAGCGTGCGGCTCAGGTCGCTCAAGACAACCAGGTGATGGGGCCAGCCTCCCTCGCGAAACGACCCGCGGCGAAGTCCCCAACGCCCGGAACTGCCAAGGAAGGCTAACTCCATCATGCGAACGGGTTCGCCCTCGAGGCATGCGCCAAGCCCCAGCTCTTCGGCGGTGAATCCGAGAAGCCGCTCGAGCGGGCGGCCCAGCAGGCGAACGCCCGCGCGATTAACGAGGCGGAGTTTCTTATCCTGATCGAAAGTGAAAATGGCGAGGTCGATTTCCTCCATCACTGTCCGCAGGAGCGCAGTGGCTTCCAGCGCGCCCAAACGCTGCTCGCGCAGCGTTTCGCTGAGGGCGTTGACTTCCACCATGACCTCGCCCATGGCATCCTCATTGCGGGCGTCGCGAGCGCGCATGGAAAAATCCTCCTCGCGAAGGGCGGCCAGGAGATTGGAAAGGGTTTGCAGAGAAAAGGTCACGCGGTGTTTTACCGAAAGCGCGAAACCCAGCCAAAAAATGACGATAAAGAAAGTCAGCGTCCAGGCGGTGCCCGAGGAAGAATTTCCGGTCCACAGAAGAATCAGGGCAACCAGCGACCCCGGAAGGCCAGCGCCCAGCGCTAGGAGTTGGATCCGGCGCTCATACGTGAGTCGGGTCATTCCAGTCGATGCTTTTGCAGCCGGCGGTACATGGCGCTACGGCTCAATCCGAGAGCTTTGGCGGCTTGGCTGACATTTCCTTCGTGACGCGCAAGAGTACGCTGAATGAGATACTTCTCGACTTCGTCGAGACTCATCTCCTCCAGCTTTGCAACGCCGCCGGTGGCTTGCGGGCGCAAGCCGAGATCGGCCGCACGCACTGCGGGTCCGGGTGAAAGGAGCACGCCTCTTTCCACGGCATGATCCAGTTCGCGCACGTTGCCGGGCCAGGAATGCTCATGAAGAGCTTTGAGCGCCGCGGGATCGAAAGTGGAGATGTTTTTGCGATAGCGTTGCGCGTAGCCGTGAAGGAAATGGTGCGCCAGGAGATCGATGTCTTCGCGGCGGTCGCGCAGCGGAGGCAGGTGAATCTCAATGGTGTTCAGACGGAAGAGCAAGTCCTGGCGAAAGCGGCCGGCAGCGGCTTCCGCATTGACGTCCGCGTTGGTTGCTGCCAGAACCCGCACGTTCACGCGGCGCGTGGTCGAGGAGCCAACGCGCTCAAGATCTCCGGTTTCCAGGACGCGCAACAGCTTCGCCTGCAAATTCAAAGGAACGTTGGCAATTTCGTCCAAAAACAGTGTGCTGCCGTCAGCGAGCTCGAATCGCCCGACGCGATCGGCGCGCGCATCGGTGAACGCGCCTTTCACGTGTCCAAAGAGCTCACTCTCAAAGACGCCTTCGGAAAGCCCTCCGGCGTTGACCGTCACCATAGGCTTGGTCGCGCGCGCCGACAAAGCATGGAGCGTTCTGGCGACCACTTCCTTGCCCGTGCCGTGTTCTCCGGTAATTAGAACGTTGGCATCGGAAGGGCCAATTTGCGTAATCAGTTCCATGACCGGAGCCATTGCCGGGGAATTGGCCAGAAAGGTGGGGCGGGATTCCGCGCGCAAGAGGCGGTTTTCGGCCTCGAGGCGGGAGGCCTGTCGCAAAGCCTGGCGCAAGTCGATTTGCGTTCGCAGGATGGAGAGCAAGCGGTTATTTTCCCAGGGCTTGGCGATGAAATCGCGGGCGCCACGGCGCATGGCCTCGACCGCCAATTCGATGCTGCTCCAGGCGGTCATGACCACCACCGGCACGGTGCTGTCGAGGACTTGGATGCGCGTGAGCAGGTCGAGCCCCTCCTGACCTGAGGTCGTGTCCCGGGCGTAATTGAGGTCCATGAGGACCGCGTCGAATTCGCGGGCCTCGATGGCGTTGATGGCCTCGGTAGGGGAGGCCACTCCTTGCGTCTCGTAGCCCTCCGTCTTGAGGAGCAAACGAAGCGAGTCGCGGATGTCCGCCTGATCATCGGCCAAAAGCACTCGATAAGATTGCGCGGTGGTAGTCTTCATTCCGATGTATACGTCGAGTTCATCTTAGTTTTTCTTTCGCTGGAGTTCGGGTCAGCCCGAGACTCGTCACAGTCGAAGCGCCTCTACTCATAACGCAGCGCCACGAGCGGATCCACGCGTGTGGCTCGCCATGCGGGAATACTGCACGCGACGAGCGCTACCAGCGCCAGCGCCGCAGCGGCCGCCCCCAGAGATACGGGATCATAGGGCCGCACGGCAAAAAGCAAACTACTAAGGACCCACATCAAAGCAAAGGAGAGCACGAGTCCCGCAGCGAGCCCTGCCGCCAATAGCGACATGCCTTGCCGTATCACAAGCCCGAGAACGGCGCTGCGAGAGGCGCCCAGCGCCATCCGCAAGCCGATTTCCTGTTGCCGCTGGGTCACCATGTAAGCGGTGACGCCGTAAATGCCCAACGCCGCGAGCAACATCGCGCCGCCCGCAAAAATTCCAAGAAGCGCCAGAGTCAAGCGGCGGCGCGCGAGCGAGTCGGCCATCACTTCTTCCATGGTGAGCACGTGATCCACAGGTTGTTGCGGATCAATGCCGAGCACCAGCCGCTCGACGGCAGGAGCCAGGCTCATGGGATCAGCAGCGGATGTGCGGATCGCGAGAGACATCAAACCCGTCGGCCTTTGCGCCTCAGGCCAATAGAGCTGGACGCGCGAACGCGCTTCAAGAGTCCGGTAGTGCACGTGACGAACCACGCCGACAATGGTCATCCAAGGCTGCTTCGATCCCATGCCCCCGAGTTTGATGCGCTTGCCAACGGGATCCTCGTTTGGCCAGAAGGTACTCGCCATAGTTTCGTCGATGATGCCGACAGGAGGAGCGCTGTCGGTATCGCGCTCGTCGAGATAACGGCCAGAAACGAGCGAGATTCCCATCGCCTGGAAGTAACCGGGCATTATCGCGCGGTAGTCCGTCTCCGGAGAAGCTTTGTCCGGAGGGACGGCGCGGGAATCGACGGTGGCGGTGCCCGAGTTACCCGGGCCGCCCAAGGGAATGGCGGAGATGGCGCCTGCCGCTTGCACACTCGGCAAATGTTCGACGCGACTGACGAGTTCCTGGAAGAAAGCTCTTTGCTGCTCGGGTTTCGCATACGTTGCGCTGGGCAGCGATACTTGCATCGTCAAGACCCCCTCCGCGCGGAAGCCGGGATCGACGGCCAGAAGCTTTACGAAACTTCGCAGGAGGAGACCGGAGCCAGCGAGAAGCAGGACCGCCAGCGCCGCCTCCGCAACGACGAAGAGCCGCCGCAGGCGCTGCGAGGTGCGGCCCTCGCTCGAGCTGCGTCCGCCTTCCTTAAGCACCTCGTGGTGAACGCCGCGGCTGGCTTCCAGCGCCGGCGCGAGACCAAACAAGATTCCCGTGCCCACGGCCACAACGAAGGTGAACAGCAGCGCGCCCAAGTCAATTTGTGTGGACACGACGCGAGGCAGAGCGGTAGCACTGAGCGATACAATCAATTGCAACAGAATCGGCGTCAGCAGCAGCCCTAACAACCCTCCAAACAGCGAAAGAATCACGCTTTCGCAAAGCAACTGTCGGATGATCCGCCTTGTCGCCGCGCCGAGTGCCACGCGGATGGCGATCTCCTTCTGCCGCGCCGTGCTGCGCACCAGGAGGAGGCCCGCAACGTTCGCGCAGACGAGCAGCAGAACGAAACCGACGGCGCCCATGAGGACCCAAAGCGACGTTTTCACATCGCTTACCGTTTCCTCGAGCAAGGGATGCAGGAGCAGTGCGAAGCCAAACCGCTGATACGGGTATTCGCGGTGCTGTTCGATGATCGCTCTAGAAAGCGCGGCCATATCCTGCCGCGCCTCGGCAAGCGACACCCCGGGCTTCAAACGGGCGAGAACTTCGTACCCGTGATTGCCGCGATTATCCGGCGCAAAATCGGCAGGGACAAAAACCTGCGGCATCCAGAGTTCGGACGGCGACGGATAGTCGAACCCCTTCGGCATGACCCCGATAACCTGGCAGCTTCGGCCATCGATGATGACTTCCTTGCCGACAATCTGTGGGTCGGCGCCAAAGGCGCGCTGCCAGAGCCCATAGCCGAGAATCACAACGCGATCGCGTCCTTGCTGGGCCTCTTCGGGCAGGAATGTCCGGCCGAGGGGAGGATTGATCCCGAGAATCGTAAACAAAGCTGGCGAAACTGCAGCACCGGTGACGCTCTGCGGATTGCTGCCGCCGAGGCCCAGGTTGAATGTGCCGGGGCTTAACACCGAAACAGCGGAGAAACTCCGGTTTTGTTCGCTGAGGTCGCGAAATTCCGGGGCGGAAAACCAGTTCTGGTCATTGGGCAAGCCGATTCCGGTGAAACGGGTCCAAACCTTGACAAGTCCCGCGGGGTTTCGATACGGCAGTGGTTTGAGGAGAACCGTGTTGACGACGCTGAAAATAGCGCTGTTGGCCCCGATGCCCAATGCCAAGGTGACGACGGTGACCAGCGTGAAGCCGGGATTCCTCCCGAGCCCGCGAATTGCGTAACGGACATCCTGCCAAAAAGTATTCATTTTCTTGGCTCCCTGGCATCATTCGTAGCGTAAGGCAACCAGCGGATCGACACGCGTGGCGCGATGCGCGGGGATCCACGACGACAGCAGCGCAACACCGATCAAGAGCACCGCCATGCCCGCAAAGGTGATCGGGTCAGTCGCGCTGACTGCGTAGAGCAGGCTCGAGAGAACGCGCGTCAGCGCAAATGCCGCAACCAGGCCGCCAGCGACCCCCCAAAGCGCGAGCCGCAGACTCTGACCGAGCACCATTCGCAAGACGTCGCTCGGCGAAGCACCAAGCGCCATGCGCACGCCGATTTCCTGGGTGCGTTGCGTGACGTTATAGCGAATCAGCCCAAACAAGCCTACTGCCGCGAGCGTCAGCGCCATCGCGGCGAACACGCTCAGCAGTGTTACGGCGGAGCGCCGCGGCCCCATCGACATGGCGATGCGCTCGTCCATGGTCTTCAAATCGGAGACGGGCTGGCTGGGATCGACATCATGCACGGCAGCGCGAATCACGGCGGCCAAAGACGCTGCATCACCGCTCGTGCGGGCAATCAGAAAAGTGGCAGCGGAGTTTTCTTGGTACAACGGGAAGTAGTAGACGCCCTTGCCGGAGCCTTCCACACCCTCTCGAGATGCTTCCTCGCCGACAACCTGCGAGTGGCGCACCGGCCGAACGATGCCAACAATAGTTTTCCAGGGGGCATTGTTCCCATTGCGAATGCGCTGCCCCAAGGCATCCTGATGGGGCCAATACTCGCGGGCAAGATTTTCGTCGATGATGGCCACCGGCTGGCCGCCGCGGCGGTCTTGATCGGTGAAAACGCGTCCACGGAGCAGGCGAATGCCCATCGTCTCGAAGTAGCGCGGGCTAACGCCGCGAACGTCGCCGTGCGGCCCGGGATCGCCCGGAGGGGCTACGCGCGCTTCAATATTGAACGAGGCAGAACCCCCGAATCCACTGAACGGCAGAGGCACCGCAGCGGCTGCGAAGATGACTCCGGGGGCGCCAGAAAGCCGCTCGAGCGTGCTGTTAAGAAACGCAATTTGCTTGTCCGCCGTATCGTACTGGTGCTCGGGCAAGGCCAATGCGGCGGTCATCAAGCCACGAGGACGAAAGCCAACGTCGACATCTTTGAGTCTCTGCAAACTCTTCAGGAACACACCGGCGCTGGCGAGCAACACCAGGGCCAGGGAAAGCTCCGCTACGACCAGCCCGCTGCGGAAACGATGGCGGCCAGCGCTTCCCTCTCCAGTGCCGCGGCCCTGCTTCAGGTTTTGGTGTGGATCGAGAAAGGCGATCTGCCACGCCGGTGCAGCGCCGAAAATGATGGCAGAGGCTCCGGCAAGCAACGCGGTAAAGAGAAGCACATACCAATCCAAGTGAATGTCCAAACCGGTGGAAAGATTCCCGGGAGCAAGCCACAGCAAGGCACGCACCGCCTGGAAGGCAATCACCAGACCGAGCGCCATACCCACCAAAGCCAGCGCCATGCTTTCCGTGAGCATCTGGCTAGCCAGGCGCCACGGCGAAGCGCCGAGCGCCGTGCGAACGGCAAACTCTCGCGCGCGGGCGGAAGCGCGGGCCAACAAAAGCCCGGCAACATTCGAGCAGGCAATCAGCAGAACCAAACCAACAGCGCCCAGGAGGATCAGCAGCGGCGTGCGTACGTCACCATACACGAATTCCGTGAAAGGAATGGCAAACAAGCTCCAGCCGGAGGCTTTTGGATAGCCCTGCGTGCGTGGATCGTCGCTAATTTGCTGAGAAGTCATTTTGAGGAATGCCGCCGCGCTCGAAGGTTTCACGCGAGCCTCGAGACGCGCGACCGCGAGATAGTTTTCATTGAAGATGTTGTCGAGCGAAAAGGCGTCCGGCGCGAGGCCCAGTGGCGCCCAAAGATCCGTTTGGCCGGGCCACTCGAAATCCGGCTCCATGACCCCGATGATTTTGTACGGTTGCTGGTTAAGCTGGATGGAACGGCCAACAATGTCTCGATCGCCGCCAAAAATCGACTTCCACGTGCCGTAGGCCAGAACAACCTCATGATCGGCGTTGGGCTGATCTTCTTCCGGCGCAAACACGCGGCCTAATAAAGGCCTGGCCTCGAAGACGTCGAACCACTGCCAGGACACTCTGGCGCCACGCAGGCGCAGCGGCCAGGCGCCGGCGGCGTAATTAAAATCGTTTTCTGTCTCGATGGCCGCGGCGGCGAAAGTCTGCTTGTTGTCGCGGACAAACGTATAGTCCGGCGCGGAAATCACAATGCTCTTGAGATTCAACTTTTCGTAGCGCGCGCGAATGGCAAGCAATCGTTCGGGGTGAGGTATGCCGTAGGGGTGCAGCAAAAGCCCGTTCACCACACTGAAGATGGCGGTGTTTGCGCCGATGCCGAGGGCCAGCGTCAGAACTGCCACCACGGTGAAGCCGGCACTTTTTGACAGCATGCGCAACGCGTAGCGAAAGTCCTCGAGGAATTTTCTCATTTCTGCCTCATTCGTAACGCAACGCGACCATGGGATCCACGCGCGACGCACGGTAAGCCGGGAAGAAACTCGCCAAGGCTGCGACAACGGCAAACAACACAACGGCTGACACGATGACCATAGGATCGGCAAAGCCCAGGCCGAAAATCATGCTGCGCACCACGTGTGTGCCAGCCAAAGCGGCGGGGACGCCGATGGCTATGCCGATCAATACGACAACAAGACTTTCGCGAAGGACCTGCCACAGCACATCGGCCGGTCGAGCGCCCAAAGCCATGCGAATGCCGATGTCTCGCGTCCGCCGAGCGACGATGTATGCCATCACACCATAAAGACCAACGCTGGCTAGCAAAATGGCGAGAAGGCCGAATGCGCCGGAAAGTTGCTCGATGAACCGGTCCGTTTCGAGCGTGTCGCTGACCAAGCCAGACATGCTATGAATCGAGATCGGCGGAAGAGACGGGCCAACTTGCTCGACAGCAGAACGAAGCGCGGCAGCTACACTTCGCGTGTCTGCAAACGTGCGCACTTCATACACAGCGCTCGATTGCTCCCACATGGGATTAAACAGGGGAACGTAGAAACGGGGCGGAGTTTTTTCCCGGAGGCTGTTGTACTTGGCATCCGCGGCCACGCCCACGACGATCGAGTTCCCGGGATTGCCGGGATAAGTGTCGCGAATGTGTTTACCAATCGGATTCGTATTGGGAAAGAAGCGGTGAGCAAAGGTTTCGTTCACCACCGCAGGGCGAAGACCTTCGGCGCGGTCCTGTGCGCCGATTTCGCGGCCGAGGAGAATGGGAATGCCCATCGTCGAGAAATAGGCAGGGCCGACGTGATCGATCCGCGAATCCATCTCTTCGCCGGATTTGGGGGTGTAGCCCTCGACGGCAATGGGATCTCCGGATTCCTGATGGCTGAACACGCCGTTATGAGAGACGGTCACGCCGCGCAAACCAGGAACGGTCGAGATTCGCGAGAGCAGGTCCTCGTAGAGGCGCGTCACCGCCGCGCCCTTGTATCCACCGGCCGCAGCGTTCACGCGGAAGAGCAGCAGATTTTCTTGATTGTATCCAAGGCTCACGCGGCCGAGCTTTGAAAGACTGTGAACAAACAACCCGGCGGCGATCAGAAGAACCAGAGAGAAGCTGACCTGAGCAACGACCAGGGTTTTGTTCAAAGGCAAGCGGCGGCCGAGAGATTCGCCCGCGGGCGTAGACCCGGTCGACTTCATCCTGGTCGAGAGATCGAGACAGGTGGCCTGCAGAGAAGGAAAGAGCCCGAAGAGAACAGCAGTCAATAGCGTGACGAGCGCCGTAAAGGCGAGGACGCGTGCATCGGGATGGAGATTGAGCTGGACCGCTGCGGGGCCATTCGCAACCCCGCCCACCATGCGCAATAGCAAGGAGTCCGCCCAAAACGCCAGGACCATTCCAATGCCGGCGCCAAGAATCGCGAGCAGAAAGCTCTCCGTTAGGAGCTGGCGCACCAGCCGAAAACGGTCAGCGCCAATAGCGAGTCGCAGAACAAACTCTTTTTGCCGGGCCTCGCCGCGCGCTAGCAGCAGATTGGCAACGTTGGCGCAGGCAATCAGCAAAACGAGCCCGACAAGGGCCATCAGAAATTCCAGCGGCTCCCCAAACGAACCCTGCAGCGTAGAAGCGCCGCGCACCGCGGACTGAACCTTTAACCGCTGGTCGAGGAAGTCGTGTCGTTGCTCGGCGGAGATGCCCGGACCCACAAGCGATTCCACCAGGCGCTTGAAAACGACGTTCATGCTGGCGTTAGCTTGTGCGATGGACATTCCGGGCTTGAGACGGCCGATGACCTGAAGCCAAATGTGCTGATTGAGGATGCCCTCAGGAGAAGGACTAAGCAGATCAGGGCCAGGGTAAATCGCATCTTGCATGGTGATGGGGACCCAGACGCCGGGCGCTTCACCGACGGTTTCGCCGAAGAAACCCGGCGGGGTTACCCCCACAATTTGAAAGGAGGCGTTGCGAATTTGAATCGTCTGGCCCAGTGCTGAGGGATCGAGAGCGAGCCGCTGCTTCCAAAACGTGTAACTGATCACAGCGACCGGCGATCCACCACGAACGCGGTCGACTTCAGGGGTGAAGAAGCGTCCCGCGGCAGGGTTCACGCCGAGGGTGCTGAAATAATCGCCAGTGACCAGACGGACGCGCGTGGTCTCCTTTGGTGCGCCTGCGCCAGGGTTGCTTGACGAGTTTCCGATGGTGATGTCGACTTCGGGGAGCTGGCTGTCCGCCGCGAAGATTTTCGAGAACACCTCGTTGTGATCGCGGAGATATTGAAATTCGGAGTAGGCGAGCAGCGAGCGCTCCCCTCCTTCTCCGCCGAAATCGCTGCCGTGGGCGTCGGGATCGCTCAGCAGCGCAAGTTCCTCAGGATGCGAGACCGGGAGGGAGCGAAGGAGCACGGAGTCGAGGACACTGAAGATGGCGGTGTTCGCACCGATGCCCAAGGCGAGCGTCAGAACCGCCACGACGGTGAAGCCGGGACTCTTCAGCAGCATGCGCAACGCATACCGGATATCTTGAAGTAGAGTGGTCAATTAGTGGCCTCCAGCCACAGTGAAGGACGGGGTTTTAGCCGGGTTGCGCGGCGTTGGCGTCCATGTCTGCCGTCGCGGTTTCACCTACAACCCATCCGTCCTTCAATTGGATAATGCGATGTCCATAGGAAGCATTTCTCTCTGAATGCGTGACCTGAATGATGGTGGTGCCGGCATCATTGAGCCTTTTGAAAAGCTGCATGATTTCGTCGCCCTGTGCGGAATGGAGGTTCCCGGTGGGCTCATCGGCAAGGATCAGCTTCGGGTTCATAATCACGGCGCGGGCGACACCCACGAGTTGCTGCTGCCCGCCGGAAAGCTGATTGGGAAACAAATCCTTCTTGCCCACGATGTTGAAGCGATCCAGAGCATCGCAAACGCGGCTGACGCGTTCCTTATGCGGGACGTTCTTGTAGGAAAGAGGCACTTCGAGATTTTCAAATACCGTGAGATTGTCGATCAGGTGATAGCTCTGAAAGACAAACCCAATGTTGGCTTTGTGCAGTTCATTGCGTTTTTTGACGTTGAGCCTGTGAACAGGCTCCGTATTGAAGTAGTATTCGCCGGTCCATGCGCCATCGAGCATTCCGATGATGCTGAGCAGCGTGGATTTTCCCGCGCCGGACGGGCCCATGATGGTGACAAATCCGCCCGTTTGAATCTCCAGATTGACGCGGCGCAGGAGGAAGAAGCGGTTCGGCCCGGCCTCCACAGATTTTTCAAGGTTTCGCAGTTGAATTATTGGTTCCAAGAGATCTCCTTATTAAAGACTGCTTCTCATTCATAACGCAGCGCGACCAGCGGATCGACATGCGCAGCACGCCGCGCGGGAATATAACTAGCCCCCAGAGCCACGAGAACAAAAATCAACGAGCCCGCCGCATAAGGGCCTATGCTTGTCGCACTAACTCCGTACAGCAAGCCACCGAGGAATTGCATTAGAGCGAGCCCGCCCACGGTGCCCGTCGCGATACCAATCAGCGAAAGAAGCAAGCCTTGCTTCACAACCAGCCGCAGTACCTGACGAGATTCCGCGCCAAGCGCCATGCGCACTCCAATTTCATGGGTTCGCTCCTTCACGAACAAGTTCAGCACTCCGTAAGTGCCTACGGATGCCAGCCCCAGCGCGACGGCAGCGAAAAGGATCATGAGAAACGCATCAAAACGCGGCGCGGCAACAGAACCAGAGACTACCTCAGACATAGCGCGCAGATTGGTGATGCGCAGCTCAGGATTCACTTCCAAAACAGCTTGGCGAAGCGCCTGGCCAAGACCGGGTCCTCGCATGGCGCGAACCACATATTCAGCCGCCGAGTTCATACCACCGGCTTGCGCCAACGGGATATAAACCATGGGCGGTGCGGGGCGCGTGAGCAACATGCCTTTCACATCCCCGACTACGCCGACAATTTCCCGCGGGGGTGGCGGAGGTTCCCACAAGTGCCGGCCCATGAAGTCGCCGATAATAATGTGATCGCCAAGGGGACTCTTCTCTTTCCACCAGCGGCGGGCGAGACGCTGGTTGATAACGGCGACGAGCGGCGCTCCTGCCGCATCGCTTTCCTCGACACCGCGTCCGGCCAGGAAGGGGATTCGCATCGTCTCGAAGTAGCGTTCGCTGATTCTCCGGATTTCCATTCCGCCAATGCTGTGGTCGGCATCGTTATGACCCGCGAGCTGTGCCGGCATATTCCCCTGGCCGTCGAGCGGCACGACGTTGACCAGAGCCGCGGAACTTACTCCGGGAAGCGTCTGAATGCGAGTGAGCAACTGCTTTTGCAAGGCCCTCGTGCGTTCCTCTGAAGAGCTGATTTCGCTCGGATAGGCTACGCTCATCTTGAGGACGTTGTTGGGGTCGAAGCCGAGCCTTTCCTGATGCAGGCGGTAAAGGCTCTCCGCCAAGAAGCATGCCCCAACGAGCAGCATGAGCGAAAACGCCGTCTCGCTGATGACCAGCACGCTGCGAATGCGCCCGTGCGCAGCGCCGGTTGAACCTTGCTTTGGTTCGCCCTTGATCCCGCTGATCAAATTGCTTCGCGTCGTTTGCCACAAAGAAGCAAGTCCAAAGACGGTGCTGGTGAGGATGGTGATTCCCAGCGCAAAAGCAAACACTCGACTATCGATGCGAATCGAAGTGACAGGAGCGTGCAGGTCCCAGGGAACGGCGCTGAGCAAAGCATCGAGCCCCCAAAACGCAAGGAGCAACCCGGCAGAGGCGCCTAGGACGGCCATCAGAAAACTTTCCGTGAGCAGTTGGCACACGAGCCGTCTTCGGCCGGCACCGAGTGCCAGACGTATGGAAATCTCGCGTGTCCGCATATAGGTTCGCGCGAGAACCAGGCTGGCCACATTGACACAGGCAATTAGAAGCAGAAGGCCGACGGCGCCGAACAGCACGAGCAAGCTCGGGCGAATATCTCGGGTCAGCAACCGCTGATAGTTGAGAACGCCTAGTCCCAGGAGGTTGCTGTCCTTGTCGGGAATCTGTGGAAAGAGCACAGCCATTTCGGTCTGCGCTTGAGCCAGATTCACACCAGGTTTCAACCGGGCAATCGCGGAAGTATTGAATCCCCTGTCGCCAAGGCTGTCGCTCCGCTGGAGCGGGATGAAGGCGTCTACCGGGTTCTCGACAAAAACGAAATCGCTAGGCAACACACCGACCACCGTGTAGATGTCCTGATGGGCCTTCACCTGTTTACCGATAATCTCAGCGCTTGCGGCAAACGTGCTACGCCACGCGGAGTTACTCAAAATCAAGGAGAAAGCGGAACCGGGCTGGGTTTCCTCGCGGGTAAATTCGCGGCCCAGAGCAGGAGTAACCCCAAGTACGCGGAAGAAGTCCGCGCTCACGCGAAGGGCCTTCAGCCAATCAATCCTGTCCTGCTGCCTCACTTCGAGAGTGCTCCAGCCCTGAAATCCTGCAATGCTACAGAAAACGGGCCCTCCGTGGTCTCGCAAGAACTCGAATTGAGAGACGGTCACATCGTCGAAAGTGTCGTTCTTTGCTTGAAAGCCGATTTGGGCAATGCGCTCGGATCCCGGATAGGGAAGCGGGCGCAGCAGGACTGCGTTTACGACACTGAAAATGGCGGTATTCGCGCCGATACCCAGTGCGAGCGTAAGAACGGCTACGGCCGTAAAGCCGGGATTCTTCCTGAGCATGCGCGCGCCATACCGCAAGTCTTGCCAGATGGTTAGCATTTCATCGTCCCCGATGACTCAGCGGGGGAATCCACATTACTCATAGCGCAGCGCAACCAGCGGATCGACACGCGCGGCGCGGCGCGCCGGCACATAGCAA
>Ga0307475_10000809_pt1 | contig 18853 bp, 18 predicted proteins | sample atmos_gasesECM1C_FD_203317 | JGI IMG/M metagenome (GOLD analysis project Ga0307475, IMG submission 203317) | Hardwood forest soil microbial communities from Morgan-Monroe State Forest, Indiana, United States - atmos_gasesECM1C_515 | ecosystem: Environmental > Terrestrial > Soil > Temperate... | reverse complement strand
CGCCGGGAACAATTCCTTCCTCGACAGCCGCGCGGGTTGCGTGCATGGCGTCTTCGACGCGAGCCTTCTTTTCCTTCAGCTCGGTTTCGGTTGCCGCACCCACTTTGATCACCGCGACGCCGCCGACCAGCTTGGCGAGGCGCTCCTGGAGCTTCTCGCGGTCGTAGTCGGAGGTGGTGTCTTCGACCTGCGTGCGCAGCTGCTTGATGCGGCCTTCGATCTCCGAGGGCTTGCCGGCGCCTTCGACGATCGTGGTGTTGTCCTTGTCGATGGTGATTTTCTTGGCGCGGCCGAGATCTTCAACCTTTACGTTCTCGAGCTTGATGCCGAGGTCTTCCGTGATGGCCTTGCCGCCGGTGAGCGTGGCGATGTCTTCGAGCATGGCCTTGCGGCGGTCGCCGAAGCCGGGCGCCTTGACGGCAGCGCACTGAATGGTGCCACGGAGCTTGTTCACAACGACCGTCGCGAGCGCTTCGCCCTCGACGTCCTCAGCAATGATCAGCAGTGGCTTGCCCATCTTGGCAGTCTGTTCGAGCAAGGGCAGCAGGTCCTTCATCGAACTGATTTTCTTCTCGTGGATCAGGATGTGAACGTCTTCCAGCAAGCACACCATCCGTTCTGGGTCGGTGACGAAATAGGGCGAGAGGTAGCCACGGTCGAACTGCATCCCCTCGACCACTTCGAGCGTCGTCTCCATGGTCTTCGATTCTTCCACGGTGATGACGCCGTCCTTGCCAACCTTCTTCATGGCTTCGGCAATGATGCTGCCAACTTGCTTGTCGGTGTTGGCGCTGATGGTTCCCACCTGCGCGATCATGTCGCCCTTCACCTCGCGGGAGAGCCTCTTGATCTCTGCCACGGCGGCTTCCACGGCCTTCTCGATGCCGCGCTTGAGAGCCATCGGGCTTGCACCCGCGGCAACCGTCCGCACACCTTCGCGGAAGATGGTCTGTGCCAACACGGTCGCTGTCGTCGTACCGTCGCCGGCCACATCGGAGGTCCTGGACGCAACCTCGCGCACCATCTGCGCGCCCATGTTCTCGAGTGGATCCTGCAGTTCGATTTCCTTCGCGACTGTCACGCCGTCCTTGGTGATGATCGGCGCACCAAACTTCTTTTCAATCACGGCATTGCGCCCCTTCGGGCCCAATGTAATCTTGACTGCGTCAGAGAGAATGTTGACACCCCGCAGAATCGCCTGACGTGAATTCTCACCAGTTACAATTTGTTTTGCCATTGGATTTCACCCTCCCGGGTGAATGCGAACTTGAGGCCGGTCCAAAAGCCTTCGGATCGGCGAAACTATTTCTTGCCGGCTGCTGCCTTAGCGATGCCGCTAAGCTTTGCCAGGATTTCCTCCTCGCGGAGGATCAGGTACTCCTGGTCATCGATCTTGATGTCGTTGCCCGTGTACTTGCCGAACAAAATCCGGTCGCCTACCTTCACATCGAGCGGAACCCGTTTGCCCTTTTCGATCTTTCCGGCCCCGACGGCCATAACAGCGCCCTCTTGAGGCTTCTCTTTGGCCGTGTCGGGGATAATGATTCCGCCCTTCGCGGTTTCTTTCTCTTCCAATCGCCTTACCAGGACGCGGTCGTGCAGAGGAGTGATATTCACAGTCATTTCTTTAACCTCCGTTTAATCCATTTTGAGAATTACACAAATAAACTCGCTATCGCCCTGGGCCGACGCTAAGGGCGAAAAGTCTTTATGTTCTTCTGTCGCACTGCTTCCATCTCGTCGGCTTCGCTGTTCCGGCGGTCGATTTCCTTCTGGGGGGCCTCTTGCTTGTTCAGTTTCAAAGACTCGGCAATTGCAGCCTCAGCTTGTAGGTCCATCCTCTTTGAAAACACAGCCAGCCCGAAAGAGTTCAGAGTGCTGGAGTGGAAAAGGTCTATCGAGCTCCCTGAATCCGCCCAACGAGCGATGACCGTTTCTGCGGACGCATAGACATCGTTTGTTGGGAAGTTGATCTCGGGATAAAACCTCGTTGCAGTTCCGTACCGGGCGGAGATGGCTCGCACCATGTCGTCTTCGGTCAGGCCTTGTATGGCGTCCTGCTCATAAGACACCACCATCCGATAGAGCTCCCCGTTGTAGAAGCTGAACAAAATCCTCGAAACCGGTTGCACCTGGACCGAAGAGTAGGGAGTGTCAACCGGCCAATACGTCAACTCCTGGATAACGGCAGGGCGCTGCTGGATCAGATTTGCCCGGTGAGGGTCCTGGCCAATCTGCTTCGAAAGTGCGGCGAGACTTGTTCCGAGCGAAAATTTCCGATACCTCGAAAGATCCTGACTGGAAATGATGGGAGTTGAAAGCAGAATGAATACGAGACAAATCCACGATTTGCGCATCATTTTCATGTGAGCATCTCCTTCAGAAAAATTGCGGATTCACAGATTCAAGATTGTTGCCACATCTGGCTGCCTGATGACTTCTTCTAGAGGCAATATCAAGCCCTTTGCGCGCCCCATGCTTGGGTTCACGCCACTGGAAATCTCTCTTTGGCCCGACGGTTGAGCGACGACGTCGCTGAAAAGAACCATGCTTTTCTGGACGTGCCGAGGGTGGGCGTAAACTCTCGTGTAAGGCACTCCGAGGAAATGCTTCGAGACCGTCTGCGAGATTTCCAAGGAATTAAATTTCTCTGGCTTCAGGTTCGCTAGGATTCGCTTGACTGCTCTGCGCACAGCCTTTTGTCCGTCAAAACCGAGGATGGTTGCTTTCATTTCATCGGCCAGGTAGAAAAAGGTCCATCCTGCTTCGTGGATTTTTCGACCTAGCCCGTACCCATCGAGATTTTGGACTAATCTCCAACCAGTCGCACAGGGCTCACTTTCAAGTTCCAGTGCGTCCGGCAAGAATGTGCCATCCTTGATCAGGATGGTCCCCGTCTTGATGGTCTGTGCCACGCGGGCTCTCCTCGGCGTCTACGGTGATCGGTGAAGTAGGGGGGCGGACTTAGCCCGCCCCCCCGACCGAGCGAAAAGATCTGCCGGCCCTAGGCTGCTACGGCAGCGGCAATCTTGTGGAAGGTTGAGTTGGAAACCTCGTAGGTTTCAACCTGAGGAGTTCCATCAACCAATCCAGCAAGTATCTTGGTTACTTCGGGATAGGTTGCGCGATTATAGGTTTCAGCGTTTTCTTTGTTTTCCCACAAACTGATTCCAAACACCTTCGTTTCGCCCGGGGCCACAAACGAGATTTCGTCGTGGAACCCGGTCTGTTTTCGAAGCAGGGGAATGATTTGCTTTTCCAGCCTCTGGGTAAACTCCGCGAGGCTATTGGGTTTCAAATTCAAGGATACTCGGCGTGCAAACATGGCAACCTCCTTGGTTGTCGTGGCCAAGGGTGGATTCCAGATAACCCAATTTAGTTTAGATTACCTTAAGGCTCCCTCAGATACTTAACCATACTGAGTCACTTAACTTGACGTGTCAAGTACAAACTGGGATTATTATTACTGGTTAATTCGTCTAGTGAACTCAAGCGGAGGCGTCCTGTGGATGTTTCTTTAGTGATCAAGCAGCGGCTGGAACAAATGGGGGTTGAGCAGAGAGATCTGGCAGCTGCTGCTGAGGTTACCGAGTCTTACATTTCGCAGCTGTTGACTCGGAAGAAATTGCCCCCTGCGCCTGACCGGACAGATATTTACGAAAAGATGGGGAACTTCTTGAAACTGCCGAGCGGAAAGCTTTCGAAGCTGGCCGAGCACCAGCGCATGGAAGAATTGAAGAGAAATCTGGGGGACCCACCCAAGCCCTTGTTCAAAGAGGTTCGAGAGTTGATTCTCCGCAAGTGCCAACCCGGCAAAGAAAAACAAATACGCGCGGTTTTTGAGAAGCAGCCCTTCGGCGAACTCGAACGCCTGGTCACGCAAAAACTCTTGGACGTGATCAAAAGAGTCGCCAGAGGCGAATTGGAAAGTGAAACCTGGCTCCGCCTGGTGGCTCGGCTCAGCGGCCGAAGCTACGAACAGATGCGAGTCATTCTCCTCGAGTTCCTGGACACGGATGTCTTTAACATATCAGTTGAAAACTGCGTTTCCTTCCTGGATCCGCTGATCGAAACCTGGGATATCGATCTGGTTACCTTTGCCATGGAGATTGTGTTAAATCGCAGACTGGCCCCGGGGCGTCCAAGGAAATTTGAGTTCGTTGAAAAGGAAGGCGACCATCTGTCTGAGGAATCGCCGGGGTTCAAACGATTCCTTCGGGACCGCTCCCTAAGCGGCGAGGTTAGCGAGGAAGAGATCGAATTTCTGAGGAGGCTGAAATTCAACGGAAAACAGCCCACTCCGCTCTATTATTACCGGGAATGGCAGAACCTGAGGGACCCGCTCCATTTTCGCAACCCGTAGATCGGGTGAGAGTCCCCCGTGAGTGCCGAAACCTTGTGTGTCCTGTCCTCAAGAGCCCGTCACCTCTCGACGCCGCATTTTCTCGGTGGCTCTGGGACACAAGTGGCTGATTGCCTGCAATCGGTGGCTGTCATAAGATGCACGCACGATGACCGATTCTGCTTCCATCATCGATCGAACCATCTCGCACTACCGCATCGTTGAGAAAATTGGCGGTGGCGGCATGGGAGTGGTTTACAAGGCCGAGGACCCGCGGCTCGATCGCCGCGTGGCCTTGAAATTTCTTCCCGAAGATTTGGTCCACGACCATCAGGCGCGCTCTTCGCTGCGCCTGGCTTCTACGAATACGACCGCTGGGCGAACAACGGGTTTTGCAGGCGGTTTCTACGCTCAGCGCTGGCCAGTTTACGCGCGATTTGGGCGGCAGCTTTCGTTCCGCTACTGAACTTTCAAAACGAGATCCAACGTTTGCACTTGCGACCCCGCAGTCGCGGTGAGCGTTAATTTGTAGGCTCCGGGGGGCGTCGGACCGTTAGCGCCTCGCGGCGGGGCTCCACAAGCGGCTCCGCCCAGCGCAACGAGCGTAAGCATAGCGAACGACAACGCCCATCGGGGCCGCCGTCGGTAGATCAAAGCTGTCGCGACAAGGGCGATTGCCAGTAGTGGCACTCGAATTCCTCCACTCGGCAGTCCGCTAGTCGGCTCGAATCCGGGCAAACTTCCTCGGCAGAACGTGCTCACCACAACAGCGATTCGCGTGTTTGCGCTCGTCGTCACCGACGGTGGCGTGACATTGCATACGATGAACGGAGCAGCCGACGGATCAGGAGCGCATCCGAGCGTGATCGTCTGGCCCGGCGAACCAGAAATCACGATTCCGAAAATCGCCGTTCCTCCGGGCACCGTGTTTACCGTGTTGGTAGATCCCGGACCGAGAGTAATGCTGAAGGTGGAGTTCGAGCCTGTGCCCGATAGCGCGACCGTGGGAGGTGGAGCGGAAATCGAATCTAGGATCGTCAGATTGCCCGAGAAAATGGTGGCCGATGTCGGCGTAAACGTGACATTGATCGTGCATGAGCTGTTCGGTGTGAGTGGTGCGCTGATGCAATTGCTGGTTTGATTGAAACCCTGCGGCACAGTAATCGAATTCACGGACACGTTTGACGTCGTCCCATTCGTCACTGTTACCGTTTGAGCCGCGCTCGTCGTATTGATCACGACCGTGCCGAAGTCGAGCGACGCGGGCGCCACGGTGAAGACTCCGCTGACGCCCGTGCCTGTCAACGCCACAGTTTGCGGGCTTCCGCCAGCCGTGTCCGTAATCGACAGATTCCCGGAGAACGCACCAGTCGTCGTCGGCGCAAAAGTTACGTTGATCGTGCACGCAGTGTTCGGCTGGATTGTTACACCCTTGCAGTTATCCGTCTCGGTGAAACCGGTTGGAACGCTGATCGCCGAAATTGTCACCGGAGCTGAGTTGGACGGTACCGAGAGCGTAACCGCTTGAGATTGGCTCGTCGTATTGATAGCCACCGCCCCAAAGTTGAGCGCCCCTGGCGCAACCGTTAGCGTGGCCACTGCCGCGCTGAAAGTGGCGGTCACGGTAACATCGGAGGTTCCGATGGCCACGGTGCAGGAAGGCGGATTGGTTGGAGGAGCGACGGGAGTGCAGTTTGCGCTAAAGCCGCCGAACGTCGAGCCTGAGGCTGCTGTCGCCGTCAGAGTGACTGCGCTGTTGTCTGCAAACGGTGCGAGGCAGACCGAGGGGCAATGGATTCCCGCCGGATTGCTCGTTACCGTGCCCGTCCCGTTTCCATTCTCCGTCACCGTCAGGTTGTTCGTGCCCGCCGCCTTCTCGCCGAAAATTGCCAGGCCGCTGGCACTGCCGACGGGGGAGTTGAAGAAAGCTTCTTGCGTGCCGCTGGCGATGTCAAACTTGAAGATGTTCCCGGTAAGAAGGTCCGCCGTCCAAAAGGACTTTCCGTCGGGATCCAGGTTCAAGGCGAACAACGCCTGGGGGGGCGGATTCGGCGTATACGTCTTTTGGATTTGTCCGGCTGAGCTCAGTCTCAGCGCCGCAGTGCTGTCGGCAACCAAAACGGTGTTGTCGGGCAGCACGCGAAGGGCAAAAGCAGAGAAACCGGGCAGTCCGGTCGCGAAGTCCGGGTTCTGCGTGTTGGTGCTGATGTTGAAGCTCTTAACCGAGGTTCCCTCGGACGTGTAAAGCAAGTTCTGCTGATCCGCAAGCAGTTCGATCCAGTCACTCCCTCGGCTTTGCTGAAGCACCTGAAACGTAGCAAGGAGATTTCCCTGCGCGTCAAATTCAAACACCGGAACGGGCTGGGGCCCCGGGGGAGTCACGGGAGGAGTTTGAGCTACACCAACCAGTGCGTCTCCCGCGAGGTTAAAAAGAATGGATTCCGGATTTCCGGTGGCGCTTGACGGGAAGCTGCCGAACGGTCCGATCAGGTTGGCGTTCTGATCGAACTTGACCACCCCGGTCGGCAGATTGAATGTGGTCACGTACAGGTTCCCAGTCTGGTCGAAAGCCATTCCCGCGTTCTGGATCTGGCCGGTGTTCATCACTCCCAGCACGGTTCCGTCCTGTTGGAAAACATAGACGATGCCATTCCCGCCGGAGACAAATATCTCCCCTGTTTGATAAGGTCCTTTGAACACCGGGAAGCCCATCTTGGCGACAAAGGCATCGGTCAGCCCGTTGCATTGAGAGTCGGTTCCGCACGTGGTCTTCAAGGCGCCTGGAGTTGTCGGAAAATTGACAGAGCCGGTGACCCCGGTCACGTACATGTTTGCGTTCGGGTCCAGCGCTAGGCCCAGAATCCCGTCGTCCCCGCTGCCACCCAGATAACTGGAGAAGATAAACTTGCCGCTTGGGGCGATCACGGTCACGAAGCCGTCTCCACAGGGTTCGTTGCTAGCGTCACAGTTGGCACTTCCTCCGCCAAACGCAGCTTGAATCGGAGAGACTGTGGGGAAGTTCGGCGAATTTGTGGTTCCCGCAATATAGAAGTTTCCGAGTGAGTCCACGGCCGCGCCCTTCAATGATCCATCGTCACCGCTTCCCCCCACATAAGTAGAATAAATAAATGCAGGCCCGGAGGCGGCGAACGGATTGATCGCCACCGCAAATGCGTCGCCGCAGGAGAAGACCCGATTGGCACATGACGCGGACCCACCCCCGAAAGTTGTCTGGGCGGCCCCGGTGGTCGTGGGGAAGTTGGGCGAATCGGTTATTCCGGACACGAACACGTCGCCAAAGGGGTCGAGCGCGACAGTCGTCGCCGCGTCGTCTCCGCTACCGCCGAGGTAGGTTGCGAAAACGAACGTCGTGCTGGTAGTTCCCGGTGTAAGCTCCGCCACAAACCCGTCGCCGCATGTGAACGACGCACACGGGCCGCCTGCAAATGTCGGCTGGAGAGATGCAGTGGTAATTCCGGGAAAGTTGGTCGAGTTTGTGGAGCCGGCCACGAAAATGTCGCCAAAGCCGTCCACGGCGATGCCGAAACCCACGTCCGATGCACTGCCTCCAAGGTAGGTTCCATAGGTTTCCGAGAGGGTGTTCGAGGCCGCGTTGAAGCTGACTTCCGCTACAAAGGCGTCTGGGCAGAGTCCAGCATTGCAGTTGGCAACGTCGCCATCGAGCGTTTGGCTTATGGCATTTGCCGTTGTGGGGAAATTGGGCGAGCTTGTGATTCCCGTGACAAACGCATTCCCGTTGGCGTCCACCGCCAGGCCAAACACCGTGTCATCGCGATTCCCGCCGATGAAAGTCGAATAAATCAACGTGGATCCGCCGGGACCGAGCTTGGCAACGAACCCGTCGTCGCACGGACGCGTACCCTGATGGCAAGTGCCGCCGCCGAAAGCCGGTTGGAACGAAGTAGCGGCGACCGGGAAATTCGCCGAGCGCGTATCGCCACCGACGTAAATGTTGTTGCTGGAATCGAGCGCGATGCTCGTACCGGTATCGGCGTCATTGCCTCCCAGGTAGGTCGAGAACACCACTGCCGTGCCGGCCGCGTTAATCTCGGTTACGAAGGCGTCGCCGCAGAACAGTTTGGTCAGAGCGTCGGTGCAACTAGATGACGCGCCCCCGAACTTGGATTGCACCGCTCCCGACGTCGGAAAGTCCGCTGATACTGTTCCGCCGGTCACATACGCATTTCCCGAGGCATCGACTGCAATGCTGACACCGGCATCGTTCGCGCTCCCGCCCAGAAACGTTGAATACAGCAGGTTTGGATCGATGATCAGCGCCTTGCTGCGATCATAGGACCCCGCCACGAACGCAATTTCGTTCTTCCCGCGGATTCGGAAATGTCCGTCGACTTGTTGCTTCGCGCCTTGCCTGTCGTCACCCGCTGGCGATTTGTATTGGTACAGCACGGGCTTTTCGAGACGCACTTGCCCCGCGTCCGTTTGCATCACTAGATCGCCTTGCGTATTGATCCAAAGCTTGCGAGCGCCCGACAGGTCGAGGCGGATCTCGTTCGGATCCGCGCCGGGCGAAACGATGAAGTCGTACTCGAGTTGTCCCTGATGTCCGTAATACACCAAATCCACGCCCGGATAGACCTCGTGAACCTTGATCTTGGCGTAGGTTGAAACGTCGGTGCGCCATTTCTTCGGGTCGTTTCCGATGAAATAGTTGGTCTTGCCCGGCAACTCGTCGGTTCCCACAATACTGGCCTCCGGGTTTGCACCTCGGAGTTTCATCCGCAGCGTGGCGGACCTGGCCCCAGGAGACGCGGGTCCCGCGTCCGGCAAGAACGCGTTCAGCAAACCGGCCTGCCCGCCGGCGCGCAGCGACAGTACGGCCTGGTCGGGGGTCAGGAACAACGCGTAGCCGGGTCCTCGAGCAATGAACTTCACTTCCGAGGCCGTCTGTCCCGCGTTGATTTCAAAGCTGAAAGGCAGCTTGCCGTAGGAGTTCGGGATTGCGGGAACAATCGACTTCTGCGCGCTCTGAGGCGATCTTTCTAGCGAGCCTGCGAAACCTAATTGTGGAGGCTTCGCAGCAACCTGTCCATGGGATGTACCCGGCAGTACGAGAATTGCCACGGCTGACACCAGGAGAGATAAGCGCAAAGTGCGCATTGCAAGGACTCCTTCGCTCGGGAGCGGTCATGCCTTGCGGGGAAACGAGCCAAATTCTCCTCGCGGGACGTGGGCTACGTCAAGCGAAAGTTTTGATTCCCAACCCGGACGTCTTGCCGTGCGCCCAAGTCTCAGCCCGAGGATCCCCGCCAAGGAAGAAAACTGCGAAACGAACTCAGGTAAGTTACGTGTGCTCCGATAGGCATCTACCTGTTCCAGAAGTAGCCTAATGCGGTTTTGAGTGCAATGGAGCCTCCGATGCGCGTATCCATCCCGAGTGGCGACGCCGGTACATTCGCCTGGCGATGCGTCGGCACAAGAGCATTGCCAAGGTAGCGATGGGACGCCGTCTGGGGGGGTTCGCTTGATGTACTGGATGTGGCGGAATGGCTGTGAGTATTTCGGTGAGCGCGTTTACCGAGCGTTGTGGGTAGCAGCAGGGATTTCCTGGAAGGAACCCGTCTGTTCAATCTGTTTTTACCCAGCCGTAATAATTGAGTGCCACTTTTATCCGTGATGAGCAGATTTCACGGGGTTGCGTTCACGCAACCAGTGGGGGAGACTTATGTCCAACGAAGCAGTCGAGCATCATCTTAAGGCAGCCGAACATCACGAGCATGCGGCGCAACACCATAAGGAAGCGGCTACACATCTCAAAGCGGCGAGACACGAGATGGCAGTACAGCACACACGATTGGCCAACGGAGACCTAAATGCCGCGTTGTTTCACGCGGCTGAGGCCGAAGCTATACAGGAACGTAAGGCCAGCTCGGCCCACGCATGATTTTTGAAGTGAGGGTTGTGTGGAATCGGTTGACGGCAAATGAACGCAGAGAACACCGCGATACTTCTCGTTCGCTTCGGCTATCATTTCTACATCGAATCGGAGACACGCCAGAGAATCTGCCCCGACCAACCAACGCCGCCGACGGTGCGGCTGGATATTTGCTAGTACTGCGTCGAACCGTTGAGCTCGCCCGATTAATCAGGCAAAAGCTTGATTGGTTTGATTCGCACCGACGACGGCGACGGCGGCGGATCTACGGTTACATTTCAAATGTCTCGACGATCATCGCTAGGGTTACATTCTTAAATGGCTTGACAGGGAGCGCGACCTTCATCCCCGCCTGAACGGCGAGGCTTTATGGTCGCGTTGCCTAGATCTTTGTCATCGGGCTAAAGGAAATGGTGCCGAAAGCGTTGAAGACGACCTTGCCATCCGCGTCGTATCCGCGACCCTCGATGACCTTCACAGACCCATCGAGGAACGGGCCGATCCGTTCCGTCTATGTCATGGTTTGTTTCTCTCCGGTTTGGCAGGATGATCCACGCAGGGCCTCTCCACACTCCGTCCATGTATACCAGCGGGCCCATGGCGTCGCGCTGGGCCGCAATGAGTGCTGCCGGGCTGGGACGCTCTTGTGCTGGAACAGCGAGCGCCGCTCCAACGGTGATCACAAGCGCGAATGCCAGAGGCGCGAATGACCTAAGTTGATCTCTAAACATTTTATGTTCTCCTTGAGTTAGTAACAGCACGCTCGGAGACCTGACCAGGCTGCCTGGGAAATCCTTCCGTCCAGTCCACTATTTCGGTCGCAGAGCTGTCTGCCCCAGGTGATAGGCCAAATGATTGGTACGACTCAGCAGGATGGCGAGACGGTTACGCAACGGTTCTTTCATAAAGTCTTCCTCAGACACGGCACCGTGCTTCTTCAGCCAGTCCGCCGCCGAGAGACTTCGAAACCCCTCGAACAATCTGCCGTTCACTTCTCTCCAGGCTCCCCGAACCAGCTCGACCGATGGAATTTCGGCCTGCTTCTTATCGGGATTGGAAATGAACGCGACATCAAACTCGGGGTGGAGCCGCTGCCCAATACCCAACAGGGGGAGCATCGCGTCGTGAGTGGCCGTGAGATGTCCCCACAGATAGATCAAGCGGTTTTTTCCCGGTGCGATTTCGTTCAGGACTTCTTGGTTGCTGAGACCGGAAAACATTTTGTCGGCCCTTTCGATGTTTCCCTTCCATCCGTTCAGTGCAACTGCTAAATACAATTCCTCGTTGGTCATGAGACTTTCCTTTGTGTTTTTATGGGACTCCCGAACCGATGCCGTTAGGCCGGTAATCAAAACAACGTCGAGGTTCACCCGAATCTCCTGATCGACCAGAAACGGTCCTGACCTACGCTCTGGCATCGCTGGCCTGTCAGTTCAGCGCGGCCGTTCCGGCCGATTAAGTGCAGCAGAACTCGGTAAACCCTGGTGAGCGGACTGCTGCCCGAAGTTTACCTGACCAGCGGTCGCAGCAGGTGTCACACTGGCAATCCAGGCGTCATAGTCGCCGCTGTAGCCTACCCGCTCCTGAAGGACGCGAATCCGCTGTTTGATCGCTGCGATCTCGACGTCTGACAGGCCCGGCATGACCTGGACCCGATCCCGCAAAGCCTGCGCTTCGGCAGCTCCTTGGGCTTCAGCACCCGCGTAAAACCGGGCAGACGCTGAACCCCCTTCCGCGACACCGATGTAGTTTTCGATGAGTTTCGTGGTGACCTCCTGGCTGTGTACCAGTGACGCGCGAATATTGCCCTGTCCGGTCACGACATTGCCAACTCCGAACACACGGTCGGTTCCGACGTACCGCGGCAGAGCTCGATCGTTGAAATTGTAATATTCGCCCTTCATGACCACGCCCGGAATCTCCTCAGGCACGGACCCGATCGACGAAATCACCATAGGCGCCCGTAGCAGGTACTCCGAACCGGCTACGGGCTCTGCTTTTCCCCCTTCCAGTTGTGTCTCCGCTACTTTCAAGCCTACCAGCCGCCCATCCTCTACTAGGAGTCCCGTTGGCACCCTGCGATCCTGAACACGAAACAAGTATTTCTCCCGCGCCAGATGAAGCATCTTCTGACGGATCGCTTCGGTCTTCAGAATCTGCTCGGGAGTGGCATTTTCTGGAGGCTGAGCCAGCGGCATGTCTTGTTCCCGGCGGCGATAGATCAGTAGGCATCCTTTAACGCCAAGATCCTCAGGCGCAATGCCGTGTACCTTGCAGACGGCTGGGATGCCTTTCTTTTCGAGCTCGTACACATCGGTTTCAGCACCGCGCGATCGAAGGGCACGCTCATAGTTTTCAAGCTGCAGGACCTTCACTACGTCAATCGACGCAAGCCCGCCGCCTACGACCAAGGCTTCGTCAGGAGCCTGGTAGCGCGGCCCGGTGTCGCCCTCTTCATTCTTGTGGTTGTACCAATGGATGAAGGGATTCTGATAAACCAAGCCTTTTTCGATGAATTCTTCCGCTCCCGGTATTCCCAGTTCTCTGTCCCGCCACGCTCCGTTCGCCAAGACCACCACGGAGAAGCCCCAGTTGTTGCAAAGATCCTGAAAGTCTAGGTCGCGTCCAAGCCTGGTCGACGGAAGGAAGAAAACACCGGGCTTCTTCAGGCGAGCATCGATGCGGCTGTACTCTTGTTTGCGTTGCTCGAGATGCCAGCGCGGCAGGCCATCCTCAATCTTGCCGTACGGCCTTTTGTTCTGTTCGATGACCACCACCTGAATCCCATGGTCCGCCAATATTTCTGCGGCGACCGAGCCGGCGATCGCTCCGCCAACAATGGCGGCAAAGTGATACGGTCTGGCTGTCATCACAGTTCTCGAGTGTACTCCTCGGCGCGTTCGCTGATATCGGCTTGGACGATGAACGCTTTCGGGACCCATTCCCAAGTCCGGGAGCTTATGTATAAGTTGCCATCAAAAGGTTCAGCGGAGATGAAGTTTTGTTCATTGGTCATTGGGGTTCCCCGGAATAACAACTTGGATTGAAACACACGCTCTAAAACCGAGGCAATTTCGAAACGTCCCACCCTCCGCCCGAGGGCCTTGATTAAGAGCACGTTGGCTTCGAGCCGTCGCCTCCGCATATCGACTAACGATCGCGGCATCGACTTTGATCAAAATCTGGCCAGGAGCTGGCTTCGGCATCGGAGCATCCTCGAGAGGGGCCCCCAAATGAACCGGGGGACCCTCTCGCTTTGCGACCGTTTACTCGCGGTTATCAATTGCCGGAAGCCTTGGCGACTGCGGAAGTATCGCGCCTGAGTTCGAGATTCAAGGCGATGCTCACGTTGTCGCGGACGCGTGGTGGGTCAAGATCCGGCCCGCGGTAATCCTCGCCAACGGTGAACGAAGCCGACGGGCGAGAAGGGATGAGGACCGGCGTGCCGGTGCACGAGGCGCCGTGATAGTCCTCGCCGACGTTCGCGGGCATCTGGCAGTCCTTGTTCTCGACGACTGCCGGCCAGTTCATGTCGGTTACTGCTTCGAACAGCCCGGGAAAGTCCTCGGTCTTGATGCCAACGGATGCAAGCAGTTTCAATTTCCCTCTGCTCCCGGCTTTCGCTGCAGCGGAGCCCGCTTTATCAAACACAAACGTCACTTCGCGAGTCGCGCTGTGAACCTCGGGTTCGCCGTAGACCGGTCCGGCGTAGGCTTCATTGTCGGTGATCGTGAAAGGCCGCTCGAGATGCGTGAGCGTGAGATCGCCGGTGACGGCAAGATCGCCGTCGCCGGTGAGTTTTACTATTTTCGAATGGAAGTTGATGACCGTCGAGCGAGCGACATTCGAGAATTCGGCGACCTGCAAGCTGCCGTCCTTGTTGATTGAGGCCGGGTCTTGATCTGCGGGATAGATTATGAAATCGAACGAGGAATTCGCGACCGAACTCGCATCCAGATTCACGGTTCCCTGCACGCGGGCAATGCCGACAGCAAATGTTGCGTTTGGGTCGGCAGTGGAACTGAGGGAGAGCCGGCCAGTGGAATGATCGGAGTTCAACTTCCAAGTTGAGTTCTGCGCAAGCGCCGGTGCTGCGAATCCTGCCGCGAGCACGGCGGCCAGCGCGAATGAAGTGACTTTGCTTTTCATTTTCTCCTCCTGTTACCACAACGCACTTCAGCTGCCCAGTTTGTGAGATGCAATAAGAGACCGTTTGGTCTCATAAAACCTCCGGGATCCAAGGTTGCCGCAAAGTGCCGGAAGAAGAGCAGCGGGATGTCAATCGGTAGTCGTTACCCATAAGGATTCCCCCGTGGAGGCGGCCCTAGAATTAGTCCGCGATCATTCCTCCGTCGACCGCCAGGGATGCGCCGATGATGTACGATGCCTTGTCAGAGCCAATGAACACGATGGCATTTGCAATTTCTTCCGGAGTGCCGATGCGCTTGTTGGGAACTTGTGCGTCGAGGAAATTTGCTTTGTTTTCCTGGGTTTGCGCAAAACGGTTGAACATTCCCGTTTCCACCGGACCAGGGCCAACGATGTTGACACGAACGCCTGTGCCGGCAAGTTCGATGGCCGCAGACTTGGTGATGCCCTCCACCGCGTGCTTGCTGCCGACATACACCGCCGCGGTCGGGCCACCGACTTTGCCGTACGCAGACGAGATGTTAACGATGCTGCCTTTGCCTTGCCGAAGCATTGCCCGGATCTCGTACTTCATGCTCAGAAGCACACCAAGCACATTTGTGTCGAAGATGGCTTGATAGTTCTCGGTGGTTACATCGGCAGCCGAACCGGGAGTGCCCTCGGTGCCAGCGTTGTTGACGGCAATGTCCAGGCGACCGAAACGAGCCATGGTCTTGTCGACGAGGTTTTTGACTTCCTGTTCGTGCCGTACGTCGGTGCGCACAAACTCGGCCTCCGTGCCGAGGTTGCGCAGTTCGGTGGCTAGCTTTTGACCTTCGTCGTCGTGTCGACCGGAAACAACGACCCGCGCTCCTTCCTGCGCGAAGGCCAGGGCCGTGGCACGACCGATGCCTGTCAGTGCGCCGGTGATTAAAACAACTGGTGAACTCATAGCGACTACCTCCTGGATCTGGAACCCATGCAGGTCGGGCATGACTGAACGTCCGCCAAAAGCTCCTTCCGGTTCGCTCAGATCACTTGCTTAGATTGCGAAGTTAGGTATCGGTAGCGCGGTTGGAGCATACTTTGTTAGCCTGGGAGCGATGCTTCATGAGCATGGGAGTAGGTATGGAATTACGACATCTTCGCTATTTCGTTGCCGTTGCTGAAGCGGGAAGTCTAACGGTGGCGGCAGAGCGAAAACTGCACACCTCACAACCTTCGTTGAGTCGGCAGATTCGGGATCTGGAAGACGAGGTCGGTGCCCAACTCCTGACTCGAAGAGCTCGCGGTATCGAACTGACACCGGCGGGTCGGGCCTTTCTCGATCACGCTCGCTCGGCGCTAACGCAGGTGGAAGCGGCAACCGAAGCTGCGCGCCGGGTCGCTCATCCCGCCAAGCCATGCTTCTCGATGGGCTTTCTGACCGGACACGAATTGACGTGGATGCCCGAAGCCTTGCAGATTTTGCGCGACGAACTGCCGAACATCGATGTGATGATATCGAGTCAATACTCGCCGCGGCTCGCGAATGCCCTTTTGAGGGGAAAGATCGATGCAGCTGTTCTTCGACGGGAACCAGGGGTGCCAGAGTTGGCGTTCCGCCTTCTCGTCAAGGAGCCCTTGATGGTGGTCCTGCCTAGTGACCACCGTCTCGCTCGGCTCAAGGCCATCCATCCGAGGGATCTAGTGGGCGAAACATTCGTAACCGTGTCGGACACAGCTCCCGTACTGCGTGTGACCATCGACAATTACCTGAAGCGGTCCGGAATCAACATCACGCCAGATCACGAGGCGGACCACCTCGCCATGGGAATGTCCTTAATAGCGTCGACGCGCGGCGTAGGGCTCTTACCTGCTTACGCACAGAACTTTCTGCTTTCCTCGGTAACGAGTCGTCCTCTCAAGGGAGATACGCCAACTGTCGATCTGGTCCTCGGCTACAGAAAGTCGAACCAGTCTCCCATCCTAAAGCTCTTGCTTTCGAGATTGGACGAATTGATCGCTCGTGTCTCGAAGAAGGCACACTAGGGCAATAAAAAAGCTCGCCATCTATCACTCCTTGGGCTTTGTCCACATGATTGTGCAACCGGCAGCGAATTGGGTCGCTAAATCGCCTAACTGGAGATGCTCCTTTCTCTTCCCCTCAGTTGGTCGCAGCCACTCAGGCCTCTTTTGCTTTTGCCGCCGCGGTAAATGCCGCCGCGTTCTTTCGGACAAACTCCTGCACGCTCAGCGGCGGTTGCCCGGTCAGCGTGAGTACGTCGTCCGACATCCGGTCGAAGCGCCCCGCGCGATGCAGATCGCCCATCGCCGCCAGGTGGTTCACTAGGTGAACTGGCCAGCCCCGCTTGAGCAGCTCGTCCCGCCACGGCTCGACGGGACTGTCCTGAAAGGTGATTGTGCGGCCCAGCGCCTTCGAATACTCCTGTGCAAAGAAATGCATGTTCTCGGACTGCGGACCGGTCAGGTGATAGATCTTGCCGATGTGCGGCTGCGGATTGGCGAGCAGCGCGGCGATCACCCGCGCAACGTCTTGCACTGCCACCGGCGAAGTCTTGCCCTCCCCGAACGGCAGCCTGATCTGATCGGATTCCCTGACTGAATCCGGAGTCAAAGTCAGGAAGAAGCCTTCGAGAAACACTGTCGGCCGCACGTGCACAACCGGCAGACCGGACCAATTCAGCGCCTGCTCGGCGAGCCAGTGCAGCTTGTGCTGCGGACTCGGAGTAGTTTCGGTAATGCTCATCTGAGAGACCGTCATCTGCGACATATTGATGAACGCCTTCACGCCGTGATGCTTCGCCACCGCCGCCGCATTGACCGTCGCGGCCAGGTAGGCGTCCGAAACCGACATGCCGAAGTACATGGTCTCGCAGCCGGCGATCACTCTATGCATCGAATCGAGGTCGAGCAGATTGCCGACCACGACCTCCGCACCCATGTCGCGCAACGCCTGCGCGCGTTCGTCTTCATTTCGCACCATCGCACGCACCGCTTTCGCTTGCTTCAACAGCAGTTCGGTGACCGTGCGCCCTACCGCGCCGACGCGGCCCGCTGCGCCGGTAACCAGAATGGGATTTGCCATGTTTTTTCCTCCTAAATCGTACCGACCTACGCTGCGCTCGCCTTAGACGCGACCTTGCGGTCCGTCTGACAAGGTGTTGTTCAGAAACGTTTACGCTTCCAGATCATTTGACGTGCTAGATTCTGCGTCACTGACTGGATGTCGGTAAGACCAAAATTGGCACGGCCAAACTGAACGACGTTGAGCCCGAAGCATACTTGCGCGAGGTGCTCTCACGCATCGCCGATCATCCTGTCAACCGCATCGAAGAGCTTCTGCCCTCAGCCTAGGCCACGGAAGAAGGCGGTCAGATCCCCTGCGACCGCCGCTGGTTCCTCAGCCGGGGCGAAGTGCCCGCCGCGCGGAAAGACTGTCCAGCGTTGGATGTTGTATAGGCGCTCCAAATACGAGCGCGGCAGTTCTCCCTCGGGAACGGTCTGGTGCGCGAAAACACCAAACGCCGTGGGCGTGCTGATGTAGCTGGGAGCGACCGGGTGCCAGCGATTGTCCCAATAGTCGCGCATCGACGAGGTGATGCTCTGCGTGATCCAGTACAGGGTGAACGTGGCGCAGAGGAAGTCGTCGGTCGGCGTAACGTCGCTCCACGAGTGCCACTTCTCACCCACGTATGCCGCTAGCCCTGCCGGGGAGTCGTTGAGTCCATAGCCGACAGTCTGGGGCTTGGTGGACTGGATCGCGCTGTAGCCCCGCTCCGTCATATCCCAGCCCCGGTTCGCCGCGAGGTATGAACGCTCGGCATCGGACAGCTCCGTATCGTCCACCGCTGGGGCGAGATCCGACTCCAGTGTGGTGAGATGGATCCCGATCACCGACTTGGGATGGTCTAGCGCAAGGATCGTCGTCACCCCGGCCCCAAAGTCATAACCACTCGCACCATAGCGGGAATACCCAAGCTCAGACATGAGCCGGTGCCAGCGCTCCGAGACATATCGGTAGTTGATGCCGACCTTGGGTGGACGCGGCGAGAAACCATACCCGGGCAGGGAGGGTACGATCACGTCAAAGTGCTCGAGCATCGGAAGCATGTCCATGTAATCGAGGAAACTGCTGGGCCAGCCGTGCGTGAGAATGAGCGGCACACCCGGACCTGATGGCGCACGCTGGTACACAAAGTGGATGCCCTCCCAGGTGAAGTGGTTGAACGCGTTGAGCCTTCGCTCCCAGCCACGCCAGTCGAACTCGTTGGCCCAGTAGGATACGAGGCGTCGTAACCAGTCCAACTCGGTGCCCTGTTCCCAGCCTATACCAGGTATCTGGTCGGGCCATCTAGCATTGCGCAACCGTGCCCGCAAATCATTGAGCACCTCATCCGCGACGCGAATCCGAAATGGTTCCACTTCAATTACCCCTCTCTTGGCCATAGCGAGTGGCCAACTGAACG
>Ga0307475_10000808_pt1 | contig 18856 bp, 13 predicted proteins | sample atmos_gasesECM1C_FD_203317 | JGI IMG/M metagenome (GOLD analysis project Ga0307475, IMG submission 203317) | Hardwood forest soil microbial communities from Morgan-Monroe State Forest, Indiana, United States - atmos_gasesECM1C_515 | ecosystem: Environmental > Terrestrial > Soil > Temperate... | reverse complement strand
GCCGGATATCGTTATTCGCTGAGCCTGTCGCAACATAAGGACCGCAACGGTTTCATCGCGAAGTTGGGCATCGGTTTCCGCCGGGAGGAGAGAGAAAGGTCGGGAAAATCCGACGTTTTGACCTCCTCCTGCTCGGTAGATATCCCCACGGTCAGAGGCGCGGCTGGAGGAATTGTGCAGGCGAATGTAACGGCGACAGACACCCACGGCTTCCCGCTCTCCTATAGCTGGACGGCCACGGGAGGAAGGATTGAAGGCAACGGTCCTTATGCGCGGTGGGACTCGACGGGAGTGGCTGCGGGAACCTATACGCTCACGGTGCGCGTCGACAATGGAGCGGGGAAAACGTCCACCTGTTCAGCGAATGTAACCGTAGAGCCGTAGAGTTGCGGCCCCGACGCCACGGCTTCCCAATGACCCCAACAAAGATACGCGAAGGCTCTAGACGGTTGTAAGTCTTGCGGTCCGTCTTCGGGAAATGATCCGGCGACTTAGCAATTCCTTGGAAACTCAAATGCGCTCGATGAAAACCCCCGAATCTCCGGTTTCCACTGGCGCTGAACCCGCACGAACCTAGCCAGGATTGTGTTCATCGGTCTGGACTCAACTCACCGCCGCCGGCGCGCTCAAAAGCCCACAGCACTTGCTTCGCCCATTCCGGTTTGACGCCCATTCCCGCCACGTGCGTGTGCCCATCCGAGCGCCGGGAATCACCTACTTGCCCCGCCCTCTCATCCGGCTACTTCGGTGGGACTTCCCCTTTTTGACCGAGCGAATGCCAGGCCGGCTATTTACTTCGGTCGCGAGATTACCTACCATGAGCGTGTCTTCGAATCGTTCCTGGAGGCGATTCGCGCCCGGCCCCTCTACCGATAATCCATGGCACGTGCTCCCCGACTGATCGTTATTGAACCGAACGGCGTGCGCCGTGAAACGCCGATTAACGCCTCTCCGTTCCGGATCGGGCGCCAAGCGGGCACCGAACTCACTCTGCGCGACAGTCGCATCAGCCGGCAACAGGCACAGATCCTTTCCGTAAACGGCGGGTGGGTGCTGGAAGATCTCGGCAGCCGTCACGGCACATACGTGAACGGTGAAAAGGTCCTCCGCCACGAGCTCCAGCCGAAAGATCGCATCGATTTCGGCATGGCGGATTCCTACAAGCTTGTTTACGTCGGCGAAGGAGCGACGCTCGAGGAATTGGTGGAGCGTGTCGAGGCTCCGGCTCCTAAAGATCCCGGCTCGCGTGAGCTGCACCATCTTGGAGTCTTGCTCGAAGTGGCGCGAACCATGGGTACTGGCCTTTCGCTCGAAGATGTGCTGACGGCGGTACTGGATGCCACGATTCAAGTGACAAAAACCGAGCGCGGCGTCCTGCTGCTGCAGGGCCCGACGGCGGAGCTGCAAATGGCGGTGGCGCGCGATTCGCAACGCGGCACTCTGCGACCCGATCAATTGCAAGTTTCGCAAAGCGTTGTCAAACGCGTGGTGAATTCACGGCGCGAGCTCATCGTGAGCGATATGGGAGACAACCCCGGGCTGAATCAAACCGAGAGCGTCGCGCGCCTCGAGTTGCACACCATCGTGGCTATCCCGATCGATAAATTGCCGGTAATCGAAACCCTCGACGCAACCATCTCTACGCGGCAGAGCGAGCTGCTGGGCGTTCTCTACATGGATAGTCACACTCCTTCGAGCGCGTTCAGTGATCTAGACCGCGAGGTGCTGCGGACGCTGGCGCGAGAAGCGGCCACGGTGATTGAGAATGCGCGATTGTTCGCGGCATCTCGGGCCAAGGTGCGCCTGGACCACGAAATCGAAATCGCGAGCCAGATTCAGCGTCAGCTTCTTCCGAAAGCTTTGCCGAATTTGCCGGGAGTGGCGGTGGCTGGCTCCACCCTCTCGTGTCATTCGGTCGGCGGCGACTGCTTTGATGTGATCGAACTCAGCGGCGGGCGCCATGGTTTCTTCGTGGGAGATGTTTCCGGGAAGGGAATTTCGGCCGCGCTGTTAGCCACCTTGCTCCAGGGAGTTTTCTTCACCACAGCGGCGATGGACATCGCGCTTGCAGGAATCTTTTCGCGCGTGAACCAATACCTCTGCGAACGCAGCGGTGAAGACCGTTACGCAACCGCGTTTTACGGAATTCTCGACAAGTCGGGCCGCTTCGAATACGTCAATGCCGGACACGTGCCGCCCATTCTGAAACGCAAGAGAGGAGGTCTCGAGGGTCTCGGGTCCGCGAATTTCCCGGTTGGTATGTTTCCGGAAGCCGAGTATCAGAGCGCCCGCGTGAATCTTGAGCCGGGCGACTTTCTGGTGATCTACACGGACGGAGTGTCGGAAGCCTCGAATCCCCGCAACGAGTTGTTCGAAGAGGCGCGGTTGCGGCAAATCATGGAAACCTTTTCAGGTGAGACCGTGGAGCAGCTGGGTGATGTAATTCGCGAGGGAATGAAGAGTTTTACGGAAGGCGCGCCGCAATCGGACGACATCACGATTCTGGTGATCCAATACAAAGGCAACGGATGAAGCGGAGAACCTCTATTTCACGCGCCTCGGGTTCTCCCCTTGAGATTCTCGAGAGGGTCGTCGCCACACTGAATCCGGAAGTGGAGCCGGGCGAGCTGGCGGCCCAAATGGTGCGCGTGCTTGCGCAAGCCGGCGGCCTCGAAGGCGCGCGGTTGTGGCGCATTGTGAATGGAACTCCCTCCGTGTGGGAGGAGAGCGGCGAAATGCCGCCGCCCGACCCGGCGCGCGTCGAAAAGTTACTTCGTGGCAAGAATCCGCCGGGCAGCAATGGGGAGAGTCACGCGTGGCCGCTTGGCCGAAGTGGCGCATTGGTGGGCGTTCTAGAAGCGAGCCCAGGAGGGCCGCTCGATGCGGAAACGCGAGGCTGGCTGGATCTGTTCCGTCGATACGCCGAAGTGGCGCTCGAGAGCAGCGAACGTCGCCATGCGGTCATCGAGCTTTCGACTATCGTCGAAGCTACCAAGCGCCTCAATTCGACGCTCGATCTCGCCGAGCTTCTTAATATCATTCTTCAACTCACGATGAGGCACACCGGCGCCGAGCGTGGCACGGTTTTCCTCGTGGATCGCGAGAAAAATGAAATCTGGTCGCTGGTTGGCACCGGACTCGATCAGCACGAAATCCGCCTGCCGGTGGCCCGCGGAATCGCGGGGTGGGTGGCTCAAAATGGCGAACCCGTGAGTCTCGCCGATGCGTATACGGACCCGAGATTCGAGTCCGAAGTCGATCTCCGACTCGGGTTTCGCACCCGTTCTTTGCTTTGCTTGCCAATTCGCAATAAGGACGGGGAAACCACCGGAGTTCTGCAACTTTTGAACAAAAAGTCCGGCCCGTTCACTCCAGGCGACGCGGCAATGCTCCGGAACATTTCTGATCACGTTGCGCTCGCGCTTGAAAATGCACAACTCCATCGCGAGATGGTGGCCAAGCAGCGCATGGAGCGCGATCTCGCCCTGGCGCGAAGCATTCAGATTGGGCTGCTGCCAGAAAGACCCCCGACGCTGCCGGGCTTCGACATCGCCGTTTCCCATAAGCCCTCGCTCGAATGCGGCGGCGATTATTACGATTTCATCCCGCTGGGTCCCGATACCATGCTGGCAGTCGTCGCGGACGTCGAAGGAAAGGGCGTCGGGTCGGCAATGGTGATGGCCAACCTGCAGGCCACTCTGCACGCGCTGCTGGCCCACCTGCACTCACTCGAACGCCTCGTAGAATCGCTCAACGATATGATTCTTTCCGATACCCGCGGGCAGAAGTACATGACCATGTTTGTCGGCCTGCTCGATCAGCCGCACAAGACATTCCATTACGTCAATGCCGGGCATGTGCCGCCGGCAGTCGTGCGCGCGAACGGCGATATCGAATATTTGCGCGAAGGCGGGATGGTCGTGGGGCTTTTTCCCAGCGTGCATTACGATCGCGGGCACGTTCGCCTAGGAATCGGCGACATTCTAGTTGCGTGCACCGACGGCATTACGGAAGCAATGGACCGCAACGATGACGAATTCGGTCAAGAGCGGCTCGTTCAGCTCGTTGCCAAGGAGCGCGCTCTACACGCTGCAGACATCGTTCAGTCGGTGCTCACGGAAGTGGATCTGTTTTCGCGCGGCGGCACGCACGAGGATGACCGCGTGATCCTCGTCATGAAGGTCGTTTAGTCCTCGATTCGTGCATTTTGCGGTGCATTTCGAGCCCAGCCGTCAGGGTTTTCAGCGTTTCCGCCTCTTGCGCTTGGCTCGCTTGCCGAAAATTTCCTTCATCCGCGCCGCCTCTTCGGGAGTCAACTGATTGGAATCCGCAAGACTTTTCACCAATTTCTCCGCGGAACGACCGAACAGGCGATTGAGAATGTCACGGACCGCCTCGCGCGACCGATTGTCCGGTGGGGCTTCAACGGTGCGCGTGTATTTAGCGCTTATCTTTTTCCCGGTTTTTTTGTTTCTTCGCCGCAAAGGAGCAGTCCCGTTTTAGTTTAAGGTTCACTTGCGCTTCTTTCAAAGAGACTTGTAACCCGGGCTTCATATTCCGCAGGCACGCGGCCCAGGGCTGAGGCATGGTCTGCGCCCTCGACGATCCACAATTCTTTCGCACCGCGCGCTGATTTGTAGATCCGTCGAGCGTGACGGCAGGGAATCCTGTGATCCCGGGTTCCGCAGATCAGTAAGAGGGGAAAAGGCCGCGTGGCGACGGCCTTTTCGGGTGAGGCGTTCTCCGGATTGAATCCGCCTTCTTTCTGGACTGCGCGCATCGCTACGATCACCGCGGGGCGAAATAAAGTTTTCCCGAGCCACGCTCCTGCGAAGAGTCCCGCATAGTCGTAGCTGACTTCTCGCAAATTTGCGAAGGGATCTTCGGCGGCAACGGCCTCTATGCGCGGGTCGACGGCCGCCGATTGAAGTGCAAGCGCAGCTCCCATCGAAACGCCCAGCGCATAAAGATGCCGGACCCTCTCGCCTGCGTAAAGCGCGTCGGCGACCGCCACAGTGTCGTACCGCTCCTTCCAGCCAAACGTTACCATGTCGCCGCCACTTTCGCCTTGTGCGCGCCAGTCCATCATCACGACGCTATAGCCGTGCCGCAGCAAGAATTCCGCCTGGCCGGAACATCCGGTTCGATTATCGGCGATGCCGTTGTACAGAAGCACCCAACTCCCGTTCGGGCTGGGTGGCCGGACCTTCCATCCTCGTAACTCGATTCCGTCCGACGCACGGACCTCAAAACCCTCTTTGGTTGCATCCGTCTTCTGCAACATTCGACTCGCCCATTCCATGCGCTCCTCATTCAAAGGCAGCCGTTGTGGATGCAGAATCCCTCCGCCGATGGCGTTGCCCGCAACAGACGCGAGGAATGGCGCAATCACCAACACGATGACGCCGAGATAGATCGCACGCCGCATCCGCAAGGCCACCTGACGATAGTACGCCCGCTTGAATTATGATGTTTCGGATTGAGCCGAATCGTCCGCCACTGTTCGGCGGTGTTAGGAGCCAGTCGAAGCGTAGTGGCGAGTGCCAAAATTCCAAACGGAAATTGCCAGAATAAGAAACACGGCGGCGACTACCGGCACGAGCGAGGCATACTCCGGATTCACGGTGCGGCCGAGCAGTCGCACACTCGGATAGAAGGACGCCAAGCCAAACGGAATGATCCAGCAAAGGAAAAACTGCACGACCCCGCTATAAATCGAAAGCGGGTAACGCCCGAATGCAATCACATTCCACACCGGCGGATGGACGCCGATGCGGTCCTCAAACCAGAAGGAGACCGTGCTCAGGAGCAGAAAAATCGAAACGTAAATAACAGCAGCGCAAACGCCGAAGAAAATCAGCAAACCGAATTTCCCTGGTGTCCACACGACGCCCAGTCGCCGCGTCGCCCAGCACATACAGAAGACGCCGGTAACCACTTCTTGCAGCGACTCGATGCGAAATGTTTCAAATAGAACCTGGAAAAGCGATGACACAGGGCGCAATAAGACGCGGTCAAACTTCCCCTCAATGATGTAATTGTTCCCGAAATCGTAGAGGTTCAAGCTGATTACGTTGAACAGGCCGTAGGGAATCTGCGTGAATCCCCATAGGAAAATCACCTCATCGCGGCTCCAGCCGGCTAGTTGCGTAGTTTTCTGAAACAAAACGACCACGAATCCCAGCGAGAAAACCGTCGCCGCAAAACTCGTCGCCAGACTGATCAGAAAATCGCCCCGGTAGCTCATACGCACTTTCGCGTATTGCGTGAAGTAATCGTAGAACAGGAGCGCGTGGCGTCGACCGGCCGCAAAAAAGCCGCCGCTGATTTCTTCGTGGGGCACCTTCTCCGGCAGCGAACTCACATTGGCCATGCCGTTAGCCGCCGTGAATCGTGATATTGCGCAGGGATCGATTCCACCAAACATGCGCGAGCACGAGCAGCGCAATCACCCAGAACCACTGCGTGGCGAGAGCGCGGAAGGCAGCGGCGCGATCGAGCTTTCCAAGATAAATCTGCAAAGGTGTGTAGGCGATATGCTCGAAGGGAAGCCACGCGAGTACTCTCTGAATTCGGTCCGGAAAAAAAGCCATCGGAATCAGCAAGCCCGAAAGCAACTCAATCAGCCAGTATTTCGCGCGGATCAGCGCGAGAATGGATTTCAGAGGAATCGCACACGTCCCGATCATGAAGTTGATCGCCCCCATCAAGAAAAAGCTGCCGAGGACGGCCACGACAAAGAGCGCGAAATTCTCGCGCGACGCGGGCGCCTCGACGGGGAACACAAGCGCGACCACTACCGCCACCGGCAGCGTCAGCAGGCCCAGGCGAAATGCCGATTCGCCCATCGCGCGCGAAATCCACATCCATTGCACCGAGACCGGCTTGATCAAATCCATCGCGATCTTGCCTTCGATCACTTCATACGCCATTTCCTGGTCGATGGTATTCCAATAAAACGAACGTATGATCCATCCGATGCTGACATAAGTAATCATCTGCTTCATGTTATACCCGGCGATGGATTGCCCCGAGCGGTACACCGCGCTCCAGATGAAGTAATACACAGTGACGTTGAGAAAATAGGTGATGATGCCCGTGAAGTACCGCAGCCGGAACGCGAGTATGTTTACGAAGCCGACGCGCGAAAACTCCGCATAAGGAACCAGCGCCTGTGCCCAACCGTTCATACGCTGACCTCGTTCAAGGCTTCGCCAGCGTAGATGCGCTTAACGATTTCTTCAATGGGCTCGTCCTCGATCAGCAGATCCCGCACTTCGACTGCAGCCAGAATCTGGCGGATTAGGTCCGCCGTCACCACCTTCATGCGGTCGAAGCGGATGCGGTAGGTTAGCTCATCCACCTGATCGACTTCGAGACCGTCGCGCGAGAAGATCTCGACGCCGCCCGCCTGCGCCCGGTCCTTTAGTGCAAACTTAATCTGTTTGGTGCGCAACAGGCGCTCTTTCAAGTGCGACAATGGTCCGTCGTACAACACTTTGCCGCGGTCGATGATCATGATGCGGCGGCACAATTCTTCGATGTCGTCCAGATCATGCGTGGTCAGCAAAACCGTGGTCCGAAATTCTCGGTTGATCGCGCGAAGGAAATGGCGAATTTGATCCTTCGCCACCACGTCGAGTCCAATTGTCGGCTCATCGAGGAAAAGTAGCGGAGGGTTATGCAGCAAGGCCGCGGCGATGTCGCACCGCATACGTTCGCCGAGCGAAAGTTTGCGCACCGGCGTATGCAGGTAATCGCGGATACTGAGGATTTCGTCGAAGCGCTCCATGCGCGCGTCGAAATCTCGCTGCGGCACATCATAAATTCGCCGTAACAGCTTGAACGACTCGATCACCGCGATGTCCCACCACAATTGGGTCCGTTGCCCGAAGACGACCCCGATCGATTTCACATACCGCCGCCGCTGCTCGAAAGGGACGAACCCGTTGATCGAAATCTCGCCGCCCGTGGGAACCAAAATGCCGGTCAACATTTTGATGGTAGTGGACTTCCCGGCGCCGTTCGGGCCGATATAGCCCACCATTTCACCGCGCTCAATCGAAAAGCTTACGCGATCCACGGCGGCCACCGTGCGATAGTCCCGCACAAACAGATTCTGAATCGAGCCCCACACACCCTCGCGGCGCTTGAACGTGCGGAAGTGCTTACATAAATCGCTAACGTAAATCAGTGATTCGGCGCTCATGGGCGTACAAATTCTAGCATCGCGCGGGCGTAGCCCGGGCAAATCCGCATCCGCTCGTCGTCCGTCGCGATGTTAGACGCGGAGAGCGTCGTTTTGGCGCGTCAGATCCGTTTCCCGCAAGTGAGCTCGTTGCTGACGAGGAAGGGTCCTTTATCCGATAGCTATATACCGACCTGTATTAAACGCCGCAAATGTAGGTCGATTTGTAGCGTTCCTAACGAGGCAGCCGGAAATTGATTTCGATGTCTTGTTCGGTTTCGACCGGCTGTCCATTGAGGAGGGCTGGCAGATAGCGCCAGTATTTCGCTGCTTCCATCGCGGCAGGAACCAGGAGCGGCGGTCCGGTTAGCAGCTTTATGCTCTGAACGCTGCCGTCGGCTCCAATCACTTGATGAATTTTCACGGCGCCTTCAATCCGCTGCTGCTGTGCCACCGCAGGGTATGCGGGCTCGACGCGGTAGGTCAGATGGCAGGGGTTGAAGCGGTCGCTCGGCCTCAATTTCCGCCCGGCGACTATTCTTGGAACGACAAGTGATGGATCGGAGGCCTGGGTGGCGGGCGCGGACGCGGACGGTGGCTTGTTCTCCGCCGGCTTCGCCGTCATCAATGGTGTCGAGCTTTCTTTTGCGGGATTAGATGGGGGGTTTGAATCCGCAGCCGGAGGACTGGCCGTGAGCGCAACCTTATGCTGACGATTGTCCATCACGGAACTAGCGGTCGCATCATGGGCGTGAACCTTCTCACGATTGACGCGGGGGCGCTTGCTGCGGGTTCCCTTAGCGACAACATCGGGAACTACCACCCTGGGCTCCCCCGGAGGTTGCTTCAAAGCAGTGTGATTGTCAGGGTGCCGAACCCACATGCCAATGCCAAAACAAAGAACACAGATCGATGCTAAGAGAATGGCAGACGCGGGCCACCTTCGTGCATTGCTGCTCCTCGTTGGCGGGAATGGCACGGACATCGCGCTCGCTTTCGTCGCCGCCTGCGCATTTGCTCCCGCGACAGATGCCGGCGGTTCGACAGATTCACCCGGTGAGGCCGAGCCCTCCAGCGCATCGTGGGGAATGGCTGCTGGGGGAATAGCCGCTGGAGGCTTAGCATTTGAGCGCGCGCCATGGATCGGGGTCTCTTTTTGACCTGCGTCAGTCAACACGTTCCGGTGTGCGATGAAGCCGCGGGAGTCGGCCTGAACCATCGGACTGGCGTGGCCGGTTTCCTTGGTCATTTCAACAGACTGGGGATTCTCGACAAGTGGCTGCCGCCCCTCCAATTCGTCCATCAAGCTGAGCCATTTATCCTTTCGAGTGGCCTGGGCCGCTTCCTGCTTTCGAGGGGAATCGCCCACAGCCTCTATTCTCGATGCGGATTTTTGCCAAGGCCCGCTCGGTGAAAGCTGCGCGCGAATCCATTCGTGGATTTGAACGCGCGCCTCCGAAGACATGCCCAGGAAACGCACTCCCGCCTGCTGGTGCCCCGGGCTGAGCCAGATAATCTCGGCTGCTGATTCGAGGTGAGCCTGGGGGTGAGTCAGTCGAATACGGAGGTCGACCTCTTTCTGGTCATTCAGAGGCGCGACCGTTTGAATCCCCATGCCCTCGTCACTCAGGTCGAGGATGATTCCGCCGTTGTCCGCACCAATGTCTAGGTAAGCCAGTGGACGCAGCCGCTGACGGACGTGGCGTCGCCGCTCAAGGGCCGACGCCGAGTTGTCGGTGTAAGTTTCTGGAGTCGACATTGGGCGTACCGCTGCGTAACGCGCCGCTACGAAGGAGCTGCGACATGGGATTGGGCAGCAGCAATGGCTGCTAGGACGATGCTAGCAAATGAAGCCCAAGCGACAAATGGCGTGCCAGCAACCTGCGGAGGCTCCCCTGTCTCACTGGTGAGATCCGTCAGCCAAGCTAACCGCTGATAGCCCCTTGCGTCCAAATAGGCGCAAAAACCCCAGGCTTCTGGTGCACTTAAATGGCCAGTTTTCTCCGTGAATGTCCGGAACGGCCGCACCTCGAACACTGAGCCGGGCAGAGCGCCTAACAATCGGAGCTATCGCGAGATGCACGGCTCAGATGGCATAAGGCTTGCACCTAATATCCTGCAACTCACATGGCATCTTTGGAGAAGCCAAACCCCTGCTTCTACCAAGTTTCGGTATCGGTGGAGAACAGTCAACAAATGGAGACTATTCAGGTCGAAGCACCCCAAGCGATTGTTGACACTGGGATAAAGAAAACCCTGATTGAGGACCTTGCTCTCAAGACGCTTTTCCAGGGCGGAGAGATGTCTCTTGTCGAGCTCGCCGACCGGATCTGCCTGAGTCTACCTGTTGTTGAGGATGTCTTTCATTCGTTCCGCCAGGACCAGCTGTGCGAAGTCAAGGGGATGACCCACGGAACCCACGTTATCGCCGCGAGCGCCATGGGAAAGGAGCGGGCAGCGAAGCTTTTCGGTTTCAGCCGTTACGTGGGACCGGCCCCAGTTTCTTTGGAGGATTATAGCCGGCGAGTCCGCGCGCAGAGTGTGCAGCGAAGTCCAGTTCAGCATGCGGATCTGAAAAGGGCATTTGACGATCTTGTTCTGAGCGATGAGCTGCTGACACATCTGGGCACGGCCATTGCGTCCGGGACTTCAATTTTCCTGTACGGGCCTCCCGGTGTCGGCAAGACCACGATTGCCTGCAAAATCCCTCAGATCTACAACGATTTCGTTTCGATTCCCCACGCTCTTGAAGTCGACGGTCAGATCATTGCCGTGTACGATCCTGGCGTCCATGAGCGGATCGACGCGACTGTACCGGAAGATTGGGACCGTCGATGGATCATTTGTCAACGCCCGCGCGTTATCGCCGGCGGCGAGCTTTCGCGGGAAATGCTGGACCTCGAGCTCAACGCGAACAGTCGCTACTTCACAGCGCCCCTTCAATTAAAAGCGAACAATGGCGTTTTCGTGCTGGATGATTTTGGACGCCAGCGCATGCGCCCGGATGAACTATTGAACCGTTGGATGACGCCGCTGGATCGTCGAATGGACTTTCTTACCATCCTTGGCGGTAAAAAGTTCGAGATTCCTTTTGACGTCCTTGTCGTTTTCTCGACCAACCTTGATCCGCGAACGCTTGCGGACGAAGCGTTTTTGAGGAGAATACCCAACAAGATCCATCTGACCTACGCGACTCCGGATCAATTCGCGGAAATTTTTCGGAGGGAATGCACCGGGCGAAGGCTTGCGTGCAAAGAAGGTATTGCCGAATATGCGGTGAATTTGATCACCGTCGAAATGAAACAGACCCTCTCTCATAGCCACGCGAGAGACCTCGTCAACCAGATCTTTTGGGCTGCGAACTACCTCGGGGTCAAGCCGGAGATGAGCCAAAGCGCTCTCCGGCAAGCCTGCCATAATTATTTTCTACCTGTTTAGTATACCTAGAAGCTTCTGGCGCTGGGCGTAGAAGGATAGAGAAAATGCCGCTGTGGGCAAGCTTTATTGGCCGTTGTGGTGTCTGGGAGCCTCGAGATATCCGAGGACTTCGTCCTTGGTAATCTTCGTCGCAATGACTTGGAGAGGAGTGGCGTTCCGTACCAAGACGAATTGCACGACTTCATGTAACGTACGGTCTTTGAGGTCGACGCATGCAGGCTGAATATATACACACAAAGTGTAGCGCTGGGTTTTTGGATTCGCAGATTTTAGAGCCAGTGACACCGGTCCAATCGGTTGTGGATTCGCTCCGCGCCGCAATTCGAACGGAATCGCCTCCATCTCCGTGCGGGCAAGCAATTGGTTTATTTCGTCCTGGCTTTGAAGAATCTCAACGTTTTGCGTTCCCACCTGGCCGGCCATCTCGGCCAGACGATCGGTCGTTGCTCGCCAAGCTTCGCGATTTGCTGTCTCATCGCTCTGGAGAGCGCCAAGGCCTTGTTGGACGGCTGCGAGGCGCTGCGCCGTGGCCGGATCCGAAGCCGCCGCGTGACCTGGCTGAGCATGATCAGATTGTCTTGTCACGGGCGAGATTTGATAGATTGTTTTCGCGGCGGGCTTTGAGGAAGTGTTCTTCGCGTCGGCGGAGGGTTCCTTTTGGGTCAAAACAGCAGTCCTTCTGCCCGCCTCCAGTTTCTCGAGACGCCCTTCGATTCCGACCAAGCGCTTGTCGAGCTCGGTCAAAGTGGGATTGTTGGCACTCGCAGATTCTTTTGAGATCTGGGGAATCAACTTGTACGCAACGAAGGCCATGGCCGCAATGACAGCCAACACAAAAACGATTCCCGAAACGCGCGGTGCAGGACGCGAAGTCGATACCTGTGGTTGCGCGAACAATTCCCGATCAAAATCGGGTCCCGATGATTTATCGCCCATGTTTAGCTCACAGTCCCGAAAAACCTAGCGAATCGAAACACTCGCTGGATATCGTTGCTTCAAATTAATCACAATTGTTTGCGTCTCTTTTGGCAGAACCCCGAGCGTGGTGCGCCCAGTTTCCTGGCGCGGGCCGCGCATTTCGATCTTGTACTTTCCAGGCGCTATAACCAACAATAAGGGAGTCCGACCCACGACGAAATCGTTAATGAAAATCTCCGCGCTCTCGGGCACGGAACGGAAGAGCACCCGACCGGCATTTTCCCCAGCATTATCTTCAAAATCCTTTCGGTTCAGCTCCGAAGGGGGCGGTCCGGTCCTGGCGGGAAGATGCGGAGAAGAACTTTGCACCGCCGGAGTTGCCAGCGTAGTTGAGAGAGTCTTAGCGCTCTGCGCGCCTACTGCTGAATTGGAGGTCAATGTCCCCGATTCAGCCATGGCCTGCGCCTGCGCAGTAATAGCTCCGAATCCGAGCAATCCCAGCATTGCCAAAGCCTTACCGAGTTCGCGCAAGAGCTCTTCTAGCATGGCTAAGTGCCTGTCCCTTGAATTTGTCAGAGCCAGTGGGTGCGCCGGACAAGAAGCACCGTTTTAGTTGTCAGCAGGGCGCGTACCAAAGCTTGCGGGCTGCCTGCGTCACCCGTCAAATCAGCCAGCTCTTTCTACTCATGTGCCGCAATTTCAGTGTTTTGAAAAAGATCTAACGACGAGCATCCCGCCATTGGTAACTTACCTCTGCCCCCAAGACGAAGGAGATGTTCACGAATGGTGACTACTCCAGAGTCCGTCCGGGGGTGTGGCGCGCGAGACTTACGTGAAAGCCCTTGAGGATTCGTGTGGTATCCGACGTGCTTCGGTTGGACCGGGCGTACTCCGTATTGATGTTTTAACAGGCTGCCAATCCTCGCTCCTTGGGCGAGCTGTACGCGCGGGAATCGGATGACCGTGGGACTCGGTATTTCTGCCATTCAATGGCCTGAGAAGCCCCCGAGGATGGGTGCGCGCGCGCCCTTTACAGAGCGCGGAGCGCTGCGTTTGCTCGTACCGAGTGATTCTTTCCTCGCCAATTTTCGGGAATCCTTGCAGGCTCTTGCAAGTCCCAATCCCCCCAAGCCACGATTTCGATCGAATCATTTCTTTGGCGGAGCGCGCGTCGCAAGTATGCGTATTGCGGGGCGTCCCCTCGGTGCTTCTTTCTTGCTGCATTGCTCTTTGCTCGCGCTCCTGATTTACCTGTCTCATCCAATTCCCACCCAAGCGCTGCCGCTGTCCTCAGCCCGGCTACACATGCAGAAAATCTATTACAGGATTCCCGAGCGCAATCCAGCAACGATGCCCCGAGTTGCTCCGGCTGGTCCCGGGGGCCGGCCGGGTTCTGGCTCCTTGGCCAATCGGCTTCCGGCTTTGGGGAGCGCCGCTATACATCCGAAGTTGACGATTGTTTCCAGGCCGGCTCGCCCGGATAATCGTCGACAAACAATCTACCAGCCCGCATCCCCGCCTGACCTGAGGATCACTACTGAACAAAAGCTACCTAATATTATGTTGGGACTCTCTTCGGAAATGCCGAAGGCACCGCTCACGCCCATCATTTCCAAGCCGAAACAGGTCATACACGAAACCATTGCCATTGACGCCCCATCCGTAACTGTCGGTACGGGTGCCACGATTCCCATTGCGACTTTTCTCAGCCCGTCGGAAACTCCGCCCAAATTGGCAATTCCCCTTTCTGTTCCGGGTGCGCCAATCCGACCGTCTAGAACGGGGTCGGAAAGCGCCTCCGGAGGAAATTCATCCGATGGAGAGGGCCTGGTTATTCTGGGAGTGGCTCCTGCCGGTCCGACAGACCAATTCTCTCTGTCCGGTGGCAACCGCTGGGGCGAATTCACGGTCGCGCCACCGACGATGAGTACTGGCTCGCCTGGCGGGGATCCGCGCGGAGTTGCTGGTGGGGGCACTGGCGGCGCAGGCTCGGGTGGCGATGGCAGCACCGGCGTCGGATCTGGTGGCGCTGGGGGTGGTGGGGGGCGCGGAGGAAACCCTGGCCCCATCAGCATCGAGGGACGAGGAGCTTCAAGTGAGGGCGGCGGAACGCTCAATGGCGCCTACGTGGCCAGCCTGATTTTTCCGATAGAGGCACCTGCACTGACCTTGAGGAAGAACGCATTGGTGGTCTCTGCAGGACCCATTGGAGGAGGCGGGATCAACGTTTACGGCGCCTTAAACTGCGGGAAAATCTATTCGATTTTCCTGCCAATGCCTGGAAAGAATTGGTCGTTGCAGTATTGCGCTAGACCTGCGCAGCCCCAGCAGATGCCATCCGAGGCTCGGTCTACAGTGGTCCACCTCGACAAACCTCTATTGCCGCCGGATGTAGACCTCAAACATCGTTTCGATTTCAAGCGCATTCCCGTGGCTGTGGAGAGATCGCATCGTGCCATTGTGCTGAAGGGAGTGATCGGTGTCGACGGGTCTGTTCGACAGCTTGTGGTTTATCAAGGGGTCGTCCCGGAAATGGACGAGGCAGCGCGATTGGCTTTCAGCCGGTGGCAATTCAGGCCAGCGATGGAGGACGGAAAGCCCATTGAGATAGAGATCCTTGTGGCGATTCCCCCTCTGACGGGAGAGGACCGCGTCAGCCGCTGAGGTAAGCCGGGCCCTGGTGTATCAATTTGGAGACTTCTAGCGTATCCGGCTGTACCCTTTGGGAGTTGCACAGTAGGGAGTCTCTTTTCTTCAAATGTGCACCGTTTTGCCTGCCTTAAGGTGTTCTAGGTAAAGCCTAAACTGATCCCCAGAATCCTGTATTGCTGCAAGCAATCGGCTTGGCAACCAAACCGAAGCAGCTCCCTGACTGACCGCTTTGGAACTTGAGTTGCCGCTCAACCTGGCACAATCAAGAATGGGCTGTTGAGATTGAAGCCTAATCGATAAGCCTTGGTACCATGCAGAGTGCCCTACGGGGGTGCTGGTGTCTGAGCCAATCGTACACGTATGCTTCTTAAGCCAGGATATTGGCTTTGCTGACCCGTTGGCCAGAGCGCTAGGAAAAGAATTCACAACTCGCGCAAGCAGCGAATCTCAGCTCGATGGTCTGACCGACCTTCGAGAATGGTGCGACGTCGTTCTGCTTGATCTTCGGGCCACGAGCAATCAGGGGGACTATCAAGTAGGCCTCCATCTGATAAGCGAAATCTGTAAACGGCCCACATACCCGCCGATCGTCGCCCTATGTGACGAAGGAAATGGGCAAGTTATCCTCAATGCCATCGAGCGCGGCGCATATGACACGATTACGAATCCGCCGAATATGATGGAACTCCGCCTGGTTCTGCGCCGCTCTCACAAATCTCACTTGGCAGAACGGGAAGTCGAGCGGCTTAAAGCGGCCGCTCGCGGGAATGGAAGACTGCACGAGCTTATGGGCACGTCCGTTGTCATGCAGGACCTCTTCGCACTCGCACAGAAGATCGCACCCTGCGACGTTAACGTGCTAATTACAGGAGAAACGGGAACCGGAAAGGAGTTGCTCGCTCGTGCGATTCATCACATGAGCAGCAGAAGCGCGCGCCCCCTTGTAGCGTTTTCCTGCGCCAATTTGCCCGAAACACTAGTCGAAGACGAGTTGTTCGGGCACGAAAAAGGTGCGTTTACGGGTGCCCTGACCATGAGGCGTGGCCGTGTGGAATCCGCCGATCAATCGACTCTATTTTTGGATGAAATTGGTGACCTTGGACTTGGATTACAACCCAAACTCCTTCGCATTTTGCAGGAGCGCAGCTTCGAGAGGTTGGGAAGTAATAACACGGTGAACGTCAACATTCGCATTATCTGCGCGACGAACCGGGATCTTTCCGCGCTCGTGCAACAAGGGAAGTTTCGCGAGGACTTGTTTTACCGACTGAACGTCGTTCAAATGCACCTTCCTCCGCTGCGAGAAAGGCGCGATGATATTCCATTGTTGGCCCAACATTTTCTCGACAAGTCCGCCGAACAATTCCAAAAGAACACGAAAAGATTTTCGCAACAGGCGTTGCACGCGATCGAGGAATATGCCTGGCCGGGGAATGTTCGCGAGCTGCAAAACGCCGTGCAACGCGCGGTCGTCCTGTCCGAAGGGCCAACCGTGGAAGTCAGGCATTTACCGGCAGCGTTGCGGCAGGGCTGTGATGCGCCGGAGTTCAACCACTGCTACGAGGAAGAAGTTCGTGAGTTCAAGCGGAGGCTCGTGGTCCGTACGCTGCGCGAGTGCGGTTGGCGGAAGGCAGAAAGCGCGCGAGCGCTGGGAATCGCAAGAGGATACTTGCACCGACTCATCAATCAACTCGGAATTCATGAACTCCAAGAGGAAGTTCCCGTTGCGGTTCAAGCTCAAATTCCCCCCTCCGCGCGACTTAATTAGCTCATTCTGGGGACACCTCCTTTTGAAGTAGAATTCGCCTCCGTGCAACCGCCAACCAATGCGGATTTGGTCAGTACCGTTTGCTTGCCGTTTTTGCAAGCGGCTCAGAATCAGGACGGGGGATGGGGCTTTCATCCCGGCGCTCCAAGTAGGGTAGAGCCGACGTGCTGGGCTCTTCTCGCCTTGATCGGGCTCGAATCGTCGAACGAAAGGCAACCAGAGGGATTCCGTTTTCTGCGCAGAACGCAATTGCCGGACGGGTCGTGGCCTTGCTCTGGGGAGCAAAATGTAGGCTGTTGGGCAACCTCGCTAGCCACCTGGGCGCTTCTGAAAGACGCACAATCGCAGACGGCAGTCACCGCCGGCCTGCGTTGGATCTGCCAGGATTGGCCCCGCGCCGACGGTTTTATCACGAGTTTCATGCGAGCCCTTGGACGACGAAATCAGGTCACCACGCAAGACGATTCGCTCCAAGGGTGGGGATGGACTCCTCATACAGCGAGTTGGGTAGAACCCACGGCGTTCGCGCTGATCGCACTCGACCAAGCACCACAGGGATTGCTTCCCGACGGCGCCACCAGGCGGCGCCAATTTGCAAGAGCGCTGCTTTACGACCGAATGTGTCCGGGTGGCGGATGGAACTGCGGCAATCCGATGGTCTATGGTGTTCCAGGAAATCCGCTCGTCGAACCAACCGCCTGGGCCTTGCTTGCATTGCGTGACGAACCGAACCGGCGCGAAAACGTGATGAGTCTTGAATGGCTCGAGAAAAATGTGTCGGGAATCTTAGGGGCGGGTTCGCTCGCACTCAGCAAAATCTGCTTGGAAGCCTTCAGGAAGCAGTGGCCGATGAACGCGCCAGACCTAAATGAGCTATATGTGAGAAGCGAGTTTCTGGGAAATGTGCCGGTGATGGCCTGGACATGCCTGGCGTTAAGCGCGCGATCAGCATGGCCCGGCGCCGCAGAGAGGCGCAGTGATGCATAGGGCTGAACCTGCGCTGGTTCCAGCATTTCAGCGGCCGGCGTCGCATGTGGCGATCCGCCGGGCGGAGAGCTACGAGCAGGATCTCTTCGAGTTAACGTACGAAACGCTTCGCGAACTTCAGAGGCGCGAAGAAGCCGCAACAGCAAGCAGTGTGGTAACCGCAGCAAAGGCGTCCGGTCGGCTTGGCGACATGCGCGGCAAAACCGTGCTTCTCAAGCCGAATTTTGTGGGTTTCGACCCCTTGGGCGTGATGAACACGCATCCGGCGGTGGTTGCGGCAGCGCGCGAGAGCTTTTTGAAGCTAGGTGCCGCGCGGGTGTTAGTCGGCGAGGGTCCCGCGTTGGATCGGGACACGGAAGCAATCGTGGAGTCGATACGCCTGCGCGAGTACGTTGGCCAACTCCGGGGCACTTTTACGGATCTAAACCTCGACGACGTCGAACGAGTCCCGCTTAGGACGCGCGCATCGCGGCTCAAAGAGCTTTACCTCCCCAGAACGGTCCTAGGCGCGGACTTTGTGGTGTCCATGCCGAAACTGAAGACGCACCATTGGGCCGGCGTGACGCTCTCGCTAAAGAATATGTTTGGGATCGTGCCTGGAGGCTGTTACGGCTGGCCCAAGAACGTCCTGCACTGGGCGGGGATCGACAAATGCATCCTCGACATCAATGCCGCGCTGCGGCCGGACTTTGCAATCGTTGATGGAATCAACGGCATGGAAGGGAACGGGCCGATCCAAGGGATTCCGAAAAAAGGAAACGTGCTGGTATTCGGCAACGATCCGGTGGCCGTGGACGCAACGTGCTGCCGCATCATGGGCTTGCTGCCGGAAAGAATCAAGTATCTCGTTGGAGCCGGCACCCTGCTGGGTCACCTGAACGCAGATAAGATCGAGCAGCTTGGAG
>Ga0307475_10000807_pt1 | contig 18877 bp, 18 predicted proteins | sample atmos_gasesECM1C_FD_203317 | JGI IMG/M metagenome (GOLD analysis project Ga0307475, IMG submission 203317) | Hardwood forest soil microbial communities from Morgan-Monroe State Forest, Indiana, United States - atmos_gasesECM1C_515 | ecosystem: Environmental > Terrestrial > Soil > Temperate... | reverse complement strand
TCATTGACATTCATCGATGAATCGAGTAACACTTCATTTCGCTGTCGGAGGATACGGTCGGCCATGGCGCGGAGGGGGAAAGAGCGGCGAACGAAAGTGGAAGCTGAGAACCTCTGTTGCCGGACGGCGACTTCTCCGAAACTGGGGCGCGAGCGGGCACGCGAATACGCGGGATGGTTTAAGGCGCTGGCGGATCCTACGCGGATCCGGATTTTGAATCTGCTGGCCGCGAACCGGGCGCCGGTATGCGTGTGCGACATCGTGAAGCATTTTCCGCTCGGGCAGCCGACCGTCTCGCATCATCTCGGGATTCTGCGCGCCACGCGATTCGTGTTGTCTGAGCGACGCGGAACGTTCATGTATTACCGGGTGAACCGCAACTGCCTTGGTGAATTTCCGCACGCGGCACGCTTAATCATGGACGTATAAAGCGAGAAGCGAGCAAGGAAGGTGGCTGTTCTATATTTCATCGAATATCGTCAATGTTAAATGAATAAGGAGCGGACATGGCAAACGAGAGCATTCGAGAAGCAGTGAAGAGCAAGTATGGCGAGGCCGCCCGTCGCGTGGCTGCGGGCGAGGCGGCCGGGTGCGGATGCGAAGCGAGCGCGATTCCGTGCTGCGACCCGATTTCGACGAATTTGTACGACGCAGGCGAGGTTGCAGGGTTGCCGAGCGATGCGGTGACGGCATCGCTCGGTTGCGGGAACCCGACGGCCCTAGCGCCACTGCACCCGGGAGAAACGGTGCTCGATTTAGGCTCGGGAGGAGGCATCGACGTTTTGCTGTCGGCGGGGCGAGTGGGGGCGACCGGAAAAGTGTACGGCCTGGACATGACGGACGAAATGCTGGCGCTGGCGAGGCGAAACCAGCGGAAAGCGGGCGTTCAGAATGTGGAGTTCCTGAAAGGCGAGATCGAGGACATTCCGCTTCCCGAGAATTCAGTGGACGTGGTGATTTCGAATTGCGTGATCAATCTTTCGGCGGACAAAGACCGTGTACTCGGAGAAGCGTTTCGCGTGCTGCGGCCAGGCGGGAGGTTCGCGGTGTCAGACGTGGTGGTGCGCGGCGCGGTGCCGCCGGACATTCGAAGGAACATCGAGCTATGGGTCGGGTGCGTGGCGGGCGCGATGGAGGAGAGCGAGTATCGCTCGAAGCTGGCTGCGGCGGGGTTCGAGCAAATCGAGATCGAGGCAACACGCGTCTACACCGTGAATGACGCGAGAGGCTTTCTGGCGGCGAAAGGGATTGATGCGGACGCGATCGCGCCGCAAGTAGAGGGGAAGTTTCTGAGCGCGTTCGTGCGGGCGAAGAAACCGAAGGAGCTGTCGAGAATCGATAGTTGAGGGCCGAGAGCAAATGCCGGCACGGTACAACGTACTTTTTCTGTGCACCGGGAACCGTGCGCGATCGATTCTGGCAGAAGCGATTTTGAAGCACCGCGGGCGGCCGAGTTTTGCAGCCCACAGCGCAGGGAGCCGGCCACAGGGCGCGGCGCATCCGGTGGCGCTGAGAATGCTCACCCGGGCCGGCATTTCAACCGAGGGCTTGCGAAGCAAGAGCCGGGATGAATTCGCCCGACCCGAAGCGCCGAAGATGGATTTCGTTTTCACGCTGTGCCACAGCGCGACGAGGGAAACGTGTCCCGTGTGGCTGGGCCAGCCACTGATGGCGCACTGGGGTGTACGTGATCCGGGAGATGCCGGAGACAACACCGCTCGCCAGCCTGGAGAAGCTGGCAATCAAGAAAGAAATCGACCACATCGGGCACGAATGAAAGCGTCGCTCGATGACAAACAAAAGCCCGGCGGGAGGGTGAGTCGCCGCCGGACCTCGGATGCCGAGCCGGGTTACTGCTGAGGCTGTGGCTGTTGCTGTCGCTGAGAATGTCCCTGCCGCTTGGCCAAATCCGCCTTCGCGGGGTCAGCGCTGACCTGAGAACCGGGGCGCTGATATCGTGTCAGGAACGGCATAAAGGGCGTCACTTCGAAGGGCATTTTTTCGCGAGCCGAAGTGAGCGCTACAGGTTTGGACTTGAGCAGCTCGACCTTATCGCTCCAGGGGTCAAGCTTCACACGCGCGCCGATAGGCAGAGCCGCAATTTGGTCGACTTTGTCAGGCTTGAGTTCCGGCGCGGATGTCTGGAGTTGTGAGCCGAAGACCACGCGGTTCCCGAGCCGCGAGTTAATGAGCGCTGGCAGAGCCTTTTGCTCCGCGTCAAGTTGCCTCAGGAAAAGCCCGGCGCTCTGGAGCTTGTCCTTGTAGGGAGAATGTTGAAGAAGCTCGACAGCCTTTTTGTTCGCCAGATCGATGTCTCCTGGCGTGTACTTGAAGGTGAAATGGCTAAGAGCGTCCACGGTGGTGACGTTGGTCATGTCGTTGAAGCCCCACTGGTCGGTTTCAGGCCGCGTGACGACGATGGTGCCAAGCTCCTGAGCGAGCATGGTGGCCAGGCTGGGTTCGTCGGGTAGCACGTCGAGCAAGCCGCGGCTGAGAACGATGGTGTGGCCAATGGAAAACGATTCCAGCGTGCCGGTGAGAAGCACGCGGCAACGAATTTCTGGTTGGATATCGAGATTGTTGGTGACTTCGAGGTTGTTGACGACGGTCTCGAGCACCTTGTCGATTTCACCTGGAGGCGCGAGCAAGCCAATGCGCTGCAAGCGGTCGAGAACGTTGACTTCGGCGGTGTGCTGCCATTCGCGCTCGGCCTCGACGGGCGAGCGATCCTTCTGCTCGGCGGCAGCCTGATCCTGAATCGCGCTGGCAGACTCGATCGTAAGCTCGCTGAATTCCTGTTCATGGCCGACGTTCTTCAGGTCATAACCCCATAGACGAGTCTGCGCCTTGAAGCGGACGCGACTGCCAAGAAAATCCTTGAGGTCCGATTCCTGGCTGAAAATGTCGGAAGGCAGCCAAAGGCCCGGCTGCACGTTCAAGCGCCAGCTATCGAAGTGCAAATTGAAGCCGTTGATTCCGGCGAGCGGCGTGTAAACGCCGTTGAAACGGACGATTGTGTAGTTCTGGTCTTCGGCCCAGACGCGACCCTTGAAACGGCCCTTGCCGGATTTGGGGAGCGGCGTCACGTCAAAAACGACGCAGCGGACTTCGCCGAGGAATTCCCGTCGGACATAATCGAATTGATAGTGCTGGCGATCGAATCCGTTGGGATCGATGTAGATCATCTCGAGGAAGCCCTCGGGGACATAGGACGAAGTGAAGAGCCCGCCGAGGTGTGAAATCGGGTTGAATTGGTCGAATTTGCCTTTGCGCTTGTTGAGCATCGAGCGGTCGACGATGCCTTTGGAGAGCTCGGCCTGGCCGAGGAAATAGTGGTCGCGCACGGGTACGGAACCCATGGCCGGGTCGGGCTTCATGTCCTGAATGTAAGTTTCGATAATCGGGTTATAGCGGCGGATCGTGGCAATCTCGTCGTGCTCGCGCGCGATGACGCGGTCGATCGCCTGATTCACCGTGGTGACCGCCGCCGAAGCCGAATTTGCTGCTGGAGCTTGCGGTTGGGTACGGTCGGCCGCCTCCTGAGCTTGGCCCTGCGCGAAAGACGCGCCAGCGGCCGCCCCCACTAGAAACACGGATAGAAATAGAACCTGTGACGTGCGCATTGCCTCTCCCCCTTCTTCAGTACGCTACCTGGAACACGATGTGGACGATGGCCGTCGAATCCACCGGCTGGCCGTTCTGCTGAGCGGGGCGGAAGCGAATCTGGCGAGCCGCCGCTTCCGCGGAATCGTCCAAGCCGTACCCCAATCCCTGCACCACGCGTTCGATTTTCACGTCTCCCGAAGCCGCGAAGACGATCTGGAGAAGCACTTCTCCCTCGATCTTCTTGGCTCGAGCTGCATCGGTGTAAACCGGTTTGGGTTTGAAAAGAATCTGAACCGGCGTATTGGGAGTGGCGGCCGCAGCAGGCTTTACCTTTGGAGCCGGAGCTGCCGCGCGCTCGTCCGCGAACACGCCCTGCTGAACAGCTCCATGACCACCGGAGCCGTTACCGCCGACTGCCACACCATTGCCAAAACCGGTGCTCGCGACCACTCCCTTGGCGCCTTTTGAGCCGCCGGTCCCATTGCCATTACCCGGACCGGGAGGCAAGTCGTAACTTCCGAGAGCGTTGACGTTGGCCGCGTGGCCGGTCCGGTTGTTCGTCGGTAGACCATTTGGATCCCCAAAGCCGCCCGTCTGAACTTCCTCGCGCGGCTTTCGAATGGTGGGGATAGCCGAGCTTCCAAGAGAGGTCGGCGTATTTGCGTTCGGGAACGCTTTTGCAACTTCGGGCATATCGGGCGTCTTTGTGTTCTTGTGCGCGGTAGCCGGTTTGGCTACGGGCGAGCTAAAGACTGGCGAATAAATTTTTGGCTTAGGAACTTCGATCTGCAGCGGAGCTACCTTCGGCTCGAGCTTGGCGATAACCGGAGGCTTCACCTTTACTGGCGCCGGCTTGATAACCGGGCGCGGCTGTGGCTTCCAGGCCACAATCGGGGGAGCTTCGATCGGCGTGGTCCAATACCGCCGAACCAATTCGAGTTTCTGCGGCATGAGCATGGGTATTACGATCAGAGCCGCGAGCGCTATGAATTCCAGCCCGAGGCCTGCGCTGAAGGATCCCCAGCGTGCCTCGCCGTCAGGCAGTAAAGATTCGACAAATACGGCTCGATTTGTAGTCCGCGCCATGGCTTTCACGAAAACACCTTCCCCATCTAGGATGCGTCGAGACAGAAATCCTGCGACCATAATTTAGTACTAGAACAAAGGGGCTGGGGAGAATAGGACTGAAGTACCATTCTACCCCCAGTCGTGCCGAAAGCGATAGCCCCAGCGGTGGGGGAGTGGAAGGGGCCGGCACATCGATTTCTCAAAGTTTGATTCCGAGCCATTGAGCATTCCCACCTACAAAGTTAACCCGCCTTTGAGCAAACCGTTGCAATATTTGTGATGACGTTGCGATGCCAGAGTATGCCCGGGCAGCTAGCATGGACCTGAAAATTTGCCGCAACATTACGGAACCGGGAATACAGGAATAACACTAGAACACACGGCAGAAACAGCTAGGCCCATGAAAATATGGGCGCGGCCTATGGAAGAGCCGCGCCCGCCCATTCGCTGTGGGATACTTCGCTGCTGTTTCGCCTCGCGCCCGCGGACTAACGCGGCTCGACGACCATGTATCTCGAAGCGCCTCCCTGGTTCGGGAACATCACCAACAGAAGCACCTGCTGGTCTTTCGTGCCCGCCAGAGCCTGCTTGAATTGGTCGACGCTGCTGACGTTTTTGTGGTTGACCTCAAGAATCACGACGCCGCGATCGAGACCGGCTGCAGCAGCGGGACTTGAGGGATCGACCGAGGTAACCACGACGCCGTGTGTGCCGGCGGGCAGTTGGAGTTCCTCGGAGAGATCGGGAGTGAGATTCTGTACGTTCACTCCTCCGAGAGCGCTGCTGGTGCCTTCTTCGGTTGTGCCTAGTTTCTCCGCTGTTTCAGGCAATTCGGCGAGTGTGACGTTGATCTCTTGGGTCCGGCCATCACGCCAGATCGTGAGCTTGATCGTCGAGTCCGGAGGCATTTGCGAAATTGCGAGCCGCAGCGGATTGGCCGAATCCACGGTTTCGCCGTTGAGGGCGAGGATTACGTCGCCCTTCTTGATTCCGGCGCGAGCCGCAGGTTTATCCGGAGCAACGTCGCTGATCAAAACGCCGCCGCCCTGGCGAAGGCCAAACTGCTTCGCGAGTTCCGGCGTGACATCTTGAATATGCACTCCCATATAGCCGCGAACCACTTTGCCGTGAGCTGAAATCTGATCCATCACTTTGCGCGCCATGTTGATTGGAATCGCGAAGCCGATGCCCTGATTTCCGCCCCCGTTACCGGAGAGGATCGCTGTGTTGATGCCGATGAGGCTGCCGTGCAAATCAATCATCGCACCCCCGGAATTTCCCGGATTGATGGCGGCATCGGTCTGGATGAAGTCTTCGTAGTTCTCGATGCCGAGACCGCCGCGCCCTTTGGCGCTGACGATTCCCATGGTAGCGGTGCCGCCGAGACCGAACGGCTCGCCGATGGCCAGCACCACGTCGCCGACTTGCAGCTTCGAAGAATCACCGAGAGGAAGAGTGGCGAGTCCCGTGGCGTCGATTTTGAGCACAGCGATGTCCGTCATCGGATCGGCGCCAATCAGCTTGGCGGGAAATTGGCGCTTGTCGTTGAGGTAGACCTTGATATCCGACGCTCCGTCGATTACGTGATTGTTGGTGAGAATGGTGCCGTCGGACGTGACGATTACGCCGGAACCGAGGCTTTGTTCTCGTTGTGGCGTAGGCTTGCCCTGCCCGAACTGGTCGCCGAAGAATTGACGGAAAAACGGATCGTTGAAGAACGGCGACATATTGCCGTGGGGCTTTACAAGCTTCGATGTATGAATGTTGACGACTGCCGGAAGTGCGGGCTTCAAGACCGAAGCAAAACCGTTGGACAAGCTGCCGAGCAGAACCGGTGACGAATCATGGGCTATGGTGACGTCAAACTTCGGCGCGCCGAAGACCGAGTGATTCGACCAATGCTTGAGTCCGCTGGACAGCAAAGCTCCGCCGGCAAGTGCCGCGAGGAGGACGACGACGCCGACCCAGCGGCGAATTTGAACTACCTGATTACTCATGGCTGTTTCTCTCCTTGAATAATAATATGCCCGGTTATGGATGCCGCGACGAGCGGCCCCTTGTGGGACTCTATTCTGTTTGACGCGCCTGGGGCGGAATTGGTATTCGCCACAGCTTCCTGGAGAATTTATCAAAAGTCGAGGCGCGTGAGGATACGGCGAAATGCTTTTCTGTCCCCAGATGCGGCTTTCAAGTAGCACCCCATATAATGAGATGCAATAAAAGCACTTGAAGTCGTATCCGAGGAAGTTAGCCGCCGGTCCCTGCCTGCTTGCTGGTAACCAATCGCCGACTGCCACGTCCAAGAGGTACCTATGCTAGAACTACATGCGTTTTGTTGTTTCTCCCGTGGCAATTCCGAGCGATTGGAAAGGAGCAGTTTAGAATGATTCGAAAATTCTTTGTGTTGGTAGGTACTGTCGCGTTTCTGCTGGCCGCGGCAGGTCCGGCCCTCTCTATAACGGACCCCAAAGAAGGTTCGGCACCGCCGGACGACGGCACACTTAAGGCCCTGAGCGCGGTGGCTGGCGCCGGCACCATGCAGGCGCACCCACGTGATTACCTAGAGGAATTGAGCGACGACATCGGCGCGCGCGTAACCGGGTCGCCGGAAGCCGCGCGGGCCATCGCCTGGGGCGTGGAAAAAATGAAAGAGATCGGCCTCGAGAACGTGCACACAGAATCCTGGAAGTTGTTCCGGGGCTGGACGCGCATTTCGGCGGACGCCGAAATCGTTTCGCCCATTCACCGGCGCGTGATGGTCGATTCAATGGGCTGGGTTGGATCGACCCCAGCGAGCGGTGCGGAAGCTGAAGTCGTCACCATGAATGCCTACCATCTCGATGACGAGACAAAAAATAACGCCGCGAATTGGCGCGGCAAAGTGATTCTGGTGATTCATGCGGGACCAAAGCCCGCGCGTGATCCGGGCTCGTTCGCACGATTCGGCGACTTTCTGAAGGCCGCGCACACCGCCGGCGCCGTCGCCGTAATCGGTGGGCAGGGCGGAGGAAAAGCCTCGGGCATGCACCTGACGCACACGGGGATATTGGGTTTCGACACTTACTACGATGTTCCGGTGGTCAGCATGGCGGCGGAAGACCAGGATCAGATCGAACGTTACATCGCGCGCGGAAAGAAAGTTCGCCTGAAGATCAACGTGCAAAACAGCGTCACGGACGGGCCCGTGGATAGCGCGAACGTGGTGGGAGAAATTCGCGGCACGCAAAATCCAGAGCAAGTGGTGGTGATTGGCGGACATCTCGATTCCTGGGATCTCGGCTCCGGGTCCACCGACAACGGCTGCGGCACTACGACAACACTGGGCGCCGCCGAAGCGATCATGAAGTCCGGTTACAAGCCGCGCCGCACGATTCGATTCGTTCTGTTCACCGGGGAAGAACAGGGACTCGACGGCTCGATGGCTTATGTGAAGACGCACAAGGAGGAAATGGCGAACCACGTGGCGGCGGTGATCCTCGATTTCGGGCAGGGTCCGGTTCGAGGGTTTCAACTGGGCGGACGCAAGGACTTGACCGCCGACGTGCAAAAGTTTGCGAAATCGCTCCAGGCATTCGGCGATCTCGCCGTGGATGACGATGTGGAATTCGGCACCGACACCGGCCCTTTCATTCTCGCCGGCCTGCCAGGCATCAATCTCGATCAGGATTCGCCCGACTACAAGTACACGCATCACTCGGCTGTGGATACGCTCGATAAAGTGAAGGCCGATATCCTGGACCGCAATGCGACCGTGATGGCGCTCACCGGATTCTGGATCGCCGACCGCCCGGAACGGCTAGCAAGCCCATGGCCGGCGGAAAAGTCCGCGCGCATGCTGGTTGAAAAGCACGAGGACGGGCTGCTGAAAGCGTTTGGCGTGTGGCCGTTCGGCAATCTAGGCGAGGAGCCGGAACAAAAGTAACGGATCGAAAAAAGCGTCAGCTGATTAATCGTGCGATGAAAAACGCGGCGGCCGCCGCGAGACCGCCCACAAGGATGGTCTGAAATGCGCCGCGCAACGGTCTCACGCCGGTGTAGTGGCCTTTGATCGCGCCGAACACGAAGAGCGCGAGGAGCGTCACGCAGACCGAAACCCACAGCGCGGGAATAATCTGCTGCATTAAGATGTAGGGTGCCAGAGGCACAAGGCCGCCGGCAATGTATGAACCGGCGATGGTTCCGGCGCTGCGCGCGGCGCGCTTGGGATCCGGTTCTTCGAGCCCCAGTTCGAAGCGCATCATGAAGTCCACCCATTGCTTTTGATCGGAAGTGATCGCGTTGACCACCGGATCCATTTGCGCCTGGGTAAGGCCGTAGTCGCGAAAAACTTTGGCGACTTCTTCGATCTCCACTTCACGCAACTCCACCGTCTCGCGATATTCGCGCTGGAGTTCCGATGCGTAGTGCTCGGAGTCCGTTTTCGCTGCGAGGTATCCGCCGAGCCCCATGGCAATCGAGCCGGCGGCGATTTCCGCCAGGCCGGCCGTCACGACGACATGCGTGGCAATCGCCGCGCCGGTCAGGCCCGCGGCCAGGGCGAATGGCACGGTGAGGCCGTCGGACATTCCGATCACCACGTCGCGCACTGCAGCCGTGGCGGTGAAATGCTTTTCTACGTGTTCGACCGATGGCATCGCTGATTCCTCCCGAACGCCGAGTACATCCAATAAATGCAAGTGTGCTTGCGCTAGTTCGCAGCCAGGCGCGTATAATTATGGGGTAAGAAGCCGGAATCAAGCACAATTAAGGAGGTATAATCATGACCCAATCTTCTGGACAAGGAGCCGCTCCGCAGATGACTTTCACTTTGCCGCCTCTCCCGTACCCTTTCGACGCTCTCGAGCCGCACATTGACGCAAAAACGATGGAGATCCATCACGACAAGCACCACAACGCCTACGTCACCAACCTTAATAAAGCTCTCGAAGGGCATGCGGATCTTCAGAAATTGCCGGTGGAAGAATTGCTCGCTCAACTGAATAAGGTGCCGGAGAACATCCGCGCCGCGGTGCGCAACAACGGCGGCGGGCACATGAACCACTCGATGTTTTGGAAGATTATGAAGAAGGACGGCGGTGGCGAGCCTTCCGGAGAACTCGGGAACGCCATCAAGAGCGCATTCGGCAGCTTCGCGGATTTCAAGACCAAGGTGAATCAAGCGGGCGCAAGCCGCTTCGGCTCCGGCTGGGCGTGGCTGCTGTTCCGCGATGGGAAACTCACGATCGAGTCCACCGCGAATCAGGACAACCCCATCATGGACGGCGGGAAAGCGATTCTTGGCGTCGATGTGTGGGAGCATGCTTATTACTTGAAATATCAAAATCGCCGGCCCGACTACCTCGAAGCCTGGTGGAACACGGTTCACTGGGCGCAGGTTGCCGAGAATTTCGCGCACGCGAAGAAGTAGCACGGCTCGCGGCGCGAATGGGCGCAATCATTCAATCCAAGTAAGCTTGATTCGGGGCGCAGCCCCGTGGAGTCCGGAATGGACCGGCGCGGGGCGAGCCCGGAATCGCGCCTGGCAGCGCCGCTCGCAGGGGTCAAGCACATTTTGCTTTTATTCGCACGCAAGACTACGAAAGCATCCAGCGCCATCCCGCGAATCCTGCTGATCTTTCTAGTTTGCGCAATTCCCGCATCGGCTCAAACACAGCTGCATCTCAAAGACCGCCTTCGGATCCTGCGAAATGTCACCGTTGAGCCCGGTGAGACCGTCAGCGACGTGCAATGTTTTGCTTGCAGCGTTTTGGTGCGCGGGCGCGTGGCCGGAGACGTCATCACCGTGGGCGGCAACATTGCCGTCGAAGGCCAGGTGGATGGAGACGCATTGGCAGCCGGCGGAGGCATCGAGGTGCGCGGACAAGGGAAACTGGTCGGCGGCGCCATCGCCTTCGGCGGATACGAAGAGACCAAAGCCGGCGGCGTGATCGCCGGCAAATCCTTGGCAATTCCCTACGTCATCATACCGGGACAACTGAATCCCACGGCGCTGGGGTCGCTGGCCCTCGCGGGATTTAATGTATTTTTTGTTGGAATCGCCTTCGCCATTTTGGGCTCCGATCGTGTAACGAACACCGCCAACGCCATCCGTTACCGAAGCGGCTTGGTTATGATAAGTGCGATCGTCTCGCTCGGCGTGCTGTACGCGCTCAACGCTCTTTGCGTGTACTTGGGCCGCGCGGAAGACGCGGCGGAAATTGTGCTCGGCGCGCTGCTGCTTGCCGTCGCCTCCGCGGGAGCTGCCGGTCTGGGATCCGCGGTGGCGCGGATCGCTTTTCCGGAGACCAAGGGAATCGTTACCGTTCTCGCGGGAATTTTGGCGCTGACTCTTCTTGAGCTCGTGCCGCTATTCGGCAGCGTTGTGTTTGTTGCAGGAGGCTTGGTGTCGCTCGGCGCCGCGGTGGCCAGCGGCTTCGGCGCGCGCGGTTATCTCGCGCCCGAAGACGCCTAGCTTCTTAGTGCGCCCAGATTTTCGCCGGATCGGTTTCGTACGGATACACGTGAACCATCCAGCCGAAAATTTGTGGAGTCCAGCGCCCGCCTGCGGCGTTGCACGCTTCTTCCGTCGCAATCGAACCACGCAGTCCAAATTCCTTCCGATTCGCGTCCTCCCAATGCGCGCCTCTCGGAGGCAGGCACAGGTTGACGTGCTTGTGCCAGCGCGCCACGCTCAGCGGAACGCGTTCGTTTAGTTGATCGAGGCTCGCTTTTTTCGGAGCCGTATACATCGCGCCTTCTAGCTCGTAACCGTCCGCGGTTTTCTTGTACAGCAACGAAGTCGGGTGCTCGGGATTGAAGTGCAGCGAAGCTTCAAAGGCGTACGTGTAATTCGTGAAGTGATAGTGATCCTGCGCGAGGTTGGGCATGAAGATTTGGAAGCCGTTCGCCAGCGCGACTCGGTAGTCCTTGTACTTGGCGATGGCCGGCCACAGCGTTTCGACGATCTCGGTTGCCCGCTTATCATCGGGGGAATTTTCGGCGCGTAGGTCGGTCATGAACATATGCGCACCCATGTCCAGGTGATGCCCCGACATGGAATCGTTCGCCGATTGTGCCGCGGCGGAGCCTTTCGCTCCTTCCTGCCTCATGTCGTCCATGTTCATGCCCGCCATGCTGTCGCCGGCCTGGGACTGCGCTGGGGATTGCCCCAGCGTTTTCTTCGGATCTTGCGATTGCTGTGAAAGCGCGTGCAGAGGAAGCAACGGCGCCGCAGCAGCCAATAAAATGAGTGCGCTTTTCTTGATGTCCATGATGGCCCCTCCTACTTACGGTAACGTTCAGCGCGGCTGAAAGTTTCAGGTGCGTGCTGCCGTCGCGCAAAAAGCCAACGCCCAGATCGTGGGTGCAAAAAAAAGAGGAGGCTCTCCGGGAGCCTCCTCAGGGGGTTTGCAGCGGGAAAAATCCCGTGCCGACTCGCTCACGTTTATCCCACAGCACGCAGGGTTGCCGGCCATAACGATTCAACCCGTGGCCCAGGAAAAAGTCGCGCGCCTTGTCATCTCCGATACGTTAAGAGCCACTTTCGATACGAACGAACCCCTCAGATGCCGGCGTACCAGGCATAGCCTCCTTCTGGAGACGCGGAGCCCAGGCCCTTGCCGAATCCTTTCAGATTGTCGGTGACCGTCAGGTGGGTGATGAATTTCACGCTCTTGTAGCCGAGCTGCCGGGGGAGCCGCATGCGAAGCGGCCCGCCATTGCCCACGGGGAGTTCACCGCCATTCATCCCATAGGCGAGAAAAGTCTGGGGATGCAATGCATCAGCCATATCGATGCTTTCCCACCACTCGGGATCGATCGAGAAGTAGACAACGTATCTGGCTTGCGGGTGTATCCCGACGACATCGAGGACGTAGGAGAGAGGCACGCCGATCCACTCGGCTATATACGACCAGCCCTCTTCGCACTGCAGTTGAGTGATCTGGCTGCGAGACGGGTAGCTCTTAAGCTGGGCAAGCGAAAACGAGGCGGGCCGGTCGACCATGCCGTTCAGGGAGAGCCGCCAGTCAGCGAATCCTCCGGCCTGAAGGCGCTGGAACGCTTCGTTCAGGGGCGGGATTTCGTTTGCGAGCGGACGCTTCGAAATCTGGCTCCGAGAGAACTCACGGGCTAACGAGTGCCTCGTCAGCAACCGCTGGGAGGCATAGGTCAGCGTTTCGCCGAGACCGTAGATTCCGCCGTGATCGGGCGGGATCAGTCCGTACTTTTGCGCGATGCGCGCGGCTACGCCCAGGCCCGATACGCCCGCCGTGGCCGCGAGTCCGAATAGGATCAATTGACGGCGCGGGAGGTCTGTCATGTGCGCTCCCTACGTTTACCGGCCCGGCCCGTGATCATCGCTTCCATGCGGCTCCTGAATCCGGCAACACAAACCATCACGACATGAATCAGCAGAAAGAGCAAGAGAGCCAGGGAAACTAAAAAGTGAATCGTGCGCGCGGATTGCTGGCCGCCCAACACCGTGACCGTGGCCGGGAATGCGGAAACAAAGGCGGGAGACATCGCCAAGCCGGTCCAAATTATTAAGGGGAACAGCACGAAGATCACGAACAGGTAGCTGAGCTGCTGGAGCAGGTTATACGACCAGGCTTCTGCCTCACTCGGCTGCTCGAAGCGCAAATGCTTAGCGATTGAGCTCGAGAACGTCAGCCACGAAAGATCGGCCTTACGCGGCAGCAAGTTTTTCCGGAAATGCCCTGTGAAGAAGCCGGAGATGGCATACAGCAAGCCGGTCGAAACCACAACCCAGGCAGCTTGAAAGTGGAGATAGCGGCTCCAGCCGTTCTGGTCCGGCAGCACGTACCCGTAGCCGGTCGGCACCAGTGCCCTCGAGGAAGGAATCGGCAGTTTGAACAACGGTGTAGTCAATACGTTGCCGGCTTCGCCCCAATAGAAGCGAGGGTGAGAAATCAGAATTTCCGCTCCGGTGACGAGCAGGGCAAGAAAGCACAGGGTGGTGATCCAGTGAGTGACGCGGACCAGCGCAGAGTGCCGCGAAGGTGCCGTCCTGGCTGGGACGGCCGAGGCGGAACTGGGGAGGGAAGCGCCCATGGGCACCTGCGCGGATCCCAATGTTGCCATTCTTAGACTCCTGTTCAGGTTCCGACTTCCCTTCTCAGGATAGGTCTCATACTACCACGCTAAGAGAAACGGAAACGGATAAGTACTGGACTACGGCGCACCGGGAAATAATCGATTTGCACGATTAGCGCGTGACCAGGACTTCGCGAATTTCGCGGGGTCGTTGAGATTTGTCCGAACCAAAACGATGCTTACCTCGGCGTGCCCAAATTCAGGTCAGCATTTGAGTTTCGGAGCCTTCCGATGCTAGTGCTGCTGTCCTTATCTTTGGTATTCAGGCCAGTTTCACTTCCTTTTTAGGGTGCTAATCTGTTTGCGGCGCGCGGATCCACAGCGCCATACACGGCCGCAGAACAGTCCCCAGCGAGCGACTCGCAACCCGCAGTAAAAACGAAATAAATAGAAGGACGAAAGAAGGATGCTGGTCCACAGGGCCTCCGTTGTTCCCCAGTCTGGGGTGACCGGAGGATCAACCGCATTTCGAATCGTCAAATCGGCACTGAATCCCCGTTTTGGGGATCCACGTTTTTTCACGGCCCTCTGCGGTGGACATCTTTCCGCCGCAAGGCTAAACTTGATGCCAGCGAAATCGGAGGCCGTTCTCCCGCGGCAGATTTTCCTTCCTCTTTTCAGGGATTCTGCAATCGGACGGCAACTCAATCATTTTTCTGGCGTCTCTTAGGATTGTTCATGCTGACTTTTGTTTCGGCCGATTGGGTTGAGCAACACCTCGACTCGCCCGATTTTGTGGTGCTCGATCCGCGCTCGTCGATCCGCTATATGACCGGGCATCCGCGGAACGCCATCAATGTCTCGGTCGCAAGGGCGCGCGATCCGAATGGCCGGATCTTCTCGGCTGAAGATTTGGCGCGTTGGCTCGGAGCTTGCGGCGTCGACGATCGCCGCACTCCGGTGATCTACGACAATTCGGATGGCCGCCACGCCGCGTTGCTCGCCTGGATATTGATGTATCTCGGTCGAACCGACTTGCATCTGATGAACTCCTTCTGGGAGCGCTGGGTGGCTGACGGCCGCGAGGCTTTCTATCGTCCGGTGAACGCCGCACCGCAAAGTTTTATGGCGCACGTTCGTCCCGAGTTGCGCCGAACGATGAACGAGGTGCGCGAAGACGTGCAAGACGGCGCGCGAGGACACGTGAATCGCAAGCTAGTGGATTTGCGCAGCAGCGAGGAATTCGCAGGTAAGCTGGATTCCGATCCGCGGCCCGGCCACATTCCCGGCGCCGTGAACATCGTGTGGCGGGAACTGGCAGCCAAGGATGGGAATTTGCTCGCGCCACTTGAGCATATCGAGCAGCTTTTCGCGGCTCAGGGCGTCGGCCCGCAGGATCGCGTGGTTGCCTATTGCAAAACGGGATTGCGCGCGGCGCTCGGTTTTCTCGCCCTGGCGCAGATGGGGCGTGAAGTGGCGTTATACGACGGTTCTTTTGCGGAATGGGCGCAAAGCGGCTTGCCCGTGGAACGAGCATCGACGAAATAAAAAACGGAGACCGAAAATGACACAACAGCAATTGTTTCCTGTGACCGTGGTCGGAAGCTGGCCGCGCCCACCATACCTGATTCAAGCGCTGCGGCGGCGCCAGGGGCGGGAAATTACGTTCGAAGAATTTCAAAAAGTAGCGGACCAAGCTGTTCTGGAAGCCCTCCGTCTTCAGGAAGACGCCGGCGTCGATATCGTCACCGACGGCGAGCAGCGGCGCGACAATTTCTATTCCTTCGTGGTTGAAAAGCTGGGCGGCATGCAGCTGATGAAAGTTTCGCAGCTCATGGACTACATGAAAGACCGCGCGCGCTACGAAGAAGTTCTCCGAGCGCTCGACGTTCCGGCATTCGCAATCAAGAGTCCCATCGTCGTCGCACGGCTTACGGAGAAGAACGGCCTTGCTCTTGATGAAATGGATTTCCTGAAGAAGAACACGAAGCGCCAGACCAAAATTCCGTTGCCGGGCCCGTACATGCTTACGCGCGCCGCCTATTTCGAGGGCTTATCGGACAAAGCCTACGCCACGCCGGAAGAACTCGCCGCAGACGTGATCAAAATTCTGCGAAAGGAAATCCTGGCGCTGAAAGCGCGTGGCGTCGATTTCATCCAATTCGATGAGCCTACTCTGAGCCAGATCATTTACGGCGCAGAGAGCACCGAGACGTTCATGTGCGCGGCGCTGCCGAATCGCCGCGACCCGATGGAAGAGCTTTCGCTCGCGGTGAAATGGATGAACGAAACCGTCGCGGGGATCGACGGCGTGCGCTTCGGCGTCCACGTGTGCCGCGGAAACTGGAGCCGCCGCGAAGAAGTGCTGCTCAAGGGCAACTACGGTCCCATGCTGCCTCATTTGATGGAAATGAACATCGATCAGCTCGTTCTGGAATTCGCCACGCCTCGCGCGGGGGAGCTCGAAGTGTTCAAGGAATACCGCAACGAGAAGGAAATCGGTTTTGGCGTCGTCAACCCGCGGACGGACGCCATCGAAACCGCTGAGGAGATCGTCACCCGCGTGCGCAAGCTCGCTGCGTTTTACGACCCCGAAAAGATTTTCTTGAATCCCGACTGCGGCTTCGGTACTTTCGCTGAGCGCAACGTCAACACCGCGGAAGTGGCCGCGCAGAAGATGAAGTCGATTGCCAAAGCGGCAGCGCAATTGCGGTCGGACTTCAAGGGCACACGCACAGAATCGGCGCACTCACACTGACCAGGAATCTGCGAAACGAAAAAGGAGACTCTCGTGGGACAAGAAGCGCAACCCGCACGCGACAAATTGAACGGTCTGCATCCGAGGAAAATCGAGGAAATCATGATCTCCATGAATCAGCCGGAGGTCCTCAAAGAAGTTTCCGGGCCATGGAAATCGCGCATCGTGTGGCAGGACGGCTTTCGCGTGAAGGCCTACATGCGCAACCACGCAGTGGAAATGGACGAGCCCGGCGCTTTGGACGCCTCCGATAAAGCCGCCAGCGCCCACGAGCAGCTACTCTCAGCGGTCGGCTCCTGCCTGGCCGTGGGATTCGTTCTCAACGCCACGCGCCGCGGCATCCGCATTCACGACATGGAAATCGCGCTCGAAGCTCACTTCGATAACATCCTGAAGTGGGCAGGTCAGTGCGATACAGGCAATCCCGGTTATCGCGGCATAACGGCGAAGCTCTTCGTGAAGGCCGACGCCGACGAGGTCACGCTGCGAGAACTGTGGAGGTTGGCATACGAAGGCTCGCCTGTGACGCAGTCGGTTGTCCGGGGCACGCCCGTCACGGCCGAGTTCGGCGCCCTCTAGTTCAGTCTGGTACTGGCCGTACCATTGGGGCTTAGTCTCCTTTGTGCGTGGCCACTCTTGACGGCTGCCCCCAAATCTGTAAACTGCAATTTCGGCAAATGGCGACTCAGCCCAACCCGCTACCCAGCCCGCCCCTCGCGGTGGAAGACGCGTTGCACGATTTCGAGTACCCGCAGCGCGAAGCGGCTTTCTTTTACGGCCTCTTTTTGCGCGGCCATTCGCCCGAGGAACTTCGCCGTGACATTTCGGTTCCCGCAGCCGTGCTAGCTAAGTGGGATAAGGAGACGATGCGCGCGCCGCAGCTTCGACCGCTGCTCGAGCGCATTCTGCGCTATCGCCAGCACGTCTTGGCGATCTTCGAAAACCTCCTCGGGCACGACTCTGCCAGCCAGAAGCTTCAATAGGCGCTACGCTGCCTTCCGCCGACTGATAAAAATGCGCGGGAACGCCGCGTCGTAGCGGCAGCAGCAGCCCCTGTGTCACATTGATGCACAAAAACATCTGAGAATGGTGTCTGGTAATTCCATGAGAACCAACATCGACATTAACGAGAGTTTGGTGCGCAAAGCACGAAAGCTCACGCGTCTTAAAACGAAACGGCAGATCGTCGATAAGGCTTGCAATTGCTCGTCCGTTCGGAGAGCCGAAAGGGTATTCTGCGATATTACGGCAGTGGTATTTGGAAAAGGGATCCCAAAGCGATGCGGAGAAATCGCGTTTGATCTTGGTCGACAGTTCTGTTTGGATCGATTTTCTCGGCGAGTCTCCTTCCCATGCCGGAGCCGAGTTGCGCCGCGTGATCGCAGATGCTGAGCTCTTCGCCCTCGCTGGAGTTGTGGTCACAAGAGTTTTGCAGGGGCTCAAGCGTGACGTTTGTCGCCTCGAGCACTATCTGTCGCAATGGGACATGCTCGAACCGAACGGATTTTCAACGTATCGAGAGGCGGCGGCCATTTTTCGGGCTGCGCGAGCGAAAGGTGTTGCGGTTACAGCCATCGATGCTCTGATCGCAGCGATTGCTTTAGAGCATGGCGCTACACTCTTTACTCTGGACAAGGACTTTTCGAGATTGGCCAGCATCACGCGTCTCCCGCTTTATGTGTCTTGAGAATGTTTTTCTCTGTAGTGCTCGCCGGTGTCCCCCGCGTGCCCAGAACATCACTTGAGAACGAAGCGTAACTAGCACAAAATGGGGATGATCCCCAGTAGAGCAAATGGTAGAGCATTCCGGGTGCCGCCGGAAACTCGTAGCGCGAACTCAGCCGTAGTATTAGAATGAAAACAAATGTGTTGCGCCGTTCCCCGGTAGCTCAACGGTAGAGCATTCGGCTGTTAACCGAAGGGTTGCTAGTTCGAATCTAGCCCGGGGAGCCAACCTTTTCAATTAGTTGGCGAGCTGCCGCACGCGCGGCTTTTGGGACTGTGCCCAATTTTGTGCCCCATCACCCTGAAAACCAGCCTCGTGTAGCGCGTTGACCGCTTGTCGCTGTGCGGTCTGTCCGATGTGCCCGTAGCGCCTCGCCATTCGCACCGTTGTAGACGGACTCCAGCCCATGATCGTCGCCACGACGGAAAACGGCACGCCCGCTTCTAGCATTCGAGTGCAGCCGGTGTGCCTTAGGTCGTGGAATCGGCAGGAAACACCGGCCCGAGTTTTTGCCGATTCCCATGCTTCCTTCCAGCGTCCAATCGGTTTCGTCGGGTCACTGTCGTATACGACCGCCAATCCGTCCCCAGAGGCCCCATAGCGCTCCGCAGGAAAGACGAAATGATCTGGCTGGCGTTCTGGAAACAGGCTTGCCCAAAAACCGAGGATCGCTACCGCGCGGTCAT
>Ga0307475_10000806_pt1 | contig 18891 bp, 3 predicted proteins | sample atmos_gasesECM1C_FD_203317 | JGI IMG/M metagenome (GOLD analysis project Ga0307475, IMG submission 203317) | Hardwood forest soil microbial communities from Morgan-Monroe State Forest, Indiana, United States - atmos_gasesECM1C_515 | ecosystem: Environmental > Terrestrial > Soil > Temperate... | reverse complement strand
TATGTGAGAGCTGATTACAATGGGCCCGGAAATAACGGACAACAAAGATTCGAAGTGATTCGAGTCCCGCAGTACACCTCAGCGACACTTAGCTCGGCTCTCGTACCGCTTCCCTGGGACGGAAATCTCGGGGGGGTGCTGGCCATTGATGTGGCCTCACAACTCACTTTGGGTGGAACGGTTAGTGCGAATGCACTGGGATTTCGTGGTGGCGCGGGCAGGACTCTGGCCGGGAACGGCGTCGGCACGGCCGACCGCAACACGGATTATGTAACGCAGTCCGGCGACAACGTGAACGGATCGAAGGGCGAAGGCATCGCTGGAACTCCAAGGTATATCGCGATCCCCTCGTTGATGAGTTTGACGTACACAGGCACGAACACCGCCGCAGAAGGATATTCCAACGGAAGTTACGCTCGTGGGGCACCGGGGAATGCCGGCGGCGGCGGGACGGACGGCGATCCCGCAGGCAACACCAAAAATTCGGGAGGCGGCGCGGGCGGCAACGGCGGCACTGGCGGCCTGGGAGGATACGGCTGGAACAGTTTCACGGCGCTGAACTCCACCGACGGAGGCTTCGGAGGCGCAGCGTTTCCGGCCACGACCGGCGCCGTGGTCATGGGCGGCGGCGGTGGAGCGGGCACGACGAATAACGGTTCCTATTACATTTCAAACGCCAGCAATGCCGCCAACTGTGGCGCCAACTGCACAGGAATCTACAGCAGCGGCGGCACGGGTGGCGGAATCGTGATTGTGCACACCGGATCCGCGGTCTCGAGCGGTACGATCACATCCAACGGACAATCGACGCTCAGCACCCTCAACGACAGCACGGGAGGAGGCGGCGCTGGAGGCTCCATCATATTCTTCGCGAATACCGGCGCGCTGGCGGGCTTAACCGTAAACGCCAATGGCGGCAGCTCGGGCAATGCGTGGCCTATACAAGCTCCTGGCGCCTTTTCTGGCCAGCGCCACGGCCCTGGTGGTGGCGGTGCTGGCGGCGTGATTCTTCTGTCCGGGGCTCCGGCGGCGATGACCGTGAGTGGCGGCACGAATGGCTACACGAACACGAACCAGGATTCTTTCGGTGCGACCCCTGGCCAGACTGGTGTGACAGCTACGAATCACATAATCACCGAAACCCCGGGGGCGCAATCGGGAGCGTACTGTGCATCCGCGGATCTTGCGGTAACAAATTCAGGTTCACCCGCCGTTGTGCAGCCCACTGGAAATATTACCTACACACAGACGGTGACGAACAACGGACCGCTGGACGCTTTGAACGCCGTCTTCGCGGAGGCCGTTCCCGCCAACACCACGTTCCAGTCCATCACGATTCCCGCAGGCTGGGGCTGTGTGATTCCTGCGGTGAATGGCACCGGAAACATCTCCTGCACGAACCCCGATGTCGCCAATGCAGCTAGCAGTCAATTCACGGTCGTGGTGAACGTCAATGCGGGAACCGCGAATCAAACGCAAATCGTGGACGTGGCGACGATCACCTCGGGCACCACCGATCCCAAACTCTCGAACAACTCGGCGACGGCGATCACGATCGTGGGAGTCGCCGGGACAGCGGACCTGACGGCGACAGAAACTGTGCCTCCAACGGTACTGGCGGGTTCGAATGTTACCTATACCGTGGTCGCACAGAATCAGGGAACCTCAGCGGCCACCGGAGCAGGAATTACGATTGCCATTCCTGCAGGCACGACCTTCGTGTCATTGCCCAACCCTGCCGGCTGGAGTTGTTCAGTGAGTGGGTCGAATGCAACGTGCTTTGCGATCGGGGCGTATGCTGCAGGGAGCAGTTCAACGTTCAACCTCACTGTCAACGTTCCCCTCGCTACGGCTTCGGGTACACAGCTGACCTCCACCGCGACGATCTCTTCCGGTACACCCGACCCGAATCCGGGAAACAATACTTCCAGCGCGACCACAACCGTGGGAACGGCGGGTCAAGCGGACCTGGCGGTCGCGGCCTCAGGTTCGCCGAATCCGGTAACGGACGGAAACAACATCACCTATGTGCAGACGGTGACCAACAACGGGCCATCGAGCGTCGCGAACGCAACATTTACAGACACCATTCCGGCCAACACCACCCTTGGGGCCCCATTCAGTGCGCCTGCTGGGTGGAACTGCAACGCGATCGCCGTCGGCGGCACGGGCACGTTTACCTGCACCTTGACCGGAACGCTGGCAATCGGGGCAACGGTCAATTTCCCCTTGGTGGTCAAGGTGAACTTGGGGACGGCGCCGGGAACAACGATCACAAATTCGCCAGCCATCGCCACGACGGCGGGCGATCCAAATTCCGCAAATAATAGCGCGACCGTGACGACCGTAGTTGCTTCACCCTCACAGGCGGACGTGGCCATCGTGAAAACCGCCGCACCTGAGCCTGTCGATCAGGGCACCAACCTGACTTACACGCTCGAGGTGACGAATAACGGTCCGGCCGTAGCGCAGGGAGTGACGGCGACCGATGTGATTCCGCCGCAGGTGGCGTATTCGTCGTCGTCAACGACACAGGGAACATGCAGCTTCACGGTTGCGACAACAACGGTTTCATGCCCGCTGGGCTCCATCAATGTCGGCGGAACGGTGGTCATCACCATCAATGTTATGGCGAATACGTTCAGCTCCGCATCGACCTCCTCAAACACCGCGACCGTCAGCTCAACGACGAGCGATCCCAATCCCGGGAATAACTCGTCCACCGCCGTCTCCACCATCCAGGCCCCCACGGCAGTGGACCTGACCTCTTTCAGGGCCACGAGACGCGCTGATGGCAGCGCGGTAATCGAATGGCGCACGCGAGAGGAAGCGCGCAATCTCGGTTTCCGGATTTATCGCGAAGACACTGCCGGCCGCCGGCAAATCACCCCTTCGCTCATTGCGGGGTCAGCGTTTCTTTTGCGCGGGGCCAAACCGCAGCACGCGGCCAAGCAGTACCAGTGGATCGACCCAAATCCGTCGGGCAGCGCCAGTTATTGGCTTGAAGATGTGGACGTGAATGGCGCGCGAGTAACGCACGGTCCGGTGAATCTCGAGGCTGGCTCGCCAGAGCACGCAGCGGAACTGGAGACGGCGCTCGCGGCACGACTGTTGAGCCAAATCAGCGCGGCACCTGTGGAAAGATCATCCGGTGACATAAGCCCACTGGTTACGCCGCGCCCCGACCTCCCCCCGTTGCCGGAGGGGGCGGCGCGGGTTTCCGTGGCCGATCATCGGGCGGTCAAGATTTCGGTGAAAGCGGAAGGCTGGTACCGTGTGACCGAGTCGCAGCTTGTTGCGGCGGGATTCGATCCGCGCACCGACGTTCGGTCGCTGCGGCTGTATGCCGAAGGCCTCGAACAACCGCTGCTCATTTCCGGCCCACATGCCGGGCCGTTGACCCCTTCGGGCGCAATCGAATTTTATGGCACGGGAATCGATACGCCCTTCAGCGGGACTAGGGTTTACTGGCTCATTCGCGATGCCCAACCTGCCAACAGAATCCTCCCCGCTCGTCCAGGCCTCTCCGGTAGTGCCGCGCCGAATAGCTTTCCGTTCACCGTTGTCCACGAAGACCGCATCACTTATTTTGCGGCTTTGCCAAATGGCGAGAACCGAGACAATTTCTTTGGCGCTGTGATTACCAGCGACCCGGTGGATCAAGACCTTCATGTGGCGCACAGCGATCCGGCTTCGAGCCTGCCAACTACGCTGGATCTAACACTGCAAGGCGGCACCTCGGGTCAGGCGCACCGTGTAAGCGTCGAATTCAACGGCGCATCCATCGGGGAGATGGATTTCGCAGGGCAAGAAAACGTCAAGCAATCGTTCCCCGTGGATTCGGCGCTTCTTCATGACGGCACGAACATCGTCAGACTGACCGCGCTCGAAGGGGACAACGACGTCAGTGTCGTCGAATCCATTGCCCTGCACTATGCGCACACCTACGAGGCGGATGCCAACTGGCTGCGCGCCACCGTGCCGTCGGGCGAGAAAGTGAGAATCGGCGGTTTCACCAACTCTCAAATCCGCGCCTTCGACATCACCGATCCGCTCGACATCGCAGAATTAGGGGGGGAGATTTCGTACGCGAAAGGAATTTACTCGATCGCGCTGGACATCGCTCGCGGCGTTCCCGCCGAACGCACCATCCTTGCGTTCTCGGCCGACCGGATCTCGCAGCCGGACTCTCTGGCTCCGCACACACCGACCTTCCTGGATGATCGCCGGGGAGGCGCGGACATCGTGATGATCACACATCCCGATTTTGCCGCGAGCCTCACACCGCTCGTCAGACTGCGGCAGGGGCAGGGCCATCATGTCGAGGTGGTTACAACGGAACAGATTTACGACGAATTCAATTTTGGCGAGCGCAGTCCTTTCGCCATCCGCAGCTACCTCGAAAACAGCGCTGCCGAGTGGCCGAGGCGTCCGCAGGCGATTCTCTTGGTGGGTGACGCATCATTCGATCCGCGCAACTACCTGGGTCAGGGCGAGTTCGATTTCGTGCCCACGCGCCTGATCGAAACCGCAGCCTTTAAGACCGCATCGGACGATTGGTTCACAGATTTTCAGCTGACGGGATTCGCTACGATTCCGACCGGGCGCTTGCCGGTGCGTACGGCGGCGGATGCCAGCTTGGTCGTCTCGAAAATTATCGGTTATGAACGCGGCAGTTTCGCAGGAAGCTGGAACGGCCAAGCCCTCTTCGTTGCCGACCAGAATATTGACGCCAATTTTACGAATGCCTCGACGACCGCCGCAGCTGACATCTCGAGTTTACTGCAAACGAACAAGATCCTCGCCGATGGCCGGGATCCCTCCAGTGTTAAGCCGCAAATTTTGGCGGCGCTGAACAATGGCGCGCTGATCGTGGACTACAACGGACATGGCGCCGAACAGCAATGGTCATTTTCAGATCTGCTCGACGTTAACGACGCGGCTGCCCTCTCGAATGGGGGGCGCCTGCCGGTTTATCTGTTGATGGATTGCCTGAACGGCTTCTTCCAAGACGTCTATGGTCAGAGCCTGGCAGAATCCTTGTTGCTTGCTCCTAACGGAGGGGCGGTAGCCGTGTGGGCTTCGTCCGGCTTCACCGATGAGCCGCCTCAGGCCTCGATGAACAAATCGCTCCTGCAGGCGATAGCAGCAAATCCAGAAGTTCCCCTCGGCAAGCTGATGCTGATCGCAAAAAAGGGAGTTACCAATAGCGACGTGCGCCGCACGTGGATCTTGTTCGGCGATCCTGCGATGAAGTTGCAGATTCCCGAGAGGATTCGGAAGGATGCCGGCAGGAGAGACCCGGAAAATAGCTCAGAAAAGAAATGAGCGCTCGACCACGCACGTTCGGGACTAAACCCAGTTCGTCGAAGAGAAGCTGAATCCCGTTCCTTAATCCGGGGTTTTTCGGATCGACAGAGAACCCTCTCGATCACAGGCACTTCCTTTTTTGAAAAATGATTTGCTCGAGAGGGGCAGATTGAAACCTCCGTTGGTGAGCCTTGGTATGTCTCTTAGCAAAGTGGAGGCAAAAGACTGGCTTTTTAGACTGGGTATCAACGGGCATATTGAAGATGCTCCGATCTCAGATCCGTCAGCAAATTCCAATGCGCCGCTTCTGTTGACCGGTTTTGAGCTAACCACTGCCTTTCGCCGTCAGTTTTCGGCGGGCGGAAGAAAGCATCTTCCCTCGCCAGGCGGCTATCATCTAGCACAGACCTGAGTTCAAGAAGGGATTGCATTCTTCCCTTGTCGTAGTCTGTAGTTCTTTCGGCTACTTCCAGAGCGAGACTGACAACGAATCCCAAACGATTTTGGAGGTTTAATTTCCTCGCCTGGGTGACCAGCCATTTTGATCCACTGTGAGTGTAGTGCAGCGCAACCCAGGGGAGAGCCTCTGCGACACGAGCTTCGAGCTTCTCTTGCGCTAACGCCGTCAACAAAAGCTCTGCCGGATTTTTCTGCTGTACACGCGGGCGCAGGTAAGCAAAACCTGGATATCCGAGTTTCGCCAAAGACTCGGCTAAGTGCTGGTTATCCGTGCGGGCTGGCACAAATTCTTCTGAAAGAGGCAGCGTTTCGGGCGAAAGACCGTAAAGCGCGGTAACACGCCGACTGAAGGCAGGTGTAAGCCGTCTCTTTCCGTTTTCAAGCAGGTTGACGTATGCCTGCGTCACTCCCAGATACTCTGCGACTTGGACCTGGACCCAGCCTTTCCTTAAACGAGCAGTCTTTAAGTCATGGGGCTTCATTTCTTCCAGTTTATAACATGATTGTTATATCTTGTCAATTACAAGGCGGGTCCCGCAGCAATGCGCCTCCCGTTACGGAGCGCGCACGCGGCCGGGCGTAGAGGACAACGAACATCTCGGCACGACCGTTCGATCCGTTGTTGTTGCTTTTGCATCTGCAAAGCTCATAATTGAACGCAATCGAAGGATGACTCCAAAGCCCATGGAATGCCCGGTCTGTCTGACGCGCAACTCTGCTTTTGCATCTGAGTGCGAAAAATGCCACACGCCACTCGCCAGTGCACTCCCTGAAGAAACGCTAAATGAAGGCGGCGCTCCCGAGGATTGGACGGTTGCGGGCAGTTCCAAGACCTCCCCTGGTGCTGCGGCTGGGTCCGACACTCTCGATATAGGGACAGTGCTGGCTGGGCGGTATGAACTTCTCGAGCTGATCGGGCGGGGAGGGATGGGCGCCGTCTATAAGGCGCGCGACACGGAGCTCGACCGCGTCGTTGCCCTGAAGCTCATACGCCCGGAACTCGCGAGAAATCCAGAGGTCCTTCGCCGCTTCAAACAAGAGTTGATTCTCGCCCGGCAGGTGACCCACAAGAATGTAATTCGGATTTTCGATCTCGGGCAATCCGACGGGATCAAGTTCATAACCATGGATTTCGTGGAGGGCCAGGACCTCCGTCAGCTGCTGGCCGAAAAAGGCAAGCTCGCACCCGAGCAAGCTGCTCGCATCATGCTGCAAATTTGCCGGGCTCTGGAGGCCGCCCATGCCGAGGGTGTTATCCACCGGGATTTGAAGCCGCAGAACATTATGCTGGATGCGAGTGGGCGTGTGTACGTAATGGATTTCGGCATAGCGCGTTCCGCCTACCTTCCGGGAATGACCCAGACGGGGGCGCTGATCGGCACACCGGAATATATGTCTCCAGAGCAAGGGCGCGGCGAGAAGCTCACGGAACGTTCGGATATCTTTTCATTGGGAATCATTTTCTATGAGCTGCTAACGGGCAAATTCCCGTACCACTCGGATACTCCTCTGGCGACGTTGTGGAAGCGCATGACCGAGAAAGTGACACCTCCGGCAGTCTTGGATCCCACCCTGCCACAAGAGTTGAGCGGCATCGTGGTGCAGGCCCTCGAGATCGAACCCAAGAACCGATTCGCTAGCGCCGGGGAAATGGCGCAGCAATTGGAAATTTGGCTGGGCCCTTCGGCAGGGAGCTCGACGATTTTTCTTCCGGCACCGCGCATCAGCTCCTACTGGAAGTGGGCGTCGGCGGCCCTCGCGGTATTACTCGTAGCAGCGGTGATTACATTTCGACTGAAAGGCCCGCGTAAGCCGAAAGCTGCTCATCCCCCAGTGAGCGTCCTTGTGGCGGACTTCACCAACCATACCGGCGATCCCATTTTCGACGATACGCTCGAGCCGATGTTTAACGTCGCCCTGGAAGGCGCCACCTTCATCAACGCCTTCAGCCGTGGCAGCGCGCGCAAGCTCGCCCAAAAACTTGCGCATCCTACTGACAAGCTCGACGAGCAAGCGGGCCGGCTGATCGCTGTGAGCCAAGGCCTAGGCGCAGTAGTCACAGGCTCCCTGAGTCGCCGCGGTGACGGTTACAAGCTCTCGGTGGAAGCACTGGATGCCAGAACCGGCAACTCCATTGCGACCGCTGAGGTAACCGCTGCCAACAAGGATGCGTTATTGCTGGCTGTACCCAAATTGGCGGCTCCCATTCGTAAAGCGCTTGGCGATACAACCCCGGAATCGGTCCAGCTTGCCGCCTCCGGACCATTTACCGTCGCATCCCTGGAGGTCGTACACCTCTACAGCATCGGTATGGAGCAACAGTTTGCGGGGAAGACAGAGGAGGCCCTGCAGTCTTTTTCGAAGGCCGCGGAGCTCGATCCCAACTTCGCGCGCGCCTACTCTGGCATGGCCGGGACATCCGCGAGCTTGGGGCGACAAGCGGACGGGGAGAAGTACATCAAGTTGACGATGGAACACCTCGACCGCATGACGGAGCGGGAACGATACCATGCCCGCGCTCTCTTTTACTTAATGACGGATGATTACCCGAAGTGCGTCGAGGAATATGGTAGCCTCGTCAGCCAATACCCAGCCGACAGAGTTGGACAAGCGAATCTGGCCCTGTGCTTTGTCCAGTTGCGCAACATTCCCAAAGCAGTGGAAGCGGCGCGGAGAGCGGTGGAGATTGTTCCCAATGGAGCGTATCAGCGGCTGAATCTGTCGTTTTTCAGTTCTTTCGGCGGCGATTTCCAAAGTGGCGAGCGGGAGGCACGGGCGGGCCTACAGATCAACCCTTCCTTGGAGCTGGGCTACATCAACCTGGCTGAGGCGCAAATGGGGCAGGGCAAGATGTCTGAAGCCGTCGAAAGCTATCGCAAGCTTGAGAAGGTCAGTGGCAAGGGCGCTTCTATGGCCGCTACGGGTCTGGCCGATTTAGCTGTCTATGAAGGCCGTTTCACAGATGCTGTGCCGCTCCTCAAACAAAGCGCAAGCTCCGACCTCACAGCACAAAGCAAGGACGCGGCGGCTGAAAAATTTGCCGCCCTCGCCTACACTCAGCTATCGATGCAGCACAAAGTGAATGCAGTCGCTGACGCGGAGAAGGCCTTGGACAACAGCCAAACGGTACAAGTCAGGTTCCTGGCGGGGCGGATCTTTGCGGAGTCTGGAGAAATAGCGAAAGCGCAAAAACTGGCCGCCAGCCTCAGCTCTGAGTCGCGAACCGAACCTCAAGCCTATGCCAAAATCGTTGAGGGAAAGTCTGCCCTGAAGCAGGGAGATGGCCGCCAGGCTATTAGAGCATTCACCGAGGCTGACAACTTGCTGGACACCTGGATTGGCAGGTTCGAGCTTGGCCGGGCCTATCTGGAAGCCGGGCTCTACGTAGAGGCGGACTCGGAGTTTGATCGGTGCATCAAACGACGCGGTGAAGCCTTGGAGCTCTTCATGGACAATGTGCCCACATACGGCTATTTTCCGCTCGTCTATTACTACCAGGGACGTGTACGCGAAGGGCTAAAGACCCCCGCGTTCGCGGAATCTTACCGCACTTATTTGAGCATCCGCGGCAAAGCCGGTGAAGACCCTCTCCTCCCGGAAATCCGCAAGCGTCTCGGCCAATAGGGCGTCCGTCGGTGACCGCATCCACCCTTTCAAAATGGACTCATCAGTCCGGGTCGAAGTCGCGCCTATTGGACGCTGACTGTTCCGAGCGCGTACGTAATGCTGTAGGTATTCGGCGCACTCAACCCCGAGCAGGACAAAATCGGGTAGGGCCCCGGTAGGCTGCTCGTGGTTGCGCTCGTAGTGCAGGACAGTGTCCCGGTTACAACCGAGAGCGTATCCCCGTTGACGAACCCCGAGTAGGTGGCAGTAAACGTGGGCGTTCCTCCGACGGGCTGCGTGCCGTTCACTGTCACCGTCAAGGGCCCCGTCTGCTGGACCCAATTTGATCCGTTCCAGATCCAAGTGTCGCCAAGAGGTGTGTCCGTGCCCGTCACTGTATTGTGAGCAAAGCCGCCAAACATGACTACGGTCTTTGTAATCGTGTCGTATGCCATCCCTTGGGCGTCGAACCTTCTTGCAGGTGGAGATCCCGTAACTCCGTTCGCAATCGCTTGAGTCCAGGTTGAGGTTTTTCCGTCCCAAATCCAGGTATCGTTCAAATCACCGGATGCACTCGTCCCACCAAATAGCACAATCGTGCTGGTCACAGGGTCGTAGACCATTGCAGTGCCAGAACGAGCGGGCGGGTAGTTGCCTAGAGATGTTAGCTGGGTCCACCGACCACTCTGGAATTGCCAGGTATCGCTAACTTGGCCATAGCCGAGATCGGGTCGGGTCCCGCCAAACAGCAGTGTCGAGGAACTGATTGGGTCGAAGGCCATCGCCGCACAGCAAAGCGGATTGGGCGGTGTCAACGGCTGAAGTTGCGTGTAAGTCAAAGCGCTGTTGACTAATCCAGCCAACTCCCATGTGTCATTTATCGCGGGGCCATTGGCGGTGTATCCTCCGAAGATCACTATGGCGTTCGCGGCGCCGTCATAGTCCATCCCAAAAGCGTACCTTTGGGATGGCGGCCCGCCAGTTGGAGATACTTGAGTCCAAGTCGTGCCGTCCCACGTCCAGGTGTCGTTGTAACCGACGGCGCCCGCGCCCCCAAATAGAACCACTTTGTTCAGGCTTGGGTCGAGAACCATCTCGTTAAGATTTCGCCCGGGAGGCGACGTCGCCGGAACCTGCTGCACCCATGTCGTTCCGTTCCAGACCCACGTATCGGCGAGGTTGTTTGTTCCGTCCGAGCCACCAAACAGGAGGACATTTCCGGCTGGGTCGGTCGCTAGCACCGTACGCCGCGCGGATGGTCCAACAGAGTAGCTGTAGCTGATGCTGTAGTTGGACGCAGTCAATCCCGAGCAGGAAATCGGGTAGTTGCCTACGGCGTCGGCTGTCGCGCTCACGGAGCAGGTCAGCGTCCCGGTTACGACCGAGGATGTATCCCCGTTGACGAACCCCGAGTAACTGACCGAAGCGACGGTGAACGTCGTGGGCGGCGGTCCGCCGGATTCCGAACCGGTCACGCTCGCGGTCAGTGGCGCTGGGGTGACAGTCTGTGAGAAGGACGCGGAAGTGCTGCCAAAGAAATTGGAATCGCCGCCATAACTCGCGGTGATGTTGCGAGTACCAACCGCCAGAGCGGATGTAGTGAGACTCGCCGCTCCGCCGGTGACTGTGCCCGATCCGATCGGGGTTCCGCCATCAAAGAAGTTGACCATTCCAGTCGGCGCACCCATGCCCGGCAAAACGGGGACCACGGCAGCGGTGAAGGTCACAGCCTGACCAAATACCGACGGGTCTAGACTCGAGCTTACGCTCGTCGTGGTGTTCGCCATGTTTACTGTCTGTGAGAAGGACGAGGAAGTGCTGCCAATGAAATTGCCATCGCCGCCGTAAGTTGCGGTGATGCTGTGAGTACCAACCGGCAGGGAGGTCATGAACATCGCAGTTCCGCCGTTAAGTGAATTGAAAGCGATCGGAGTTCTGTCCGACAACAAGGTTACGGTTCCCGTCGGGATGCAAGGAGAGTTCGGAGCGACAGTAACTGTGAAGGGAATGATCTGCCCATACACGGCCGGGTTCGCATTCGAGGATACGCTCGTCGTGGTGTTCGCCTTGTTTATCAGTAAGTTGAGACCTAGCGTTCCAGAGTTCGACTTGGAGTCAGTCACCGTCACCATGAAACTGAATGAGCCCGCCATGCACGGTGTGCCGGAAAGTATGCCGGTCGAACTGCCCATCATGCCAGCCGGCGTAGCACCGCTGAAGTTCCATGTGAGTGGTGGCGTTCCACCATGTTGGGTAAGTACATACTGAGGGTAGGCGCTCCCTACAGTTCCAGCGGTGAGAGTCGTGGTGGTGATGTGTGGAGTGTCGGTATCGTTTACGTCAATCTGAAGCTGCAATGCAGACGTAGTCGTCTGGGTTTGGCCACTGTCCAAGGTCAGCTGGAACGTATATGAACCCGCGCAGAACCCGTCCGTGTCCCAGTTAAACGTGAACTGGCCCGTACCGCTGGGGGTGAACGTGCTCGCGCCGCTCTGTGGCGTTCCGTTAAGCAATATTCTGGTAGGAGTTGCGGTTGCGCAGCTATTGGGAACAGGACCAATGGCGACAAGTGTGTTTGCGGCCTTGTTAGTCACCGGGTTGCCAGCAGTGTAGAAGTCGTCCGTCAGTGTCCATATTATCGGGACAAGGCTCCCGTGCACGGCGCTCGCCGGTGACGAGAAGCCCGTTAACGTGTAGCAGCCCGTCAGCAGGTCTGTGCTCGGGGGGATTGTCGACACAGTATTCGAAGGCACGCTTTCCTGCCCTTCTGCTGGCTGGGGCGGGAACATCGCAAACGTGCCCGCCAGGACTGCGCTTACGTAATACTGGTAACCGGTGTGATTGCAGGTAACAGTATCCGTGTACGTAAGCTGGTTGCCGGGAACGGCGCCATTGTTGCCATTGGGAACTAGGGCAAACGTCACGCCGCCATCAGAAGAGCGGTAAATACGGTACGCGCCGATCACGCTGAAAGTCGGCTGCATCCAGGTCAACGTTATCGTGCGCGGTGACGCTCCCTCCGATGCCATCAGGTGCCGCGGAGAACGAGTGACAGAGTCGGCGGTCGTCTGATCAAGCTCGCCGCCGCCCCCGCCCAAGGGGCCGCCCTTTCCGCCGCCCCCGCCCAAGGGGCCGCCCGCACCGCCACCCCCGCCCAAGGGGCCGCCCGCGCCGCCGCCCCCGCCCAAGGGGCCGCCCGCGCCGCCGCCCCCGCCGAAGGGGCCGCCTGCGCCGCCGCCCCCGCCCAAGGGGCCGCCCGCGCCGCCGCCCCCGCCCAAGGGGCCGCCCGCGCCATGGGCAGACAAACTGCCCGCCGCGCTGATCTGCCGGCCGTCATATGCAGGGCTCGTCGCGGTGCCGGTCCAGTCGTTGTGGCCGTGCAAGGACTCGCTGGTATTGCCGTCGAAATTAATGTCCTGGTTCATGGACCACGAAAGTAAACTGGTCAGATCGGTCCTGCGGGTCATTGAATGGTCCGTGTTAAGAAGAGGCGTACCGTCACAATGCACTGTCGCGGGGGTACCTACACCCGAAAACGGAACATACCAACTGGTGCTTAAGTAGTTGGTGAGAATGCTGAACGGCGACACAGGTGGAATTTGTAGACTATAGGAGCTGCTCTCGTTCAGGGTGTCCAGCACCTGCCCGGAATAGTCCGGTACATTGACACCAGAACCGTTGTCCAGGAGGTCTACTTGGAACAGATAATTCATCACGCTCTGGTAGTTCGGCGCGCAGTTAGCATCGACCGTAGGGACATAGGGGTTATGCGGGTCGGTGTGCGTAATAGCGCCATGAGCCAGGGCTTCGTTATGTCCGAGCTCATGCATGAACGTACCGGCTTTCACCTTCGCGGTCTGATGTTCAGGCTTCCAGTTACCCAAGGCTATGAGGGAGTCTTGGCCTCCTATGTCGGAAAATCCGGAAATAGTTCCGGCGTGGCCGGGGGCAACAGCAAGGTTCGGGTCCGTAGAGAAGGTGTAAGTCGCACTTGTTGAATTCGCGACCTGTATTGTGAAGGCGGTCGAGGTGGCCGGCGGGCCGATGACCTGGACACAGAAGGTCGCGTTCAGGCTGGGGTTAGTGATAGCGAAGGCGACGGTAACGCGGTCCTGGGCGCACGATGGGTCATTTGCATTGACTCCGAGCTTGTGGGGTGTGGAAGTTGTGAATGTGACCGTGTGGCCGGATTGCACGACGCTTGTTAGTGTTCCGGCTTGCAGCGTCCAATTCGGCAGCGCTAGTGCATGGGCCCACACTGAATCGTGCCAGCTGTCCTTCTTTTTGTGTTCGAAACGCAGCACGCAGTTTGCGGCGGGCGGTGAGGTCGTGCAGACCTGATCGCCGGGGTCGACGAACTGATTCTTGAGGAATATAAGACCTGCCTTCCACCAAACCACACCCGGCTGATTGGGGAATGGGCAGAGCAAGAGGCCGCCTTGGACGTGGATGTCCTGGCAGGTTTCTTCCTTGATAGCATGAGTGGGAAAGACATGCAGGTTGACGGGCTGGTGCAAGTTGAGACGATTGCCATTGGCGTCGCGATCCGCAAACGCGTCAACTACCTTCTGGACCGCGGTCCTTCCATCGTCTGGGTCGAACGTCAAGCGCGGATCGAACGAACAACAATACGCCGTCCCCATCACGGCGGTGGGAGGAACATCTGCGTGCGTGAACGCCGCCGTGAACTGCGTTGGAGACTGCGTTGGCGAAACTGTCAAAACAGCGAAAGTCACGCTGTTCAAGTAGCTGACCGACGGAATTCGGAGCTGAACGGTCTCCCCAACGTGGAACGAATTGTTGGCGATGACGGTGATGACGTTCGACGTAATCGAATACGACGTGACGTTTGCTAGGTTGGTGTCACAGGCACCCAGGCCGGTTACCGTGGTACACATATAATCGAGTTGAACGAACACGTCCGGGTGCGTGTTTCCAGGCATCCCCAGTACTGCTCCGGGAAGATCCGTCCACGAAGGATCTCCGGGATTGCAGACGCCCTCGCTGACGGACGCATCGCAGTATCCTGGCCTATTCGGGGAGTTAGGAGGTGCCTTCCACACGTCCAGCAGACCATCGTTGTCAGTGTTCTGAACCGTGGTGCTGACAATCACTGCTCCCCAAGACACGCATCCCCCTTGGCTGCTGGCCGGCACGACCATGGTTGTTGCCGAAGCCGTGCCTGGGACCACTCCCGGTGGATTTGAATTCGGCCCGAAGGTCCAGGTCGTATTATCCCAGCCGTAACCAGTCGCGCCGCCGTAGTAGCCGGGGAATGGCTGGCCGCTACCATACAGATGGGGAAGCTTTATATTGTTTAAGTAAACGTCTTGGAACTTGTTGTTCTTGCCGCCGCCGACAATGTGAGTCAGTCTGGATACCGGGTTTTGCGCAGCCTCATAGAATCCCTGGACTGTTTGCATCATGTTTAATGAGGTGTTATCGGCAAAGCCGCCGTCGTAAATCACAATCGAGTTCAACGGAACATCTGGCGAGAGGACCCGATAGATGATGACAAGAGTTGCGCCCAGAGTAAGGGGCGTAGTGGGCCCGACGCTTGGCAGGCGGACTTCGTATGTGCCGTTAGCCAAGAAGTTCCCGCTCGCATCTTGCCGCAGGTAGCCACGGACATTAGCGCGATAGGTCTGTACGACCTTCCCTGTCGAAGTGCCTGAGCAACCGCCAAAACTGAAGGACACACTGCTATGGCTCTGCAGTGCCTCACCGGCTATGGGATAACCAGTCTTCGGTCCGCCATTGAACACCGGTCTGAAAAATCCATTCTGGCCGGTTCCAGGCTGGCCAACCTTCTCGACCGTTTGCCAGTAAAGCAAGGCGGAAAGGATCTCGGCACCCGCAGGTACGCAGTTTGTTTTAGGAATACCGTTTATAATACAGGTACTAGTAGGACCGGGCTGAATACCGGGGTTCGCGTCAGGGATGGTAATCGTTCCCGTGGTCGTGCCGTCGCTGGCAAAGTTTGTATTCATGCCCTGGGCGCCGGCGACGACGTAGTCGCCAGTGACAAAAAAATTGTTGCCGAAGTTGAGCGGACCATTCGCCGACTGTGCGAAGCCCGATTGCGCAAACCCCGACACCAACAGTAACCCTAATACAACCGTCGCAGGCATTAGTCGATGTCCCCAAGCAATGCTGCGCAGTCTCAATGTGCTGGTTTGCACGGCAGACCTCTCTCGCTACGATTTTGGGAAGGCAGGTGTCGGCCCTCAGTTCGCCACTGTGCTTTTCCAGAAAAATAACTGTCAGACACGGATGGACGACCTTCTTCGGCAATTTCCGTTTCAGAAACTGAGGGGGAACGTGCGGTGCTACCGCAACGAACGGACCGCTCTCAGGCTGGGTGAAGGTACTTGCCTCTTTCACAAACTCGGGGACGTTCGATGATGGTAACGCAACATACTACGATTCCGCGATTGCGTCAAGTCCTACACGTTCCTTGAAAGCCCCTCCGTTAAGAGAGCTCGACAAATTGTTCGGGAATTGTCATTGAAATCGCGATTGTCTTGACATCTCCGTCTCGCCTTTATAGCGTAAGCGAATCTTTGGATATTCATGTGCGACATGGGGTTTGGGCAATCTCGCCATCCCGAGTTTGTTTTCTATCGAGAACTGAGCGGTCCCTTCGGTGACGCGTTTGCGCAGAATAGCTTTCCTGGCGGTCCTGCTTGACTTGAGTTCTGCGTTCTATGTTCACGCCCAGTCTGCCAATGCTTCGTTAACTGGCCGAATCACGGACTCCAGCAAAGCCGTCGTCGCGAATGCCAAAATCATCGTCATCAATACGAGCACGCGAATACGCTACGAAAGCTTTACAAACCAGACGGGAAGTTACTACGTAGCGAACTTGCCTCCCGGAACGTATCGCATCGAAGCCGAAAGGCTTGGATTCAAGGCGGTGATCAAGTCCGATGTCATTCTGCACGTGCAGGACACACTTGAAATCAATTTTGAGATGGAGTTGGGTTCGGCCTCGGAAAGCGTGACGGTACAGGGGGGCGCTCCCTTGCTCGATACAGAATCTTCGACCATCGGCACGGTAGTGGAACAACGGAAAGCCAACGAACTACCCCTGAACGGCCGCAATGTATTTAATCTGATCGAATTGGTTGCCTCCGTGGTCCCGCAAGGCAGTTCCACCGGTACTCCGGTTGGTGTGAATCCGTTCGGCTGGGGCAATTATCAAGTAAACGGCTCGTTCGGCAACCAGAGCGCGGAATATCTGGACGGCCAGCCGCTCAACATCGGTTATATCAACTTACCTGTCCTGATTCCGACGCAGGATTCAATACAGGAGTTCAGGGTTCAAACCAGCAATCTGGGACCGGAGTGGGGCAAGTTCTCTGGCGGGGTGACCAACTTAAGCACGAAATCCGGAACGAACTCGGTGCACGGCGAGGCCTACGAATACGTTCGCAACAGGATCTTCAATGCCAACGACTTCTTTTTGAACGCCGTTGGAAAATCCAGGCCACCGTGGGTGCAAAACCAGTTCGGAGCAAATGCCGGCGGACCTGTGAGTTTTTCGCGCAACGGACGCCACAACAAGACCTTTTGGTTTTTAAGTTGGGAGAGCTTCCGTCTGCGGACGGGCCAGCCCTTCACGGCAACAGTTCCCGATGGGAAAGAGAGAACTGGTGATTTTTCTGAGATATGCAAGTCAGGTTTCACCGGGGGTATTTGTAACGATCGCCAAACGGACGCCAACGGCAAATCCGGTGTCATCAATCAGATTTATGACCCCTGTGCCGGGATGGTGGACGCGCAGGGAGCTTGCCCGGCCAGCACGGCTACCCCCACGCCGTTTGCGGGCAACATCATTCCACCCGGCCGAATCAATCCCACCTCCGCAAAACTGCTGAATCTCTGGCCGGTGCCGAGCAATGCTACTGCGTTCACCAACAATTTCACTACGGTTGCCAGCACCGGTGGAGACCAAAACCAGGTGGTTTGGCGGATCGACCACAACATCAAGAACCGGCAGCGGCTTTTCCTCCGGTTCAGTTACTGGAACATTTTGGACCTGCCCATCGATCCGCTAGGAAGCGGCTTGTGTGCCGACCGCTGCTCGGAGAAATACCAGAGCAGTGCCATGGCCGCCGGGTACACTCACACATTCACACCGACGGTTATTTTTGGCTTCAACGTGAGTGTCAGCCGTTTCAGCTATAACCGCAGTCCGAAGAACTCCGGATTCGACCTCACGACCATCGGCTGGCCAGCGACTTACAACCAGAGTGTTCCCGCTGTCATGCGTACTCCGCCGACCCCGTGCGTCGCGAACTTCGCCGATAACATAATGTGCTCGCAGGGACAAAGCTTCATTCAGGACCGCAACACTCAGTACAACCTGGCGCCCAGCATTTCCATGTTGCGCGGGCGCCATCAATACCAATTCGGTTCCCAGTTCGAAGTTGGCCGCGACAATTACGCGCAGTCCAACATTGCGAGCGGGGCTTTCGATTTCTGTGCTCCAGGCCAAGCATGCTTCACCAGCCTGCCGGGGGTCTCCGGGACGGGGTTTTCGTTTGCCGATTTCTTGCTCGGCTATGCCGATAATTTCAACAACTTCGTGAATCATTTTTTTGCTCAGGCTGTTGTTCCGACTTTCACGGCTGGCCAACAAATCTACAGGGCGGTGTATTTCGCTGATTCCTGGCACGCGACCAACAAGCTGACTCTGAACCTGGGCCTGCGTTACGATCTGCAAGGACCCTGGTCGGAGCGGTTTAACAGGCTGTCCTACTTCGACCCCACCGCCACAAACTTCCTGACGCAATTTCTCCCATCGAGCTCGTTACCGCTGAAGGGGGACGTGTTTCTCGTGAACTCTGGAGACCGGAACAATATTCCTCTCGAGAAGCTCGAATTTTCGCCGCGCATCGGGTTGGCTTACGGCATCAGTTCCAAGACAGTGATTCGCAGTGGCTACGGGATTTTCTGGATTCCAAACTACGTATCCTTCGCTCTCAACCCGCTGAATGACATGGTCAACGCCGCGACCACCACCTATTCGGGAACCATAGACGGGACTCACCCTGTCAACACAATTGCCCTGCCGTTTCCAACGGGCATTTCGGCGCCGCCCGGGCGGAGTCTGGGAATCCTGGGGACTCAGCAATTCCTCACGCAAGTTGTGCAGTCGATCACCGAGGCGTATCCCGCGAACCATCCGGCCGGTTACGTCCAACAGTGGAATCTCAACATCCAGCGCGCGCTGCCGGCGGACTTTTTCCTTTCCGCGGTTTACGCAGGTTCGAAAGGGACGCACCTCGAGCAATACTCCCAGGAAATCAATCAGATCTCGGACGCGTTGCTTCGGCCGGCAGCGGCACAGGTTGACCTGACACTCCCAAATCCCAGACAAAACGTTACGATCGTCGAATCAACTCCAAATCCGTTCTTCATCAACGGCCAAGCGCTTGCGCTTACGGGACCGACAACGACCAAGGGACAGCTCCTTCGTCCCTATCCCCAATACACGAGCGTGCAACTCGC
>Ga0307475_10000805_pt1 | contig 18892 bp, 13 predicted proteins | sample atmos_gasesECM1C_FD_203317 | JGI IMG/M metagenome (GOLD analysis project Ga0307475, IMG submission 203317) | Hardwood forest soil microbial communities from Morgan-Monroe State Forest, Indiana, United States - atmos_gasesECM1C_515 | ecosystem: Environmental > Terrestrial > Soil > Temperate... | reverse complement strand
AATGGTCTCGTGCGCGAGAATGGTCTGGTTCTCTACCAAACCGCAGGTGGCGTGAGTACCTCCGAAATCTATTGCCAGTGCCTTCATCGGAGTGTCCTAAGAAGTATATTCAGCGCAAGTCGGAGTCTCGGGAGATGGCAGATCTTTTCCCGAAGCTATTTCCAAACGCCAACCTGTCGCGAGCAATCGTCTCACCTGCGATTCAAAAGGCGCGGCGGGTCTATCGCATTCGTTTCCTGCCCGATTCTTTTCTCCAGCTTTTTTGGCGCTGCTGGCAATGGAGCTATGGACATCATTTCCCATCCGACTGCCACTCCTTTTCGACAATTCGCGGGAAGTGGTACTCGACAGTCTACAACCCCATCAGGCCGTTGAACCCACTGTACCAGAGCTTGGGATGCTTATTTTGGGCGCGGCGGTGTACATAACGCACATTTCCAAAGAGAACGATCACCGTGCCATCCCTCATCTACACGGGGGGAACAATTGTGAAGTGGCGGCATCGCCGGTTAATACCAAGTTTGGTTAGTACAGATCGGAGGTGCGGGCAAGCTTCCCGCACAATATCAACAACGTAACTCGGCGTGTAACCTTCACCTCCAGTAGTCCGTCGCTTCAAGCTCCAATTCCAGTACGGAGCAGCGGACAACTAAGGCGACGTTTTCCCGCAGACCGGAAGCGGCCTGCCGGACTATAACGCGATGATGATCGATCCGCTACATGGCGGGCCGACCTGCAACGGCTACAACAACGGCGATCACGCCGGAACACCGAGTCCCCCACTGTCAACGAGACTTGGCTGGAAAGTCGGCTCTGCGTAGAAGTGATTCTTAGTTGCAACTGAAAGGGTACCTAATAGAGACGCAAAATTACCCTTTGAAACAGCTCTGCATGATCGTGTGAATGCAAGTAATTTTGGGGACATCCTGGGGACAAGAAAAAGGTGTTTGGGGATGGTCCCGAAGCTGTTAACCGACGCCAGAGAAACGAGTTACTGTATTCGAAGTCCTCTGTTAACAGCCGAATGCTCTACCGTTGAGCTACCGGGGAACTGTGTGGGACTGTCCCATTCTAGTACAGCGACGCCCGGGAGCCAACTTGGTCACCTCGAACAGGACCTCCTCGAACGCACAGCCTATGTTCGGCACTTGCCACAACGCCTAGTAGGCTGCGGCCGCTGGTCTCGATTTTTTGTGGCCGACGACATTGCATTGCGCCGCGAAGCGGGCACGACGCTAAAAGCGGTAAATTATCGCAGCCACGGCTTGGAAATTGTTCTGTCCCGACGAATATAGTTGCGAACGCAGATAGTCGGCCTCGACTCCCAGCCACAGTTGCTGTTGCAACTGTGCCTCTGCGCCCCCGCCGAGTTGAACCGCAAATCCATTGTTGCCGGTTCCCGCTCGCGGGAAAATGTGGGCACCGCCGAGGAGCGCGGGCGCAAAAGGCTGCAGCTTGGGATTGCCTTTGCTCACTTTCACTCCCCCGCCATAGAAAACGTACTTAGCATCCGAACTCTGCGAGCTGAAAGCCGCCGTCACGTCGCCCTCCATCGCGAGATGGTCGCGCAGGTAATAACTGACTGAAGTATTCAGTCCGTTCATCGAGGCGTTGAATAGCGACGACTGGAATCGCACAAAAGAGTATCCGAGCCCCAGCTCCCAGGTGCCCCGCACGTCATCGTCGTTAATCGTTTGCGGCCGAGGCTGCGGTCGCGGCGCCGGAAACGCGGCGCTGAGCGAAGTTGCAGACGACAACGCCGACGCATTCACTTCTTGCGCGGCAATTTCAGCCGTTGAGACGGAGAACAGCAACGCAAATAGAATCATCCATTTCATGATTTTCGTTCGTGCCGACCAGACTGCTCCATCGGATGTCCGCGGCGGCGTTTTGCGTTGCCTACGTTGGGAAATTCCTTTATCGTTAGGGTTTATTTTGCCGCCAAAAGGCGCGCTGTCAAGCCTGCTGCAAGCAAAAGACGGAGAAGCCTGTGAAGAAGAAGATTCGCGCCATTCAATATGGTGTCGGCCCGATTGGTGCCTCCATCGCGCGCCTAATGCGCGAAAAGCAGGCCATCGAAATCTGCGGCGCCATCGATACCGACCCCGCAAAAGTTGGCCGCGATTTGGGGGAAGTCGTTGGCGCCAATGACGCGCCTTGGGGCGTAAAGATCTCCGCGGACGCCGGCGATGTTCTGGAACAGGCCGTCGACGTAGTGATTCACTCCACTTCGTCGTCTCTTTCAAAAGTGATGGAGCAGTTGCTGGCCTGCCTCAAAGCGGAATCTTGCGTGGTTTCCACCTGCGAAGAGCTTTCCTACCCTTACCGCACGCACCCGGAGCTGGCGGCGAAGCTCGATGCCGAAGCCAAAGACTGGGGCGTCGCGCTGGTTGGAACGGGCGTGAATCCCGGCTTCGTCATGGACAAATTAGTGGTAACGCTTGCGGCCGTGTCGCAGCGCATCGAGCATGCCAAAGCCCTACGCATTGTCGATGCTTCCAAGCGCCGCTTGCCGCTGCAAAAGAAAATCGGCGCGGGCATGAGCGTCGACGAATTTCGCGGACAAGTCGCCGCCGGAGTGATCAAGCACGTCGGTTTGCCTGAGTCTGTCGCTATGGTCGCGGACAGTTTGAATCTTCCCGTCGACCAGATCACCGAAACGATCGAGCCAGTGGTCGCTCGCGAACGTGTGCAAACGGAATTCCTCACCGTGGAAGCCGGGCAGGCCGCGGGTGTGCACCAAATCGCCCGCGGATTGAGCGCGGGGAAAGAATTGGTTTACCTGGAATTGCAAATGTACGTAGGAGCGAAAGATCCCAAGGACACGATCGAATTGCAAGGGCATCCGAACATCAGCCTGATGATTCCAGGCGGCTCGCACGGAGATATCGCCACCGCCTCGGTAGTCGTTAACTCCATTCCAGTAATTCTCGATGCTCCCGCAGGATTGCGCACCGCGCGCGATCTGCCGATCGGCTTCTTCTCGCCAAACGCGAAGCCCTGAGCTGCCGCCGGAAATGTAGAGCTCGGCGCCAACCGAGTGTTTTTTAGGCCAGATTGGCCTCTCTAAGAAATTTGCGAGAGCAACTGCCGCGCCCGCGCAGCGAAGAAGCTGGCTCCGCCGTACATCAGCGCTAGTAGAGAGAATCCTGCAATGATGCTGATGCGTTGCGCGATCCAGCCCAAAGAAAAGCTCATCAGAAGCTGCAAAATCGTCGTCAATACGGCCATCGCGGATTGCGTGCGCCCCATGAAGTGGCGCGGCACGATGCTCATCAGCGAAGATTGCGCCACCACACCCGCAAGTGCACGGCACATGCCGAAAAGCGCTTGCATCGCCACCGCGCCGATGAGAAAGGACACGAATGGAACGACCATGTGCCCCGTCGCCAAACCCGCAATCGCTGCAACGTAGAGTATGAGCCGCAACCTCTGCGATAGCTGGCTGGCGATGAGTCCTCCGGTAATTGCTCCGGCGGCCCAGCCGGCTTCGAGAAAACCAAGTCCTCGCGCGCCCGCATGCAGAATGTCATTGGCAAGCGCGACGAGCACCACGTTGGCGCTCACCACTCCCGCCATCATGATGGAATGCGTCACGCCCAGCGCGCGCACCACCGGCTGCTTCCGCAGATACGCAAAACCCTCTTTGAGGTCAGCATAAACCGCGAGCGAGAGCCCAGCCTCGGCGACTTCGGGATTCTCTCCTGTTTCCAGCGCCTCCGCGGTTGCTTCCGTCGCGTCGGAATATTCGCGCGGGTATCGCTGACTTTCGCGCGGCGAAACGTAGCCGCGGCGCACCTGATACAGACAAAATGCGGAGACAAAGTACGTGGCGCCGTCAATGGCCAGAATTCCCGCGATGCCCGCGCTGTCGAAAATGAATCCGACAAAAGCACCCGCGATCAGCATGCCGCTTTGTACGCCGATCAGCACGGCAGCGTTCGCGCCCGTGAACTGGCTGGGCGGAATGACTTCCTGCACCAGAGCATTCACCGTGGCCCAATACATCGCCGAGCCGGTTCCGGTGATGAGCGTCATCGCGTATAGATGCCAAAGTTCCAGGTGTCCGCTCCAGGCGATGTATGCCGCGGCGAGCACGGCGACTCCGCGAGCGAGGTCCAGCAGCACGCCGAGATAGCGGCGATCCAGCCTGTCGATCAGCACGCCGCCGAGAAACGGCACCAGCAAGCCCGGCAGCGTAACCACGATGACCTGCAGGCTTACCTTTATCGTGGAGTGCGTGGAGGAGAGGATGTACCAGCTCACGCCGGTAAAGTTCATGCCGCTGCCGAACAGCGATACGAACATGGCCAGGAAAAAATAACGGAAGCCGCGCTGCGCCCAGATGAGCTTCCAATCGACTCGGGTGGTTGCGGGGCTTGCCATCGAACCTACTAGCTTACTATCGTAGGCAATGCCTGAAAGCGTGGTGTGCGCGAGAATTTACATATCGGCGTGAGAATTTACATTCTGAAAGGCCGGGAATTTGTGGGCAATGAAGCGAATTGCGTAGCGCGGTTTGGCAAGCAGAAGGCACGAGGGAAGGCCCTGCTCGAAACCTCCGAGCTTGTTTTTCGCAGCGAAGATGGGGCGATGCGCCTGAAGTTCAATTTCGCGGAGATCAAGTCGGCGGCCGCTGCTTCCGGAGAGCTTCGCTTGGAAGTCCCCGAAGGCGCGGCAGTATTTGAGCTGGGCGCGAATGCCGCAAAGTGGTGTGAAAAAATTCTTCACCCCAAGACGCGGCTGGAAAAGTTAGGCATCCAGCCGAATGCGTCAGTCTCGTTGATTGGCGATCTTCACGCCGATTTTCTTGCCGAGCTGCGTGCACAAACGAAAAATGTGAGCAACGGAAAAGTTGTGGCAGACGCGCAGTGGATTTTTTTCGCCGCCGATTCCGCCAAAGACCTGTCGCAGGTATCCAAGCTAGCGAAGAGCCTGAAAGGCGCGGCGGCATTGTGGATCGTCTACCCAAAGGGCCAAAAGCAAATCACGGAGAATGACGTGCTCGCCGCGGGCCGCAAATCCGGACTGAAAGATATGAAAGTCGTAGGCTTCTCGCCAACGCACACCGCGCTGAAGTTTGTGATTCCCGTCGAGAAGCGCTGAGCTACGGCATCATCTTCATCCTCACATCGGAAACTCGCACGCGTTTTCACTCGCCAATACTTCGCGGGCGCTCTACTCTAAAATAATTCCTATGAGCTTGCTCGACGTGCGCAACCTGACTGTGGATTTGCCGACGGCGGCGGGATGAATTCGGCCGGTGAACGAGGTCTCGTTCCAGCTCGCTCCCGCGGAGTCGCTGAGGCTGGTCGGCGAATCGGGTAGCGGCAAGACGATGCTGGCGCTGGCTCTGATGGGATTGCTGCCGCCGGGAGCGCGAGTGGCCTGATCTGCCGTTTTGAAGCGTGGCGAGACAAACGAAAGAAACTTGACTCAGTTGAACGAAAAAGCGTGGCGCGCGGTTGCGAAATCGCCATGGTGTTTCAGGAGCCGATGACTTCTCTGAATCCGATGATGCGCATCGGCGCGCAGCCAGGCACTAGGCCAGTGGTTGGTTTGCTCTTCCCAAACTCTATATCGCTCCCGTGCGTGTTTCGCCATTTCGGTAAGGTTCTCTCTGTCAGGAGCACTCTCTTAGAGATAGGCTTAACTCGTGAGATTTCTTGCCAGTATTTCGGGGGGGGCCTGACCGTGGTTTCCCTCGCGTACGCCTCTGCAACTGCGGCCACCGATGCGCAGCCCTTGAGAGCGGTTCCCGAACTCGTCAGCCAGCGATACTTGACAAAGAGATTGGGAAGGCAAGGTTGAGAGCGATTGCAAATGAAAGTGCCTGGTTAACGAGGAACGTAAACTAGGAGATATCGTGATAGAGCAAAAAATTAATGAATTCTTTGGTGATGCCGAGTCTACTGGCTTTGGAACGGGTTGGTGGAGTGGGGTATTGTCAGCCTTTTTTGGATTTCTTTCATTCGGAGGAGTTTTGTGCCTGCATTTTCCTCAGCTACTAAGCTCTCCTGAACTGCGTCCACATTATCCAATGCGCACTATGCGCGTTTTAATCCAATGCCTCATAGTGGGGGCAATTTTATTCGGAATCATTTCTTCGATTAAGCGCAAGAAAAAGATTTTGGCATTGACTGGAATGTTGCTGGCCATCGCGGCAACGGCTTTGGGCGGATCAAGCGTACAGATTAACGATACTTTTCGCGATGGCCCCGCAATCGGCCTAGACTGGTTTTTGCTTGATTTGTTTTTGATGGCACTCATCTACGTGCCACTCGAAAGACTCTGGCCCCAGTATCCAAAACAAGGAACATTTAGGAACGAGTGGACTTTGGATGTGGTTTATTTCATGTCCACCCATCTCCCTCTGCAAATTTTGTCTTTTCTGGTTTTATTACCCGCTACCCAGGCCACTAAATATTTGGGTGTTCCGGTTCTTCAAGAATTTATCGCTCGAATGCCTTGGTTTTTACAGTTTTTTTTGGCCGTTGTGGTTGCAGACCTTGCTGAATATTTTATTCATTTGGCTTTGCATAAAGTCCCTTTCCTATGGCGTTTTCATGCCGTTCACCATTCTTCGAAGGCGCTTGATTGGATCGCGGGCTCACGCTCCCACTTTGTGGACGACACACTTGTGCGCGGATTTATCCTTGTTCCTCTCATGTTTGGATTTTCGCAGTCGATCATCCTGGCGTATTTGATTTTTGTTACTCTTCACGCTACCTGGACTCATTGCAATTTCGGCCCCAATGCTAAATGGCTCGAAAAGTTCTTGGTTATGCCCAGATACCATCATTGGCACCATACTTCTCAAAAAGAGGGCATCGACAAGAACTTTGCCATTCATTTTCCGTGGATTGATAAAATTTTTGGAACTTATTACTATCCTGACGAATGGCCGAAACTTTATGGTCTAGGCGGCGACGAAATTGCGCAGGGCTTTTTTAGGCAGACTGTTGAACCATTTACAAAAAGAAAAAGAACGCCTTAAAAATCCAGCGCGCCTAGTGGAACGTCCTTGGGTAACTCTGCTCCCGTTCTCGTCGCCTTCACCAAGCCAAAATATTTCATAAGTCTGACGGTTACAAATCCAAAGTCGTATTCAGATTTGTCGTGGCTTAGTCGCAAAAGACCCGGATAGTGGTGGTGATTATTTTGCAAACAAGCGCTAAAGGTTGCCGTCACCGGTAGCCACTCGCCAATGTTCATGGCGTTGTCGTCTTCATCGTTATACCGTCGGTATCCAAATGTTCGCGTGTGGGTCCAATAGTTTTGAACCATATTTACCCACAGTGCGAAAATTCGAATTCCAACCCACATCACCAGCGCAAACTTCAGATCTCCAACTAACTTCCATAAGAGATAAAGACTAAAGGCTTGTGAAAGTATTGCAAAAACCGGATTCGCAACGACCCGCAAAGTCCGAGACTTCAAAATCTTGTCGCCGCCCAAATTGTCATTGCATTGATACGGCATTACACAGAGATATAGGGTTCGCCAAAAACCATCGCCTGAAAGTTTATTGGGATCCCCAGGGTGGTCAGCATGTTTATGATGCAATCGATGGCGATTCACCCAGGCGATCGGATCTACATAGAGCCCGAAGGAGTTATTCACGACAGTGACGACTTTTATGAACCACTCCTTATAGTCGAGTGAACGATGAGCGATTCCCAGATGAAGAACGTCGGCCAAATACAACCCGCCAAGAAACCAGCAAAAGATAAAATAAACTCCGCCTATCAACATTCCAGTCCAAGGTCCCAAATGAGTTGGGGCGGAATACATACAAGCCAGCACGTAGAAGCAAATAATCAAATAGCCGGTGACATTGTATATTTTCATGATGGCTCCCCGCGGGTATTCAAACAGAAATCGGAGCTCCTTTCAAATAACAAGTTAAAGTAGATAAAGTCTATAGCCTGCAGTTCTTCAACTGCCAGAGTATTTTGCGGTAGCCGCGGACTCGGTGCCTGATTAACGTCGTAACCGACAAGTGGATTCCGCGGAAGTGTGCCAGTCGATTGCAATAGCGCGTAAGCCTCGCGATTACAGCGGAATGGAAGTGAGCAACGGTCGCAGAGACCTGCGTTTCACGGAGCGGCCTTTTGAACTGAGCCGCAAGACTTCTTTGCTTCTTGGTTGCATCTGGGGGCGCGGTGAAAGGCCTCGGAGCCCGCTTCCCTTCGAGGCTCAGGGCAAGCAGGAAAGCGGCCGCCACATCACACAAAGCAAGATGGCGAGATGAACTCGCCGCTACAGGGATGCCAGCCTGAAGGCCGCCGCTACGTAAAGGATTAGGAGCGCTCGCTGCGCTCGCTAGCTGGGCTGAAGCCCAGCCGCTACATCTGGGAGTGTTTGAGGCAGCGGGGCGAAGATTTTCGCGGCGGGTGCGGTGGAGCACGTAGGATTTCTGACCATGGGCGGCCTTCTGGAAGCTGGCGAACTGAGGAAGAGCCCACTGACGTTAAGACCCAGTTTGGAGAACCGTGGCTCAGGGAAGAGTAGGCGAGGCCCCCGAGACATTCAGAGGCCTCACCGTTGCCGTTAGAACGTGAATCGCGCTGCTAACTGAAGGATGCGCTCGTGGTGGTCGATCGGTGGCCCTGGGTCACCCGTTGTCGTGATCCGGCCAAAATTAGGCGATGTGATATTTGTGCTGGGGTTGGCAAATTCCGCGTGATTGAAAAGATTAAAAGCATCTGCGCGAATCTCCAGCTTTAAACGCTCGGTGAGCGCGGTGACTTTGGCGACGGTCATATCGACGTTGGTGCGTCCCGGACCGCGAAGAAAGTTACGAGGTAGAGAGCCGTAGGTGCGCAGAGCAGGATTGGCCACCACTTGAGCAGTGGACGGGAAGCACGAGGATGAGGGCGCAGGGCAAGGATCTGCGGTGCTGCCAACCTGCGAGTTGGAGAAGGCCAGGGGATTGAAATAAAAATTGCCGGTCACTCCATTGATGGTTTGTACCTGATGCGGGTCAAAAATGCTCACCGGTTGTCCCGTCAAATTGGCGTGGGGATTGATATCACCGGCGCCGGTAACGGTGGGATTGGTGAAGCCACCGCTGCTGTCAACCTGTCCGAAAACGTCCAGGGGAAAACCGGTGCGCCAGGAAACGATCGGATAGAGACTCCAGCCTTGCGTGAGGCGCTTGGGTCCGGAGGCCCAGGCGCGGTCAAACGGTAGATCCCAGCCGCCGCTGAAGGTGATGCGCTGGCGCACATCGAAATCGGAGGACGCGCGAAAGAGTTCAGGGTTGTAGGTTGGAACCTGGCTGTTGCGCGCGCGGAAGCCGGAAACATTGTCGATCGAATGGGCGAACGTATAGCCGAAGGTGAAATAGGTGCGCCCGATAAAGCGGGTATCGGTGACTTGCCGCGTGATGGACGCGGTGAGGGCGTTGTACGAAGCCTTGGACACGTTTTTGAAGGTTGGCAAGCCGGTGAAGGAGCACTGGCCTGCCGAGGCGGTACAGGTGGTGTTTCCGGGCAGCAGATTAAGCACGCGGTCCGTAGTGCCCAAAATAAATGGATTGCTATCCACCAGGGCCGTGAGTCCGTGCGAGCTGCTGCCGAGGTAGCCCACCTGGAAGGTGGTGTTGCGCGCAACTTCTCGCTGAACAGTGAGGTTATATTGATAGGTGTAAGGAGTGCGGAGATTCGGATCGTCGAGGAAGATAGAAGTTCCACCGAAGGGGAGAATGCCGGCAGCGGCAAAATTTATATTGTGATCGACCGGTTTCGACGGAAAAGGATTGGGAATAGCGTTCCCGGCATTGGGAAAGGGTTGCGCAAGAAAGGGTATATCCGCCGAGGGGTTGGCGGCAATCGGATTGAAGAAGAGGTTTGCGCCGGCAAAGAATGGCGGTTGTCCGTTGTCCTGGAAGTTGTCCTCCGCCTTGAGGATGTCATAGAAGACTCCGAAACCACCGCGAATGCTGGTTTTCGAGTCACCCTTGGGATCCCAGGCAAAACCCACACGGGGCGCCCAGTTATTTCTGTCGGGAAAATTAACTCCACGGGGCGCGCCTTGGTCGCCGGGAAACACCAAACCGCTAGGAGCGTTGGGAAATACGGTGGACTGGAGACCGGGTATAACGCTAAACGTGTTGCCGTGAGTGTCCAGTTTTGGAGAGCTATATTCGTAACGCACGCCCAAGGTAAGCACGAGTCTCTTGTTCAGCCGCCATTCGTCCTGCGCGAACCCGGCATAGAACTTACTGCGCGCATTGGTAGGCGCATTTGGGGACTGTGAATAAAAAGTAGGAATGCCCAGGAGAAAATCGGCGAAATCCGTTCCCGAGCCGATACCGCCGGCACCCTGGAACTGGAACAGTCCGTTACCGATGAAATCGAAAGCAGTGTTGAACTGGTAGGCGGAGAAGTTGCCCCCGAACTTCCAGTTATGGCGGCCGTGGGTCCAGGAGACAACGTCGCCATAGTAAAAGGTGTTGCTGATGAGGGTGCTGGGGCCCTGAATACTGAAGCCGTAATATGTACCCTCATCGTTGAAGGCAAGAGCCGCCGCTCCCAATTCCAGGTCCGGGGTAATACCGGCTTCACCCACCGCCTGGTGCGACGGAATTGTCACCGCAGGTTTGGACGATAATTGATTCGACCGCTGAACCGTGACGCGGAACTCGTTCAGCAGGTTACTCGAGAATGTGTGCGTATAAGCGAAGTTCGAGAAGTAATTATGGTTAATGGTGGTGAGGGGATAGCCCGGAACAGTTGTGAAACCGATGCCCGAAGAGCCTGAGCCGTTCAGAGTAGGATTGCGGTTCCCACCCAAAGTGACGGAAAGGCGGTCCTTCTGCGTAATGTTGAAATCAAACCGCATGGTCAGTTCATTGTCATCGTTCTTGTTGACGGAGCGGGAATTCAGCAAGCCACCAGCGGCAGTAGGGATCAATCCCGCGGCGATATACTTTTGCGCTACCGCATTGATTTTTGCCGGATCAATGATGCCATTAAATTGTTGTGTGGAATCGGACTGAAAGAACGGATGAGCGATACCGGGCACCGTGCCCGGGCCGTTGGGATTGGGTTGCTGACATTGAGTTCCGTCGGCAAGCGCGGGATCATTATTGGGATTTGGCTGGTTGTGATTGAGGCCGCTTAGAAAACAAGCCACACCAGGGTCCACACCCCCGTTCGCCGCCGAATGTGAGAAGTCCCCAGTAATTTGTTGCGGAGTGAAGGTTTGTATCGCATTGGTGGATTGATTTTGGGTCTGTTTTTGACCCTGATAGCCGACGAAGAAGAAGAAACGGTCCTTGCCGTGGACGACATGCGGAATGGTGATAGGTCCGCCAAAGGTAGCGCCGTACTGGTTGCGCTTGAGCACATCGCGTGGCAGCAAATTTCCCGGGTTACTCTTGTTGAAGAAGGTGTTGGCGTTGAACGCGTCGTTGCGAATAAAATCGAAGGCGCTTCCGTGCCACTCATTTGTACCGGACTTCGTGACGACCGTGACGATGCCGCCGCCGTTGCGCCCATATTCCGCGGTGTAATTGTTTTCGAGAATGCGAAATTCGGAGATGGTGTCGGGGTTGGGATTATAGACCACGCCGTTGGCAAGCTGTTCGTTGTTCAGGCCGCCGTCAAGCAGGAAGGTGACGGAGTCAGCGCGTCCGCCGCCGATATTATAGGATCCTGCGCCGCCGTTGGCAGTGAAACTAGTGTCGACAGGGGTGACCCCCGGCTGCAATAGTGCCAACTGCAAGACATTACGGCCGTTCAAGGGCATGTCCGTGAGCGTGCGACCAGTGACCGAGGCCCCCACGGTCGGGTTCACCGTCTCGATCACGTCGGCTTGATCCTTAACTTCGACAACTTCCGCGACGGCTCCAATGTCCAATTTCGAGTCGAGACGCAGGACTTGGTTAATTTGCAGTGTCTGGCTCTTGTAGGTGAGAGAGCGGAAGCGGTCCGCCCCGATTGTGATGTCGTACGAGCCGATAGGAAGATCGAGGGCCTGAAAGTAACCGTCATTGTTGGTCTTCGTGTCGTAATGGACCTGCGTGGCGTCGTTAACGATCGTGACCTTAGCGTTGGGGATCGAAGCTCCATTCTGATCTACGATTGTGCCGACGATGCGGCCGCCCGCATTTTGCGGCAAAGCTCCGGGCGCGGCACTGAATAAAAGAATGGCGAACGCCGCCGACCAGAATGCCGCGTGCTGAAAGTTTCTCGAGAATCGATTCACGACTTGTCCTCCGGATAAATTTCACCGAGCAAATTAAATTCATGCCCGTTCTCAGATGATTCGCCGGAGAGCAAAGGCAATCGGAGTGCCGATTTTGAAAGAAAGAAACTAAAGGACTTGTCTCTAAAACTAAACCTTAACTATTCGGGTTGCTGAATTCAGATATAAGTTTGTGTATGAACAAATGGTTGAGAGCGACATGATGTCAGGCAACAAACGATGGAGTGGGTTCACAAGACTGCCGCACTCCAAAACGCGCTGGGGCAGGTACTGAAATTTTTCTGGCGTTCCGGCGTAATGCAGGGTAGAAGGCGGTACGAGCGCTCCCAGTAAGGCGCGCCTGTGGTGGAGGAACCTCGATGGCAACAACTACATCCATGCCTGCGCCGGAGGCGCAATCGCAGCCGGCGATCAGCGCTATCGGTCGGATCGTCGGTGTGTTTTTCTCGCCGAAGGCCACGTTTGAAGACATCGTCAGGAAGCCGGGTTGGGTGCTTCCGGTCGCTTTGCTTACGCTGTTCAGCATCGGCGTCAGCTTTGCGATCAACCAGCGCATTAATTGGCGGGAATTCATGAGCCAGCAGATCGAGAAAAGCCCGCAAGCCGCGAGTATGAGTGCGGAGCAGAAAGAACAGCGGATTGAAGGTGGCGCGAAATTCTCTCCAATTTTTACTTACTGCATTGGCCTCCTCGGACCCACCATCGGCATTCTGGTGGTCGGGTTGGTGATGTGGGGAGCTTACAGTCTGCTGGGTGGCGCGAATGCTAATTTTGGCACGGCGTTCGCCATCACGGCGCACGCGTTCATGACCGGGCTGCTGAGCAGCATCCTGTTTATTCTCGTGCTGTATTTGAAGCCGTACGGGACTGTCGATTTGGAGAATCCCGTGGCGACGAACCTTGCCGCGATCCTATCGGACGATGCGGCGAAATGGCTGGTGGCGCTGCTGAAATCGTTTGATGTTTTCACGTTTTGGACGCTGATTCTGCTGGCCATCGGCTTCGCGGCCACGAATCCCAAGAAGTTGAGGGGGAGCAAGGCGTTCACCATTGCATTCAGCGTGTGGGCCGCTTACGTGCTGTGCCGCGTAGGGTGGGCGTCGATTTTCTCCTGATACACTGGTGGGGTGAGTTTTTCGTTTGAAATAGAGAAAACGGATCCGACCTCCGCGCGGCGGGGCAAGCTGAGCACGCCACACGGCGTTATCGAAACGCCGGCGTTCCTGCCGGTGGGCACGGCGGCGACGGTCAAAGGGCTGACACAGGAAGCGCTCGAGGAGCTCGGCGCTTCCATCATTCTCGCCAACACCTATCATTTATATCTGCGGCCGGGACACGAACTGATCCGCAAGCTGGGCGGATTGCATCAGTTTATGTCGTGGCCGCGCGCGATTCTTACCGATTCGGGCGGGTATCAGGTCTTCAGCCTTTCTGAACTGCGCAAGGTCACGGACGAGGGCGTGCGATTTCGATCGCATCTCGACGGCTCGGAGCATCTGCTCACGCCGGAGAAAGCGGCGGAGGTGCAGCTCGCGCTGGGGTCGGACATCGCGATGGTGCTGGACGAGTGCATCGAGACTCCGGCGCCGCGGGAGCTGGCGGAAGCAGCGGTGAAGCGCACGACGGAGTGGGCACGGCGCGCGCGGGCGCATTTCTTGGTGTACGCGCAGCGCAACGGCGAGCTGGCGCAGTGGCAGTTCGGGATTGTGCAGGGGGCGACGTTCGCGGATTTGCGGCGCACGAGCGCGCGCCAATTACTCGAGCTTGATTTTCCGGGCTATGCCGTGGGCGGGCTGGCGGTCGGCGAGCCGCATGCGGTGACGTGTGAGATGGCCGGCGAGGTGACTTTTCTGCTTCCTGAGGACCGTCCACGCTATCTAATGGGTGTGGGGCGGCCCGAGCAAATAGCCGACTACGTGGCGCTGGGCATCGACTTGATGGATTGCGTGCTGCCGACGCGCGCGGCGCGGCACGCGTGCCTGTATACCAGCGAAGGCCGCGTGCTGATCAAGAACGCGCGCTACGCCCAGGACCAGCGGCCAATCGATTCGCAATGTTCGTGCTCGGTTTGCCGACGCTACACGCGCGCGTACCTGCGGCATCTTTTTGCGGCGGGAGAAATCACCGCGGCGATTTTGGCCACCCACCACAACGTCCACTTTTACCTTGACATCATGCGGCAAATCCGCGAGGCTATCGGGTTTGGACACCTAGCGAAATTCTCATCTGCGATGCACGCACGCTACGCGGAGGGCCCGGCCTGAGAGATGCAGCAAGCTGAACGCAGCTCGGGTTGACGTGAGGCAGTTTCGAGTCCGAAGGCGCGCGGGCCATCCGCACGGCACCACCAGAAGAGAGCGCTTTGGGTTTGTGGAAGCGGGCAAAACCCGCGGCAAGCTCTTGCTATCTCCGGCTAAGTGCGCAGTGAAACAGGAAAGGGAAGGAAATCAGGCAAGAACATGTTCGCGTTGATGACATTGCAGGCGCCGAGCGGTTTGGGCGCGGCGCTGGGCAGCCCGCTGGTGATGATGGTCATCGTAATGGGTATCTTCTATGTGATGCTCATTCTCCCGCAGCAACGACAGCGGAAGAAACTTCAGGCGATGCTGTCGGCATTGAAGGCGGGCGACAAAGTGATCACCAACGGCGGCATCTATGGGGTTATTAATGGCATTGACGGCGATACGGTCATCCTGAAAATCGCCGACACGGGATCGTCTCCGGTTAAAATCCGCATCGCGCGTTCGGCAATTACGCAAGTGGAGGCATCGGAAGATGCGAAATGAGCCCACCGGCTTTGCGATGACGCGCCGTAATTTCTGACTATGAATCCTAATTTGAAGTGGAAAGCCGTTTTCATCGTTGTCGTCATACTCGGGTGCATCTATGGCCTGTTTGGCGTGCCAACGTTTCCGACCTCGGCGGCGGACCTGAAATCGAATTTCGCGCACCAGATCAAGCTCGGGCTGGACCTGCAAGGTGGCACGCACCTGATTCTGCAGGTGCAGGTGCAGGAGGCCATCGCGCAGGAGACCGATCAGACGGTCGATCGCCTGACCAACCAGTTGCGCGCGAAGAATATTCGCTACGATGAAGTTCGCCGTGTCGATGATACGCATATCGTTGTGCGCAATGTCCCGTCGGACCAGTTGTCGGAGTTTCGCGACTTGGTGGCATCGCAGCTACAGAATTCCTGGGACATGTCGCCCACGGCCGGGGAGCCATCGAGCTATACGCTGACGCTTCGGCAGAGCGCAATTGCCGCCATTCAAGAACAGACGATGCAGCAGTCGCTGGAAACCATTGAGCGACGTATCAACGCACTGGGTCTGACTGAGCCTACTATTCAGCGTCACGGCCGCAAGGACAACGAAATCCTCGTGCAGCTTCCTGGGGAAGGCGATCCGTCGCGCGCGAAAGCGGTGATTCAGGCGGGCGGCCAACTGGAATTGAAATTGGTGGGAGATCCCAGTCCTTATCCTTCGCAGACGGCAGCGCTTGCGGCGCACGGCGGCGTGCTGCCTCCGGGGACAGAGCTCGCGCCCGGCCGCTCGGACAGCCGCAATCCCGCGGACACCGGAGAAGTTTGGTACGTGCTCAGCCGCACGCCGGTTGTGACCGGCCGCGACCTGCGCGGGGCCACGGAAAACCGCAACACTAACAATCCGGGGCAATGGCAGGTCAACTTTTCACTCTCAGCGGAAGGTGCTCACCGCTTTGGTCCTTTTACCGAGCAGAATGTCCATCGCCAGATGGCCATCGTGCTCGACCACCGCGTCTATTCCGCGCCCGTAATCAACAGCCGCATCGACGACCAGGGCTTCATTGAAGGCAATTTCAGCCAGGAATCGGCGCATGACTTGGCGCTCGTGCTGCGCGCCGGTGCCCTCCCGGCATCTATTAAGTACCTGGAGGAGCGCACCGTCGGACCCTCTCTAGGCGCGGACTCCATCCGCCACGGCGTGCAGGCTTCCGTTCTCAGCCTGCTGGTGGTGATGATCTTTATGCTGTTTTACTACCGAATGTCTGGTGGAAACGCTGTGCTCGCGCTGATCCTGAACTTGGTCATTCTGCTGGCCGCGCTGGCTGCGTTCGGGGCTGTTCTGACGCTGCCGGGAATCGCCGGCGTCATTCTGACTATCGGCATGGGAGTGGATTCGAACGTTCTAGTTTTCGAGCGCATCCGCGAGGAATTGCGCAACGGCAAGTCGCCGGCGTCCGCTGTGCAGGCCGGCTTCGACAAGGCGTTTTTGACCATTATCGATACTCACGTAACCACGGTCGTGTCCGCCTTCTTCCTGTTTTTGTTTGGCACAGGGCCCATCCGCGGGTTTGCGATCACCTTGACCATAGGTTTGATCGCCAACGTGTTCACGGCCATCTACGTTTCCAAGACGATTTTCGAATATCACCTGACGAAAATGGATCGCCAGGCGGAACTGAGTATCTGATCTCGTACTAGAACTGCTGCGATTTTATCCAGACGCGGGTACTTTGGGCCCTTCCGTTCATCTAAATTTGGACGGCGACGCTTGCGGGAACAAAGCTATCCCCACTGGAGTCTAAAGAAGGGAAGTACGTGTGGCATGATCGAGTTCTTCAAAGAACCCAACATCGATTGGATGGGTAAAGCGAAGTATTTCTACGCCCTCAGCGGTATTCTCCTTCTTGCCGGCTGGACCTCCATCTTTCTGAATCATGGCCTTCGCTACGGGATTGACTTCAAGGGCGGCACCAACGTCGACGTGCGCTTTGCGCAGCCTCCCAACATTGACCAAATCCGCAAGGGCTTGACGGCCCAGGGGCTGGGCAATAGCGAAATTCAGAGCATCAGCGGTGGCGGCTTGAGCGCGAACACCAACGAGGTCCTGATTTTCGTGGGGAACGGCCAAAGCGACGAAGCGCTGGACACCGGACGGGCGCAGGTGCTTACCGCTCTGAACTCCATCTACGGAGTTAAGGATTCCAGCAAGCCGGATTTTAACGCGGCCACGCCTTCTTCCCTCGCGGCGCTGCTCAATACCAACGATCCACTGCATCTTTCCACGAATGCCGGCGACCGCTACCAGCAGCTAGCCAAGAAAATCCTGGCTTATCGCGACGATAACAAGGGCGGCGTGCTTACAAATTTCGACGAGCTTGCTTCCGTCGACGCTGTGACCCCTGCCGTGCTTGCTACGCTGAAAAGCAACTATGCGCTGGGCAACTTCGCTATTCGCAATGTGGAGATTGTCGGCCCCAAAGTGGGCGGCGAGCTTCGCCGCCAGGCCATCTTCGTTACCCTCTATGCTTTGGCGGGCATGCTGGTATATATTGCCTTCCGATTCGAGTGGGTTTACGGGGCAGCTGCCGTCCTTGCCGTTTTTCACGACGTATTAATTACTCTGGGCTTTTTTTCGATACTTCGTTTTGAAATTTCTCTGACGGTCATTGCGGCGCTTCTCACCCTCGTCGGGTATTCGATGAACGACACCATCGTCATTTTCGACCGCATCCGCGAGAACAACCGTCTCCTGCGCCGCGAATCGTTCGCGGCCGTGGTGAACAAGTCGATCAATCAAACTCTCTCGCGAACGATCTTGACTAGCGGTCTGACTTTCCTTACCGTGCTCGTCCTGTTCCTGATGGGCGGCCAGGTGCTTCGCGCTTTCTCCTTTGCTCTGGTGGTAGGGATTGTGGTAGGAACGTACTCCAGTTTTGGCATTGCTGCTCCGCTGGTGGTCGCGTGGAATCGTTGGCGCGGCCGGGGAGCGGTAGCAGGTCCCGGACCCGCAGCCGGCAACAAAACCCGCAGCAGCGAAAGCGTAGCAGCGCGTCTCGCTCCTGCCGGGAGGAGGTAGTCACCCATGTTTGAAGATATGGTGATTTCGAGTCCGAACCCGAAGAAAACCAATAAGCCATGGACGGTGGTGATATCCATGGTCGCGCAGTCGATCTTCCTCGCCATTTTGATCCTTATTCCTTTGATCTACACGGAAGCGCTGCCGAAGACGCTGATGGCGACGTTGCTCGTCGCCCCGCCCCCGCCGCCTCCGCCACCACCGCCGCCTGCTCCCACGCAGGTGGTACACGTCAAACCGCAAGTCCATTTGATGGACGCCGGCAAACTTGTGCAGCCCAAGGCCATCCCTCATGACATCAAGATCATCAAGGAAGATGCGCCAGACGTAAACGCCGGAATGCAGGGCGGCGTTCCCGGTGGCGTTGCCGGCGGTTCCATGGGCGGCGTAATTGGCGGCGTAATTGGCGGCATGGGCGGAGCACCGCCCCCGCCGAGGCCGACCCAACAGCGCATTCGCCAGGGAGGCAGTGTGCAGGCCGCGTTGCTGGTAAACAAAGTGACGCCGGTTTATCCGCCGCTCGCGCGCCAGACGCGCATCTCCGGCACCGTGCGCTTGCACGCCATCATCTCCAAGACCGGCTCGGTAGAGTCGCTGGAAGTCCTCTCCGGACATCCTTTGCTGGTGCGCGCCGCTATGGACGCCGTACAGCAATGGAGGTACAAGCCGACGCTGCTCAACGGCGAACCGGTGGAGGTCGATACCACGATCGACGTCATTTTCTCGCTTAACCAGTAGTACGGCGCGCTGCTTCGGTCGTGGGGCCGGCGCAACGTTCCGGGTACATGAAGATTTGCAAACACTTTAAGGAGCAAACGAATGGTAGCTACGATTTA
>Ga0307475_10000804_pt1 | contig 18928 bp, 17 predicted proteins | sample atmos_gasesECM1C_FD_203317 | JGI IMG/M metagenome (GOLD analysis project Ga0307475, IMG submission 203317) | Hardwood forest soil microbial communities from Morgan-Monroe State Forest, Indiana, United States - atmos_gasesECM1C_515 | ecosystem: Environmental > Terrestrial > Soil > Temperate... | reverse complement strand
GTCCGCCCTTTGGACCTGAGGCCTTTCGTACGCCACACCGCATCCGCCGCAATGTGCGCCGATTCCAAGCCGTTGTAGCGGCCGCGGACCGTCGCGGGCGCCTTTGTTCCGAGATCGCGGTCTTCGCGTATCCTTGGCAAAAATTTGTAGAGGCCAGGCTTCAGCCCGGCTAGCGAGCGAAAGCAAGCGCTCCTCGCCGTCTCCTTAGGAGGCGGGGGCTTCAGTTTATCGTGAGCCTCGAAGGGCCCCCGCGTTGAGCATCGATAACGTCGGGCTTCAGCCCCTGAAGAAAGCCTTTCGCGCAGTTGGGGGTCGGAGCTTCAGCTCCGACATCAGCTTCCCGGCACCAAGGCGCTTTAGCGCCTGAGGAAAAGTCCTACGCCCTCCTCCGTCTCGCTATGCCCCCCAAAATTGTCATCCCGAACCCGCTCGCGCACCTTGCGAGCGGTGTGAGGGATCTGCTTTTCGCTTCGCCGTGCTCGTTGCACCAATCGTCCGCAGGCAAATGTAGCGGCCGCGGACCGTCGCGGGCAGCCTTTGCTTTGAGACTGTCGTCGTCGCGTACCCGCGGCGAAATTTGTAGAGGCCAGGCTTCAGCCTGGCCAGCGAGCAAAAGCAAGCGCTCTTCGCTTTAGGAGGCGGCGGCTTCAGTTTATCCTGAGCCTCGAAGGGCCCCCAAGTTGAGCATCGATAACGTCGGGCTTCAGCCCCTGAAGAAAGCCTCTACGAATTGTCATCCTGAGGGCATCCACGAAGATGCCCGAAGGACCTCAACGTAAGCCCCACATCGACTCCAGACACCCTGCCAAAGTCACTGCTATCAAATCTCCCGGTCCGCGTTCCCCAATCCCACAACTTCCGCCACCCCCACTTCGCAAACCACACAAAGCGCGCGGCTATGTCGGCCACATTCAAGATCGGCGTAACGCCTTTTGCTTTCATAGCGCGCAAGGTAACACCGGATTCGGTTGGCACAACCTAGGGCACAACTTGGCGACGTTCTTGGGTCAAATGAGGTTTTACTTTCGTGCCCGATTCCTCGCTGGCCTTCGCTTATGTTTCCGTCTATCCAGGTCGTGCTACACTGCAGTAACTGGGGCGTTTCTTATCAGAGACCGGAAAAGGATGTAGGCTGCTATGCTGCGAGTTTTATTGCTGGATTGCTCTGCGGTTCTCGAAGGCAAATTAAAGAGCCAAGGTTTCAGGGTAGAAGCTGAAACCGTAGGCTTTTGTACTGGCGTCAGAAAACTACCATCGCAAATGTATGAGCAGGACGTATTTTTCTACAACCCTGAGTCAGTTCCCAAAGACGGATTTGTCTCGAAAGACACTTTTGAGAACCTCACGCCACAATACGACCTGCGTTATCTGGAAGCTCGGGTAAGGGACGGCGCCACTTTCGTTGCGTTTGTCAATCCGCTTTCCACAGCGATTGTGCTGCAAAGAATTTTATAGCTGGATCCCCTACATGCCGGAAATCGAGTTTACCAGCGACAAAGTTATCCTTGGTAATCGCTTTGATTCATACCCGGACTCCGATGCGCGTGTACTTGCACCGATTGTGACACCCGAGAATCTGTCTCTTCCAATCTTGCTGAAACTGAAGCCACCCAAAGCACAAGATTATCCCCGCGATGTATTTAATCTTTTCTGGAACGCTCACGGGGACTGCATCGGTGTACAGATTTTGCGCGGGCATGGGTCATTGATATTCCTTCCGAAGTACAAGTCTAACGACGAAATGGTCGAAACCTTCCTCCATCGCGTTGTACCTCGGATATACAAGTCCAACGCCAAGGTTAGGCTCACGGATATTTTTTCCTCCACTTCTGAGAAGGCTGCATACACGAGGTTGCAGGAGCTTGAGCGCATCGAACACGAACTGAAGGAGAACCAAGAGAATGCCAGAGTTCAGTTGGCTGCTGCGACCAGAGAAAAATTGAACACCATCGAGGCTGATCCAACTGGCAAGCAGGTACTTACATATTACGATCTTGCGAAGAGGCAAGAAGACGCGGCCCTTTTCTATTTGTATAAGGTCGTTGAAGCCATAGAGAATAAATTCGGTGGAGAAGCTGAAGGAATTAAGGCTGTGGGAGCGAAAACTGAATGGAAGGCCGTAAAAAAGTTGGCGAATGAGAGCTATCGTGATGCTCGTCACGCGCCGAAGCCCGGCGAGGTGATTAAGAAATGGACGAACGCTGAAATTAAGAAGTGCTTTGAAGATACCCAAGTAGTTGCCACTGCATATTTCGCTACTCTTTTTCCATCTGCACCTGACGCGGAAGCCGAAGGCACTGAAGCGAAACGTGATGACCGCGCTTCTGCAGGCCTGGCGACCTGAGGCCGTGTGCCGCATGCTTCGTTTTCTGAAGCGTGCGGATTTTGAATTTTCTATCCGGTCTTGCGATGGCTAGTTCTTCTGCGGCGCCGCCAGATCCGGCGGCGTAAGATCCGGATGGTCCTTCAAGTACTGCTGCCAGGGCTCGTCGCGAAACACCATCCGGAATCCCTGCCGCGTATTCACGTCGATGGTTTTCTGCAAATCCAATTCGTCGAGTGGAACCACGTGTTCGGCCGGCTTTGTCGGATCATCCTCGAACATGCTGAAATGCATCTGGCCATTCACCACCCAGTAGTCGGTCACGCCGTATCCCGTGCCGTCTTTCAGATACAGCCAAATGAGATCGCGGTCTCCTCCGCCATAGACGTACACAGGACTCTCGTAAATTTGCGGGACGACGTAATTTTCAAAACCGTAACCCCCGAAACCATACCCTCCGAAACCATATCCATAGTATGGCAAGGGATAGCAGTCGTATCCCCAACCGAATCCCCAGCCCAAAGAAGGACCGCAGGTCGGCCACCAAAGCGAACCGTATCCCAGGCCCCACCCAAACCGGTAGAACGGCGCGCCAAAGAACCCACGGCCGCGGAAAACGCGAATCGGGCCGGGCCGAAAGCCGAAACCACGCGGCCCAAATCCCGCCGGACGCGGACCAAATCCACGCGGACCTACTCCGACCGAACCTGCGCCATGCGGACCCGTAAAGACCGGCGGCCGCGAAATCGGCGCACGAGGCGGCGCGCTCATGCGCACCCCACCCCCGACGTGCCCGCCGACGCCAACATGACCGCCGACGCGTTGCGCCACCGCAGGAGTCTGTACCCAGGCGAAAGCCAGCGCGCAGGCAGCAACAACCAAAATGTTCTTGGAGATCGAGCCGGAAAGGACAAAGCGCGCCATAAAGATAAGATGCCCGCGGCCTCAAGCGAGTTAAAGCCTTGAGGATCGCGCGAGCTCGCCAATCACAAGTCTAATACCGTTAACCGTCCGTTGCATCACGAAACCGTGCCGCCCTACGGCTTAGCTCCGCCTGGTACCGCATGCTTGTGCCTTTCAAGCGAGCGGGTTTAGAGGGACGCGCCGCGTATTTGCGGGGCTTGACACCGTAGGATTGCTGCCCTATGGTTTTGGCCAAGACACTCGGGAATCCGCAAATTCCCAAACCCTGCCAAAAGGATTTCCGATTGGGAGGTTCCTCATGCCGCTGGATATCACGACGTTTACCCTGGTGGACAAGCCGACAACTTTGAAGGAAAGCCTGGCGATTTTGGAGCGCGACGATTACCGCTGCCAATATTGCGGGCTGGATGGAAGAGCCAGTTTCGAAAACGCACTGGTCATGCGCGTGGATTTTGTCGTTCCGCGCGCGAAGAAGGGCAAGAAGGAGCCGAAGAATCTCGTAGCCTGCTGCAGCCCGTGCAACACGATTAAAGGCACGCGCGTTTACAAGAGTTTTGAAGACGCGAAAGCCCACGTGCTGGCGGGCCGCGAAGAATTGCGCCAGGCGTGGGAGGCGAAGCAGGCCCGTCCCGCAGCCCGTGCGGCAAAGGCGTAGCGGCGGCTGCAGCGGTTCGCGCGCACAATTGATCGCAGCGGCATTTGCGGTTGAGGTCCTTCGGCCCGGCGGAAATGCGCCGGGACCTCAGGATGACACCCGGCCCTAGCTGACGTTGTGCCGAGATGGGCGCAGCATGCTGCGCCCCTGCGATGGGATATCGTCAGAGCCTGACGGTGACGGTTTTTACTTCGGTGTAGTTGGACAGGCCGTATTCGCCTAGTTCGCGGCCGAAGCCGGATTGCTTGTAGCCGCCGAATGGGGCGCCCGCGTCGAAGACGTCGTAGCAATTCACCCACACGGTCCCGGCGCGGACGCCGTCGGCGATGGCGTGAGCCTTGGTGATGTCCTTGGTCCAGACCGCGGCGGCGAGGCCGTAGAGCGACTTGTTGGCGCGCTCGACGACTTCACTGATGTCCTTGAATTTGAGGATGGACATGACCGGCCCGAAAATTTCTTCCTGCGCGATCTTCATGTTGTCCTGCACGTCGGCGAAAACGGTGGGCTCAATGAAGTAGCCCTTATCGCCGACGCGATTGCCGCCGGCGACGAGCTTGGCTTTTTCCTTTTTACCGGAATCGATGTAGCCCATCACTTTGTTGAACTGGTCCTGATCGACTTGCGGGCCCTGCTCGGTCTTTTTGTCAAAAGGATTTCCGACGGTGCGCTTCTTGGCGCGCGCGGCGCTCTTCTCGACGAATTCGTCGTAGGCTTTTTCCTCGACGTAGAGGCGCGAGCCGGCGCAGCAGCACTGGCCTTGATTGAAGAAGAGCGCGAAGTGCGCGCCCTCGATGGCTTGATCCATATCGGCGTCGGCGAAAACGATGTTGGGGCTCTTGCCGCCGAGCTCGAGTGTGACGCGCTTGAGATTCGAATCGGCAGCGGCGCGCATGATGAGGTGGCCGACTTCGGTGGAGCCGGTGAAGGCAACTTTGTCGACATCCATGTGGCGCGCGATGGCGGCGCCTGCGGTCGGACCGTAACCGGGGAGAATGTTGACGACGCCCGGCGGGAATCCAGCTTCATTGATCAGTTCGCCGACACGCAAGGCGGTCAAGGGCGTTTGCTCCGCAGGCTTGAGAACCACGGTGCAGCCCGCCGCGAGAGCGGGAGCAAGTTTCCAAGCTTGCATTAGGAGCGGGAAATTCCACGGGATGATCTGGCCTGCAACGCCGACTGGCTCGTGCTTGGTGTAGGTGAAATAGGGGCCGTTGACGGGAATAGTCTTGCCCTGATTCTTGTCGGCCCAACCGGCGTAATAGCGATAGCAGGCGATGGTGAGCGGCAGGTCCGCGGTGCGCGCGACATGATAGGGCTTGCCGTTGTCGAGGGCTTCGAGTTGCGCAAGTTCGTCGGCGTTCTTCTCAATGAGGTCGGCTAACTTGTACATAAGATTGCCGCGCTGTGAGGCGGAGAGCTTCTTGCGCCAAGCGCCGGTCTCGAAGGCGGCGCGCGCGGCGCCTACGGCCTTGTCGACGTCGGGAGCGTCGGCTTCCGCTACTTGGGTGATGACTTCGCCGGTTGAGGGATTGATGGTCGGGAAAGTTTTGCCGGACGCGCTACTGACCCATTGGCCGTTGATGAGCAGTTTGGTGGCGCTAATCTTGACAGTAGGTTCGAACGCGGTCGTTGCCGTTGCCATGAAGCCTCCTAATTTGGTTCGCGCTGTAGGTGGGTGCGGAGCGCTACCCTTTACTGCAAGCTCCGCGGGGCGCGAACTTGTTGCCGAGAAGGCATCGTACACCTGGAGGAAGATTAGGACAAGAGCACCTTGGGGATGGAAAAAACGGGTCCCTGGCTTGCCTGTACAGGCAGGCTCGGGGTAGCCGAGAGAGGAAGTTGAACATAACAGTTGGCGCGTTCGCGGTTCGTGACCTTCGACTTGCTGCAGATCATTAACCGGCCGTCAACCAGGCTTCGGCCTTTTGAACATCATCGAAGGTCTCTGTCAGAAACTTCTCCTCCGGCGATGACCGCATTGGCGGGACCTGCGCGCCCTTCGGAAAAAGAAACGCCTGCCGCTTAACGCCTGCAGCGGCGTATCGATTCGAGATGTTTTTTACCCGCCATGGCTGTACTTCTGGGCCGGGCTTGTGGCGAAAACGGCTGACGTCCACGAGAATTCCCCGTGCTTTCTTCTGCTCGACCTGCCCAGCGAATAACGTCAATGCGGCTTTGAAGTCGTCGTCAGTCATGGAAGAGGTTGCTTCCTTCCAGTCAATTCGGATAATGCGACCGTTTTCGTCCCACAGAACCTTGAAAAAATTGTCATCGTGCACTTGGGCGTTTTGCATCGTGATCTCCCTTCACTCGAATGTATTTCTGATTCTCGTCTACCCTGTCCGATTTGATTTTGTACCGAACGATTAGTCTCCTCACTGCGGGGCTTCCGCGTCGCTTTGGCGAGCGAGCAAAAGATCAGGTCGGCTTCATGTGGACCTTCGCCCAGTCGGCGAACCCGGTGAAGCCACCGGGTACCAAGGCACGGGTCGCGGCCACGCGCGTCTCGTACTCCGGGCCGAAGTAGGTGTACCGCGAGATGTATTGATACATCTCGCGGAACTCGGGCGCGCCCGGAAAGAAGTTGTCGTAGACCTCGGGTGGCTCGACTCGGACCACTTGCAGCTTGAGCCCCTGTGTATTCAGTGTGGAAACGAAGTCGTTCCAGGAGTAGATGCCACCGCAAACGGCGAGGTGGCTGCCGTTTGGCAGCTTATCGCCCGCGGCGAACGCGGCGGCCACCGCGCGGCCGACCTCCGTGGGATCGCCGGTGTGCATGACACGCGCCGCAGGGTCCATCGGGACCGCCCAGCCTCGACCGCCGTTCGGCAACGGCTGCGGGGCGTTCATCGTAAGGAAGTTCTGGAAGTACATGGGCGCATGCACAAAGGTGTAGCGCGGAAAGCCGGCCGCCTCGACTACCGCATCGACGCGCGCCTTGTCCGTGTAGTGCGCAACCTTGAAACGCCCGCCGGTTATCTTCTCGCAGTTGGGGAGCGTCGACCAGACGAGATGCTTTACCCCCGCCGAGTGCGCCGCCCGCACTGCTGCGGCGCCGATCTCTGTCTCACGGTGCATTTGCGCGGGATCCCAGAAGTTCGTCACGACGAAAGCGCCGTACGCGCCCTCGAACGGCAAACGCAGGCCGGGAGCGTCGAGCAAGTCGCCCTTGATAAGCTCGACTCCCCGCTTATTGAGTGCCTTGGCTGCAGCGCCGACAGGGTCGCGACTGACAAAGCGAACCGCGAATTTGCCCGATGCGAGCAACGCGTCTACCACGCCGCCGCCCTGTTTCCCGCTGCCACCGATCACCGCGATTACTGGCTTTGCCATTGTTCGCTCTTTCTGACGAGTGAGTACTGTAATTTGGTGTGTTGCTGCTCTAGGAACTGGACTCTATAACCCGGCGCAGGTCGTGACAATTAGGGACAAAAATGTCCATATAGACTTTCCTTCTTCAGCGGTATTAGCCTTTGTCGTCGCAGTCTAGGAGCGCACCATCATGACGAGTACCGCTCATGCGAATGTGAAATCCGACGGTATGACTGTGCAAAGAGGTGGTAAAACCGTCTGCCCAGCCTCTAGGTTTCAGCAAATGGTTAGCGGCAAGTACAAGCTGAGAATTCTGTGGGGGCTACAGAACGGTTGGCGGCGCTATAGCGAAATCAAAAAGGGACTCCTCACCGGAAACGTTGAAAGCGAGGAAATCGCTCCCAGAGTTCTAAGTCGCGAATTGAAGACCTTGGTGACAATGGGAATGGTTGACCGGAAAGACCATCAGGTCTTTCCCCTCAAAGTAGAATACAGACTGACGCGCAAAGGGCGGACTTTTCTACCGATAATCGCTGTGATTCACAAGTGGGGTTCGCGGCATTTGGTGTAGTCACTCGAACGTTTTGATTATAGTGGAAGCAGCTCCCGCACTACTTGAAAGTCCTCCACGCTCTAGAATGCGCATCCTGTGGGCCATGACCTGCTAGGACGTCTCAAATCGGGCGAAGCGGCACGGTCCTCGCGCTCGTAGTATCCTTTTTGTCCCTACTTGATTCTCTCTCCGATCTCCGCTTAATCTCACTCATCAAACGAATTTCGTGTTATGCGATTTCGCTTCTCGCGCCGATGCGGAATCCGTCGCCACTCCGTTCCGAGCAGGAGGAGGACAACTATGACCCTAGTATCTCGCGGAGCGCTTGCGCTACTGCTTGCGTGTATGAGTTGCCTCGCGCAAAGCGGTAAGACCGACGAAGGCGTGAATAAGCCAAGCGCGAAGCTAGAAAAAATGCCGCAGTCTCTAGAAGTGCGGTTCGCGTTGAGCGCGCTGCCCCCACATCTGCGGGACAGCGCGACAAGTTACGTTCTCGATCCGGACAAGGGCTACATCCTGGATCGCAAGGGAATCAACGGCTTCAGTTGCATCGTAATGCGCACCGAATGGTCGTGGCCGCAGTTGCCATTCCGAGACGACATCTTCGTTCCCATATGCTACGACGAAGAAGGATCGAAGAAGATGTTGCCAGTCTGGATGGATGTGGCGCAGATGAGAGCTCGCGGCCTGACTCCTAAGCAAATCTATGCAGAGACCATGAAAAAATTTGACGACGGCACCTATCAGAAGCCTGCACGCTCCGGAATTTCCTACATGACCGCCCCGTTGATGAGGAGCTATCCCGCTCCAAACGCAACTGATATCATGACCATGACTTTGCCTCATTACATGTTTTACGCCCCGAACGTGAAAAATACGGACATAGGGGGAGAGCCCGGTAGCCAATATCCCTTCGTTTTACCTCAGGGTCCAGGTCCGCACGACGTCATCATCCTTCTTGTTGGTGATACGAAGAAAGCAAAGATACTCGCAGAGTCAGCGGACTTGGTAAAAGAGCTTTGCACGTATCGGAAGTACTTGTGTCTCGATACAGGATCAGACAAGCGACGTTAGAGGTTCACTCGCCGAGTGGCAGGACACAGTGGAATCCGCCGGGCGTGTTGAAGTCCGCCTACAAGTAAATAATGCACTTCTCCGTGCTTAGAGGGCCGATTTTCACGAACGGTCCAGAGGTCCCATCCTATAGGCACCCTACGACCATCAAGACCGAATAATTTGTTCTGGTATTGTGCGGCGCGGAAGCGGAGGCGGCGGGTTACGTTTATAGACACCGTTCCAGTAGCTCCAAGAACGCTCGTCAAAGATTCCCGCCGGTGGGTCTATGAGAACCTCTTCGAAATTCTGATCGGAAAAATACTTCTTCGCAGTCAGAATTTCCTCTAGCGTGCCAAATGTCATCAAATATGCAAGAAACCGCTTCGGGTATCGGAGCGTCTCCTCTGCGCCTTCAAACCACATAACCCGCTCGGCTACGGCACACAACTCCTCAGGACAGTTCATTGTTGAAGGTCTCCTCGAGTGATCCCTGACATCGCAGGGATTAATGGCAGTGCTTCTAGTTTCACGCCTTCTGCAGCTATCTTCAGGCGCTCTTGTGTGTTGAGGGCGAGACTCGGAAGATTCCCGTCCTTGAAGTAGGTCAGCGCCTTAAGAGTCGCCATTGGGTTGAAAATCTCTCCGTAGATTGCACGGGAAGCTGCGATCGCCTGTGAAAGAACGATGCCTGATTCGAGCGCTGCGGCGATATCGCGATAGTCCTTCGCCTCCGCGCGCTGTTGAACGGTCTTGAGCTTAGTGGCTGTCAAATCAAGAAGCGAGGCGACTTGCAAATGGTCTTGCAATGCAAAATCGGGCTCTTGCACTCGATTCATGCGAACGTCGCCAAAAAAAGAGAGTTTTACGTGTCCCCTTCTGTGCACGACCACTGTAAGTATGTTGTCGCCTCGCTGATCAATACGCGCTTCCTTAAGATAGGGGACTTCATAAAGAAGCGCAGTCGGTTCAAAGCCTTCATTCGAAAAGAAGTCGAAATCTTCTGATTGGCGGTGCCCCAAACGCAGAGCCATTGCCGTCCCGCCGTAAAGTACGAAGTGCTGAGGAGTCTGCTTAAGCTCTTCCCACAATGATCGTTGAGGTGAGGGCAGGATTTCGAGGTTTGGATTAAACAATTCTGCCTCCGAAAGACTCAGGTTGTCTCCAGTGTCTACCATCGATGATCTTCATGAGACTCGGCTGAATCAGCGCAAGAATGCTCGCCATCGTCTGACTAGAAAGTCTCGGAGGTTTGCTGCCCTAAATCGGGCGATTCGCCGAGGAGCCCCCCGTCACGAGCGAACAGATACCACACGCGCTCCAAAAGAGCGGCCGCACCGTAATCATAATTCGAAGTGCGTAACCTTGATCACTCATAGACGTCGTCGATCTAATTCTAGAGTGAACATCGGCCGGACGCCACCAGACTCTTCTGACGAAGCTGGCGGCCAGCGGTCTCATCGCCCTCGCAACCGCCGCGCAGCCATTTCTTTTCGGAAACACGCATGGCCTTCCTCGCCGCACTAGTCAGTGGAACAGGTCTCGTATCGTCAAGAATGAGCTTCCCCGCTTCACCTTTAAACTCCAGCGCCTGAACTCAAAGATATCGCAGGACTGACCGGTAGGTCTTGGACAATATTGTCCAACGCCTGGGCGCTCGTTTTGCGGACCTTCTAGACCCGTAGCGGGAGCGTGGCGTCGCTTGCTACCTCAAACTGGCCGAGGAGGAACCGCGATGCACAATAGCGCTGGTTGCCACCTTCTCCCAATCATTGCACAACTCCGCGGGGGCCCGCTTTTCACCCCTTGCGCGAAGATGCGGAAGCGGTTCTAGCGCTTAGATCTTTGTTGAAAGGTGGTTCGTTCATACAACTGCGATGCCGGGAGCGCTTGCCAACTCTGGTCTCGGGAGGAATTTGCGGTCTCATCGAGCTCGTTTTGCAGCTTTCTCTCTAGCCCCACAATGCTCGCGCAGGGGGTCGCGGATTCGAGTCCCGTCGCTCACTTGGCGATCTCGCTGCGGTGTCCTCAAAAAAACACCTTCGGTAAACACGTGAAGCTCAAGTGAGGACCGCTGGGCGTTATTGGTGATATGAGATAGTTCAGACATTTCCTCACTCAGGACTGTGCCATCAGCCGCAATCCCTCTCCTTCAGGATCGTTGCGCACTTCGCAGGGCGTGTCGAAATACATGGTTGCCCGGTGTTCAGCCGTGTATGTAGGCCAATGCGGCAGGCCGACGTGATTAGGATTCCCGGTTCGGGCAAAGCTCACCCAGGCAGTACTAATCTGCTTCGATAGAACGAATGCCTCCGGAGTGCCCCCACTGTAATGGTCGCAAATTTCAGCATTGTCGAACGCGAAGGCGATTTCACAGGCGTGGAAGGAGCCGGGGCGATTGTCCAGCACGGGCGTCCTCCAAGAATATATATATGAGTATGCCGGCGCGCTACCCAAAGCAGCCTTCCTGATGGCCTGCTCGAACGCAGGGCGGCGAAAGGAAGCGGCGGCAATGATGGCATACAGATCAAATGGAGTCGCTTTAGGGTAATCACGTCGGTAGGCGTCGATAATCTTCTGGCTGCCGTCGCCAAATTCTTCCTTAACCAATCGGTTAAATTCTTCCACTCTCATGGCATCGGCTTCGGGACGGTCGAGCCCACTTACACCTTCGTGAAGATTTGTGCCGGTTAACAATGGAACGTCCGAAGATATTTGTGGAGCTTCTGGATCGAATGGATGACCAGGCAGTATGAGGCCGTCTACTGTCGGCCCCCAATCGTATTCGCCGTACACCCTGCGAAACGAAGATTTGGGCCGAGGCATTTTCTTCATGGCTTCCGCCGCGGCGCCCGAAAGCCGATCAACCGGGATTTGCTGCAGTTCGCCTACGCGCGATTTGGATAAACTCAGCTCTGCGACCACCAGCTCAGCCAGTCGCCCCGAGTAATCAGGAGAGAGCGATTTAAGAAAGGGTCCGCTCTGCACAATTGCACGGTGAAATAAACCTTTGGCTGCCGGCATCGCCATAAGGGCAACGACTTTTCCACCGCCGCCCGACTGACCAAAAATGGTTACACTGCCCGGGTCGCCCCCGAAAGTTGCAACGTTATCGCGAACCCACTCTAAGACAGCTACAAGGTCAAGCATGCCAACGTTGGCGGAGCTGGCATATTCACCCCCTCCTAAGTTTGCAAGGTTGAGATAGCCATACACATTCAGCCGATGATTGTGAGTCACGACTACTACATCGTGATTGCGGGCAAGACTTTCGCCGTCGTAGGAAAGAAGATCGTGCCCGCTGCCGGCGGAAAATCCTCCGCCGTGCATGTAGACCATGACCGGACGCTTATGGGAGCCATTGATCTCCTGTGTCCAAAGATTGAGGCGCAGGCAGTCCTCGCCGGGGACCGTGGCGGCCGCGCCACGATGCAGCACGAACGCATCTTCATCGGAGTTGGCCAGGTTTTTCCCGTTAGTATCAAAGTGCGCGGAGTCCTGGTATGGACAAATACGGCCATACTGCAGCGCGTTGCGAATTCCCGTCCACGGTTCGGGCCTGACTGGCGGCATGAAGCGCCTCGCGCCAGCCGTCGAGGCACCATAGGGTACGCCTTTGAAAATGTTCACACCGTTCCGCTTGAAGCCGCGGATTTTCCCAGCATTTGTTTCTGCGACCGTTGCCGCGTCGGAAGCAATGACTGTGCTGTGTCCGCAACCGCTTGTTGTGGATTTTGTTTTCGGAGGGGCTTCCGGCGTGGCCTGTGCAATCGCGGTTGCGGGTAAGATAACCGAACCAGCTAGCCCTGCTCCCAGGGTTGCCATGCCGCCGATGAAGGAACGCCGCCCCTTGGAAGCAGGCGCTGACTGATTTAACTTTTTCTCTGCGTGAGGATTTTTCATTGAAGCTCCAGGCGTCCGCAAGCTTCCAATTTCACAGCACCAACTGGCCTCCGTTTGCTTCGATGGTTTGGCCTACTGCATAACTGGCGGCATCGGAGGCAAGACAAGCGATCACTTTCGCACATTCGATGGGCGTGCCCATCCGCCCGAGGGGAATCATGACGACGAAATTGCGCAAAACTACGTACATGAAGTCGGGAACACTCTTCTATGGCTCGAACTCAAATCCCAGAACGAATTAATTCTTGTCACTTGTCACTCGCACCGCGCAGATTCTCAAGCATTTCAATTGTCTTCTTCGCGGTAACATCACTCGGATCTAATTCCAGCGCTGCCCGAAGTTCCTTTTCACCATCTTCGAGATTCCCAGTGCGGCAGTACATCAATCCTAGGTTCCTGTGAAGGTGAGCGGCCTCAGCGCACTCCCCACAAACAGCAATGGCTTCTTTCATTTGCGCCAAAGCTCGCGGCCAATCTTGGGCGTTGGCGGACTGAATCGCGGAATTTCCCAGGTTGGCCACCCGGTCAGTCGTCTGCTCATTCCTTTGCAGTTTGTCGTACCGGTCCTGAAATTGCTGTGCCTGGGGGTCGTGCAACTTATCCAGAATTCTGGCCAGGCTGTAGAGAGCTTCGGATTCATTGGGATCGGCCTTGACAGCCATTTTCCAGTGCTCGATGGCCTCAGTTGTTTTTCCGATACGCTCAAGGTTTTGCCCCAGAAGGTATTGTGCGTCCGCGTTGTTGGGGTTAAGCGCAACGACTTTTTGCAATAGTTCTGTCGCCCGCTGTAGATTATTATCTTGCCTCTCCGTAAGAGCTAGAAAATAGAATGCGCTTGCGAAGTTCGGTTCCAGACGCGTGGCTCTTTCTAATTCCCTTCGTGCTTCATCGTATTTGCCGGTTTCGAAATAGAACCGACCGAGGTTGTAATGAGGTCGGCCTGAATTAGGATTGAGCTGTGCGGCTTTGTTGAACTCTTCAAACCCGGCTTTCCGATCGTACTGGTCCACGAGGGCAATGCCAAGGTTCAAGTGTGCGTCGGCGGAATCTGGCTGCAGCGCTACTACTTTTCGAAGGTTTTCGACCGCCTCCTTTCCCCGGCCCATCTTAGTTTCCACCATCCCAAGCGAAGTGTAAGCGTCTACCATTTGAGGGTCGATTCCTATTGCCGTCTGGAATTCTTGTTCCGCCGCGTCAAATTCGCCTTGTTTCGCCATTGTCAGGCCCAATTTCGCATGAGCTTGTGCATTATTTGGATCGCTCTGGATCGCCTGCCGAAATAGGGTTTCAGCTTCCGCATTCTTCCCTTGTTGAGTGTACAAGGTCGCCAGGCTCACGTACCCAAGCGCAAATTTAGGATCAATTTGCAGGACAGCTTCGAATTCCCTTTCGGCTCCGTCTAGCCTTCCTTCTTCCTGAAGCAGAGTAGCCAGGGCGAAATGGGAAGCGGCCGAATCGGGTTGCTGTCGAATCGCAGCTTGTAATTCACTGGCCGCGCGGATCCGATCGCCCTTCGCTAGAAGCGCGAGGCCCAGGTTATAATGGGATTGCCAATTATGACCGTCCAGGCGCAACGCAGCTTTGAACGCTGAGATGGCGCATTCTATGTGACGGCCCCGAGCGTACAAATCTCCGAGCGCGTTGTATGCATCAGCCGTGGGATGATCGTTAATTGTTTCAAGCAAAACTTTGATCTGCTCCGACGAATTCTCCTGAACCATACATGACCTCGGAAGCTGTGGTGTCTGCTTTGAAGTGGCGTCCCCGCTGCGACCGATAGTCGCATGATTCTGCGCGACAGCTGGGATTGCGCCCGCGAGAATTATTAACCTGCTGAACCCCACGAAACGCACGCTTCCATCCCCTCCGTAGGATCACCATCCCGGGATTTTGACTTGCAGCTTACTGACAATGCGGGTCTGTTTTGAATCCATCCCATAGCCTTCGCGTACAACGTAGTACCGATTTGCCTCAAGATCCTTCAGCATTTCAACTAATCCGCTGGGCCAACGTATCACGATTTTTTCTGCCTTTTCGGCCTTCCCAAGACCGAAGTGAACTCGCAAGTCGCTTTGCGAAATGAAACCGCCGCCACTCCGAATTTCTTTCTGGTACTTGTCGCCATTTTGTTCCAGCGTCACCTGCGCTCCCAAAGCGGCGCGGTTTGATTTCACACCAATCAGTTGAATGCTGATGAAGTTGCCCACCGGCGCCGTGTTGTAATAAAGCGAAGGAGCTTCGTTCATGTTGTTCACGAGCGCCTCTTCGCGACCGTTGTTAAAAAAGTCGCCGAGGGCCAAGCCACGAGCGGAGTGCATTTCATTGAGCGTGTTTCCGGCGTGCGCGGTAATGTTGGCAAACTTTCCGTCGTGTAAATTGTAGTAGAGCACTTTCGGCTGGCGATAGCTCGTTCCCAGATTCTTTCCGTCCACCTCCGGGTAGATATGGCCGTTGCAAATCAAAACACCGGGCCACCCGCTGTTATCGAAATCGTAGAACTGCACTCCCCATCCGAGCCAGGTCGTTATCCTTCCCAGGCCGACGGTACGAGTGACGTCGTCAAATTCATCGTTGCCGCGGTTGAGAAAGACTGTTGGCGTATCGTCGCTAAAGTTGGTCTTCACAATATCCTGATAGCCATCGTGCGTGTAGTCGCCCGCGGAGGCGCCCATACCCGCCTGCATGGAGCCCTCTTCGCTATATGCAACACCGGCCGTTTTGCCGATTTCGGTAAAAGTACCGTCGTGATTGTTGTGGTAGAGAAGATTTGGAGTCGTATCACAAGCAACGTACACGTCGGGCCAACCATCGTTGTCGAAATCGGCAGACAGCGCCGTAAACCCGTAGCAGCCGGAGGCTTTGGTGATTCCGGAGGCTTGCGAAACATCGGTGAATGTGCCGTCCCCGTTATTGTGGTAAAGCGCGTTGACGCTCATTTTAAGGCCGCGCGGTCCACACATAACGTAGATTCCCTTCCATCTGCACCACTCGCCCTCGCCAGGCCGGGGCACCGTGTCATAACTGAAATCCACATAGCGCGCCACGAAAAGGTCGACTTTCCCATCGCGGTCATAGTCGAGAAAACTGCATCCCGTGCTCCATTCACTTTCGCTAGTTTTCAGCCCGGCCGTTTCGCTCACCTCACTGAAAGTCCCATCGCCATTATTGTGATACAGGATGTTCTGTCCCCAATAGGTAACAAATAAATCCAAATACCCATCGTTATCGTAGTCGCCGACACAGCCACCCTGGCCCCATCCCGAATGCGCGAGTCCAGCTTTTTCTGTGACATCCGTAAAGGTGCCATCTTGATTGTTGTGATAAAGGTGCCCCGTGGGTTCCTGGCCTTTGGGGAATCCTTCTACTCGCGTGCCATTCGGCAGGAAAATATCGGGCCATCCGTCGTTGTCGTAGTCGAAGATTACTGCACCCATGCCGGTACCTTCGATCAGGAACACATTATGTTTGTCGTTCCCGTTCACATTAAGTGCCGTCAGGCCTGCTTGACGCGCGATATTCTCAAAGTGGACTGCGTTCGGCTTGACGGTTGCCTGGTTGTTTTTCGATGCATTCGGCATCTGCGCGAAAACAAACGCCGTCGCCACCAAAATACCCGGAAGCAAGAACACCACTGAACCTTTCCTACATCCCTCCGACCTTCCTCGGTATAGGGACCACGCGCTTGACCTATTTGCCCGTCGATTCATGGATGCTCTTTGGAGGGGCATTGCAAGCGACCAGTAATATAAATCCTCAATTTACGTACCAGCGCGCTACCCTCCCAGTCATATTTTCGCACATAAAACAATACTTTTAATGGTGAATTTCTATCACCATTAGCGATAGAATCCCATGGAGTTGGGGCCGAAAAAAGAGGATTCCTGCTAAGAATTAACAGCGCAGGAGCGCCGTCAGGGCCATCCGCTGCGGTTTTCGTTCCCTCGCCAGAATCCGGAAGGAGTAATGATCATGAACAGTTCAAGAAGGCAGTTTCTTGAGACCGGGGCGAAGTTCTGCGCAGCGGCCATCGTTTGGACTTCCAACGCCACGGCAGCGGACGTGTACGTCCCCTTCCAAGGCGAGAAAACCACTTGGCATGAAGGGTTCGACCGCTATGACTTCCTAATGGACGATGCCACTGGGGCGATCAGGCCTATGACGGCCCCGGCGAGCGAGGTGACGAGCTTCGGAATCGACGTGAGTTTAAAGGATGGCAACCACCGCTGCGTCGTAGTCGTCCCCAAAAAGGCGGCGCCCGGCAATCCGTGGTCATGGCAAGGCTGCTATTGGAACCACCAGCCCCAAACCGAAGTCGAGCTGCTGAGACGCGGTTTTCACATCGCCTATGTCGCGCCCGACCCCGGCAGGCAGGGCAAGGCGTGGGACGTGTGGTACAAGTTCCTGACGGAAAACCACGGCCTAGCGAAGAAAGCGGCCTTCATCGGGATGAGCAAGGGCGGAGTCAATGAGTTCAACTGGGGTGTCGCCAACCCCGACAAGGTGGCCTGTATCTACGCGGACAATCCGGCGCTCTTTGAGGAAGATTTCGCCAAGATCCCGGAGTTGGCCAAGCATGACATACCCCTGCTGCACGTCGTGGGCACTGAGGATTGGGTGCTACGGTACACAATGACAGTAGAAAAGATTTATCACCAGTTGGGCGGCTCAATCACCGTGATCATGAAGGAAGGTGTTGCGCATCACCCGCACAGTCTCATCGACCCGACGCCGATCGCGGACTGGATCGAGCAGCACATGCACCCAGTCGAGGCGAACCGGCCGGCGTTCGCGGATTCAACCTACACCAAGACGCACTACTACAGCCTCGAAAATTCCTACCTGTACCTGAAGGAGGAGGATACTTACGCGACTGTGCGCGGACCGAGATACGTTCCCTCCTACGATCGCTATAGTCGTAACGGTTCTTCAAGTCCACCGGCTAACTTCCAAGCGGATGACATGTCGATCGTGGTGCCGCAGAAGCCGGCGCCGGGCAAACTGTGGGTGTTCCATCCGAGCTTTCTCGAGCGCGACTCGGTGGTGGCTATGGCGCTACTGGCCAACGGTTACTACATCGTGCTGCCACCAATCTCGGGGCCGGGGGCCGTGCAAAAGCAGTGGGACGAGGTCTATCAGCGGATGGTCGACAACGGATTTGCCACGAAGGTGGTGATGGAGGGGACCGGGGCGAAGGCGGGCGAGTCGTACGCGTGGGCGATCGCGAACCCGGACAAGGTCTCGGTGATTTACGCCCGGAATCCGCTTATGCGCAGCCTCATGTCGAAGACGCCGCCGATCGACAACCTGGCACCGTTGGCCAAAGCCGGGGTGCCTATTCTGCACGACTGCGGGAGTCTCGACCCGTGGCTGAAGGACCAGACACGGGTGGTGGAGAAGCGGTACAAGGAACTCGGCGGGAAGATCACGGTGCTGGTGGCCGAGGGTGAGGGTCACTTCCCATTGTCGCGCAAGGATCCGAAGCCGGTGGTGGATTTCATCCTGAGCCACCAGCGGTAGGTGCATTACCGGGGCGGAGATCAATATAGGCCCCCGCCGTAACGATGCCAACGCAGAGGATTCAACATGAAATTCCATCCAACGGACGCTATATCGGTGCCGAAGTGCACTGACATAATTTCCGGATAAGGACAAGAGACAATGAACGAGATTACCCAAAGCGAGAGGATAGCCTCAGAAAGGCTATCTAGTCTGGAGTCGCCGACGCGACGCTTACTTATGAAAGGGATGGCCGGCCTTGGCGCGACGCTTGTGTCTTCTTCGCTCTCCGAGGCTATCGCTGCTCAGACTCATCAGCCGGGGGCTCCTGGCAATCAGGTACCTCCAGACCAGGTTGGGTGGGGACCTTTTACTCCATCGAGCGGTGAAGGTCGATATCTCCAAGTTGGTTACCCGCCGTCCACAACCAAAGGGGAGCTGCAGATTGGTGTCATATACACCCTCTGGATTCCTGACAATATCAAGACCGTGAGGGCGGTGATCGTTCACCAGCACGGCGCAAGCATTCCAGCCGCTCAGGCGGGGGCAACTTCTGCTTACGATTTGCACTGGCAAGCTCTTGCAAAGAAATGGAACTGCGTTCTTCTTGGACCTTCCTATCATGTTCTGAACGATGCCATTGACTTAACTCCAGGAGGCGCAGAGCTGTGGTTCGATCCGAGACAGGGTTCTGACCGTGCTTTCCTTC
>Ga0307475_10000803_pt1 | contig 18931 bp, 13 predicted proteins | sample atmos_gasesECM1C_FD_203317 | JGI IMG/M metagenome (GOLD analysis project Ga0307475, IMG submission 203317) | Hardwood forest soil microbial communities from Morgan-Monroe State Forest, Indiana, United States - atmos_gasesECM1C_515 | ecosystem: Environmental > Terrestrial > Soil > Temperate... | reverse complement strand
CCAGTCACGCGAACAGGCAAATTTGCAGCCGCTACGGTGTTGACGTTTTGAGGCGTCCATGACTTCGGCCGGTGGTGCGGGATCATTTCGACTACCACGCCCGAGCATTCGTCTTGCCCGGGATCTTCCACTATCGAAATATGAATATCGTGGTTCTCGGGAGCATTTGGAACATTCTTCCCACAATTGACGCTCTCTCCGCCTTCCTGGCGTGCAATGAGGACAAATCCCTGGAGCACCACCTCGGAGCCTTCGCCTAAGACTTGAAGTGGCTTGCGATCCGTAGCCGGCCCTGATTTGGTGGTCAAGGGGTGATTGCGAGGGTTCCCGAAGGGAATGCTGCCCTCCTGCTGAACCTTGGCTTGCAAGTTCACCAATTCGGGGATCGTAATTGGCTTAACAGGGCCGACGGCGCAAAAATTGTTCTTAGCCTCGTTCTGCCAAGTTTCGGCTCCTCCGCTGCCAGCAAGCGTGCAAGTTGTCCCGTCGATCGAGGTAGGCCCGGAATTTGGCGGGAAGTGCGGGTTGCTGCAAGGTTGTGAGAACCCAGCCTCCTGTGTTTCTGCGGCCGGTGTTATGGACGGAGTTGCGCCTTGTTGAGAACCCGACTGCATAAGCAGAGCTAAGGCCACCGGCGCAAATGGAGCGACATGACGGGAAAAGGTGTGCCGAGTATTCGGATTGGTGGCCATAGCTGCTCTCCTCCAGAAACCCTTACTGCCTCCAGATAAGCGCTACCCCTTGCCCTTTGTCTCGGAACCTGCCTGAATGCCCTTGCTCACGCCGTAAGTTGAGGCGCTGATACCAAGCAAGGTGAGCACTTCCTTCGGAACCTCAGGGAATTTGCATTCGCAGATCACCACAAGGAAGAAGCTGAGCCCGATAACGAAAGTGAAAATCAGCAGTTGGAACCGTGACATGCTCGCACCGCCGCCTACTTCGGAGAGTAGCTGGCTGATGTCAATCTTGCCGCTGGCAATGGCCGCAAGGACCAGAAAACCAAACAGGAAAATCAGAACCAGCATGCCGTAGGCGATCGCTAGCTGAACCTTCTTCATCGGGTCATGGTCTGGTGTAGGGACCCACATCGCGATGACAAAGGCAGCTCCTACAGTCACGACCACGCTGATGATGAATTCGATGTTCCGCATGTTCCCTCCTACCTCAAGAAGTCACGCAAAGGGCCGATCAGCATGGCCTGTGCCTTGCCGCCGAGGTAGAGCGCGTGACTGCCAGCCAGCACGGCAATCATCTCGGCCGGCAGTCTTGGGAACTCAGTCGGGTTCTGGACAACCTGCAAGAGATAGTACAGAGCCACGAAAACTGTAACCAAGAAGGACTGTACGCGGCCTGCGCTGACATACGTGGAGTAGCCGTCAACGTTCTTGGGATCTCGATCCCGAATGTCACCCTCAAACAGTTGGTCCAGAACGATACTGCCGTTCGCAAGCTTCCAAAACACAATGCCAAAGAACCCCGCTAGCAAGAGGACCCCTTCCCACTTAGCGAATGCAAATGGAGATGGCATGGTCTGTTGCAGCCTTTGCGAAATCTCCTGGAGTCAAACAAGTGGGGCCCAAAACTGGGCGGGATACTGCCCGGAATTACAGGTACAGTCAACTAAATTATGGGTTACGTAACAATAAATACCCTGCTTGGAGTGGTAAGCAAATCGTCTTCATACTTGACGTGACAACCTACATAAGGCGGTCAACGCCTAATCGTGCCAAGGCACGGTGCTACAGCCAGTTGCCCCGATACAAACCGACGCCTCTGATTTCACTGCTTATTTACATAAGCAAAACCCTCGGATGATTCCTGGGAGGTCCACCGGGCAAGTGGCCCGAACGCTGAGAAGTTTGAATGGAGTCCGCATGCTTAGATACCCGACTTCACGAAGGGTTCGGAAGTTGTAGAGGGGCACGACACGTTTCTAGGCAGCGATCAGTGATCCGGTCTTAGATCTGCAGCCGCCCTTTTAATTCGCCAAAAGGTCCTAAGTTGCCTTTAGCAAACTAGAATCTAGTTTCCTTTGCTGGCCTGTCCGGAAAGGAATGCACTGAAGTCATAGGTAACGCCGAACTGAGCGCGCCATTCGGGCTTGGATATCAGCTCGGTCCGATTCGAATAGCTAATGGCAAAAGGGAATCGCAGGTTTTTGCCGGTTCCAAGTGCCCACTTAAGCTGAGCGAGGTGCAGATTCCCTTTTTGTGCAAAAACCTGGGTTGCGTTAGGCGGCAAGCCGGTGAAGGTGATGCCTGAGATGGGAGTGCCAGGGGTAATGTTGAGGATCGCTGGACTACTCTGATACTGAAAGTAGTAGGCTCCACTCAGAGTGCTTTGACCCAGCAGCGGAGCCTTTGGCAAAACGCGATCAGCTTCAAATCCGACCTGAATGTCTCGCAGGAGACGAGCGCCAGGAATGGTGGCTGCTGGCTGCGAGTCGTAGATGGCGACCGCGAAATTTCCTGTAAAGGTCCAAACATTGTTCTCTTGTGTGGCATCCAAAACATTCTTGCTGAATATCAGCCTGAAAGTGGAGTTTGTGGGCTGACTCTGTGGTCGGTTCCAGTCGTATTGGAACGCAAGGACGGGAGTCTCAATCGATCGCTGGAGCGAGGAAATCGCCGACTGATAGTCTCTGAGGGCACTCTGGATATCACTCAGCGCTGTTATCAAACTAGGCTCTGGTTGCGGAGAACCAGGTTTCGAAATACCGAGGTCCCGTTCGACGTGGGTTGCGACTCCTGTATCGTCCTGATCGCACGTGAATGGAAGGCCCAAGATCAGTATCTTGTAGAGTTCTTCATAGTAGCGGGCCGTGACCAGCTCAACGTTATCATTCGGAGCGCCATTAAGGACATTTCGAACGCAAATCTGCCATTTCGTATAGTAGTAATTCGGAGGAGAAAACTCCTTTAGTCCCGAGAGCTTCGCGGCGAGTGTCTGTGCTTGCTGTGATACGTCCGTGGCACCTGAAACCGCTTTGGCCCAAGGACCGGACGCGTCAGCCCTGTCGTTGAAGAAGACGTACTTAGCGGTGACTGCTGACAGAGAAGGCCTATCGTTGCCATGGGGTGTGAGAGATACTTGCTGCGTGCTGCCCTGCCCCACTCCTGTAGCCAGTGCTTGAACCGTCTTGGAACTGGTAGAGGTATTGAACGTGACTGATGCTGAGAACCGATGAAGAATGTCCAACGAGTGGCCGCTCGTACATCGTGGTTCAGTGCTTGAGAGCGTACAAAATCCGATTAAGTGATCTTTGGCGAGAATGCTTGGCAGTTGGTCGAGTGTGGTTTGGGCGGTGAACGTACCGTTATTCGTTTCTGTGGTTAGGCCGCCGTATTCCGACGCTAGCGAGAGCAAACTAATCGGCTGTGATACGGCACTAGTTGTACCGGATGTGTTATTGGTGGAACCAACTTGTCTGTTGCTGCTCTGCTTAGCAATCTTCTGCAGTTGACTGAGCGACGCGTGAGTGGCGCTTGCCGGCACTAGTAACTCTTGCGCAAAACAATCTGCGTAATTGCCGGTAGTGATGTCGGTCGCACCTTTGATGGCCTGCGTGCGAAGCTGTGGAGTGCGAGCGCTCTGGATTACCTTCACTATGACGGCGCACCCCCGCGGCAGTTTCCTATTTCCCGGAGATGTCTGTGCCTGTTGAGCACTACCGACGGACGCTAATACATTGAACACACAGACAAACACGATGGCTCGTACCGCAATAGGTGAGTTCATGGCACACAAATCCTTAGGGTTTCGTTGGGCGACGAAGCATCAACCAGGGCTAAGTCTTGTGAGGGATTGCACGCCTCTCGAATAACGGCTGCGGCCCCCGGGTCGGAAAACGCCAATACGAAGAGAAGTTTGTGGGCACCCTGTCCAAGAGTAACCGCAGGGGGATTCACGGGCTGAGCATGGCCATCGAGAGAGAGCGCCGCGAAGGCTACACTTCCGTTTCCGGAATAGATAGCCACGCTAAAATTTACTGTGCCTGGAGTGCTGAGGTAGTCACACTGAACTTGATTAGGTGGAGCTGGCGTCAACTTACAGGGACCCGTAGTAGGACCGTTAGCCATAATGAATCTCCTTCTTTCTGCTCATCACTTCTATAAACGAAACTGCCGGTGGTTTCCCTTTCTTGAGACTTCTCCGCCAGGACCCTCGCCCGAATTGATTCAAGATTGGCCAACGTTGCCAGCGGCCTTCTTGGTGAGATACGCCCCATGCCCAAGGCCGAAAGCCGCGAGCAGTGTCGTGTCTACGTCGGGCAGACTAATGCTTCTGGCGGTCTCGATCGTCCCGAGGAAGTTGAACACCAAGACGAGATACGTCGCTACTGCGACCAAGGTGATGATAAGCATTTGGAAATCGCCGAAATCGAGCTGCGGTGGAATGGCTGGCTTTGCGCCTATCGCCGGCGTGCCGTCGTTGTGAGTAAGGTCCTTGAAAAAGTTAGGCGTTGCCAGAGCCGAATTCTTGGCATCTGGATTTCCGTCGGGCTTGGCCTGCTCGTCGTCAACCTTACTGGTCGTGATCGCCTTTGCGCCGCCGAAGGTAAGGACACTCATCCCCGAGATTAAAAGCAGATTCTGAGGAATGTTTACACCACCGATAAAGTCACAACCCGCGAACCAGATTCGCATGCAAATGGTCGCGATGTATGTCACGAGCAATACGAAGAACCACGTCGCGATCTGAAATTTCGAATTACTGTATCGTCCGTCTTCGCCGATGGTCAGTTTTATGGGGTTAGAACGTGTCCACAGAAGGCATAGAAGAAGGCAAAAGGTGCCAGAGGCGAGAAGTACAAAAAATCTTGCGGCAGGGCTGACTGGCGGAGCCGTATCCATGCAGAATTGATTTAAAATGTTCTGATTCTTCTCTCCAAAGGAGAACGTGATCTTGATTCGATCTCCTTTCTGAAGTTGTTTCACCCTATCTTTGACCGCCGTGTCTTTCACAACGAGATGGAGCTGCTGGCAAGTTTTTGAAGGCCCGGTGTCGTGTGCGGCTTTGCAATCGTTGAAAGGTGCAACCTCGACGTCCAGAGAAAGCTGGTCAGTGGCGACACCTGTCACCCGTACGTAGTCCCATGTTTGGTCAGTAGCGGAATCAGCTCCTTCCAACGTTATGTCAAAGAGCGCGGGTGTGAATAAGAAGAGCGCGATCGCAAGCGCAAATGTTGACAGCCATTTCATGTTCCACCTCCTCTGAGGGTTTGCCAATCTCGGCTCGCACACGCTACGGATCAGGCTCCGTCGTCCGTATCCTCGGGCCCTAAAACGCAATCATGTTCATAGGAAACGAAAATGCGGCGCGAATCCCTTTAGTCGACTGAAACTTAACCCTTCAGTGACTTAACTAGTGCGGGGTACAATGCGCGACTTGGGGGTGCATACAGTCGTGGATTACGAGGCTATGCCGCCGGAAGAGCTGATCGTTGCCTGCGCTCAATCGGGTAATGAATCAGCTTGGGCTGAGTTTGTTCGGCGATTTCAACCTCTTATCGCTAGGGTTGCTCTTCGAGTTGCGCGGCAATGGGGCGAGGCATCGCCAGAGGTGATTGACGACCTTATTCAGGAGACATATCTCAAACTCTGTGCGGATCGCCTCAGTGCTCTGCAGAACTTCAAATCTGCTCACCAAGACGCGATATTTGGCTACATCAAAGTCTTTACTGCAAACCTAGTTCATGATCGCTTCAAAGCTGCTCGCTCACAAAAACGCGGAGGAGGAACTGCGACAGCTTCGAGCGATGGGGAGGATGCTCATCGGCTGCAGCAAGCCTCAACTTCTACGACAACGCTCCTTGAACGTAACGTCTTGATTCAACAGATCGATATATGTCTTCAGATAGTAGCTTCGGGCCCAGATTCAAAGCGCGACCGCAAGATCTTTTGGCTGTATTACCGGGCTGGCTTGGCCGCAAGCGCGATTGCAGCACTTCCGACAATTGGGCTCAGCACGAAAGGAGTTGAAAGCACTCTCCTGAGGTTGACCAGGCAAGTCCGAGAACGCCTTGTGAATTCTAAGCAGGAAGATCCGGGGCAACGCAGTTTGGAAAAAGGGATCAGACCGGCCGAATCGTTGTAACAGGGAGTAAGCGCAGGTGAGCGGAGAACAAAAACATCTAACAATCGACCAGATTGAACGTTTGCTTGAAATCCAGCCGGACGTAGTGGAGAAATCCGGTGAATCGGATTCGCTACATGAAGCGCAGCGTCATCTAGCGAATTGCGACACCTGTCAGAGGCTGGTTTCAATGGAAAAGGAACGCGATCGGATCCTCAGCACGTTGAAGCAAGAGTATCCGGCGCAAGCATCTGGCGATTGTCCGCCTGAAGCCAGATTGTATGAGCTCGCAGCTGGTCTGATCGAGGACGAGGACTCTAAGGGTTTGGTGATACACGTAACCGAATGCGATCGTTGTGGACCGATGCTCCGCAAGGCTAGCGAGCAGCTTAACGCGGCGCAAACCGATCAAGAAGTGGCAGTACTTGCGTCTCTTGAGAGCAGTCAACCGGAGTGGCAGGCGCGGTTTGGCAAGAGGCTGGCTTCGACGACAGCGCCCACGCTCGACACAAGGATTCCGGGCAGGCTGTTTGAGGTGACAAGTGCCCCTTGGCGCTTTGCGAAGGTAGCTTGGGCAATCGCAGCCTCAATAGCGATTGTGGTCTCCGTTCTTACTGTTACAGTCATTCGGAGATCTCGACCCAACTATGCTGAGAGCCTCTTGGCTACGGCCTATTCCAAACAGCGCACCATGGACATACGAATCCCGGGCGCAGCGCAAGCTCCGTTACATGTAACTCGGGGCGCCCAGAATTCGAGCCTCGACAAACCCACGGCGCTTCTCGAAGCAGAGAGCCTTATCGCCAAACATCTAACGGCTGGTAGTTCTGATGTCGGTTGGCTGGAAGCGAAGGCACGGGCAGATTTACTGGACGGAAACTACGATGCTGCGATCGGTACTGCCGAACGAGCGTTGGACCTGGAGCCGAATTCGCCCTCCTTACTGAACGATTTAGGGTCTGCGTATTTTGCGCGAGCCGAAAATGAACAAAGAGCTCTTGATTACGGACGCGCTTATGAGTTCTTAAGCAAATCCCTGGTGGAAAAACCTGACGACCCTGTCGTCGTGTTCAACCGGGCTGTCGTGGCGGAACGAGCACATCTGTATGAGCAGGCCGAAAACGATTGGAATCGATACTTGCAAATTGAGAGCGATCTCGCGTGGCAATCAGAAGCCCGCACACGGCTCACGCAGCTAGAACAAAAGCTTCGCGAACACAAAGATCAAAGTCAGAAATTAGTGGATGGCCCCGACGGAGTCGCGGAAGACCTCTCGAGCGGGCAAGAGGAGCGCATCAATCAGGTAGACTCAGCCGCCGACGAATACCTGAAGCTTGCCGTCGAAGAATGGATTCCGCAGGTCACCACTGATCACGTTTTGGATAGCGACCGTCTTCACTCACTGCTGACTGCATTGAGACTGCTGAGCGAAGACCTCCGTGCACGTCACGCCGATTCGTGGCTTTCGGATTTCCTCTCGGGATCGTCCTTGCCCCATCAATCCCGCGGGGTGGAATCGTTGGTACTGGCTATGAGGGCAAATGCCAAAGGCGATCACGAAAGTGCAATCCGATTCGCCACCAATGCGGAGGACGATTTTCGAAAGGAGGGTAGCGAATCCGGATATCTTCGAGCCGCGTTTGAGACAATTTATTCTAACCGCCTCGCTGCCCATGGGAAACGGTGCCATGACAGGGCGAAAACTCTGGTGGATGAGGCGCACGATCGGAACTATCTGTGGATCGAAGTGCAAACCCAGCTTGAAGGTGCAGCATGTGCCGCTGAAATTAGCAACGTCGATGAGGCGGTGATTGGATCGCAGAAAGCACTGGAGCTCGCCAGATCCTCGAAGTATGGAAATCTTGAGCTTCGAGCAATCGTCTTTGCTGCCGACCTTTTAGGCGACCACAGCAGGCGTCTCAACCTCATAGATGAAGGTCTAATAGTCTTCTGGTTGGGGCGCTTCGAGCCTATGCGCGGGTATAGCCTTTACTCGGTCATGGACACATCCGCCGAAGATTTGCATCTATGGTTCTGGGACAAGGCTGCTATCGAGGAAGGACTTCTCCTCATAGATACCGATCCTAACCTCGCTCTTCGAGGACTGGAGCTGTATCGCCTGGCGCGCGCGGAGATCGCGGTCGGAGAAATAGACGAGGCGCAGCGTACGTCCGCCGAAGCTCGCTCCCTGCTCGATAAGAGTGCCTCAAAGACCCTCGCTACAGGGGGGGCCATAGAATTGGCCGACGCTCTTGTAATGAAGGGACGCTATCGCGAAGCCCTTGAGTTCCTGGCTTCTGTTGAGCCAGACCTCGCAAGCTTTACCCAAGACGTCGTTTTGGCGAAATACTATTCGACCCGGACTGCGGCCCTTCTTGGCGATGGGCAAAATCTTGAGGCAGAACGCGCGATGGCTCAAGCTTTGCAGCTGGCACAAAAGGGAATCGTGTCGATTTCTGAAGAGCCCGATCGTTTCTCTTGGGTGCAAACTTTCAAGCCGCTTTATAGATCTCTCGCCTATCTCCAATTGCGAAGAGATGTTGAAGGATCGTTTCGTTGGTGGGAAGAGTTTAGAGGAAGATCGATTACCAGGGTTGACAGTGCTGAAAATGCGCCAACTTCGATTTTGTCTATGGACCCGCCGGTACCCTCTTTTGATTCGTGGCCAAACGATGGCACGTTGCTGTTATCGTACGCCACCTTTCCGGAAGGTATTGCGGTCTGGGTCTACGACGGGAAGACAGTTCATGGCCGAATGCTTCCGAAGTCAACGGCTGACATCGACTCCTTAGTTCACCATTTCTATGAGAGTTGCACCAATCGTAATTCTGATCCCAATGTTCTTTTGGTCCAAGGACGCGACCTATACGACACCTTGATCCAGCCGGCGTTGGAATGGATGAAGGGACGTTCACGCCTAATAATCGAAACAGACAACACCTTAGAATTAATCCCATTTGAAGCATTGGTGGATGAAGAGGGCAAGTATCTCTCCGATTTTTACGAAATTGAGTATTCCCCGGGCCTTTCCTATCTCGCCCTCAGTAAGAAACCAGAACAGATAGATCATAGGAGTCACGCACTAGTTATCGGTCAATCCATGGCGGATCCCCGGGATGGACTCCCTCCGTTGCCCGAAGCCATGGAAGAGGCGCGGGAAGTCGCCTCTAGATTTGATGAGTCTGTATTGCTACTCGACGATGACGCAAGACTGCCGCGCATCTTGCGAGAGCTTCCAAGGGCCGAAGTACTTCATTTCGCAGGTCATTCGATCGGAAATCGACAGCTCAGCGGGTTAGTCCTGGCCTCATCACCGGATAGCGGCAGTTCTCACCTTGTTCGTGTTCGCGATTTCAATGTCAAACTGTTAAGGCAAAGTCGGCTCGTTGTGTTGTCGAGCTGTTCCTCAGCGAACGGCGTCGGGATCGGACTTAACGATCGTGACAGTCTCGCGCGGAACGCTCTTGCCGCGGGGGTGCCGAACGTAGTGGCCAGTCGTTGGCCAGTGGACTCCTCTGCGACCCGCGAATGGATGAAGTTTTTCTACGCAAAAGCAGTTGGTAGCGAGCGCATTAGTTCTGCCGCGAAGCAAGCAAGATTGGCTCTGAAGGCCAGTAAGGAGTGGCGGCATCCGTACTATTGGGCGACCTTCAGCGTTTTTGTTTAACCAAGTAAATCCATCTTAGGAGCCTCAGCATGGCAACTCTCGTAATCTCCATAAACGGGCCATTTGCTTACGTCGACACTAACCCGGCAAGCGGGTACATAACGCTGATGGCACCGATGTGTGCGCAACACAGAGCTGGGATAGCAAGCATTGAGATCAATAACCAGATTATTTTGCCGCAAGTAAACTGTCGTAATCATGGAGCCAATCTGAGCGGCTGCGCTGCTCACCGATATGAGTTGAGACCTGGCCTCAGTCAACCCAATTCCACGGACTGGAAAGAAAAGGAAGTCTATCGCGTCTTTCCCAGCAAGCTCTTTGATCCAAGAGAATGGCGCTTTTGGCTAACCCTTCCGCGGCCGTGTTGTTTTGAGAAGATCAATCCCGTGCAGGCTTACATCATTCAACCGGGAATGAGTGTTCCCCTGCAGGGCTACGCTATCGGCGTGCGCTTTATTTACACAAGCTGGGATGGTAACGATATCCCCATGTCGCACGAGGGAGGTCCTGTCCCGGATCCTAACGGTAACCCTTTCGTCTTTAAGTTTAAGAAAAATCAAAATGACTTCGCGTTTCTGGAGATCGATTATGCCAGCCCTCTTCGAGACGATCTTGAGCACGAGGACGCGGTGGACTGTTTCGAGAACCTCATGAATGCGCTTGGTTTCGCAGGTCGGTCGATCTTCATCCCGACTTACGTTCCGCCGGTGCCGCCACTGCCAGGCCCGCCGCCACCCAATCCACCATCCAATACGCTTGCCAGCAGACTAAACGACTGCCAAGCTGCGATAGCCTGGATCGGATAAGTGTCGTCGATTGGGAATCACAATGAATTCCACGGAATCGTTGAGATGCCGAAGAGGTGAACGATGCTAGATACGCATTCCACACTGGACGTTCCGCGCTCGCCGGAAAGAAATCTTCGCGAGACTCTTAAAGGACTGGTCGTTTGGGGTGCGGGGAGCGGCGTCTTAGTAGCTGTTTACGCGTCCTCGTTTTGGTCCAAGGGATTTCTGGACGTTGTTTCGATTTTCGGCCACGGGGCCTTAATTGCGATTGCCTTTAGCAGCGTCGGTAGCCTGATTGGCTTTCTTTTTGGCATTCCAAGGACACTTCAATCAGCGTCACCTGTGGCCCCTAAAGTGACTTTCTTCTCGACCAGTGTACCGGCAACTGCTGGCGGCGACAGTTAATTTGCTTGTCATACAAAGCGCACTGTGGAAAACGGTGCTCACAAAACGAAGCACTGTAGAACTTGACTGACTTATATATGTGATGTAGTAATTGTCCAGTAATCAGCGTTTGTTGTGCTCGATCTGCCTGTGTGACAAGGAGTGGCAGTTCGGTGAACCAGCCGTTGATATCTAGTCTGGCACCCTTCGCGAACTGGCCTGCATGCGATCGACAGGAGACTACGAGCTATGATCACCCGGCGCAATCAGAAGACGCTGACTAGCTCGGACCGCGCTGAATTTGTGCGCGCGTTGAAAGTCCTCAAGAACACGCCAAGTCATTTCACGCCACCCACGGCAAGCCGATACGACGATTTTGTCTATGTGCACATGCAGGCGATGCTGCTTCTCGAGATCGTCGATAGAACCAAGGTCCTGCAGAACGGGAACCTGAAGATCACCAGCGACATGCGCATGCCGATGTGGGCGCACCGTTGTCCGGCATTCTTCCCGTGGCATCGGGAGCTGCTTTTCCAACTCGAACTGGAGCTGCAAAAGGCAGCCAACGACCCCGACTTGGCGATTCCCTATTGGGACTGGTCCGTCGATCAATCAAAAACAGCAGCACCCTGGACGGATGATTTCATGGGCGGCGACGGAAACGACGGGCCAGTCATTTCGGGTCCTTTCGCCGGAAGTCAGAACTGGAAGCTAACCCTCAGTGAAGATGGGCTCGACCATCTGGTGCGGGGATTTGGGCTCGCCAAGGACTCCGACACAAACCAACTCTTTGCGTCAAACTTGCCAACGCCAGCCGATGTTGCCGCAAGCCTTGCAGTGACAATTTACGATAAGGCGCCCTGGAACGATACCAGGCAGCTCGTTAGTTTCCGCAATCAGGTGGAGGGGTGGTACGTACCGAGTGGAAGCCCTTCGCCGGTGGGGATGCACAATCTTGTTCATCTCTGGGTCGGAGGAAACAACGGCACAATGCTCCCGAGCACGTCCCCCAATGATCCCGTCTTCTTCCTGCACCACTGCAACGTAGACCGTCTGTGGGCCGTGTGGCAGGCACGAAATCCTGGAGTAGCCCCATTTCTTCCAACCTCTCCTCTCCCCCAAGATCCCGGACAATCTTTGAATGAACCCATGATTTTCTACGACAAAGCCCTATCTTCGACTCCCCCGTGGACCGCACCAGCGGCAACACCGGCCCATGTCGTTGATCACCACATACTCGGCTACCAATACGATGAGGAAGCGAGCTTTGCCATGACAGAAGAAACGAAGCTGGAAGAAGTCAAGGGGCGGGAAGTCGATCCTTTGAAACAGAAACCCTTGAAGATCTCGGCGAAAGACCATTTCCGAAAGCGCCTGGAAGAGCTAGTGGTGGACAAGGATCAGAAGAAACCTGCGAGTCGAAAACCGAAGCGTCGTCGTTGATGAACGAGCGACGTCAGCCAGCCGTGCGGGGTTCGACGCACACGTCGCATCCGAGTCAGGTGGAAAACGCAGCAACGCCGAGGACGAGAGGAGCCATTCATGTCAGTAAGCCGCATTGCTACCGTCGATCTAGGCGGTGCCTCGCTCGCCGCGGACAACTATCTCGGATTTGCCTTGTACGCTCGACCAGGAAATCCTATCTGGAATTTCGGGTGTCTTCACAGAGCAACGATCATCGCGGTGCGAGACACCCCAAGTCCTGCCTACAAGTGGAGTCTTGGACATGGCATCCCGGGCTTTCCGACCTATCCCTTCGACACCCTTCCCGGAGTCGTTGATAGGTACATTCTGTCGATGTCGTTCGCTGGCACGCCGGCTTACCGTTGCGTCGTGGTCCAACAACCCCAAGGACGCATGATTTTGGACGTGTCCTACAACGGAACAGATCCTACGGACGTGTTCCGCGAAGTCCTGGACGTCATCCTGTTGTAAAGGTAGAGGCCCAATGCGAACAACCATCTATCTGGCTCTTTTGCTGCCGACGGCTTTTTGCGCTCCGGCAAGAGCCCAGTCCCTACCCGGGGATTGCCCAACTGAACCAAGCATCTACAAATTTGTAGATTGCAAGGTGCGCACTGCCATTGCCCGAGGGACGAAGGTCGAAGGCACGATTCATGACTACTCGAAGCAGTCCGGCGGACCTGCTCTCGCAGATAATTCTTCGTCGCTCGTGGACATGAGCGGGGCTTCCGACGTGGCATCTGCCTCTATGAACTTCTTCGGCCTGACGACCAAGTCGAGGAGCAGCAATAGCTCCGATTTTACGACCTCCACTTCCTTGTATGCGCTGTACGCGGTGGCGGCGAGATTCAATCCGCTGGACTTTGAGCGCTTCACGGATCATCCCACCCTGCGGAGGCTGTCCATCAGCCTGACGGACAGTTTCGCCGAGGGAGCGACTGCGAAGGCAAGCGACGGCTCCTATACGTACGGCGCCAAGTTTGTTGTTGTGAATGGCCGGGATCTGACCTCCGGAGTGAATGCGACACGAGTCGATCAGATTGCCAACGCATTGGCAACCAGCTCCATTCCGTACGGGAGCGCAACGGGAGAGATCCGTGACTATCTGTTCATTCGGTTTTCAGACCTTGTTGTGGATCCAAGCGTCGTAGACTCGAGCGAACGGCACCGCCAATTCGTCTCGGCCGTCAATGATGAGAGGGAAAAGGCATTTTCAAGGCTCCTTACGGCGCTCCTGGCCGATGAGGCGGCAATCACGATCGTCGATCAGATCATCAATCGGGTGATCCCAAGCCAATTGCCGCTCATCAGTACGGTCGAGACCAATGTGAAGGCCATTCAAACGGCGGGCCAATTGTCGATCGGGTTTTCCTCGAAGATCAGCAAAGGGACTGGAGCGAACACCTACCGCTTCGAAGCGATTTACGACCGACCACCCGTCTCGTGGTTTAAGACCACTACCAACGTTGGATATGATTTTCAAAATGCACAGACTACGAGTTCCAGGAACCGGAATATCGCTAGATTTGCAGAACAGGTTCAGATTCCTCTCAATGGATACAAGTCGCCTCCAAAGGTGCCGCTGAAACTGGGCCTCTCTGGTGAAGGGAAGTGGGGAGATAACGGGGGGCCACAATACAAGGCACAGTGCGCGATTTCCATCACTCCGATTCCCGGCTTCGACCTCCCCTTGTCCGTGACCTATGTAAATCGCACTTCTGGCGTTGACAGGGCCGATCTGAAAGGCCAGTTGGGAATCAACGTGGATTTCGCGAAGCTGCTGAAGCGCTCAACGCCGACCTTGCTGGGCCCGAATTGAGGGTCCGGGATTCCATGCTTTCGTTCAAGACCCTCTTATCTCGTCGGCAAGCTGAAGGATGACGTCATGAAGAAACTACTGAAATCTCGTTACGCGTGGATCCCGTTTCATCCAACCAACCGACGCGCCCTCTTGGCGATGTTCTTTGTGACTGCTACAAGCCTCGTCTCGCCCGCTGCCGAAGAACCGCAAATCAAGATTGCCGAATTTGCCAGCACCGAGGGGATAAAACTATCGGTCCAGAACTTGGAAAGCCTTTCGGTCGATCTGACTATCGTCTCGACGAGCGCAAAACCCGTCAACAATCTACGGGTCATAGCTTCTCGATGGATTGGCCCCAACGGACAAGTCGTTGAGGTCGCCTGTACCGTCGACGCCAAGCCTTGCAGCGGGACTTCCCTGCGAGTTCCGGGCATGGCTACCGCAATCAAGCTCCATCTAGAGGCACACATCCCAATTGCCGGCAACTATGCGGGGTCTCTGGCACTAATCTATGACAACAACCGCAATTCCGTGCCTGTTGCCGTTGCCCGAACCGACACTGCCACAACCGTTCGCTTCGCAAGCGGCGAGACGGCGCTAAACTCTCCCTATTTCTCCGCCTTTCGATTCCCCACCTTGCGCTTCACGCTTGAAGAAACGAGCGGACAAGAGGTCACGCTCGCCGTGCCGCAACTTGTTTCCTTTGTCAGGAAGGATGCGGGCAAGAAGAGCCAGACCCCCTTCAACCGGATCCAGTTCTTTCTGGGCGACCAGTGCAAAACGCAGATCCAAGATAAGTTTGGCCTCGCGGCGCACCAGAGCCAACCCGTCCGAGCGAAGATTACCGGGTTCGCCGCGGCGGGTGAGTATGTCGCTAAGATTCGGGTCGCGGCGGGCAACGCGCAGCCAGTCGACGAGGAGGTAACGCTTCTAGTTAGGGACAACTTCCTGATCGCGGTCTTCTTTATCCTTCTAGGCGTGCGCGCGTCCTGGATGCTTCGCTCTTATCTGAGGGTGAATCGGCCTCGGAAGCTTCTCCAGCGACGCGCTCTTCGCTTGGCGCGGGAAGTGCAGAACACGCGCACTTCTCGGCCTGCCGTTTTCACGACTCAAGAGAAAAACCTTCTCGATGCATTCTCGGCCCGTTTGGCGGACCTATATGGGCAGCGCGAACCCGAAAATGGACCGGCGATCCTCGATGAACTAGACGCAAAACTCAGCTTATTTACTCGATGGGTCAATGTCCGCCTCGCACTTGATAGTGTAGAGCCGCAATCGATCGTGAGCAGCCTCCGGGTTGAATGGGCTCCAATGATTACTCTTCTCGAAGCCAAGGGAACTTCGCAGGCTGAGATCCAGCAGGCCAGCACCAAGCTTGACGGGCTTTCCCAAAATATCCAGATAGCTACCCGCAGACACTGGCTAGACGAGATTCAGAAATTTCAGGATCAAATCGCAACGCAGAAGGAAACCTCCCTCGCAGAAACTAAAGCACGATTCGATAACGAGGTCATTCCGCTTCTCGCTCGCGCCAAAGAAAGCGCCGATGGATTGCGCTTGCCCGACGCGGGACAAACGTTTCACGAGGCCCGCCTCCTGTACCTGCGGATTCTTGCCGAAGAACTGGCTGGCCTCATACCAATTGAGCCGCCAACTGCGATCCCAAAAGACGGATGGGCGGAATGGCGCAACACCGTTCTGAACCAATTGAACACCGTCCTGCATACCGACGACCTCGAGAAAGCCGCCACCGCTTATGACAAGGCCTACACGACGTCCCTCACAAAACTTATCACCGTGGCACGCCAACTTGCCAATCAGACTCACGATGACATCGAACTGGTTCGCGCCCAGCGGGATAAGAAGGCCGAGATCTGGGAGCAAGCCATCGCCGAAACAAAAACACTTCTCGATACCGCGGAGAATCACCTCAAAACCAGTTCTATTCAGTTGGCCGCGACCGATTACGGTAAGGCACAGAAACTGCTCAGCGAGACACGAAACGCGATTGATGCCCTCACCACGCGTTCCGGAAAGCTCGGGCCTGCCGCAGCCCGGGCTGAACTCGAAGCAGTCTTCATGGCGGCGACTCTGGGACAGATTTCCACGGAGGCAGGACCGAAGCTCGTGGATTTCCTCAGTTCCCGTTCTTTGGCCGTGTCCTACGCCGAACTCGATGAGAAACTAGCGAGGTATGACAAATTCTTGAACTGGTGCGTATCGGCGATTGCCGTACTGTTCGGTGTCCAAGTGTTGTGGGTCGCGAATCCAACATGGGGCGGAGTGGAAAGCTATCTCGCGGCGCTCGGCTGGGGTCTTGGGCTCCATCAAGTAGGGGGCACGGCGGCCGGAGCGGTCTTCGATTGGGATAAGACGATGGAGAGTTTAGAGAAGCCAGGAACCTCGAATGCGTAAAGTTGTTTTTGGCCGAACTGATCTCGAAGTCGTCGCCCAAACTCGGCCCGACGGGCAAGTTTTCTTGCGGTGTGGCTCGGCGGACGATTGGTGGAATTCAACTGTCTCGACGACCGACATTTCCGACGCCCACTGGTTCCTTCCCATCCGGGCGCTTGCCGACTGGCGTCGGCGCTCGAAGCAAACCAAACCTGGTCCGCAGCGCCTCCATCGAATCGCGCTGCAAATCCAAGATCTCGATCTCGTGACTTTGCCTTGGGAACGCGCACTCCTCGGCCAAGTTCTGCGTCAGAATGGCTTGGTCGTTCGGATCTCGCCCGTCTTTCCCCAAGTCGCAGGATTTTCCTTTACGCTTCCGCTGCGCATTCTCCAACTGAACCCGCTGATGAACCTGCCCTCGCGGGTCCGCGCACTCTTTGAAGACCACCCACGTCCGGATGTCTCAAACGCCATTGAACTTCATCAGACCAACTGGAGCGAGCCATCCGACCCCGAAGTTCCCGTGTCGTGGCCCTCCGTCGATATCCTTCAATTCGACTTTCTTTCCGCACTCGAACTTCCACGTCTTCTTTCTCCAGCGGATCCGGAAGATCCCGGGACGCTTGCTTGGTTCCAAAGGAACACGCGTCGCTGGCGAACACGTTTGGTGATTCTTCACGCCTTCGGTCCTGAACGATCCCGCTCCGCCTTGCGTTTGGCGCACGCACTAACGGCGCGCGGAGGACCCGCCGTACTCGTAGATTCTCTCCCTGCCAATGAACTCCCAAACTTCTACCGTGCTTTCTATCAAAACGTGGTTGACGACCAACCACTCGACGCAGCGCTCCAGAGTGCCGGAGCAGACTTGCCACCGGAGTTTCGCTCCGCTGTTGTGCTGTTTGGTGGCGCGGGTCGCGAAGAGGAGTTGCGAGTAGCGGACGTGGGTTTGAAACTCATGCAGTTTGCGGACGACCTTCGATTAGACAAGGCGCAACCCAAAGAGGAACTTCAGGACGTTATCCGCGCCATCCTCCCTTCGAAAACACCGGCGGTGCAGAAGGCTGTTACGGTTGATATGCAGAAATCGCTGCGAGGTTTCCAAGCAAATTGGAAGGGTTATCAGCTTGCACAGAGGGCGCCCAGGGGAATCATCCCGCTCGGGCAGGATATCTCCCGCTTGCGAGCGGTCGTTCGCCGCCATGTCCCCGAGCTACAAATGGCAGTCGGTCAAACCCATCAAGCGGCCGCCGTCCTGCCACAGATCAGGAATGATTTTTGGACCGCGAAACCCCGGAAAATTCTCAAACCCGCCACCAAGCGCTACGTCAATGCCAGCTTCTCAAAAGTCGAAGGCGCGGGCAGCCTTGTCCTCGTCGAACAAAGACTCGCCCGCCTGAACCCCGGCAAAACCTATCAGCTCGGGATCAGCATCGGTCCGCAGAATATGCGAATCTTTACCGCGGGGGCCACGGCTCTCTTTGAGGAGATCTTCCAGTGGACTCGCGGCAATAAAGCTTGGCTTGAGGTGTCCGTCACCGGGCTCGACTTCCGCGTACTCGGCGACCCCGTCCGGGAACTCCTGCTCACGGAGACCGGACCCACCGACACTCTTTATTTTCCCGTCGTACCCCAAAAACCGGGTATAGCACGACTCCGTTTTTGCATCTACTATCAGCAAAAAGTTTTGCAATCCTTCCGCTTGGCGGCGGCCATAACCGAGACAACTCGCTTGAATGCCCGATCCTCGGACTTACCTATGGCCGAACTTCTCGCCAAGTCCTTGGGGGTCACTCCGGCAGAGGTCGGAGAGGCGGGTTACCTGAGTCGCCTGGAATACAGCGTCGCCCAGCCCCAGGAGACCCTGAAGAAAGAGTTCCATCCGAGCGCACTCTCGATCGTCACGAATGACTGGGACGCCCAATCGGTGATCACCCTAAAGGACGCAGAATCGTTTGCAGTCTCAACTCCCCTGGACTTGAAAGGGTACGTGCAAAATGTTCGGCAAGTTATGACTGACGTCAGCACCATCAAACTCTCGGGGGATCGCGAACTGTATGCGTTTAAGAACGAGAGTGTCCGCAATCAGGGCGATCTCGCGACATTCAGTTCCGCAATCAAGAAACTGGCCGCCACCGGCTGGGCCCTCTACGACCACATCTTGTCCGCAGCCGATGTCCAAAAACTCGACCTGTCCTTGGCGACTCCCGGTCAGTCGATTCATGTCGCGAATATCCTCCGCGATAAAGTCATCCCTTGGGGTGCGCTTTATGATCGCTACTTTGATGACAACAAGCAGGAGGATGCGCAAGGCCATCCGGTCGAAGTGGCCGTCTGTCCAGCCAGTTTGCCCGATGCCCA
>Ga0307475_10000802_pt1 | contig 18946 bp, 14 predicted proteins | sample atmos_gasesECM1C_FD_203317 | JGI IMG/M metagenome (GOLD analysis project Ga0307475, IMG submission 203317) | Hardwood forest soil microbial communities from Morgan-Monroe State Forest, Indiana, United States - atmos_gasesECM1C_515 | ecosystem: Environmental > Terrestrial > Soil > Temperate... | reverse complement strand
CATTTCGTTTGCCATGGAGGAATGAGATGAAACCCTCTCCCATCTCGGTTGCCATGCTCGTGGTGTCTCTGTTTCTTGCTCCCGCACTGTTGGCGCAATCACCTGCTTCCGCAAATCAGAACGCGGCTTCTCCCGCTCCTTCGCCTTCGACGGCAGAGGTTCCCCGGCTCATCAAATTCAGCGGCACACTGCTGGATGCCCAGGACCGGCCGATGACAGGTCCCGTCGGTGTCACCTTTGCTCTTCATGCGCAGCAGACCGGCGGTGCGGCGTTGTGGCTGGAGACGCAGAACGTGAAGCCGGATGCGAGCGGCGTTTACACGGTCCTGCTGGGAGCCAACAGCGCGAATGGCGTGCCCGCGGAATTGTTCGCTTCTGGGGAAGCCCGCTGGCTGGAAGTACAAGTGGAGCGGCAAGCGGAGCAGCCGCGCGTGTTGTTGGTGAGCGTGCCCTATGCCTTGAAAGCGAAGGACGCGGAGACCCTGGGTGGCAAGCCCGCTTCCGCTTTCCTCACCACCGAAACGCTCGCCGGCGCGGGCAACCCTGCTGGAGCCGCTGCTGCTCCGAGCTCTTCTACTGCTTCCACTACGCTGCCCAGTTCGAAAGCGCAAACGACTTCCAAGAAGGCATCGTCCACCGCGCAACCTGCCGTCGCCTGCGGCAGCGTCACCAGCGATGGAGCCGCCGCGGTTAACTCCATCGCGCTATTCACCACCAACTGCAACATCGAAGGCTCCTTGATGACGCAAGCGCTCATCAATGGTTTTCCGGGGGTGAGCGTGGCGGGCAACAATGCCGGGCTGCTGTTGACCGGGACGGGGACGCATCAGGTAACGGTGACGGGGGCGACTAGCGGACGGTTGGGGCAAGATGCCGGCGGTTTCTTCTTCGCTTCGGACAGTAACGGAAGTTCGGTGCGGTTCCTAACCAACAACGGGACGCTGAACGAATGGATGCGCATCACCAGCGCCGGCAACGTCGGAATCGGCACGCAGACGCCGGCGGCGACGCTGCATGCCGTCGGCCCTCTTAATCTCCCGGTTGGACTATTCACCGGGAACACCTTCGCCACACAATCATTCATCCTCGCCGCCACGCAGGGCGGCTCGACCGCTACAGCTTTTAACGGTACCCCCAGCACCGCGCCCCCTACTGCGTTGGTCGGCGTCTCTACGGCGACCACGAACAACGCGGTGGGCGTCGTCGGAGTTGGCAACAGCGCGATGGCTACCGGGGTGGCAGGCGTCAACTTTTCCGCTACGGACGGTTCGGGTCTGTTCGGATTTGCTGCCGGGTCCGGCAAGAGCTCCGCTATAGACGCGTTTAATGCTGGCACCTCTGGCTTTACTCGCGGCATTCATGCGGAAGTCAGCAGCACTGCCGGCGTGGCCGGGCTATTTGACAATTCGGCCAACCTCGGCGCCGGCGGTGACCTTATCATCGGCCGGACAGGCACTAGCGGCGCACACGTGGACCAGTTCCGCGTGGATAGCGGCGGCGACGTTCTGGTTTTAGGTAACTTTCATTCCGCCACGGCTGGGAACGGCATCATCTTGAAAAGCCCGAATGGTCTGACTTGCAAACTCCTTGGAATCGATAATACGGGAGCAATACTCTTAACCACCGTAACGTGCCCGGCGGCTCCCTAACCAGCCAATCGCACGCTCGGCCGTCGTCGCGCAGATCGGCGCCAGTCAAGGTGAATCTGAGTAAGGTTACCGGGTTACGTTGCTCAGCGAGGATGTTGAACGGTGCTCGCCGTCAGAGCAGGCAGGCGTGAGTTAGGAGGCAGGCTAGACTTGAAGATTCCGGCGGGAGAAAAGGAATTACGATTCCTCTGTTGCAACCTCGAAAACTTTTTCGACGGCATGGCAAGTATCCAACATGTCTTCTTCAGTGAGCGTCGGGTGTACTAGGAACATGAGACTTGTTTCCCCCAGTTCGCGCGCGACGTCCAGTCTTTGAGGGGGCCGCATTTCTGGGGGGAATGCCTTTTCCAAATAGATCTCGCTGCAGCTGCCGCTGAAACAGGGAATCCCCTCAGCTGAGATAGCCGCCATAATCCTGTCTCTGTTCCATCCATCTCGCAGGCAATCGGGCCTGACAAACGCGTAATACTTGTAGTAGGAGTGACGGATCTCCGCTGGCGGTACAGTCACGCGCAGACCGCCGATCTTTGAAAAGCAGTCCGTAAGAATACAGGCATTTCCCCTTCGCGTTTCGACAAACCTTGGCAGTTTTTGCAAGTGTACCCGGCCTATAGCTGATTGCATTTCTGTAAGCCGCCAATTCGTGCCAAACGATTCGTGGAGCCAGCGAAAGCCGGGAGGATGCTGGCGGTTGTAAACGGCGTCATAACTTTTCCCGTGGTCCTTAAAGCTCCAGGCACGATTCCAAATCGTCTCATCGTTGGTAGTGAGCATTCCTCCCTCTCCACCTGTCGTCATAATTTTATCCTGGCAGAAGGAGAAGGCTGCTACGTCGCCGAGCGATCCGACCGGCCGCCCCTTATACGTTGCACCGTGTGATTGCGCGCAGTCCTCGATGACCTTTATGCCTTGCTCACGGGCGAGTTCCACGATCGGGTCCATGTCACAGGGCCACCCAGCCAAATGGACAGCGATAATGGCCTTGGTGCGGGAGGTGAGCAGCGGTCGGATAGTTTCGGCCGTAAGGTTCTGGCTGTCCGGGTCGACGTCAACAATGACCGTCTTCGCGCCGCGCATCACTGCACAGGTTGCGGACGCGATGAACGTCCGGCTCGAAACGATGACCTCATCACCCGGACCGATGCCGAGCGCATACAGCGCCAGCTCCAGAGCCACGGTGCCATTAGCAATCGCAACGGCATATTTGCACTGCATAAATGCCGCAAACTCTTTTTCAAACTCTCGCCCTTCTGTCCCTGTCCAGTAATTTACCTTTCCCGACCGGAGCACCGCCGTGGCGGCATCAATTTCCTCCGAATCGAAATACGGCCAGGGAGCAAAGGGAGTCGAACGAACGGGGCGACCGCCCTCCAAAGCCAACTGCCGTTCAATTCTCAAGGTGCCGGTAGCGCTCATGGAGACCCCAGAACGAGTTCCGTAAGACTTGAGAGGTCGTTCATCTCGCGCTCCACGGCTAGCTGCTCGGGGGTATCGACCGACGCGTGCAGACCATCCGGCCGGCGAACGCGAATGCTTCGCCAGCCCAGCTGAAGTGGTGCAGAGAAGTCCTTCGCAGGGTTGTCGCCCACATACAGGCAACGTCCTCCACTTGTGTTTGACAGTTTTTCGACAAGTTGGAAGGAACGTGGATGGGGTTTTACGTACTCCGCTCCAAGTTCCGCGGTCAAAATAATCTGGTCGATTGACGCGTTGAGGGCAAGTGCACGAACCTTATTGCGCTGCGATTCAACGGGGCCGTCACTGATCAGCGCTAGGCGCACCTGGCCACGCAACGCTTCGAGGCAACAAACAGCATCCGGTGCCAAACGTATGTCTGGCACGTGGCTCCGGTACACGCTAACCATTTTTTCAATCATCTCGCTCGATGCAGGCAGGCTTGCTTCTTCGAGGGCCAAATCGAAAATATTTCTGCGAAAACCTTCTTGAAAGAGGTCCCAGGCGCGTTCCGCAAACCTTGTCAGGCCAAATTGAGAGCTCACCCACTCACCCACCGCCGCGAATCCGCTGCGGACGTAGTCGCGTTCGAGGAAGAGCGTGTCATCCAAATCAAATGCAATGCACGACGCCCTCATGCGAGCTTGCCGTTCCAGGCCTCGTGAGGAAGAAACACGGCAGTGTCATAACGGAACATTGCCAGCCCTTCTTGCCAGTTGGTGAAAGATGACGATGGTGCAATCCCGAGCAATTCCTCAAGGATCCAGCGTGGAAACCGCGCGCCCGCCCGGAACGCCAGCGGAAAGCCACCGCCGAAGCGGGGATTTATTTCAATCAGCATCATCCGGTCGTTCGGGCCGACGAACGCTTGAATATTCATCGGGCCATAGGCGTCAGGGAGATGCTGAACTACCCGGCGCGCAAGATCCATCAGACCAGCATGTTTGACCGTGGTGCCCTTGCTGACCTCACCTGCGCGCACTTCCATTCGAAGATGAGGCACAGCACAGACACATTGACCGCTCCTGTCCACGAGCAGGTTCACGGTGTGTTCCTGTCCAATCGCTAGCTCCTGGATGATAAGGTCGGGACACTCGCGCCAAATTGCGAGCAGCATCTCGGCGGAATGGACTTGAACAACCCCTGCCGATGCACTCCCCCATCTAGGCTTGGCGATCAGCGGAAATTGCCACGCACCGGGATCTTGTAGGACTTCCGAGGGGATGGCTTGACGGACCGTGGGAAGACCGTTCTGGACAAACCAACGATGCGTCCTGATCTTGTCCGCGCAAATATCGACAGTTTCGGGAGAAGACACGAGGACCGTGATGCCAGCACGTGCAAACTTCTCGCGGCATGCCGCGTAGACGGCCAACTCTGTATCAATCGTGGGTACCACCAATCTTACGCCGCGCTGGAGACAGAGATCGAGTACGCGTGGGACGAACTCGGGATCCGTGCAACGTGGCACCTGAAAGAATTCGTCGACGAGATAGGCTGCCGGCGCTGTCTTTGAGCAATCCATGCCCAGAATCCGTCCGGAAAAACCCAAATCGTGCAGTGATTCGCGGAAGCAATCAATCAATTGGGCGCGGCGCCCCACTGAGGAAAACAACACTACTTGCTGCATGGTTTCCAATTATCTCGTTTCAATCGCCGCATAATTCCTTTGAGAACCATCCGCGCAGACTCCCTTCTGGTCCAAGACGTCTTGTTTCGCGGCCGACGCCCGACTTCCCAAGAACTCTTCTGCGGTAGCTTGGCCGGGCTGATTAATTCCGTCACGCTTCAAGGCTTTCCACAACGTTCCAAACATGATTCTCAGATCCAGCCAGAGGCTCCAATGATCTACGTACCAGAGATCCAAATTAAACTTTTGTTCCCACGAAAGCGTATTCCGACCGTTCACCTGGGCCCAACCAGTGATTCCAGGTTTGACTTCGTGGCGGCGGGCCTGTTCTGGAGAATAGCGTGGGAGATAATCTGCAAGTAGCGGCCGAGGCCCAACCAAACTCATCTCTCCGATCAACACGTTCCATAGCTGTGGGAGTTCGTCCAAGCTGAAGCGGCGGAGGATTATGCCCACCCTGGTCAGCCGGTCCTTATCTGGGAGAAGCCGGCGCTGGGCGTCTCTAGCGCCTCGCATCGTTCTGAACTTGAAAAGAGTGAATGGGCTGCCCTGATAGCCGGCGCGGGCCTGTCGGAACAGAATGGGAGGTCCCATAGTCAACCAAACCAAGACCGCGACGGTTGCCATCAGCGGCGCCAACAGAATCAGCGCGATCGCTGACACAGTCAGATCGATTAATCGTTTGAAGATTCGATACATGACTGGGCAAATCCGCCTTCTGGAATGGGGGCACTCTCCCTAGCCTGGACTTCGGCCAGGGGAAGAGGGAGCGCCTTTGCCACGAGGAGACGCCTGCATTCGCCTAGCATTCCGGCCCAAATCGTTGCCTGCCGGAATTCCGCAGCGGCCCGATCTCGCGCCGTCTGGCCTATCGACTTGGCTAAGGACGGGTCGTAAAGGAGTTTTGCGAGCGCATTGGCGAGCGCGACGCTGTCGCCAACGGGCACGATAAATCCCGTTACGCCGTCAATGACACTGTCAACCGCACCCGTGGCGTTGGTGACAACCGCCGGTTTTCCTGAAGCGTTTGCCTCGAGAACGGCGTTTGGGAAGCCTTCTCGATGCGTTGGCAGCGCCAGCACATCCATGATCTGGTAGTAGAGCGCCGGGTCGGCGACAAATCCGGGACAAATGATGTTGGGGTCCGTTTTGATTCTCTGAACGATATGTGGCGTTGGTGGATCGCCTTCTTCGAAATCCCCAACGAGCAACAACTTGAGTTCTCGCATGTTCTTGCGCAATACTGAAAAGGCTTCGAGCAGTTCCGCGATTCCCTTGTCCTGCGTGAAGCGGCCCACAAAACCTACTACCGGGGCACCGGGTGGAATTCCAAGCTTTGATCGTAGCTCGACTATTTTTTGTCGTTCCGTCTGATCGAGGTCGAACCTCAAGACGTCGACGCCGTTGGAGCTACCTGAACCCAGAACTACTGTTTTTTGTGGGTCAGCCAGGCCGAGGGTAACCGCCTCTTGGCGAAGGCTGTTACTAACGCAAATGACTCGATGAGCGGACAGGCAAGCGAGTCGTTCCGCGAAGAGCAACACGCGGCGCCGCATTCCCGTCACAGTCTGAAGCCGGAGACCACGAAGAGTGTAGAGCCGGCACGGAACTCCCGCGAAGAAGGCCACCAAGCCCCCCAACAAACCTGCCTTCGGAGTTCCTACGCTTGTTATCGTCGGTCGGATTCGGCGCATCACCCGCCACAGGTGCCAGAGCGACATCAGGTCCTTGCGCAGAGAAATCCCGCGCGAAAAAGGCACAGAAATTGCCCGCACCCCTTCCGCCTCAGGAATAGTGGCCAGTTCTTCTCCCCATGAGGCGATAACCGTCACATCAAAGCCAGCCTCACGGAGGTACCGTAGTTGTCCCCGAAGGAATCGGACGGCCAGCGAAGCCGTAAGAACATAGACGATTCGAGGCCGGCCTGACCCGTCACAGAAGTCGCGCATTGTCTCTCTTCTGGTTGTCAAGTTGTCGAAATCTAAGGACGTCAGAGGGCAGTCCTGGTGCGCCATCATTTCGCACGCGCCAGCATTCCGAGGAGCCGGATGCTGGATCGTACGGAGCCAGGGCTTAGCGCGTAAGTCCGGACCATGGCCCGGTTATTGAACATCTCCGTGGAAAAGTCCTCAACCGGAGACCTGCGGACCATGTCGGCCATCTCCCGGATGCCCTGTTCTAACGTCCGCTCGCAAACGAAGCCCAATCTGGTATGAATCTTGTCGAAGGAGACGCGGTAGTTCCGGCGGTCTTCGTTTTCCACGCTCTCGACCTCGACGGTCGGAATAACCTTCGAGATTTTCTCGGCAACTTCGGACAAGCGGTGGTTCAGTCCGTACGAGCCTGCGTTAAAGATTTCTCCAGAAACTACGTCAAGGTTGTTGGCTTCGAGACATGCAAGAAACACGCGCGCAGCGTCGTGAACGTGCATGAACGGCCGCCACTGTTCGCCGTTGAAAATCGTGATTTTGCCTTTACGAATCGCTCGGGCTGTGAGCAGATTCACCACGAGGTCGAACCGCGGACGTGGCGAGACGCCGAAAAGTGTGGCCAGCCGAAGAATAGTCGGGTGAAAATTTGCGGACTGCGCCTCCAGAAGAAGATTCTCGGAGTCCACTTTGGTCTCGGCGTAAAGAGAGATAGGGCCAACCTGGGCACGTTCGTCCATCAGAAAGTCGGAGGCACCGTAGACACTGCACGTCGACGCAAGGAGGAACCGTTGGATAGCGTATCCGCGGGCAACGTCGATCAACATGCGGGTTGCCGCCCGGTTAATTTCCGCCGCCAAGTGCGGGTTTTCCTCGCACGCAGGGTCGCCGACAATCGCGGCAAGGTGGATTATGGCATCGCATCCTTTCATCGCCTGAACGACGATCTGAATGTCGCGCACGTCGCCCACTACGAGCTCGAAATTTAAATCTTTCTCGACGGCTTTCAGGGATTCCTTGCCGAACAGCAGCGAGTCCAGGACACGTACTCGATAGCCACGCTCGAGAAGAATGGGCACGAGGGCGGATCCCAAGTAACCTGCGCCGCCAACCACCAATACACGCTCAGGTCTTATCGGAGCGCGCTTGGGCTCCACGCGGTAGAGCTTAAGGAATGAATATTTCGCAAAGCGGCTGCCACCAACCGTCACGAGCAATAACAGCCAGCTCAAAAACGCAACGCCGCGTGGAAAAAGATCGCCTCGATAAATGAAGTAATCGGCAAACAGGAAGGTAATCACGAAGAGCGTCACTGCGCGGAATACGACCAGCACCTTGTAGCGCTGCGCATAACCGCGCGTCCGCGTGTAAAACCCGTGAAGATGGAAGATCAGCAGCGCCAGTAACGCCCAGATCAGCGCGTAACCGGTCACAAAGTGTGTGAACCGCTTCGCCAGCGCTTGGGTTCCCGGCACTCTCAGGATTTCAACGTAGAACGCGTACCACAGGACGAACGCGAAGATCAGCGAGACAGTGACGGAGATGAGGTCGGCGACCATACGCAGTAATGCATCTCTCCACGGAAACCTCCGCCCTTCGTCGTTCAGGTCTTTCCACAGTTGTAAGAAACGGTTCGATCTCACGGGTAGTCCTTTCTCAAACCCTGTTCGCACTGCACTTCGAAGAATCCCGAGGCCGGCTTCTTGCCCGGCAAGCACCGATGGCGTTGGTCAATGCAATAACAATCCTCCGCAACGAGGAAACGGCATCACGGAAATTTACAGAGAGAGCTTTATTTTGTTCGAGAATTCGAGATGAGATGAAACTTAACGGCTATGAACCTCTCTGGCAGTTGCGGCAGTATTGCTTGCCGGCAAGAGATCTTATCCTTATCCCTTCGCCTTACTCTTTCCTAGGAAGATCCTAGCCGGCCACGGCAACAGCTGCCACGTTCTCTGCTGGCTTCCGGCGGTATTCCGCCCGCCAAGCCTGAAACATGAGGACAGCCCAAAGCTGCGTGTGCCAGGCGCCGTTGCCGCAAAGAAAGCCTGTCCACATTTGCCGGATGGGACGAGGATCAAAAAACGCTTCCTCACGCAAAGCATGCTCTCCGAGACCCTCTTCCGCCCACTCCCGTAGCGGCCCGCGTAGCCATGACTCCAGGGGAATGCCGAAACCAGACTTCGGTCGGTCCACCAGCGATTGCGGAACGTATCGATAGAGAACCTCACGGAGAATCAACTTGCCTTTTCCTCGCCGGACCTTCATGGAAAGAGGGAGGCGCCATGCAAATTCCACAATTCGATGATCCAGAAAAGGCACACGCACCTCGAGGCTTACTGCCATGGTTGCGCGATCTACCTTGGTCAGAATGTCATCCGGCAAATACGTGAGGGCGTCTAGGAACATCATTTGCTCAGCAAGAGAGAGTGATTGGAGGTGCCCTTCGAGCTTGCTCGGGGTTGTAAATGTTCCTCGCGCACCAGGGACGACGGAGCACGGCTCCGGCCAGTGCGAAATTAATTCCTGATACGCACCATCGGTATCATCGGCTGTTAGCGCGCTGGCGAGCTTATGTAGCTTCAGACCTGGGGTGCGATGTTTCAGACTGTCCGACAAGAGCGGTGTGCACATGTGGAAAAATGAATCCCAACGGCTGGGTGGAACACCTCTGAGAATGGCTGCGAGGCCTTGTCTCACCGCGGAGGGCACCAGTTCGATTGTTTTCCGAAGGCGCTCGCTCCACACGTGGCGATTGTAGCCTCCGAAGACTTCGTCTCCGCCGTCGCCAGACAAACTGACAGTAACCTGCTCGCGTGTTAGCCGGGCCAGCAGGAACGTCGGGATCTGCGAAGAGTCGGCAAACGGCTCATCATAGATTGCTGGCAGAAGCGGAATCACCTCTCTTGCTTCGGTTGGCGTGACGTAGAGTTCCGTATGTTCAGTACGCAGACATCGTGCTACCGCCTTGGCATCCGAGGCCTCGTCGTAGTCGCTTTCGCGCAGCCCGATCGAAAAGGATTTCACCGGGCGTGAGCTCTGGGCTTGCATCAAAGCCGTCACCGTGGAGGAGTCCACACCGCCTGAGAGAAACACGCCGAGCGGCACATCCGCCACCATGCGGAGCTTGACCGAGTCGCGAAGCAGGAGTTCAAGCTGATCGGCTGCGTCTTCCATGGTTCCGCTGAACGGGTTGGCCGGGCCATCCTCCGCGACACTCTGGAGAGACCAATAGGGAAATTGCTCGGAAGACCGCGGATTGCCGCTCGTTAAGGTGAGAAAGGTTGCGGGAGGTAGCTTAAAAACTCTTTTGTAGATGCAATAGGGAGCTGGGACACAGTTGTAGCGAAGGTAGAGGGCAAGGGCATTGCGATCGATTTCTTCGCGAAACGAAGGATGCGCTCGCATTGCCTTGAGTTCGGAGCCAAACAAGAACGTTCTGCCCATCCAGGCGTAATACAATGGTTTCTCGCCGAACCGGTCACGCCCCAGTTGCAGCGTTCGTGTTTTCCTGTCCCACACTGCAAAAGCGAACATTCCATTCCAGCGCTTGAGCGAATCCTCCAATCCCCACTGTTCCAGGCACGCGAGCATCACCTCGGTGTCTGAATGGCCGCGGAAGGACACGCCGCCAGCCGAGTGTTTCAGTTCGTTTCGCAATTCCTGAAAGTTATAAATCTCGCCGTTATAAACGACCACATACCGCCCGCTGGACGAGAACATAGGCTGATGGCCGGCCGCCGACAGGTCGATAATCGATAGTCGGCGATGAGCTAGAGCGACCCCGGACCCAGCGTCGCACCAGACTCCCTCATCGTCAGGACCGCGATGCCGCAGGTTCGCACCCATCCCCAGCGCGGTCGCTCGCAGCGTCTCCTCCGAGGTTCTCGCGTCAAGGTCGATGAATCCCGCTATCCCACACATAGCTCAACGATCTCCCACAGCCGCAACTTCCCTACGTAGACCGCCACCTTCCAATACCTCCTGCCATTTCGCGAACCCGTGTTCCAGCGTATACCCTCTCTCGACCTTCTCCCGCCCCGCCTTCCCCAGATTCATTCGCAGTTCCGCATCCCTAATAAGTTTGTCGAGCTTCGCGAACCATTCCTCCTCTGACGAAGCGAGGTATCCATTCCTGCCCTCTTCGACAATTTCCCGGTTCACTCCCACCGGCGACGCCACCACCGGCAGCCCGCACGCCATATACTGGATCAATTTCAGCCCGCATTTTCCGCGCATGAATTCCGTCTCCGGCAGCGGCATGATTCCGATGTCGCATCCTCGCAACAGCTCGCTCTCCGTTTCCCGCGACCACGCCGGAACTTCGGCCCGCAGCCCGTTGCACGAAAAGCCCTTCCCTGCTCCGATGAGCCGGAACTCAAGCTTCAGATGCGCGCGTTGCAATCTTTCCATCACCGGAATCACCGCTCGCACATATTTCGCAGTAATCGGCGTGCCGATCCATCCCACGCGAACCTTATCCGACTCCCCAATCTGCCGGTGATTCGGGTATCCAGCCAGATCAACCACCGTCGGTATTACACGTACCCGCCGCGCGAACTGTTGCGCGTAACCCAACAGATGCGTGTTGCCCACAACAACCGTCTCGGCCGCTGCCATGATCCGCGCGATCTTTCCTCGCAGCCACGGCCAGCGCGCGTAGTTGGCGTACGCCGCATCGTCATAATCCACAAAAAATCGCGCCGCGCTCCGTTGCATCCCTAGTTCAACGAATGCCGGCAGGAACGGCAGCATCTCTTGTTCGCAAACGATCGCGTCAAATCGGCCAAACCGGAAAGCGCCGAGCAATCGTCGTCCATAACCTGAGGCCAGCCACCGCCATCCCCGGCGCCCTTTTCCGTAAAGCTCCCCTAGATAACCGTCGTCCAGCAGCGGCTGCACCTCAATCTCATGCCCCGCCCGCTCGAACAAGGGCACATATTGCCAAATCCGATATCGGCTGCTCGCACCCTGACGACTGTATTTGGGAAGAAACAGGATTCGCATGCGCTACATTTACCCTGGAATTTAAGTACTACGACGAACCAGCTTCACGGTCTGTGTGGCAACCCTCGTTTTGTGTCAGGGCACGGCTTCAGCCGTGCCGTAACTGATGCCAAATCAACAAGGCTTTAGCCGCTGGGGGCCTGGCTCTTGAGTTGCGACGAACCAGCTTCAGTGCTGCCAAACATCCACCCGGATATTTGCGGCAGGAGGAGCAGGCACCCTCTCCCCCGTCGCATTGCAGCCCCGAATACTAACCACGCCCGGGCCGCTCACCCACCCGAACCACGTCACTCCCTCCAGCGATCCCAGCGCATTGGGGATTCCCAACGCCACCGAGTCGCCCTCCGCCGCACCATTCACCGCAACGTTCAGCGTCTCGCACGAGTGCCTCGAAATCCCGGCAAACGCCAGCGTCGCCGTCGTCGACACGTGCTGCGTGATCGCCGTCCCCCCGCCGATCGTCACCGCTCCCGCCGCCGACACCTGGAACTGTCCCGTCGTCCCTACTGCCAGCGGCGCCGTGTCCGTCTTGTTGCCGATCGAGAAATTCCCGCTCGGAAACAGCGTCACTCGTCCCGCGCCGTTGTTCGCAAACAAGCTCAAGGGATGATTGGAAGTGGACCCGATCTCGGCGTCCACCGTACTCCCGTTCTGCGCTCGCAACGTCGCCTGCACTGGCCCATTGAATAGGTCCATGTTCGACGCCGAAGCCGTCCCGGAAATCTGCCCCGCCATCACCTCGGACCCGAATGGCCCCACATCAAACTTAAATGCGTCCGTCGTGTTTCGCACCACGAAATTCATCGAGCCATGGCTCGTACGGTTAAAGCGATCCGCCGCGAGCATCACGTAGCTGTTGGTGCCGCCGCCGTTGTCCCTCGCCGTTGCGAACAGTCCCCCCGAATCAATTTCGTCTCCCACCCAGAAATTAGGGGCCGATGACCACCCTGTGAGTTGTTGATTGTGATGTACGGAAAAATCTTGGACCCAGAATTCCAGAGTCGTTGGATATTCCACGGCCATTCCGAATGGGTACGGCGCAATAAGAAGGTGCTGACCCCCACCAGCGTCCGGAGTAGCCCGGGACAACCTGAAGTGTATTTCGGGGTCGGTCGGGCTCGAAATAGAACGGACAGTATCTAAATTGTTTCGCGCAAATACGATTTCCCCGTTCCGCGCGGCCTGTTCACTGCCGATGTTCACGCTGCCCGTGCTCCCGATTCGCATCCATTCATTCAGAGTTCCATTGTTGGTCAGGAAACGCACGGACGAACCATTAGTGTCCGAAGCCAAGAAGGCGCCGTTCGAGTCCTGCCCAAATCTCCCGCTCGACAGCGCTCCGCTCAACTGCACCTGGTGAACCGGCTGACCGGCCAGGAGGATATTCCCGTTCACGTGTAGCGGCGCCAATGGGCTATTTGTGCCGATGCCTACGTTCCCACTAACTTCAAAAATCGCGGATGGTACCAGGCTACCTGTTGGATCAAACTTGACCACAAAATCGTCGTCGACCCCTCCAGTTGCCGCGCTCTTCGCGGCCCCGGTCGTTGTGGCGGCCTTAGGCTTCGATGTAGTGGCCGGGCTTGAGCCCGGCACGCTCACCGGCGCAGTTGCTGTCGTGGCCGTTCCCGTCTGCGGACTCGCCAACGCAAACGCCGACGCTGGCATTCCGCCCAGCGTCTCTGCGTCCGCGGCCTTCAGCGCGTACGGCACGCTCACCAGCAATACTCGCGGCGCCTGCTGAATATCTGCGCCTTCGATCCCCAGCCAACGCGCCGGCCCCGCCTGCCCCGACCCTGTCGGGGTGCTGAACAACTCTACCGGCACCCCGCCGCTGCTGTTCGCGCCTAGCAGCGCTCTGTAGCGACCGCCTTCATCCAAGGTCAAGTTTTGCGTCTCCATCCACAGCGCCGCACCGCCCTCCTGCTCCGCGTAGATCGCAAAAGTGACTCCCGCAACCCCGCTCTTCTGCTGGCCTTTGGCGTCTTTCAGCGTCCCGCTGAACTTTATCAGCCGCGGCACCGCTGCGCTGGTGCTTGGAGCCGGCGGACTGCCCGCTTGTGCTTGCGACGCCGCCGTCTGCGCCTGAGAAGCCTGCGCAAAAGCGCCGCCGGTGTTGCCAAAAACACAAATTATGAGGCACGTCCCAAGAAATGCCCGACTCATTCGAGTCGACCTCCTGCAAGAATTTGACGCCCGGCTAGTCACGCAATCGGCCTGCAACGGCTACGGAATCTCCCAAAGACCCCAGGTTAAGCAGCTTTTCGACGACGCGGTGAATATGCACAATCCAAGTATCTTTCCACGATGCACTGCTTTTCTGCTCCACGGCCATCTGCTCACAATCACACGGCTGCCGGCGCCCCCTCCAGTCGTTCACAAGCGTGATCGGATTGAACCCGTACGTCACAACCCCCAAAACATCAAAATCAAATCTGCGAAGGTACGCCGGAAAACCGCGAGCGGTCCAGTAATTCAAGTGGTCGAGGCACACGTAGCGGTCCCTTGCGCCAATCAAGCGCTGCGTAATTCCCCTGTAATTCGGAACCGAAGCCAACAGCACTCCGCCCGGCCGCAGCAATTCTCTCGCCCGCGCAATGTAGCGATTCGGTCCGGGCAAATGCTCAAGCGTCGCCCACATGGTAATCACATCAAACTTGTTGGCAAAACTTGAACTCAAGAAGTCGCCTGCCCGGACATTGACGCCCACCCGCTGCCCAACCGCCACCGAACTCGGTGAGATGTCGATTCCCTCTGCCGTGTACCCGCGCTCGGCCGCTGCCCGCACGAAGCCGCCCACTGAGCAGCCGACGTCCAGCAACGTGCCGGGTCTCGTCGTTCGCAATAAAAGCGCAAGCTCTCGATAGTAATGCTTCGACGAAAGAAGGAAATCCTTAAGACCATCGAGCGAGTAGTAGCGCCGCCCATAATCGTCATAGTGGTTCTGCAGCGTCCTGTCATCCGGCCATGGAAAAACAAAGGTTAAACGGCAGGAGCGACACGCGTAGTAATCGACGCCGCCCTTTTGGAACGAGACTGACACCTGCTCGGACTCGCAACAAGGGCAGCGAACGGTTCGCAACACCTCCGGCTGGAAGGCCGCAGCGCTTATTTCACCTACGTAAGTATCCATATTAGAGGTTCGTAGCAAAATTAGAGGTTCGTAGCAAAGAGCGCTTACTGGTTTTCAGACACCTGGCGGCTGCGGCCCGTTCCACCGTCGTTCACGGCGCCCCGCACATAGTTCCGACACCGATTTCCTACGATTTGATAGCGGTCGGAACCTCCCGGGGCCACGGACACGTTGTTCCTGGGCCGATTCCTCATGGCGCTATTGAAGGTGTTGTACGTGATTTGAAAGTCGGACGCACCAGGCTCCGCCGAGATCGTATCGTAGCTGCCATCGGCCACGTTGCCCGTATCTTCAAAAGTGTTTTGATCAATGGCGGTATCCTGCGCTCCCGCCGCAATCGTCACCGCCGAACGTCCGATATTCACGAACTCCGTGTGAGAGATATCAACCCCTCGGGCACCGGCACCGATTGCCGCTCCTATCTCTGAAGTGGCGATGTATCCTTGGTAGCGAAAATCGCGAGCCGCGCGAACGTCAACTCCAACGCCGCCGATGGTGCCCCCTAGCCCCGCTTCGATAAATGTGTCGTCAAAACGAATCCACCTAGGAGCCTGCCCGCCCAGCGAATTCTGGGCTACGATCGGGCCTAGCTCGCAAACAGAGCACGCAAACGTGTCCACCCCCGTGTCAAGAACAATGGAGGCAACATTCCAACGTATGGTGTTAGAGACAACCAGATTACGCAAATGTGTAGAAGCCACAGTGCCCGATGCCGCTTGCAAATGAAACAAGTAGTTCCAGCTCACTCCCCCTGGAACACGTATTCCGTCAAAGGTCCAGAGGCCCGCTTTACTCGTATCAAGAGTAAATCCGTTCCAGAAGTTCCCTGTGAGCCTAACATCTCGGACGGTCCCCTGGTCGGCTGTGGCGTATATGACGCTGCCGCTGGTCTTTCTAGCCGAGGTCGATATTTCGACGTCGGCCAGCAGAAAACGAGCCCCCGACACACTGAAGAGGTTGCTCTTGGGGTCTGTGAGATGGAGCTCACTCGAATACCCGAATCCAATGATGCTGAGCCCCACTTGGGTCACCCGGATTTCGGAAGAGACAATGTAGACGCCGGGAGGAAGGAACACAGTCCCGGCCGAAGCCCCAATGTCATCAATGGCCGCTTGGATTCCAGCTCCGGTTTGCGGGAATCGCCCTCCGTCCACGACTCGAATATTGTTCCACTTCCCAGCGATCTCTGTATCTACAGGCAGGGGCAGACTCCGCGTCTGCGCCGCAAGACCTATCGGGATCCAAAAGGCGAGTAACACAGAAACAGATTTGAGCAAGACTCGATTCCTCCTAATACCCGCGAAAGTGAGAGTCACCCATTTTGCGGCGGAAGACCGTTCATCCTTCTGATGACCTTGGTTTTCAGTTGACTTGCAAGCTGTCTCATCCCGTTGTGCACGATTCTTTCCTTGGCGGCAACGAGACTAGAAATAGCGGTCTTTACATACCCTGTTACGCCGGTGGTTTGAATATAGACCGTGTTATGTTCCGGTGCGACCTGCTCTGCTTTCCGATCGGAAGTGTAGTAATAAACAGCCAGGGACTTGCGGCTCATTCCATCGGGGATATTCAGCGGCACAGGATGACCGTGGTAAGAGATCTCGTTTGTTTCAAAAATCACCAGGCGGTTGAACAAGGGCGCAATGTTGGCAATTCTCACCTTCCTCTGCATATCCCACAACTCAAGGAAGCCTGCATACTCCTCTTCCCAGTCTTTGTTAAGGTACAGAATTGCATTTAGCCGCCTGTGGTTTCGTGTTACCGAGTGCACATTAAAATCTATGTGGACATCCAGGAATCCGCCATTCACGATCTGATGGCAGCCACCCCCCAACAATTCTGAATCAGCCAAAAGCCCACCAATTCCGGTTATTTGTGAAATTAAGTCTAGAAATTCTTGCGAGGCCGACATTACAAAAAAGTCGCTTATGTTGGGTGGAAAATCCCTGGTAAGCGTAAACTTTTTCTTCTGGTGCGTGTAAGTGATGCTTGTCCACGCGGGATCGGCTGGAGGATACTCCCGCAAGAGCGCTTCGGCAAAACGCTCCTCAAGGAAATTGTCTATCACCACAAAACGAAACGGTTTCGCAGCATTCCAAGCGGAGCGCCACCGGTCAATCTGATGGATGTCCAATTTGGGAATAATCATTTCCTCGAGCATAACGACCTCCATTCTGAAACAGCGGTCAAGTTTGGGATCTTAAAGGTAAGAAAGATGCACGCAGCCATACTATGTCTTGCCATCGCAAAAGGAACAAATCCTTCGTCAGGACACCTGTCTGTCTCGAATAAGCACGAACGTAGAGCACTGTAGTGAGGATGTATCCGGCTGTCGCAACATAAGCAGCACCCGTGATCCCAAAACGTGGAATGAAACATACGCCCAAAACAAAGCGGGCTGTCAGAGCTATGGCTGCTGGATAGAAAGTCTCCAGGGGCTTGCCCCGGCCTGTAAAATCGCTGGAAAGCACCTTGAACACGCTGGCAAAGATGACACCCGGCAACAATAGCCAAAGGATCCTAGCCGACCCGGCAAAAGCAGGAAGAAACCGAGGCAATACCCAAGAACTAATCGCTGCCATTGCGAGCGATAGAACTGCTGTGGTGGTAAGAACGGCGCGACAGAACATCGGCGTAACACGGCTGGCATCCTCATCTGAGTTGGCGGCAACGTGAGGCATGAGGACGGTCGCCACGGCCTGGGGCATGTACCAGAGCAACTCCGCAAGGCTGATCGCAATGGAATAAATGCCTAGTTCACGAAGCGGAAGAAAATAGCTGACAAGCAAGACATCAACGCGATTCTGAAAGTGCTGTGTGATTGCTCCCAATTGGGAATGCCATCCGAATCTAAGAGCGCTTCTACAGAACTTCACCCAGCTGTGAGACAATCGAGCCCCAAAACTGCGAAGCAATGCAACCGTGTACAAACCGGGAACGCTGGCGCTTGCCAGCCAAAATAAGACCACAAACCAAACCGTCCCCAAGTGCGCCCACAGGAGAAAGAGCAGAGAAAGGGAAAAGCACAGTGCCTGACCGACCTTGAGCCAGTTGTAGCTCCGCATCTTTCCGCGCGCGAGAATGAAAAAACTCCCGTTGAACGCAAGAATGGTCGATGGTATGGAAGCTAAGCCCAGCCATAAATACGGGCCTGCTATCTTTTGCGTAAGAAGGTGGCCAGCCCAATGCCAGATGGATCCTAGGGCTACCGCCGGGAGCATACCCAGGATGAGACTGGCCCAGAGTGTCGCAGCAGCTGCATCCGCTTCCGGGTAAGTCCCGTCGCGACCGGAATAATAGACGACCGCAGGACCCAGGCCAAAGTTGAGCACGACCAATCCAATTCCGACGACGATAACTTGAAGAAAATCCACGACCCCCTTGCCTTCGGGTCCCACAAGATAAGCCACCAGGAAATTGTTCAGCAAACCAAAGAACAAAGCGAAGACTTGAACAGAAAATACCGAGGCCGATTGCCGCACGATAACGGTATGCGTCTTTCCATTGGCCTCCGTGGCCAAAGCGGAAAGAATGGGACCGAAACTACTTGAACGGCTGTTAGGTAGGCTCATGCAGAGACGGTTGGAACGTGGGGCGGCATTGCACATATTTTGCGATAAGCGCTCCCGCTGCCAAAAAGAACCACATCGGGCCTTGCGCGAACTGGTTCGTAAAACAGCTAAATGCGAAGCCAAACGATAGCAGTCCGCTGATGTAGAGGGCGTAAAACGACATGGAGTAGCGCATGCGAGAGTATGCTAGTCCGGACAACAAGCCGACGAGCCACGGACCCATTACGACACCGGCAATCCCAAAGTCCGTATAAAAGTGATACAGCCACGAAAATGTGTTGAACTCGAAAGGAACTGCATAAAAGTCTCCGACGACCTGAGGAAGCTTGACGGTGGGGTCTACCAGCTGTGCAACTCTGACAACCGGATAGAAAGTTAAAGCTCCGTTCGTACGTTCGGGAGAGCTGCTAATGTACTCCTGAAGAGCCGGGAAGTTAGCTGTCAGGTAGACGTAAGGCATGAGCAAGGGATGGAGTGCTTCGGGCACGTTAGCTGCGGCAACAAGAGCGGGATTGTTTTCCGTAACTTTGCCGAGCCACGTTGCCACTCCCAGGAATTGGACCAACAAGACA
>Ga0307475_10000800_pt1 | contig 18959 bp, 28 predicted proteins | sample atmos_gasesECM1C_FD_203317 | JGI IMG/M metagenome (GOLD analysis project Ga0307475, IMG submission 203317) | Hardwood forest soil microbial communities from Morgan-Monroe State Forest, Indiana, United States - atmos_gasesECM1C_515 | ecosystem: Environmental > Terrestrial > Soil > Temperate... | reverse complement strand
CCACGTAACCCGAATTGCTGTACGCCCACTTGGTTCCCGGGGTGAATTTCGTTGTGTTCTGTCGTTTCAACAACTCGAGGACTTCGGCGTCCTGAATCTGAGGAATCTGGCTCTGAGCGTCGTCCCTCTGCGCAGTAGTGGGATCTGGTTGTGCAATTAGATCCTCGTAATCTTGCAGCCCCGATGTGTGATTGAGTAGGTTGCGAATGGAGATCCCCTTTCCGTATTCGGGAAAGTCGGGGAAGATATCGGTCAGGCGATCGTCATAGTGCTGCTTGCCGTCGTGCACGAGCAGCATCACCGCCATCGCGGTGAACTGTTTTGTCACCGAGGCCAGGCGGAAATTGGTTTGTGCATTGATTTGATGACGGGTGCGGAGATCGGCTACGCCATATCCTCGCTGGAATGAAATGCTTCCATCCTTTAGCACAAGAACGGCCGCACCCGGAGCGTTATTCGAGCGCAACGCAGAGAAGATTGAGTCGGTCTGCTCGGCACGATCGCCCTTAGATCGATCCGGGTCCCCAGCCACGGCAGGCTGCATCCATGCCAGCAGGAACACCAGAAAAGACGCAAACCTGTAAGCTGTTAGCAAGAAGATCTCCGGAATGTGATTAGTCTTTAAAATCGCCAGACTACACGGGGAGCGTTACGGCCCTTCTTACATCATGCCGGCTTTACCCCAAGACCCGGTCCATCGGGAAGGACCAGCTTATCCTTCTGGACGATCACTCCGCTGTAGGGATCATACTCATGGCGATCCATCATCTTCTGCTCCTTGGCTTCGTCTTCCTTTTCGTTGGCGCTGCTTGATCCATGCGGTCGAGGTGGCGTTCGAGTGCATCTACGTGAGCTGACCAGAACCGGCGGAACTGAGCCAGCCAGGCATCGATTTCCTGAAGTGGTTCAGGTTTCAGCCGGTACAGGCGGCGCTGTGCGTCCACTGAGGATTCCACGAAACCGGCTTCGCGAAGCACGCGAAGGTGCTTGGACACGGTCGGCTGCGACATGCGAAGCTGGCGCTCGATCTCTCCCACCGACTTTTCTGACGAGACCAGGAGGCTTAATATCGTGCGGCGGTTCGGCTCCGCAATGATTTCGAACACAGATTCCATTCACTTCGTATACTCCACCTCGCATATGCGTGTCAAGGCATATACAAACGAAGGGGCAGACAACGATTTCAGCCGGCCTGCGAGGATGTTTCTCGGGTTTGTCTGCAATACTGAAGCACGGCAGCAACATCCGGTTCGAGGACAACGGCAAGCGCGCCTTCGGTCATCTTTTCCGCGAACCGATTGGGTTTGGCCCGCCCGTAATCGAACCGGTACTCGTTCCGCATCGCATCGCTTGCAGCCTGGCGCTTCTTGCGATCCGACGTTCTCTTCATAGTCTTTTCGCTCAACGGGTGTCGCTCTTCGGGCGCTGATGACCCGAATTCGTCTATCGCGAACCGTCAAACACACCAAAATTAATCTTCGCTTAACTGAGTTTCCGATGATGATTTCGGGCTGCTCTTCTTCCGAGTGTTCTTCATCTTCAAAAATTGGGCGAGCGGGTCGGCGAAGACCGTCAGCGCTTCCTGAAAATCTCCGCGGTGGGTTGCCTAATTGGACTTCACCTTCTTGGCATCCCACTCAAACTCAACGCCCATCCTCGGCTATGATCACAGTAATAGGACTTTTCTCATTTTTTCTGCAGGAACGGCCGATTCCCAAAGGGCCCTTCTTCTTCGCGTTGTCGCGGTGGCTACAAACTCTATCCCCCACCCTTTCGGCCGGGCAGCGATTATCACCTTCAACCTAACTGACTTCGTGGCGGCCCCTTGCAGGAGCACTTGCCAATATAGAGGTCATTCGCGCCGACGACTTCATCATGGATGTAGGCGGTCTCAGTGAGAAACGTGCCACCGCATTCCGCGAGTTGTGGTCCGACACGAAGAATCCTCCTTGTGAGGCGGGTGAGCTGACTCAACGCTTTAATGGTTACGCGATAGGGGATTTGTGCAAACATTTTGTGGCTAAAGCTAAACACTGAAGATGTAATTGCGCTCATTTGAGGTTGGCCGACATCGCCTATCCGAGGGAAGCTTCCATCGTTTACGGGTTTTGCGACAGTACGAAGATCACGTCTCGGTAACGGTGAACAAGGCGGCAAGTGACCTAGCAAGGCTCTCGAGGGCGGCTTCGTTTGGCAGTGTGACAGTGAGTCGCGGGCGGCCCTGCTCGTCGCGCTCCAGACACTCGTCGAGACGAGCCTTGAACTCGCTTGCCTTTTGCTCTGCACCGTTCGTTGGCTGACGGTGCGGGATCATTTCGCCGAGGAATGCGAATGCGGCGGCAACGAGTTGGCCTCCAGCCTCTGCCACACGCGAACGGCGAGCCAGCCGCTCTGCCTCTTGCTGCTGGCGCTGTTTTTCCGTCTCGTCTACCGCGGCGTGTGCCCTCGCGCCGAGCAGCACCTCGAGGCGCTGCTTCAGCTCTTCGATGCCGGATGTGAGTGCGACCTCCCGCACATTAGATTCCATATCCAGCGCGGCGAGAGCCAGGTCATGTTTGGCCGAGAGCGTCGCCAGCAGCTTCTCCTCAATTGTCCCTTCCGTCACGAGCAAATAGACCTGCACCGGGTTCTTCTGCCCCATCCGGTGGGCCCGTGCGATACGCTGCTCGAGAACGGCTGGATTCCACGGCAGATCGACATTGATGACGGTATTCGCCGCTTGGAGGTTGAGCCCCGTCGAGCCCGCGTTGGTGGTGAGGAAGACGCGACAGGTCGGATCGCGCTGAAACTGATGCACCAGCTGCTGGCGCTTCTTCTGCGGGACGGATCCGTCCAACCTTACGTAATTGAGCTTGAGTCGTTTGATCTGCCGCTCGATCAAAGTGAGCATCGTTGTCCACTCGGAGAAGAGCACGATCTTGCGATCGTCCTCCGCGGCCAGCTCTTGCAACAGCTCCTGCAGCCGTTCCAGCTTGCTCGAGAAGCCCGGAGCGTGCTTGTCCACGAGAAAGGTGCTGTCCGCATTCATCCGTGCGAGCAGCAACGCTTTCTGTAGACGCAACAGGTCCATCTCCGATATATACGATTTACGGACGATGGTGCTCACGATCTGCATCTGCGCGAGTTCGATGCCGGCCTGCTCATCGGTGGGCGCAATCCGCACAATTTCCGTCGTGCGCGGGGGCAAATCCTTCAGCACCGCGCTGCGCGTCCGGCGCAGCAGTACCGGCTTGAGTCTCTCGCGCAACAGATCGAGATCCTTGTAACCCAGGATCTTGCCGCGCTCGTCCGTGACGCGGTGACGGTTGAAGAATCGAAATGCAGGCCCGAGACGTCGGTCGTCGATGAACTCGACGACGGAGAAAAGATCGTCGAGCCGATTCTCCAGCGGCGTGCCGGAGAGCACCAGCGCAAACGGCGAACGCAGGCTCTTGATGGTCTGAGCCGTCTTCGCTTCCCAGTTCTTGATGCGCTGACCCTCATCCAGAACAATCAGATCCCACCTCACGCGTTCGATCGCGATAACGTCACGCAATACCTGCTCATAGTTGCAGATGGTGAAAAAGCATTCGTTCTCGTACTGACCGCTCCGCCCTGCAGCGCTCCCTAACACGATCTGGCAATCGCGCCCTGAGAAGCGGAGAACCTCGCTGCGCCATTGGGCTTTCACGGACGCGGGGCAAACGACCAGGACTTTGCGGATGTCTGCTTCGCGCGCCAGTAGCTCCGCCATACCGATACCCTGAAGGGTCTTCCCGAGTCCCATGTCATCAGCCAGGATCGCGCGCCCAGCGCTCGCTGCGAAAGCGATGCCGTCCAGCTGATAGGGGAGGATCTCCACCTTCAGCAGCGTCGTGCGCAGTGGATGAGATTTCGGATTGCGCCGGATCTCGGCGACCTTTGCCGCGACGCGCTGCAGCAGCAGACGGGTCTGGATGTACTCCTCCGCATCGGGATAGACCGTCACGGCGACGTCGTGTACTTCGAGTTGACGGATGCGTTTTAGCAGATCCGGGAGATCGGTGATCGGCCTATCGCGGATCGGGCGCACGATGCCGCTGGTCACGTCATCGAGGTGGGGCGGCAACAAGATACGCAATTCCAGCTCCTCCCCATATGACAGATGCACACTGATGTCTCGGCGCCGATACGTTCGATTGCGCTGCGCGTCTGAGAATCGTCTTCGGACTTTCTCCAGCGCATGAAGGATATGCTTGCAGGTGCCGAGCATGTTCTTACGGAAATCCGGGCATGAGCAGTACGACTGTCCCGGCTGCCACCCTCGCAGAGCGACCCGGTACGACTTGCCAGAGGCCGCATTGGTCAATGTGTAGTCGGTCCAGATCTCCTGACTGTCGAGAGACGTGAGCCGCATTTTCTCGGTCCGGGCGCGCTCTGCCCGCTCCGCGAGCGCTTGCGCGACCAGCGCCCTCTCGCTCACGCTTTCAGCTGGGACCCGCGTGGGTGGCGCTCCGGCCAGTCCCAGCGCGAGCTTCTCTTCCAGAATCAGAGAGAAAGCCGCCCCGGCGTGCTCACACGGCACCTCGCACGCGTCGCAGCGCCATTCGAGACGATGCCGGGCGGCCGGACTCAAAGTCAGGGTGACTGCGGCGCCGTCCAGACTCAGCCGAAACATGGCCCGATCGAATTTGACCTGAGTGGTGAGGTCAATGTCGAATTTGCCGCCTGTGGCGATGAGGCGGTTACCCTCGGGGCCGAGCAGCTTCGCCGCTCTGGTGAAAGTAAGTCGCGAGAGTGTATCGAACAGCGTCAGCTCGGCGCTCGGTTTCGTCAACATGAGGTATAGGGAGTCATAGGTTGATTATTCCATCGGAGGGGCGAAATCCACATCAGAGCCGACGGCTTGCACTTCTGAGTTCCGGCTCGGATCCACTATCTTTGCTTCTGACTCAACCGCGAAGAACGTCGTGATCCGGATCTTGCTCAGGGGGGCTTGACGACGACATGGTGGGGACCGAACTTCACTGCTCCCATTACCCGTTCGAGGGAATACGACTGCTGGGCGGCGTGCCCAAGATCCCTGGCGAAGCCTGGTGATTGAATGTCTAATCCAGCCTGCGTGGCCAGTTCGTCGCGCACCCAAGTCCCGTCGCGCAGGGCTGCGGTCTCGCAGCGCTTGAGGCGGTCATGAATCGTGTTGAAAGACAGGATGGAGTCCGACAGCATGTCTGCCTGGACGCGCAGGTACCTCAGCGATATTTCCCCGTTAGCGGGTGAGAGTTCTTCGGGCCGGAGTCGCCAGCAAAGGAAACGAGTGGCCTGTCCGATGCCCCGATAAAGCGAGCCCCCTCTGGCCGGGATGCTTGGCTGATCCTCCAGGGAGACCCACTGATAACTACCATGTTGAATGAGCAGGGAACCGGGTGTGTCGCGATAGTCGCGGACATGATGATAGGCCGCGATCGGCGTCCTAATCTCGTTGTCTGAAAAGAATCCGAACTGGCAGTATCTTTGCAGGGCCGGTCCATCCCCTCTACGGGCATTTGCCCAGAAGTCGAAAAGGAAGCGTGCGCTGTCCTTGAGGGGACTGCCGATGAAGCGATGCTGGCGCAGATTGACCTGCGGATTGAAGATTCCCGGGAGGATCCAGGTGTACTGGAAGAAGTAGTCCCTCGCCGGCGGCTTGGTGGGGCTGTAGGCCGGGGGTCCTTCTGCGGACAGCCACGGGACGAGATATTCCGAATCGATGACGGTGAAGGTGGAAAAGCGAGACCCTGCAGCCATATGAAGCTTCATCCTGCACCGAGCAGCATTTGAATGGCACCGCGCGTTTCTGGGCTCAGACTGGAAAATTCATCCTCCGTGAGCAACCCGTGCGAGCGAATCTGGGCCAGCATCGTTAGTGCATGCGAGCGCCGCGGATTGTCGAAGAGACGCGCCATCTCCCGATCACGTTGTTGGAGAATCCTAAAGATTTGGAGGTAGCGCGCATGGTAACTCGTCGCGCCATCGCGCGAGACGCGGTCCATCTCGCCAAGAACACGCTCGCAGAAGCGTTCGAGCGCGAGCGGATGCACGCGCCGCAGTACTTTCCAATCAGGTTCCTTAATCTCCCGCATAGGTTTCCGTGCACTGGGGCAGTGCAAGTGTAACGCGGGAAGCTGCGGCTTGTGGAGGTCCCCGGGACGTCCGTGTTGAAACTCTTTGATTCTCTTGATAATGTCCCCTCGCGGACTCATTAGAAATGTCCCCTTAAACTGAGACCCCCCAGCCAAGGAGGTCTTGTTGAAGGGGACGGCGACGAGCACTCGTGACCTGCAGCGAGTGGAAGTGATGGGACGAGTTGCCCAAAGAGGAACTGAAGTTGGTGGATGGCTTCGGACCTGTCGAGTCTTTGCGGATAATCTGACAATCTGATTATATGAAAAAGACGGTTATTAGCGTGACGGAAGCGGCTCGGAATTTTGCTGATTGCGAAATACTGCCAAATCGAAGTGCCCCCATCGAGGTCCGAGCTGCTGCTTTGCGCCCACGGCGATATGATCGAAGCCTGAGGTTAGTACCGGTCACATCTTTGAAATAGTTCGGAATGACCACTCTGAACTCCATCCGCGTCGAAACGTCGAAATCCCAAACCTTACGAGAGTTTCGGAAAAGTCAACGGACTGACTGCCATGATCTGTCGTCAAGGTCATGCCGTTTTCAAACTCCAACTGCCTTTCGGAACGACAATGCTCGATTCGGTAACATCCGGGCGATCGGTGACAATGGCAGAGTGGGCTCGGTTTCCTGCGACCAGGGCATTAATCGTAGACAACATCAACAACATTGGAGTGGTTCGAACTACACTGCTGACTGTGGTCTTCAAGATGCCGAGAGTTATTACCAAATCTGCTTTGTGTATAAACTCATGCCATGACAACGATCGGATCATCCTCCAAAGGCCGATGAATCGGGTGAATTGAGCAGTTGTTCGTCTGGCTGTGAAACTATCCAGAGACCATCCTCAGCTAACACGTAAATGAACTCGCGGTTGTCTTGGAGCCATTTGACCACTTTGGAGAACTTCTGTACCAGCCGAGGTGAGGTTGGATCGGACGTATCCCAAAGCACGACATCACCATTAGAGAGTTCACCGCCGTGAGACGAGGCGACTGCGCGCTCCGAGACGATCGCCAGGTTGCCCGTAATTGTCATTTTGCCGTCGCCAGCTGCATCCCCCTCATGAAGGACTCCGATGGCCTTGGGCTTCTCGGGCCTGCTGATGTCGATGATTGAGACGCCCTCCCCTTTTGAATGCTGGACATACAAGTAGTACCTGTCGCCCGGGCGCGTCTGGATTGTCATATCCATCTCTGACATTCCATCAAACTGGATATGTGCGACAACATGAGGTTTGTTGGTGGGTTTCATGCTTCTGTGGTCCTTGGCCGCCGCAGCGCCAATGAACACAAGCAATAGGCTTGTCAGCAGTACTAATCCTCTGGAATTGAATTTAACGGACTGGCTATCACTGATTGCGGTCATCCGATTCCTCCGCGAATGAAGTTTTCCCTCATAGGAGATAACCTTTTAGGGTGTTGATTATTCCAAGTCGCTGCGACCAAGGCACCGCACTGGCTGTTCATTCGGAAGACGCATAGTAGCCGGTCCTCGCGTAAACTCGCAGAGGCGGCAGTCCCTTGGGTGGAGTGACCTTCACTCGCAGCTTGTGCCACTTACCGTCGCGTACCGAGGTTGTGGGCCGATATCCCAACACATATTGATTTCGCAATTCGATCCCAATCTTGGCCGCGACGTCGGTCAAATCGTTTGGATTTTCAATCGAGAATGCCCGTCCACCCGAGATCTCTGAAATATCACTCAACAACTGCGGCCCCAACCGTTCTTCTTCAGTTTGGAAATAGTGGTCGTAAATGCCAATTGAATAAATCTGCACATCCGATTCCTTCACCAAGTTCTTAATCTCGCTCTCCGAATAGCGGCTGTGATTGTCTCCCCCATCGGAGATGATGAGTAATGCTTTTTTCTCGTATTTGGCGGCATGCATCTTGTGAAGGCCCAGGTAAATTGCGTCCAGGAGGGCGGTGCGACCTTTGGGCACCGTGTAAAGAAGCCTTTCCGCGATATCCTCCACCGATTGTGTGAAATCCGTGATTCCCTGTGGCTGATCGTTGAATGTAATCATGAAGAACTCGTCTTGTGGGTTGGCTATTTTAAAAAACTCGACCACCGCATCACGTGCGCGGTCGATCTTGCCGGCCATGCTGCCACTTACATCGAAGATGACGCCAAGCGAAATGGGAGCGTCCTCACGAGAAAAGTGCTGAATCGCTTGCTTTTCTTTTCCCTCGAAGACTTCGAAGTCTTCCTTATCCAGGCCGACAACCTCGCGGTTCAGTGGGTCTACTACCGACACTGACACCAGCACCAGACTGACGTCTACCTTGATCGGCCTCGAATCGGCCCGGAGCGCCGGAGGTGCGGCGGAAGGGCCACTCTCGGCTTGCAGTTGTTGAGCAGGTTGGGTCAGGGGAGTTTTCCCCGCGGAGTTCTGTGGTAAACCGGTCGGAGGTAACGCGTAGCCCACAAGGGGCAAGGCGATCACCAAGGCACACGCTGCGTGGAGAGATGGCTTCTTCATTATGCTGGCCCTGCGCGCAAGAATCGCAAATAGGAAGCGACTCTAGTTCTGGGCGCAGGAGCTGTGCGCCCCTCGAAGTGGATAACCGAGTGAACCGGGTTTTGTTCCTCGGAAATTATTTGCGGGGTTATGGAATAAACGCTGCCGCTCGGTGGTTTACTTATTTGTATACGCCAGTCGAAGCCCTCTTCGGTGCGTTCCGTTCTTATGTTTCACGTCAAAGGATTGCATCGCTCGAACGGCCCGAAAGATGGGAGGCACTTGTGAAGTGGATTGCCAGCCTGGTCGCGACTTGCCTGATTTCAGTCCCGTTGCGACCCCAAGATCTTTCGCCTACCACAAACGCGCGTGCGAATTCGCAAGTTTCTAGTGAATTGATCCTGGGTGAAAGGTTGGCTCGTGAGTACGAAAATCAGCGTTCGAGCAGTATCGATAGCGGGTCAGCGCTGTTGAGTCGAAACGAGACAACGGTCAGTCCCAAAAGCATTACCGCGTTCCACCTGAATAGTGCTGAGCTCACGGTGTGTCGGCTTTTTGACCTTCGCGAGTTGATAACTGGCGCGAGCCGCTCTTATTCCCCAGTCGGCACCACCTTGTCAAATCACCCCGGCAGCCGCCGCCCGCGTCGAGCACGACCATCCCGTTCCTTTCATGCCCTTGCTTCAGAAGGATACCCCTACAAGAACTAGCGTCCCAAGCCAAAAATTCCATTGATCTGCAATTAATTCTCGTGGCGCTCAAAGATTGCATTGGCGGGAAGGAATAAAAAACTAGCAACCTCTGTTATCCCCAGTGAGAGCAATCTGAGGGAGCGGATGTTGAACAAAATCAGATCAAGCAGGCTTGTTGACATGAAAATTCAAAGGGTCATGCGTTCGTTGGGTGCGGCCTTCTTCACCAGACACGAACGCCCCTTGGAAAATCGGGCAATCTCTGATGATCTCAGTGCCCTTGAGGAGCAACAAGCCGTGAGATGAGGTATCGAGAGGAGAAATAGAAACCTTCACCCGTGAGATCAACGACGTGGAACAGAGCGCCTCTTCGAGCGGGGCATCCTTCGGGTGCTTCGTCCCAGCGGCAAATTCGACTTCAGGTTAAGACAGGAGTGTCCTCCCCAAAGGAGCAGTCATGATCGCTAGTTCACAACGAAAACAACTCTATCCAACCGCCCAGCCAGTAAATGAGGGTGACCGCATGAAGTTGCAAAGGGCTCTTTCCCTCCTGCAACTGCTGATCGGCGAGACGATCGCTTTGTTCATCGCGGGGATCGCGGTTCCGAGCTTTCTCCGGTCCGGTACCGCCACGAACCACGCTTTGGCTGCGGGTTCTCTCCACACCCTCACCATTGCTCCGGTTACATTCTCGTACACGTCCCAGAACCTTGGTTTTGCCATTCTTGGTGCGCTGTGCGGTGCGGCGACGGCACTGGCGATCGATTCTCCCGCCACTATCGCCAATACAGCTCGACTCGTCCGCATGCTTCGCAAGAACGGTCGGTGAAGCTCTGCGAAATGGGATGTGCAGTAGCTAGGTCGGAAGTGGCACCACCACTGCGTTCGTTCCAATCCCAGGCGTTTGTAAAAAGGTTGTGACCTCAGGGAATTTCTCTTCGCGTTCGAAGTTCTCCCGATTAGGGGTAAATCTCACCAGAGAGTTGGAGTACAAAGGCATGACAGACGAGAATTTGACGCGTACAACATTGGATCACAATTCTATCGAACTGAGCCCATCTGCCCATGAAGACGTTCGACACCATTGGCCTGGGGTGGTAAAGCGGCGCTCTTTCCTCGAGAACATCGGAATCGCTGGGGCTGCACTCTCTGCAAGCGTGGTGTTGAATAGCGAGAGCCATCCGCAAGCATCGCGCCGCAGCACTGTGATGCTTCTGAAAGGGGACGCTGCGCGTTTGCGATTGGCGGCAGCCGTCGAATTGATCGAAGCGGACCCGGTGCAGGCCAAGGAGTACGAGCGCAGGCTTGACCTTGAGCAAGAGATACAGGCTTTCGAGGAGTGGCAGCATAACCCGTAGTTGGTTACAAAAGATATCTTGCTCCTGTTTTTCATGTTGATATCTCTATGAGAACGAACATGCCGATCGCAGTCGAACACCTGAGCAGAAAAACGTGAGTTGTTGCCAACTGCGCAACAAGCTTCCTGCACCTCGCCGGTCGACCGCCGGTGCGTTGGCGGGCGCTGTCGCAGAGAAGGCTTACGGAGTTGGATCAACTGATGGATGGGACAAAAGTCGTGCGAGCCCTGCTCAAAAGGTTGATGACGAAATGCCGATGCGACCCCTTGGACCAGTGTGGCCAGGGTATATTCCAGAGCATGAATGGAGATCTCGCAACTGGTCCTTTCCTTGCTGGGAATCGAACTCGTAAAAAATAGTCGATCGCTTTGCGAAACTGACGCAGCAACCAAAGTCTAGTTCTTCCCCCGGGCTCGCAATAACGAGCGTACAAGCGTATCTGCCAGCCAGTCGTGGTACTTCTCGGAAGACCACCTGCGCTCACGCACCAACATCCGGTAGATGTCACGACCGGTAAGCATCCAGAAGATGTCGCGGGCCGTCGTGTCGTCGAGATCTGCCTGTAGCCTTCCCGCATCCCGCAAAGAAACGATCATCCTTTCCTGCCGCTCGTAGCGGAGGCATTCCCGCCGTTGTTCGAGCTTTGCCAGTTCCGGCGCGACCACGCCTGCGCCCCGTAGCAAGTCGAAGGTGGCGCTCTGGATGTCATGGATCTGTCTGGCGATTGGAGCAGCCAGCCGGAGACGGGTTTCCGGGTCACTCGCGCTCAGCGCCTGGCGGACAGCCTCGTCGTATTCGGGGCCAAACGTCGACTGATCGAGAAGAGGGATTTGTAGGGACTTCTCTTGGTCTTCGCCAAATAACGACAATTATAGCATCCTTTATTAAGTAGAGTTATCTATAGCTAATATGCAAACGGATACCGAGCTCGGTGGCAGCGCACGTGCACCCAACCAACAAAGTTTGAGACTGGTTGTCCTGGGGGCCACTGGCGGTACGGGATTCGAAATCGTCAAGCAGGCGATGGCTCGCGGCCATTCTGTGACTGCGTTTGTCCGTTCCCCCGACCGGCTCAAAGAGTTCCGGGATCGTGTCAACATCAGACAGGGTGATCTGCTGAATCCTGCCGAACTGCGACAGGTCATCGAAGGTCATGACGCAGTCTTGTCAGGGTTTGGTCCGCGTGTCCCGGCATCAAAAGCTGATGCCGCCCTTTTGGAACGCTTCGCTCAGGCTTTAACAGGGGCGCTGCCGGCCGTGAGAGTCAGACGGGTAATCGTCGAATCGGTGGCCTTTCTGTTCAAAGACTCGATCCTTCCGCCAGCGTACCTGCTGGGCCGATTGTTCTTTTCAAGAACCGTTGCTGACGCTTCGGCGATGGAGCGGGTCTTTGCGAACACTGACTTGGATTGGACAATGGTGCGCCCGCCGGAATTAACAGACAGGCCTTACACCGGCAAATATCGGGTGCGAGAAGGGCATCTGCCGCGCTTTGGCCTCAAGATTTCCCGCGCCGATGTAGCCGATTTAATGATCAAGCTCGCGGAGACTGGCGCGTCGATCCGCAAGGTTGTGGGAATCGCGAACTAATCCGAAACAGGAGACAGACATGACGTTCTACTCCATCATTTTGTTCTTGCACGTCACGGCAGTGCTTGGGTTGTTTGCGAGCTTGAGCTTTGAGCTTCTTGCGTTGTCGCGTCTGCGGCAGGCATCCGACCTGGGCGAGGTCCGCCGCTGGATCGATCCTGTTCCGGGTATTCCCCTGGCGGCGATCGCGTCCATCTTCATCGTGCTCCTCTCAGGAATCTACCTGGCCGCGCGAATGGCCGCCTTTGACTTGGCCTGGCCGAAGGCAGCGATCTTGGCGGTGGTGCTGATCGCACCGTTCGGTGCGCTGACTGGGAAGCGTATGCGCACCATCCGCCGCAGCATGGCCGAAGCAACTACGACGAAACCGGAATTGCTCAAACGGCTGCAGGATCCCTTTTTGAAGATTTCGTTCGGCGTCCGAACCACAACGTTTTTTGGGATTGTGCTACTCATGGCCGCCAAGCCGGGCTCGCGGCAATCGGTTGCCATCGTGGTGTGTTCTCCAATTCTGGGTCTCTTATTATCCTTGCTGGCTTGGCGCCGGACTGGACCGTTTCGGGCGGGTGGCGAACTGCAGGGCTAAATGAAAGTAAATTTGCCGTAGTAAATGAGGAGGACACGTGGAAGTCGTTCTGATTGATAAGTTCATCGTTCCCGAAGAATCTAAGGTGGCATTCTTGGCGGAGGTGCGAAACAGTTCGGCCCTTCTTAGGACCTTGCCCGGATTCGTAGAGGGTTTTGTCTACGAAAACGTGCATGGCGGGAGCCGCCATAACTTCGTGACCACCGCGGTCTGGAAGGACGAAGACGCCTTTCAGAATGCCAAAAAGAGAGCGGCCGAAGAGTTTCAGAAAATTGGTTTCAATCCTCCAGAGATCATGAAAAGGCTGAAAGTCGAAATGGAAAGAGGAATCTACGGGCGCTCGCCCTACTGAGTACAGCAGGGCTTTGCCCGGCGTCAAAGAAATGTCGGCCTGAAACATGCTGAACGTGCCCGCCCAACCGCTGCGCCCACTGTCGCCCGTTCGGTTTCCTCCCCACCACCACTAGGTTCAACGCAAAAAGAGGTTCTCGATGCCCCATGGCAAAGCGAAATTGGGTTTCTTCCCGCTCTCATCAGCCGAGGCCCAGCGACTCAGGTATTGTCTGGCGTTCCCAAAGGAGTTCTCCGCAGTTAATCCCTGCGTGGGAGATGGCGTGGCATTCACCCGTTTGCTCGAAGGAGCGCCAGCCCACCAATACGGGATTAAAATTGACGCCAACCGTGCCGAACAAGCCAGAGCGCTCGGGATCGAAACGCTGCACGCGAACGCGATGGATGTGCGCTGTCCGGAGGAGTCAATTTCTCTTCTCTATCTCAATCCCCCTTACGACCTGGAATCGAGGCAGACGAATAATCGGCGCCTGGAATTGGCGTTTCTCGAGCACACATACCGATGGCTGAAACCGGGTGGCGTGCTCACCTTTGTGATCCCGCAACCACAACTGAAGCCGTGCGCCAGAATTCTGAGCGAGTATTTTAGCGATCTGACAGTTTGGCGGATCAGCGAACCGGCGAGCGTCCAGTACAAGCAGGTTGCGGTCGTGGGCCGACGTCGCAAACGTCACCAATACCTCTGCGATTCCGGGTTGCTTAACTCCGTACGCTGGTCAGAAATGCTGGCCTGGAGATCTGATCTCGCTGACCTGACCGACGTCCCGGCAGTCTCCTACGAAATTCCACCGTCTGGGCCCGTTGTACTCACCAATACCGGCATTCCGTTGGATGAAGTCGAGGATCTGCTTCTTGATTCCGCCGCCTATCGCCAGGCAAGCCGAATCCTTCTTCCCAGACAGCGTGAGGGCGGCCGCTCACGCCGCTGCATGGTGGGCATGTCGGACTCCTGTGCACCACAGGAATGCTCAACGGGATATTCGGCGAAGGTGAAAACCGCCACATTGCTCACTGGGGTTCGGTGAAGTTGACCGATCATTGGGAACAAGAGGAAAAGGACGGCACAAGGACCCTGCATGATCGGGAGCGGTTCTCGCACGAACTGACGCTGGTCTTTGCCAATGGCAAGACACAGATTCTCACACATGCGAAGAAGGTTGCCGGCCCTCGCGATGACTAGATCTCGGGGCGATCGGCATGCCGTAGCTGTTCTACGCAGTACGTCAGATCCTTTTGCGAACCCAATCGCCCGCGAGCGATGCCGGCGCAAACAGGAGCAAGGCAGCGGTCTGGGTCCAGAGCGCACCCGCGCCAGGGCGAGCAATCATCGAGATAGTCGCGCCCAAAGCGATCACGAGCGCCAGCGCGATTCCACAATTCAGATCCGCGCGCTGTGCGATTCGGCCCGTGACAAATCCGCTGAGCAAAGCAAAAGCAATACCATAAGTGATTGTAAGCAACTCGAAACCAATGGCGGCCGGCGAGTGGGGATCAACTTTCGTTAGCTGAAACAGGAGAACTGCGGACCCGGCAAAGATCAGATAGCCTGCAACAACCGACAGAAATGCTCGCATATTGTCGCCTCTCGTTTTCGGAGTTACTTGGAGCTAAGGACAAAGGTGTTGCCGTCGAGGTCCTTGAAGGCAGCGGCCGTGCCCCAGTCGGCCTTCTGCGGTTTCATCACGAACTCGACTCCTTTGCTCTCGAGTTCGCGGACCGTCTTCTCGACGTCATCTGCCCAAAAGGTGATGTTCATTTTTTTACCTGGTTGGAACCCGTCATCAAAGCGGAAAAGCACGACACGGGTTTCGGTTCCGGAGATCCCAAGTTCAATCCAACGCTGTTGGTCGTTGAACGGCTGGTCAGTCAGGAGCCGGAACCCTAGCTTCTCCGAATAGAAGGCCAGTGCTCGATCCTGGTCTGCAACTGGAATGCTTGCGAACTTCACTCCTCGAATCATGGTCGTCGTTCCTCAAGTCGATTATCGTGGCACCTGGTCGGCGCCGCAAGCCATCTATGGTGTGCTACGCTATAGCGATATGCAACATATCCCTATTGACGAATACGTCATCGACGTTATTCTCCCTGATCTAACTGGTCACGACCACGCTCCAACATCTTTCCTGGTGTACATCGTGCTCTGGACGGCACTGTACCGTGCCGAGCAGAGACGCGTCGCCCTGAGCCTGCAAAGCCTGGCCGAAGGGACAGGCCTGTCCAAATCTGGGGTGCAGAGTGCTATTCGGTTTCTGAAGCGACGCGGTCTCATAAAAGTCTTCAAGTCGCACCCAACCTCTGTACCCGAATACGAATTGGTCCGCCACTGGGTGCGTCGGCGAGCCAGGTAAGCACTAAAGAAGCACCAACTCCCCTAAGCAGCAGGTCGGCCAATACAGGAAGGCTTCTGCTGGCTGGAACCGACAAACAATTCATCTGGGCTTCCCTCGCCCAGATCTATGGAATACCGGGGGTTCCGGAATGGGCGGACTGGTTCGAACGGGAACTAGACACTCGTCATGCCATCGCGCCGATGTTGAGCATTGGATGTAATCCCGTCATGATCAAAGGGGTGAAGGAGCAGTTTCTCGACTGGCTCAGTTGGGGCATCGAGAGTGGTGCGGTTCGATTTCCATCCCATACGGCGCGGTTTGCTGGCCGAAATCGACGTTGCGGGAAGTCTTCGGATCGTCGCCCTCCCAGTCAACGTAGTTGTCCCCTAGTTGCGCTGCTCGAGGCGCGCCAACACCTCTTCTGTCGTGGCAATCTCTCCGAACCGTGGAAATACCTTCTCGATGCTGTGGCGATGTGAGTCGGCATCGCGGTCGGTCACGGCGTCCACGACGAAGGTCACGTTGTAGCCGAGATCGAAGCCGCTGCGGCCGGTGGATTCCACACCGGTGCTGGTGGAAATGCCGGCCAACACAACTTGAGTGACCCCGTGCTGCCGCAGGTAATCATCAAGCGATGTGCCGGTGAAGGCGCCCACTCGTTGCTTGGTGACAAGGTAATCGCCAGGTTGCTGGTTCAGTTCGAGAACAAGCTCGGTCCAGTCTGGTGGTAAGGAGAATCTGTGAGGTCCGGCTTCGGTGCGGCCTGAGGGAGGGCCCGAGACATTTACGAGTACGACCGGCAGATGTCGTTCTCGGAAGGCATGCGCCAGTCGAGCCGCGCGCTCGACGATCTCGGTCGCGGGACGAGCGGTGGGCACTCTGACGATCCCTTTTTGCAGGTCAATCACGATCAGCGCTGCATTTTTATCCAACTGCATGATGAGCACTCCGTGCCGATTACATCGTTTGTTTCTTCGAAAAGCGCACGCTCGAGGCCGTACTAAGTACGGCGATACCAAGAAAGAAAACCGAAAGCGCGAGATCATTTCCGCTCGCAAGCCTCCCGATTCGCAACAGAACGTAGCCGACGAACAAATTCAGGAGCGCCCAGAATACGTTCAGTGTCGGCGACGACAGTCCCTTGCCAGGAGGGTGAGCAAAGGGTGTCGGGAATCTGTCGCCTGAAATTCCATGCACGAAATGAGGAACAACATTGGCAAGGAAGATTCCGGCGAAGAAGCAGGCAATGTAGTGGCACCAGTTCAACTGAATCATTCCTCTTCTGAGCGGCTGTTCGGTTGGGCCGAGTTCATAGCGCCGGTTCACATTCGTCACGAATCAAATTGGTGTCGGGTAGTAGCCCCTTCTCCTGATAGATTGGACGCATGATCGACCCTATCTTCGGCAATTCGAGGGCGAACCAAATCGAGGCGGCGACGCAGCACGCTCCGGTGAGCATGACGGTGTGGGGCGCTCCGATCCGATGGGCCAGGACACCTGCCAGCAAACTGCCGAATGGTGCCGATCCGAAAAATGCCGTGGTGTAATAGCTCATCACGCGGGCGCGCTTGTCTTCCGGCACGAGAGACTGGATCACGGTGTTGCTGATGGCGGCACCCTGCATCAACCCGAAGCCGACGAAGACCATCAGTACAAGCGAGAGCCATAACCGATGCGACAATCCGAAGAAAATCAGAGCTGCTCCTAAAATCGCGACCGCAACCTGCCCCATGCGCGTCAACCCAATCACTGATTTGCGCGCCGCCAGCGATAGCCCGGAAGTCAAGGCACCGACTCCCGAGGCCGTCGTAAGCCAGCCAAGAGTCGACGCGCCACCGTGGAGCAGGGCGGCAAAGATCGGCAGAAGTACGGCGTAGGAATAGCCCATCAAGCACACAATGGAAAACAGGAGAAGGATGCTGCGGATCGGGCGAAAGGTACGAACATAGTCCCATCCCTCCCGCATCTGTTCGAGCATGTTATCTGCGGTTCGGGCAATGGAGGCAGGCTTGATGTGCATCAGCAACAAGGAAGCGACCACTGCGAAATAGCTCACGCCATCGATCAAGAAGCACCAGCCTTCGCCAACCGCTGCAATGACCAAGCCGGCAATGGCGGGCCCAATCAGTCGAGCGCCGTTGGCCATCGAGGAGTTGATGGCAATCGCGTTGCTCAGGTCGTTCGGATCATCGACCATCTGAACGAGGAACGACTGGCGGCCAGGCATGTCGAACGCGTTGATCAAACCTTGGAGGGCGGTGAGCGCAATGATCTCCCAGAGCGTAATGAGATGAGCTAGAGTGAGTGACGCCATGGCAAGCGATTGAACGGCGGCAGCGGCCTGTGTCCATACAAGCAGCTTGCGGCGATCCAGGCGCTCGACCCAGACACCAGCGAGCGGACCGATTAGAAACGAAATGATCTGGCCGGCGAAACTGACGATACCGAGCAGCAGGGCGGAATGAGTCAAACGATAGACCAGCCAACTCGTGGCCAGTCTCGTCATCCAGGTGCCGATGACAGAGATACTCTGCCCAAAGAAGAAAAGCCTGAAGTTCGGATGCCGAAGCGCGCGCCAGGCGTGTGCGACGGAAGCGAGCCATCGTCCGGACATTGCGCTTGTGGCTGGCATAGGTGACCTACTCGCGCTCATTTTCCACAAGACGCTTGATGATCTCCCCCGCCTGAAACAGGGTTTCCTGGTCTCGTTCGTCGAGCCGGGCCATAGCCTCAGCCAGCCAAGTTCGCTTCGCATCCTTGGCGCGATTTCGCACGGCGACGCCTTTGGCAGTGAGCTGAATATTTACCTGGCGTCCGTCGGTCGGATGTGGTTTGCGTTCGACCAGCCCCATTTCTTCGAGGGCCGCAATGGTGGTTCCCATGGACTGCGGTTTCATACTCTCGGCGCGAGCCAAGTCGGCAGTGGTGGCCGGTCCTTGCCTTGCCAGGCGGCCCAGCACCGTAGATTCCGTTAGCGAAAGCTCGTGCGAGGCAGCTGCGGCGCGAATCCGACGCACCAGGAGACCCACGGCCTGCATTAAATCGGCTACGGAAGTCTCCAAGTTCTTTCTGACCATCGCTTTTGTAGACTAGCACATACACAGGCAAACTGGCAAGATACACTGCTAAGTATAACTTCCTACACATCCTGCCGCTTTCCCCTGGCGAATCGCAACAAGAATGAGGAGTTATCGTGGCTGAGGCTTCGACGATTTACGACTACATGTGCGCTAACGCCACCTTATTGGGAGTGCGGATACTTGAGCAGTTCCCTGCGCTCCATCAGGTTCAGGATCCCCTCTCACCCGTATCGAGAAATTGCAAATCGGGGGAACGACCCTCGACGTTGCTCTCATACTCACCTTCTGTTTCTCCAAGAATTCTTGGACCTCGCGCTGCCGCTCGTCTCGGCAGGTTTCTATCGCGCTGCCGCGTGGTCTCACCTTGCCAGTCTTAAATACGACATGT
>Ga0307475_10000799_pt1 | contig 19000 bp, 22 predicted proteins | sample atmos_gasesECM1C_FD_203317 | JGI IMG/M metagenome (GOLD analysis project Ga0307475, IMG submission 203317) | Hardwood forest soil microbial communities from Morgan-Monroe State Forest, Indiana, United States - atmos_gasesECM1C_515 | ecosystem: Environmental > Terrestrial > Soil > Temperate... | reverse complement strand
AATTAAGCCGCGTCTCACTTTGAATCTCGGATTGCGCTGGGAAGGTTTAAGCACGGCTCACGAACTCAACAATCTCCTTTCGAACTTCCGTGGCCTCGAAGATGGGCAACCGGGGCCGATCAGCATCATTCATCCCGCGGGAACACAAAACGTCGGCACGCCTGGCGTTTCCAGTTGCACCCTGACGACATGCTTTAGCGCCGGAAATTTCGCACCGCGTGTCAGTTATGCGTGGGACGTCTTCGGGAACCAGAAAACCGTGATTCGTTCCGGATACGGCATCTATTATCAGCGTGTTTCGAACCAGTCGCTTCTGCAAACGGCTGGCGGGCTACCCTTTTCTCAGGCCATTAGTGCGCAGAAATTTTCTGTGACGCCGCAGAATCCGTTCCCGAACATCTTGCCGAATTCAGCATTCCCTCTTTCGACGGACCAGGTCGTACCTGCACTCACCGCTTTTGACGGAACTACCGGTGCCCCTATTTTCCAGAGCGCGGATGGCGGTCCACTTTCGGGTTTTTTCTTCTTCCCCATCCGGAGTTTCCGTCCTCCCTACGCCCAACAGTGGAACTTCAACATCCAACGCGACCTGGGGAAAGGATGGTTATTGGAAGTGGGATATGTGGGAACACGCGGGTCGCACTTGCTGGGTACCGGCAGGCCTGCAAATCCAGGGCGGATCTGCACGATTGCCAAGCCCTGCGTCATTCCAGCTTCCATCGGTACAAACGTGAACGTACCTGCTAGCACGCCGTTCGTAACGAAGAACCCAGACGGCACGATCGACATCACAGCGAGTACTGCCGCAAACCTTAACGCGCGAGTTCCAACACAGTACCTCGGGCTGGCCAATTCCCGCGGCTTATTTCAATTCCAGGACGGCAGCTCAACCTACCACGGGCTGCAGACAACCTTGAGCCACCACTTCACCGGCAGCCTTTATTTCCAGGCCGCGTACACTTACTCGAAATCCATTGACAATGGTTCAGGATCGGTCTTCGGTGATGAGTTAAACGGCTTGATTCAGTACGGCGACCTATTGAACCCGAGTGGTCAGCGTGCGGTTTCGGATTTCGACCGCACGCATCGGTTCGTTGTCAGCTACAACTATGACTTACCGGTTGCGAAGCTGCTTCGCGGTCACGGTCCGAGCCGATTCGTGAATGGGTGGGCCGTCAACGGAGTGAGCACGTTCCAGTCCGGAACGCCCATCACCGTATCCGACGGCTCGACGTTTACGCTTCAAGACCTAGAAGGCATTAACGGCACGAATTTTGCCACCCTTGCGCCAGGTGCCACGTTGGCTTCGGCCATTCCTGCCGGTGGTTTGGAGAGTCGCCTCGGTTCGTACCTTAATCTGAACGCCTTCACGCCGGGAGGCAACTGCGTGGATAACCAGAATGTTGTGGTCCCTTGCCAAATCAACGGCGCCCCCAACTCGGCGGTTGCTGGGGCAGCAATCGGGAACGTTGGGCGGAATACCTTCCGCGGACCCTTCCAACAAAACTGGGATCTGTCAATCACCAAGAATACAAAAGTCACGGAGGCTACTTCGGTAGACTTCCGAGCCGAGTTCTTCAACGCCTTCAATCACCCCGTATTCTCGGGTCCGCAATCCGGCGGCTTCGGCTCATTCAGTGGCAATCTGGGCCTTGTGAACATCGCCAATGGATCGAGCGCCATTCTGTCAACAGCGAACCGTCCGCGGATTATCCAGTTTGCACTGAAATATAACTTCTGACGGTTTGCGTCCTCAACGCCATCAAGCTTCCGGCTCCTATTCTTGAGTTGGAGCTGGAAGCCTGAGCTTCAGAAAGTACTCGGACAGGACCGTTCGTTTTCCCATTGGCTTCACGCAGCCCTCAAGCCTATTCGAGTCGACGCTGAAGGGAGTTAGAGGAATGGACGGCCCTACCCGCACGTGCCGAAACAATTGGGTCATAACGGTGGAATGTAGCAAAGACAAACACCAGGCAATTCTTCGATCAGCTGTCGCCAAACGTGCTCATCTCCGGTTCGAGCAGCGTGGCTACAAACATGGCTTGGACCTTGAGGACTGGATAGTTGCCGAGAAGGAATTCTTGGTGGACGACTTTAGCGGAAACACTTCGGAATTTCGGTTTGTTATTGAGTGCCCCGGCGATCCTGAAGTGACTACTATCCTCAGCTTGACAACGCATTGCCTGGTTGTTCTTCGCAGTCACCCAAGGTCTATCGCAGGCGCGGTAAATGGGCCAGAGGTTGTGTCCGTCCACGTCATGCCAGATGAAATTGATCCGACTCGGGTAGTGGTGAAATCCACAGACGGACTACTACATGTGCATGCTCCGAAATTGAAGCGCATGTCAAAGCTAGAATAGATGTTACATCGGCGCTCGCCCACTGTCGCAAGTAGGCAAGGCCAAGCCAACGTAGTCACAATTCATTAGCTCGCGGATGGTTCCCGCGCTTGCTCGCAGCAGTTCATGCAGGTCGAGATTGGAAGTGATCCGATTTGTCAGGTTGAGGAGCAACTGCAACCGGTCGTTAATTGGATGATTCAGCTTGGCCGCTCGTTGCGGTGGTGCTCGTAGCAACATCCTGAAGGACTACATTCAACAACAAAAGACACCGCCTTAAGGGGCTCATATCCCCGCCCTCCAGGACGGGGCTTTACGCCCGTACAGGGTAATCTTGCGCGCTCTCACCGAAGTGTGGCAGACTCTCGGCATGGTCAAAAGGGAAAGAAGCCGCCGAAAAGCTGCAAGCGAGGAAATTAGGTGCGAGTTAGCTACTGGCGGGAGTGGTGGAATTTGGCAGACACGATAGCCTTAGGAGCTATTGTCCCACAAGGACTTGCGGGTTCGAGTCCCGCCTCCCGCACCAACACCTTAGGCTTAGGTTCTTGTGGCCTAAAGGCCATGGGTGTTCAAATCCCTCCTTCCGCATTCAAATGTTCCCGTCTGCCCGAAAACTAGCGAATTTTCTTGTTTTTCAAGGTTTTTGTGTAGTTGCAAAGCCCGGGATTCTTGGATATCGTGGGCTTGAAATGCAAAGCATTAGAGTTTTAGCTGTTGATGACTTTGCGAGCTTTCGGAAATGCGGTTGCGCGATGTTTGCGAGGAGCGCCGTTTCGTGTCGTCGGGCAAGCTGCAGATGTATAGGACGCCGTTCAGAGAGCCCGGGTGGTACATTGACTGTCGTCGTAATCAACATGTTTCGTGTCCTCGAGCAGGCTGCAGACGGATTGGACGCCGTTCAGAAAGCCCGGGCGGTACATCAGCTGTCGCAGCAATTAACCTAAGGTAGGTAGCGAGACATCCGGGAGCAAATGTGATTACGGCCAGGGAGCTATTTGAAAAATGGAAAGCCGCCGTATTCCCCGGGAGGCAGTCAGTGCTTGAGTTCCGAGGTTTCCGGCCCTTCACGGCGACGGTTTATTACGTCGACAGAGAAAACCGCTCTTGCATGATTACCGTGGATCAGATGGCCAGCGATATTAGGCTTGCCGAAGAAGCTGCGGAAAGCGGCGAGGATTCTCTTCCGCATTGCAAGTAACGTAGTTGTTGTCCTATCTAGCCCGCTTGGAATGACCCGTGAGCGTCGGACCAAAGCACGAGCAACCCAATCCTGGCACGGAGATGCGTGGAATAGCCAGCAAGCAACTCCACGCGCTCTGCTACGAACATCACGTTAAAATGGCGATGACGGGGCTCGTCAAACAAACCGCGTATGCCTGCCCGAAGCCGGATTGCAGCGTCCGCTACTCACCCTCAAACGGATACTTCCTTGCCCCTGAGCACGGACAGGTTGAATCATACCTGACGCCCCGCGTCGCGTGTCCCTGCGATGGTCAACCGATGTATCTTGCGGAGATTAATCGGGAGAAAAGGGCCTTCCGCTTGTGGCGATGCCCGCAATGCGATGCGAGCCGGACTAACGAAGAAGGCTTAGTCAGCTAAATTCCCTAACAACGCTAAAGGTTCGGTGGCTTCTGCCTCTGCCACTTCTCAACGCGAACGTCAAGCTGAAGACCAACAGCAAATTTTCCTTGGTCCAGACGTTGACAGTAAACCACTCGCGCCGACAACTTCAGGCGTTCCTCCAATGCGTCCAGACGCACAAGCTTGCCCGGAGCACAAGCCGCATCGGTAATCACCCGTGCGCCCTGAGGACTCACGTTCTCGGTGAACGCCTCAGCTTTTGCAATCGGCGATTCGTTCAGGTGCAAAAGCTTTACGACTTCTGTCTTTGCAATGCGCGGCTCGCATCGGCCAGTCGGCACCTGCATCCTATCGCCTCACTGTCGCTGCCTTCTGCGGACGCCGGGACTAGGCTAGGTAGGGTTCACAGGAAGGTAATGGTTCGCCATCTGGGCTTAACCAATCTTGCATATAGTCCCCGCCAGTGGTTAAGGGATATCCGGCGAGCACTTGAATTTTTTGCTGAAAACACCGTCACATTTCTTAGGGTGATTATCTCAGGCGGGCTGTGGAATTTTTGTGAAAAGGCGAACGGAGAGGGCAAGTCCCGGCCGGGGTGCGGGCTTCTACAAAGCTCGCCCTCCGTGGCCATCCGCAAGAGCCGTCGCCTTTCAGCCTCGAAAGTCGCGGTTCCGGTATTGAAAACAAAAGGGGTACTGGGGAAGACTTTCATAAGGTTTCGCGGGCCCCAGGCTCCCAAAGACAAGCGACGGAGTGATCACTCTTGCTTTCGGTCAAATCTCCGTTCCAACGGCCAGGCTTGCTGTACGCGAATGCACTTCGGGGAAGCGATAGGCGCGGAACGCCAGTTTGCTACTTTACAATGGTTTCCCGCGGGCCATTACCGTGTCCACCGGATGGCCTCGCTGAACCTTCGGTACGCAGCAACACTGACACTGACACTGACACTGACACTTCACCCCTGTCGCCTAGAGGCGACAGTCCCCTGCGGACCAATCTATGGATCGGCCCGAACCAGCCTCAGGTAGACTACCCCGCGAGGCACAAGCGACAGATTTCTCCAGGGGCTTTCTGATAGAGAACCTAGGCGGCCAGGCGTTTGAGGGCTGCGACGGGGAAAAGCCTAATTCGCAGGTGTGGCATGGGATACGGACTCATGCTTCTTGTGGCGGGCGGCGCCCTCGCAATAATCGGGCTGGTTCTGTTTTGGACGGAGCCGCTGTTCGTCCTCGGGGCGCTCGAACGGCTCACCCCCAAGATCGTTTATCGCGTCCGAACGCACCTTCCTCTCGTGGCTCTCTCGTTCGATGACGGCCCGCACCCCACCTTCACACCTCAAGTGTTGGAGATCCTCGAACGGCAAGATGCCAAAGCCACGTTCTTTCTGATTGGAGAACGAGTCCTGCGCCATGCCGATATATTGGCCCGGATCAAGGCCGGAGGGCACGAGGTTGGAAACCATTATGTCCGGAATGCGCCGACCCTCGGCCATTCCGACGCCGAATTCGTTCGCAACCTGGAGCAGACCGAAAGAGCGCTCGGCGGCACTGAAGGTTTGAAGTTCTTCCGTCCCCCCGGTGGCGCTGCGTGGTCAAGACAGATCAAACTGGCGCGGGAGCGCGGTTATACGTGCGTCCTCGGCTGCGCCTACCCGCACGATCCGATGCACCCCCCGGTCTGGTATATTCGGTGGCTTGTCGAGAAAAACCTGGTTCCTGGAGCCATCGTCATCCTTCACGACGGCATCTCGGATGCCAAGCGCAGCCTTCAAGCCCTTCCTCATATTCTTGCCGCGGGACAAAAGAAGGGATTGCGCTTCGTTTCGATCGGCGAATTGATGAAGGCCAGTCGCCTAAAGCAAGAGTAAATCCTCCCCTTTCTACCGCGAGGCCGTTTACAACTCACCGCTCGACGGACGACCCGTCACGCGCCCCTTTTAACGGGGGTTCAACTACTTACGACTTAGAACTTTCGAACTTACGACAGGAAGGAACGGCAGGCGCAGCCCCGCGACGGCGAAACCAGCGCCAAAGCACCAGCAGCGCCGCCAACGCACCCGTCGTATCGAGCAGCGAATCGTAACCCGAAGCGGTCCGGCTCGCCAAGAAACTCTGATGAAACTCGTCGGTAACGGAGTATCCCGCGGCGATAAGCAGCGCGGCGGTTCCCCAGGCCCAGCGCCAACCCGCGCGGCCAGCTCGCACCCCGCGAAACAGCAGCACGCCAAACACAAAATACTCCGTAAAATGTGCGCACTTGCGGAGGAAGTGATGCATCAAGTCATATTGGCTTTGCGCAAGCCCGGGGATCAGCCAGCGCAGGATCGGCTCGAAGAACCATTTCGTGTGCTCAGCGGAAAAGCTATCGGTCGACATCGTGAAGATCACGCCCGACCACACCATCGCCGGCCACCACGCCCAGAACCAACCGAGCGCTCGCGGCGCGGGGGTGTTCGCGCAGACTTCAGAGAAGCTTGGTGCGGGACGAGGGTTGCGCCAGGGTTGCTGGTCCACGATTACAGTTCAGCTCTTCCGTTTTTTCTCTGCGCGTTTTTAGGCCTTCTCCGTCGCGCAGCGCCGCAGAAGAAAGGAGCCAAAAGGCTAAGTTACAACGAATGACGATATCCGCGAAATGTCGAAACAAGACGCCACGCTCAATCATTTTTCGTGTCATCGCCCAGCAAAGCGCCCTCACTCCATGCGATAGTTCGGCGCTTCTTTCGTGATGATGACGTCGTGGACGTGGCTCTCGCGCAGTCCTGCGGCGGTGACGCGAATGAAGCGGCTCTTCTCTTGCAATTCCTTCAGTGTGCTCGCGCCAACATAACCCATTCCGCTGCGCAGCCCGCCCACGAGCTGTTCCGTCAGCGCGCCCAGCGGGCCTTTGTACGGAACCCGTCCTTCCACGCCTTCCGGCACGGACTTGCCTCGTTCGCCGGTATCCTGAACCGTAGCATAGCGATCGGAGCCAGCTTCCATCGCGCCTGTGGAACCCATCCCGCGATACGACTTGAATGTGCGTCCCTGATACAGAATGGTTTCGCCTGGTGACTCTTCCGTTCCGGCAAACAGGCTTCCAATCATCACGCAGGATGCGCCCGCCGCCAGCGCCTTGGAAATGTCACCCGAATACTTGATTCCTCCATCGGCAATGAGCGGCACGTCCGTGCCTTGCGCTGCCCGCGCTGCTTCTATGATAGCCGTCAATTGCGGCACGCCAGCGCCAGTCACGACGCGCGTGGTGCAAATCGATCCTGGCCCGATGCCGACTTTCAAGCCATCCACGCCCAGGGAGATCAATTCTTTCGTGCCTTCGTACGTCGCCACGTTTCCTGCGATGAGTTGCACGTCCGGAAGACGGTGGCGGATAGCTTTAATCGCCTCCATCACGCGGAAGGAATGGCCGTGCGCCGTGTCAATCGCCAGCACATCCACTTTCGCTTTCGACAATTCCACCGCGCGTTCGAGGAAATCGCCGGTGGCGCCTACGGCGGCGCCGACGCGCAATCTTCCATGTTCGTCTTTCGCTGCACGCGGATACTCCAGTTTTTTCTGGATGTCTTTCACGGTGATGAGGCCCTTCAAATTGAAGTCCTGATCCACGACGAGCAATTTCTCGATGCGGTGTTTTTGCAGAATGCGTTCGGCTTCGTCCAGAGTGGTGCCCACGGGCACGGTCACCAGATTTTCCTTGGTCATCACCGAGCTGACCAGCTGCGAATGATTTTTTTCGAATCGCAAATCACGATTCGTCAAGATTCCTGTCAGGCGAGACCCGCGGGTCACCGGCAGCCCGGAGATTTTGTATTTGTTCATGATCTCCAGCGCCTGCCGAATCGTGATGTCCGGAGAAATAGTGACCGGGTCGACGATCATGCCGCTTTCCGAGCGCTTCACGCGGTCCACTTCTTCGGCTTGTTTTTCAGCGGGCATGCTGCGGTGCACGATGCCGATGCCACCCTGGCGTGCGATGGCGATCGCCAAGCGGGACTCCGTAACCGTATCCATCGCGGCAGAAGCCAGCGGCACGTGCAACCTCACTTTGCGAGCAAAATTTGTGGTGGTGTCCACTTCCGTCGGCAATACCGTCGAGCGGCCAGGCAAAAGCAGCACGTCATCAAAGGTAAGCGCGTCGGGAATCGAACCGTCGTTCATTCCAGCCTCACGTTCAAGGATTGGCAAGCCGAAAATGGCAGCCATAAAGCAACGTAGCCCAGCGGGTGCCCGCTGGGCCGTTACGGGGAACGCAGTAAATCGAAAAAATGCATCACGGGTGAATGTTCCATTCTAGGTTGCGACGCTACCAGGGTCAAGTTTCGAACGGAGTGGCCGGAGTGGCGTGCTAGGCCGCTCGGCTGTTACCTGTCGCCTAGAGAAACGGCCACGTGGGTTCCCACCGTAGAGATGCCCGAGTTTCCATACCACCAAAACTCCGCTAGCTTCTCGAGACAGAAGGCAACCGGTGACCTTGCCTCGAGAAGCTCGGGGAAGGATGTGCGGGCCTCTCGAATCTGCGACGCTCTTCGGGACGGCCAGGAAAAGCTCGCTTTGCAGGCTCAAAAATTGGCTACGAGACGAACGGAAATCCACCGTTGGCTGAACGCCGGCGAAGAAGTTGTTTTCGGAGAATCGGGCAAGAACTTCAGCGAAATAGCCAAACGCCGGAGCCGCCGGCAAGCTACACTTTCTCATTGCGGCTGACCAAAACGGCTGGTTCATCCGCTGCGAAAGTCACCTCGAAGGAGAAACAATGGAAAAGCGCAAACTTGGTAGAAGCAATTTGGAAGTGTCGGCCATCGGGCTCGGCTGCATGGGAATGAGCTATGGATATGGCCCGGCTGCAGACAAGAAAAAGATGATTTCACTGATGCGGACGGCCGTCGAGCGCGGCGTCACATTCTTCGATACTGCTGAAGCGTACGGCGCAAACGAGGAACTCGTGGGCGAAGCCCTTGCTCCCTTCCGTGAGCAGGTGGTGATCGCCACCAAGTTTGGGTTCAGGATTGATCCTAAGGCGGAACGGGGTTTGGCTGGGCGGGATAGTCGGCCAGAGCACATCCAGGAGGTCGCCGAAGCCTCGCTCAAGCGCCTCAAGACCGACGTCATCGATTTGTTCTATCAGCACCGGGTTGACCCGAACGTGCCAATCGAAGATGTGGCGGGAGCGGTAAAACAGCTGATTCAGGAAGGCAAGGTGAAGCATTTCGGGCTGTCTGAAGCAGGGGTGCAGACGATACGTCGCGCACACAAAGTTCAGCCCGTCACCGCGCTTCAGAGCGAATATTCGCTGTGGTGGAGAGAACCTGAAACGGAGGTGTTACCGACGCTCGAAGAGCTCGGGATCGGATTCGTTCCATTTAGCCCTCTTGGAAAAGGCTTCCTTACCGGGAAGATCAACGAAGATACGAAGTTCGATCAGACCGACTTCCGCAACATCGTCCCCCGTTTTACGCCAGAGGCTCGGAAAGCAAATCAGGCTTTGGTGGATCTGCTGGGCAAATTCGCCGCACAGAACAAGACGACACCTGCGCAGATCGCACTCGCTTGGCTGCTCGCGCAGAAGCCTTGGGTTGTTCCCATCCCAGGCACCACGAAGCTGGCGCGTCTAGAGGAGAACATCGGAGCCGCTGCCGTCGAGCTAACGCCCGACGATCTCCGCGAAATCGATAGCGCCGCGTTAAACATTAAGGTGCAAGGAGCTCGCTACCCGGAAAGGCTGGCGCAGATGACCGACCGTTAAGCGATGGGCATGGCAACCAGGATTAAATCGAAAATGAAAAAGCTACTTTCACCTGGCGTACTGTTCTTGTTTACCGGCCTGAGCACAATTTCCCTCCTGACCTTGTCTGGCAGCCGGGCTCGCCCGGACAGCCAGCGCATCAAGGACCGCCTTATTGGGGGGTGGCGACTGGCATGGCTCGAAGAGCCGGATGCAAACGGGGAGGTTCACAAAGCTGACTGTACCGGGCTGCTGGTCTATACGCGCGATGGCCACATGTCCGTTCAGGTGATGTATCGCAATCCTCAACCACGGACTAACGCTGCGCCGGTGCAATATGCGCAAGGCGGTTACGAGGCCTCCTATGGCACCTATGAGATTGATGCAGACGCTCACACTTTCACCTTCCACGTTGAGGGCGCACTGGTGCGGACGCTGCCAGGCAAAGAGCTGACGCGCGTATTCGCATTCTCCGGCAAACAGCTTATCGTGAAGTCGGCGAAACCGGATGAGCACTGGAGAGTTGCTTGGGAGCATTACTAAGCCGCCTCCGCAAATCATCGCGCGCATAACTCAGTGGATTGAACGAGGAGCAAGGCAAAAACGCAAACAAAAAATGCAAGTTGGAAGTCTCGGTTCTCGGGCTCGGCTCCATGGGAATGAGCAGACAAGTGATGGTACGGTGCCGTGATATTGAGGATCTCAGACACGAAAGTGCGAGGAGGACAAACAATGGAAATCAAGAGAGTCGGCTCGCAGCCATCCGGCAAGGGACCGTCAGAGTGGTTCACTGGCACGGTGCGGATCGACCCACTATTTCAGGCGCCTGACCCGGCGCTTGTTCAAGGTGCCAGCGTAACGTTTGAGCCGGGCGCGCGGACGGCGTGGCATACCCATCCACTCGGCCAGACTCTCATCGTCATCGCCGGCTGCGGCTGGGCACGACGCTGGGGAGGACCGATCGAGGAGATCCGGCCCGGCGACGTGGCCTGGTTCTCGCCAGGTGAGAAGCATTGGCACGGCGCCACGCCAACCACCGCCATGACGCACATCGCCATTCAGGAAAAGCTCGACGGTAAGGTTGTGGACTGGATGGAAAAAGTCAGCGACGAACAATACCATAAGGATGCAAAATAAATCACGCGAAACAATTCTGAGCGAGGCAAGGGGTTCACATGTCAGCCCGGAAGGATGCTTTAACAGACCGCCTTTCGCGATCTCGCGAAATCATCATCACTGTGACCGGCAGAAAGTCCGGACGAGCGATCTCCATCCCGGTCTGGTTCGTATGGGAAGCCGGCAAGCTTTACCTCCTGCCGGTCGAGGGATCAGATACGCAGTGGTACAAAAATGTGCTTCAGAACAGCTCGATCCGGATCACTGCGCAAGGTGCGGAGGCTGCATTGATTGCTAGTCCGATCACTGATTCCGCACAGGTGTCGTCCGTGGTCGGGAACTTCCGGGCCAAGTACGGGGCCGGCGACGTGAAGAAGTACTATGCAAAGTTCGACGTTGCCGTTCTCGCCGAAATGCGACGAGCGCCTTCATGATTGCCAAGGAGGTATTCTTCAAGGCGTGAAGACCAACGGCAAAACACCTTATCCTGAGCGCCCGCGCAAGGTTGCAGGGCCAGGCGAGCCAGACACGCCTGAGGTAGCCCGCTCGATCGCTGCGTATGCCCTTGACGACGGCACTTTTGAGCTACGCATTCCTGGATTGCCTGCCAGCCGGTTTTCGCGAACAAATGCGGACGGTGTGCATGCCCTCCCGTTGCCCGCATTGTGCATCATTGCGTGCACCGCGTTGCCAACGCCGTTCCTGGCAGCGGGCTAACTTCTCCCAGCCCATGAAGGTCGAAGAGCTGGCGGAGCTGGTGCACATGAGTGTTTCCTCTATCAAGTCGGTCACCTCGATGAGCCCGCTGCAGTGTCAAAAAGTGCTGCGGCTTCAGGAGGCGAGGCGTCTTATGCCGTCCACGATGATGGACGCGGGCTTTGCAAGTCACCGTGTGGGGTATCTAAGCGCTTCGCAGTTCAGCCGGGAATACAGCCGCTTTTTTGGGGAGTGCGCCAACCAGGGACATGGCCAGATTGCGCCAAGACACTCGACCTCGGGTGTCACCGAGCTAGGGGCGTTGGCATGACAGCACCGGCTCGTCTGCCGGCGCGCTCGTCGGATTGCCGACGAAAAGGGAATGGGCGGCTTCGCGGAGTGTCAGACTTTCCCTGCACTCTTCCACCCTTTGGGAATCAAACGTACAATAGAGTTTTTCTGTGGATACCTTCGCTAGAGAGTTTGCGCCGCATCCGTTGCTGAAGAACGGGCACGCGATGACTTTCGCTGCGGCATTGCTGCCGCGCCGATTCGACATTCCGGCGGCGGAGGCTCGACATTTTCAGGTGGACAAGGACTCCTCGTTGCTCGGGCATTGTCATTGGCAGCCGGGAAAGAGAAAGGAAGCGCCGGTTCTCGTTTTGGTGCATGGGCTGGAAGGCTCGAGTGATTCGAATTACATGCGCGGCATCGCCGAGAAAGCGTTTCACCGCGGGTTTCACGTCGTGCGGTTGAACCAGCGAAGCTGCGGCGGCACCGAAGCGCTTACTCCGACGCTTTACAACTCCGGGATGAGCGGTGATTATCGCGCCGTCTTCGAAGAACTCTCGGAAGGCGAGGGATTCGAACAAGTCTTCTTCGCTGGATACTCGATGGGAGGAAATCTGGTTGCCAAGATGGCGGGTGAATTTGCGGCTGCTGCGCCTCCCGCTCTGCGAGCGGTCTGCGCGGTATGCCCGGCCATAGACCTCGCCACCTGCGCCGACGCGCTCGAACGCTGGGACAACTATCCTTACCAGCGCCACTTCGTTTCCAGTTTGATGTCCCATTATTCGCGGAAGCAAAAACTGTTTCCCTGGCTCTACTCGACCAACGGGCTACCGCCGGTTCATACCGTCCGCCAATTTGACGATTTCATCATCGCTCCATGCTTCGGCTACCGTGATGCTCAGGACTACTACGAAAGTGTCAGCGCCAAGCAGGTTACCGCGCAGATCCGTGTGCCTTTCCTTCTCATCACTGCGCAGGACGACCCTTTTGTGCCGTACTCTTTGTTCCTCGCCGCAAAAGTCGCCGACAATCCGGCGATCCGCCTCATCGCGCCGCGGCACGGCGGGCATTGTGCCTTTATTTCGAAACACGCCGGCCCCGAGCGCTTCTGGGCCGAGCAGCGCATCGTGGATTTCTGTCAGGATCACACTGCTGTCTGAGTGAATCCGCTCTCTTCACTGCGCATGAGCGACACTTTTCTGGCTCATCTGCTCAATACGCCGTGATCCCGGAGGTCAAGGTCGTCTCAGAAACCAGTGACGAACAATAGCTGTAGGTGTAGTCGAAGCGGTCCGGCCCGCTAGTCACACAAGTGCTTGGCTGAATATTCGATTGTTGCGTGCTAGTGAGCGGGACGCTCAAAATTTGCGGCAAGCGTTTTTCCCGAAGCGTCTTGAGCCCACGCCCGCTCCCCAGGTGGTGCCCAAAGCTAGCAGCGTTCCCCAGGGAGGGGGTCCGGCCGACGTATTCCAGGAGTAGTAGTCTGCAGGATTGCTGCAATTGTTCCACCAAGAGCACTGATATACGTGGGAGAAGTAGGTGACGTCGCCCGCCTCCCGCTGCACACCGACAAATTGCAAGGAGTAGAAGGGGTTCCCCGTGCTGTCGAGATATTGCACATATCCGATGTATTCGAAGTGATCGTTTTTGAGATTGCTGCCATATTGCGCGACGACGCTTTCCGCCATGGAGCTGCAGAGGGGAAAGGAACAACCGCTAGAGAAGTGCCGGAAGTGCTCAAGCCGCTATCGCTAAAGGAGTATAGCTGGGTTCCGCCCATGCTCTCCGTGTAAGAACCGGGAGGTTCCAGGATGCGGCGTTCGTGCTTCCCGTGCAACCGTAATCCTGCGGCAGTGTGGAAGAACCCCGAAGGTGCAGGGAGCTCCCGAGAGAGCTCGAGTAACTATAAACGGTATTTCCCTGATAGGACACCTGATAGGTTTGCTTCTGCAGGGGACCATTCACAATGCTGTCCAAGAAGAGTGCGGTGGCGTGTTCCGTGTTGGCGGCGGAAATAGTGATATTGGCGGCCGCCGTGTTGTTGCTTAGGTCCCAATCTCCGCGGACCGGATTCGCCGCCGTCACTTGAATCGAGTGCGTTCCCGCGGTGCTAAACGTGTGGGAGAACTCGCAGGTTACGCCGCCCCCGGCGTCCACGTAGACGCTATTGGCCTGATCCACGTTGGTACCGTCAATGGCCAGGACGCAGGTTGTCGTGGCCCCTGCGTCTCCATTCAACTCCGGGATGCTTGCTCGAATGTTGACCACCTGCTGGACCATGGCCGTGATCGGGAAGGCCAAGTCTTGCACCGGCAAGTCGGGCCGCAGTTTCACCGTCCCATAGACTGTCACCGGATCGTCTTCGGGGAAGCCGTTGAGATAGCTTCGCAGCTGGAGCTGTTCGCCGCGGTGAAGTGACGGCTAGGTGAAGCTGTAGTAGCCCGTGGGCGTCGCGAGATGCCTGAGATATGGTGTGAAGAGCGCTGCCCCGGATGGGGCGAGAGGCCTGAATTGTACGTAGGCGAAACTGCCTGGCGGCGTGGCGCTCGAATCCAGCTTTCCTGTGGTGAGTTCAATGGTGGTGTTGTCCTTGCCGAGGAGGGCGCGGGCGGTCACAGCGGCGGAGCCGTCCCTTCCGGTGGCGTTGGGGATCCCGCTCGCGGCGACGGATGGAACTGCGGATGGCGTAACTAGGAACGTTGCTCTGGGCCCGTACCGAGGCTGGCGTAGCTCCCCATGGTGGTAGAAGGCGCTTCGCGGAATTGCGTACACCAACATGGAACGTGATCACTATCCACTTCCATTTTGCTGAAAATTTATTCCCTGAGGACCCAGGAAAACAGGCTGGATGCGAGCGTCACTGATCCTATAGACGCGTTACCGTTCGGAGCCATCCCATGAACTGTTGAAATTTGGGGCGAGAACTGCGCGAAAAGGACCGGGTGAAACGCTGATGCTGACGGCCTCAGCCGAGCGGTTTTTGCAGAGATACAGCAAACCCCGGAGTCAAAAGTTGAGCGGGGCCGCCGGCGGCAATTACCATGTCGTCTTCACATCGCAAGCCAAATTCCCCAGGAAGATAAAGCCCTGGCTCATTCGAAAAGGTCATGCCCGGCTCGAGGACGGTCTTGCTTCCGCGCACCAGGTAGGGGTGCTCGTGGCCGTCAAGGCCAAGTCCATGCCCCAGCCGGTGTGTGAAGGTCTTATAGTCCGGGCCGAATCCCGCATCGGTGATCACTTTCCGGGCAGCGTCATCCACGGTGCCCGAAAGCCGGCCGGCGCGCGCCGCATCGAGCGCGGCATCTTGCGCTTTGCGAACGATTTCAAAAACACGCACTACCTTTTCAGAAGGTTTGCCTAACACGCCTGTGCGCGTCACGTCCGATTGATAGCCTTCCACCGAGCAGCCGCCGTCGATGAGAATGACGTCTCCCTCTTTTAGTTTTTGCGGCTTGATCGTGCCGTGCGGCAGCGCCGCAGACGCCCCCAGCAACACGAGCGCTCCGCCATGCAGGCTCATCTTCGAAAAGCCGCCTTCGACCAGTTTGCCGATATCTTCCTGAGACATTCCTTCCTTGACGGACGCGAAGACCGCGCGAAAAACGTCGAAAGTGGCCTCACACGCCAGCCGCATCAGCTCCAATTCATGCGCCGATTTGCGTCCCCGGCAGGCAATCGTCACGGGATCAGCCGAAACGTATTCGAGTCCTGGAGCTGCCGCGCGCAAATGGTCGTAAAACGTGAACGGCGCCGTCTCTTCCACTCCAAAGCGGCCCGTTCGAATGCCGCGATCAGCCAGCGCCGCCGCCACGATTTTTGTCGGGCTCTGATCCTCCTGCCAGATGCGCACTTCCGCAGCGAACTGCAGCTTTTCCCGCATGCGCCCTTCTTCAAACGCCGGCACAACGACGATCGGTTCGCCCGTGCGCGGAAGCACCAGCGAGAGTAGCCGCTCGCTCATTCCCCAGCGAATGCCCGTGAAGTAGCAAAGAGAAGTTCCGGGCGCGACGAAAAGCGCGTCGTACTTCGGCTCGAGCTCCGTCATCAATTTCTGTGCGTACTGCAAGCGGCCGCGATATTCCTCTGCGGTAATGGGATGCACGCGCGAACCAAGAGGCTTGAGCGCGGAGAAAGCTTCGGGGAGAACGTCGGCTTCGTTGGCAGGATTGGTGGTTGCTTTGGGCAGAGTCGCAAGACCTGCAAGAGAGAAAGCCGCGCCGCTTTGCAAAAATTCGCGGCGTGAAGATTGCATTGGCACGCTCGAAGTTTGGTTTTCCATGGCAGAAGAGAGCTTCCTCTGCGCCGGCGCAGCTTGTCAAGACTCTTCGTCCCGCACAAAAAAAGACGGGAGGCGCTCGATGAGCGCCTCCCGGAAAGAACGGCCGAAAAATAGAGTTTAGAAAACGAACTTCAGTCCCAGCGTCATGGAGCGGAAGCCCCCGCTAAACAGCGTGCTTGCCGCCAGGAAGTTCGGGTCCGCGGGACGCACGTACCCCGGCGTGGTCGTGGCCGTGGTCACTCCCACGGTGCTAAAAACGTTTCCGTTGCTGATGGCGAAACTGGGATGGTTCAGCACGTTGAACACGTCCACTTTCGCCCGCAAGTATTTTCCTTCGGTAATGTGGAATTCCTTGCCCACCGAAAGGTTCACAACGCTGAAACCTGGGCTGTAGAAAGAGTTGCGCGCCACGTTGGTGCGAACTCCTTTGCCAGCGATGGCATACCTTGCCGTTGTGTCACGACCGGTGGTCGCGTCCACGGCAAGATAGCCTACGGTGCCGTCTCCGGCCGGGCATTTTGCTCCGGTGACTGTATTCCCGCCTCCAGCGGGAGCGCATACGCGCAATAGGGCGGTGGTCCCACCTGTAAGGCTCGTTCCGAACGGATTGAACATCACGCGGTCGCCCGCAGTATCACCGTTGCCATTGGCATCCGAGGCCGACTGCAGGGTTACAGGCTGCCCCGTTTGGGCAAGAAATACGGAGCCGATGCTGAACCCGTTGACCAAGGTCTTCGCCCACCAGCTATCACTCTTAACGTTCGGGATCTGATAGGTCCAGGAAAGGGCGGCCTTATGCCGAACGTCCAAGTCGGAGTTCCCCCAATCCTCCCGGATTTGTTGCGTGTCCTGGCCGCGGCGCGGGTTGAGGAGGCTGGTGAAGAACTCGTTGGTGGAGTTATCCAGCGTGTGGGAATAGGTGTAGTTGGCGTTGAATGTGAGCCCATGTCGCGCCCGCTGTGTCAAATTAACAGAGCCCGCATGGTACACACTGCTGCCAAACGGTGGATCGGACGTGACGTTGGCCTTAAAGCCGAATGGAAAATATACGTTGTTGCAAGGAGCGGGTGTGGCCGGCGGTGCCACCGGGGTGCAAGTTGTGAAAGCATCCCAAGGAGCGCGCGTCGGAGCCGATGCTGATACTGTAGCTGGCACGTCCTGGGCCCGGAAGTATTCCGGCAGGGGGGCTAGGCCAGCGTCGAATCCGCTCTGAAAATTGCGCCGATCCTGTACCGGCAACGAGATGCCGCGCGTCCCGAGGTAACGGACCTCGATTGTCGTATTCCGCGCCAGCTCACGCTGCACGCCCAAAGACCAGGTCAGAATCTTAGGCATCACGGTATCGTCGATATAGCTGGTTGTAAGCGCTCGGGCTTCTGCCTGTCCTGAAGGAGGAATATAGGCCTGCGGTAGTCCCCCAAGTTGGAGAAAACCCAGGTTGTTTGGGGTGGTGCACCATCCGGGCTGCGGCGTCAGGGTGCATGCGGAATTCGGATCGAGTTCACTCTGCAGTTGCGGTGGCAGCGTGATGGACGCGAAGTTCTGGAATTTTACGTCATAAGCCATGCCGAAGCCGCCGCGAATAGACATCTTCCCGCGACCGGTCGGATCATAGGCAAATCCCACGCGTGGACCGAAATTGTTCTTGTCCGTCTTAGGATTGCCAAAGGTAATGACTCCCGGAACATTGGAAACAGCGTTTAAGATTTGCGTGCTGGATCCCACTGGATTTGTCCAGTACTCATAACGCAGACCCAGATTTACAGTAAGACGCGGACTGAATTTGAAGTCATCCTGAGCGAATCCAGCGAACAAACTTTGCGTCCCGAGGAAGCTTCCTGTTCCAGCGTTGCGCAGGGTTCTTCCGGGATTGTCCGGGAGGACGTCATTGATGAAGGCGTCCGCCGTGTTGTATTGGTTGTCGCTATTGCTCCGCGGCAGGAAGAACTGCGGATAGATGAAATGATTGTATTCGCCCCCGAACTTGAAGGTGTGCTTGCCGCGGGACCAAGAGAATGTATCCGAGATCTGATACGTGTTCTGTTTCTGGAAAGTATTGTCACCTGGGCCGACGGTAACGCCTCCGAGAAGGTCGTTAATCGTGATGTCCTGAGGACAGGTCTGGCAAGGATTGACGGTTGCCAGAGAGAAAAACGAATACTGCAGGCGCAGATCGTTCACCAGAGTGCCGCTGATCGTCCATGCGTCGGTCAGTGCGATCTTGCGATTGTGGATGGGCTCCGCCTGATTGAAAATCGCTTGCGTTGAATTGACCGGCAGAATGAAATTTTCCTGGTTGATGAGGAATCGCCCGCCAAACTGGTGGCGTCCCATCGTATAGTCCGCGTTCACGATCGCGTCATGTTCCCGCTGAAAAACTGGGCTAAAGATGGTGATATTGCCGATGGGGACGTTTGCAGTGGTCGCACTATTGATGCCGCCAGTATGAATCGTCACGCTTCCAGCATCGTTCGCTGGCGCTATCGGAAAGTTTTTCAAGAGAGCTGAGACCGCGCTATCCGCTGCGTTGGCCTGCAGCGTCGCCAATCCAGAAGCCGTCGGCGCGGTAAACGCTGTCGGGGCGCCCTGTCCATGAAGATAGGTATATTCGTAGCCGCCAAAAACAAACAATTTGTTCTTGACGATCGGACCGCCCACTGTGCCGCCAAAGCGGTTGTTGTCAAACGCTGGCTGGCCTGGAAGCGTTCCGTCCAGGATCGCGCCTTTCGTAAGGTTATCCAGAGAGTTGTAGTTGCGGTTCTGGTTGTACCACTCGCCCGATCCGTGCCAGTTGTTCGTTCCGGTTTTCGTAACCAGGCTGAATTGTCCGCCCGCGGAATGTCCGTACTCGGCGCTGAACTGATTCGTCGTCAGATTGAATTCCGACACCGCATCGGGAATGACCGTGGAGTTGTTTCCCGTCACCCCCAGGTTGTTGTCGTCGACGCCGTCCACCGTAAAGTTGTTATCGCGCGGA
>Ga0307475_10000796_pt1 | contig 19014 bp, 15 predicted proteins | sample atmos_gasesECM1C_FD_203317 | JGI IMG/M metagenome (GOLD analysis project Ga0307475, IMG submission 203317) | Hardwood forest soil microbial communities from Morgan-Monroe State Forest, Indiana, United States - atmos_gasesECM1C_515 | ecosystem: Environmental > Terrestrial > Soil > Temperate... | reverse complement strand
AGTAAGCCGTTCCGGTTCATGGCAGAGGCCCCGTCGCAAGGCGGGGCCTGTTGCTTTGTAAGCAGGCACGGAAGTGTTGGGTACCCCCCGCCCCCGGTTTTGCGTAAGTGTTCATTCTAAAGGGAGTTAGAGTCATTTGTCTTGATACACTTTTGCAAGTTTGCAAGTGTTGATTCCACAGGTAGTTAAAGCCTTGGGGAAGTGGCGAGTGGCGAGAAAGCCCACAGTGCGACTGAAGCCCAATGCCAGCGGTCGCTTGATTGTCGGAGCTAAAGCTCCGACCCCCGACCCCCTAAAGATGGGCGCTCGGGGACTCGTGCCGGGCACGATGTATCGTGCCCCAACAAGGGACGGGGCAAAACCCGAGTCGCGACGTGACCTCGCCTATACCGGAGGCGGGCACGACTGTGTCGTACCCCTACAGGGAAGCGCTTATTTCTTCTCGATCTGCTCTTTCAAATGTTTGGCGCAGGCTTCGGCGGTGGTCTGCTGGCCGTGGAGGGTGTTTTTCTTGTCCACGGAATAGGCAAAGACGATGGCGCCGCTCTTGCGGTCGATCAACTGCACGCTGGCGGCGTTGTCGGAGTGGACTTGCTTCATCATCACCATTTTTGCCCAGCCGGGCTTCTTCTCTTCCGACGTACCTTTCAGGACGTAACGGGCTTGCTCTTCGCTGGCCACGGGCACCAGCGGCACGCTCTTCTTCTGAAGGGCTGCGGCGAGGTAATTCTCAAAACCGTCCATCGGAAGAATGAAGACGGTCGCTCCGGAAAGGATATGGGTATCGACCAGGACTGGCGTTGAGTCAACTGGGGTCTGCTGCGCTTGCGCATTGGCTTGGTATGCGGGCGGCGGATTTACAAGCGTGGCAGATTTCGCCGGCGCACTGGCTGTCTGCACATTCTGTTTTGCGCCGGCGCCGACCACATGGCACGCCATTCCATTCACGAGTGTTTCGTTCGGAGCCAAAGCACTTCCCGGCGTTGCCAGGTCGCGGCACTCCATCTTGACCGCAGTCGCGGTTTGCTGCCGAGCGAAAGCGACACCGGCAGAGCACACGAATACGAGGACGAATATCGTAGTTTTCACGGGCTGACCCTCCAATTTTCGTAGCTTGGAGTACGGAACCGTTGTGCCGCCAACGTACTTTGGTACTCCTGTGCGTGGGGAATTACATGGCCTAAAGGACAGGCTGCTAATGCGGCCAGAGCCAGGCGAAGGTGCCGGCGGTTAGCAGGGCGTAGACGAGACCGTCGAAGACTTCCTTCAGGGCCACGCCCCAGGGCTGGCCTCTCCAGATGCCATTGCTCAAGTGTCCGACGCCGTGGGGGAGGAACGCCGCAGTGCCCGCTACGCGGAAGACGGCGAGATAGGGAGCGCCGGGGGCGACGGTGAGGCTGGCGAGATAGGCGACGAAGAAACCGATGATGAGGCAATAGGCAAACCACATCCCAAGGAACTTGGGCATGACGATCGAACCGCTGGGAAAGACGGTCAGCATGCCTACGGGTCCTTGCTTGAATTTTTCTATGGTGGCGGGCGACGTCATCTCTTTGCGGGTGGAAAACGGGAACATATAGAGACCGCGCTTCAAGCCAGCGGCGCGCAAGGCGGCAAGAACCTTGTCCTCTTCGGGGAGCGGCTGGTAGTCGCCGCGATGGTAAGGCAGCAGCATGTGCATGATGGAGCTGGCGATAAAGACAAGGACGGCGGACAGAAGGATCGGAAGCCAAAGAGCAGAGAGGGAAACCATGCGCAGCCTCCTTGAGGCGAGGTGGAATGCAGGGTTCTGTGGGCAGGAGGGTATCTCTTCACCGGAGCCGTGGTCAAGGACTCTGGTGCGGAGCGCGTCGGATCTTAGGACATACCACTACGCCCATGAGGGAAGCGGCAGGCAGCGGCAAGGGCTCGGGATCTATTGCGGGCTGGCTCCGAGGAGGGAGATGAGTTGGAGGGGGTTGGTGCGGGCGCGGTTTACGGTGGCGCCCCAGTGGAGGTGCGGGCCGGTGACGCGTCCGGTGGCGCCAACTTTGCCGAGAAGGGCACCGGTGTCGACGAGGTCGCCGGCTTGGACCGCGATGGACTCGAAGTGGCCGTAAAAGGTGTAGAGGCCGAGGCCGTGGTCGAGGACCACGGTGTTACCGGAGAAGTAGAGCGGCTCGGCGAGGACGACACGGCCGCGCTGCGTGGCGTAGACGGGCGTGCCGGCGGGGGCGGGGAAGTCGACGCCGCCATGCGGTGAGCCGGCTCGGCCGTTGAGGATGCGGCGCTTGCCGAAATTGCCACCGGTGGTGACGCCGGCGAGCGGGTAGTGGAAGGTGCCGTCCCAGAAGCGCTCGGGGGTGATGGTCGCAAAAATGGAGCGGAGGCGCTGGCGCTCGGCTTCGGCGCGGGCGAGCTGTTCGGCATTGGGCTCGACGAAATTGGGGGCAACCTTGAGGCTTTCGGTGGCGAACTTGCCTTCTTTCACGTCGATCGTTGCGGAGCAGGAGATTTCTTCGGCGGATTCGGTTTTTGCGGTGAGCGTGAGCGGGTAGTTCTCCGGCTTTAACTCCAGATCAACGCCGAGCAGGGCGCGCCAGAGGTCTGGAGATTTTTCGCCTGTCTTGGGCTCTTGCCAGAAGGGGATTTCGCGGCTGTCCCAGGTGGCTTTTATTTCCGCGACTGGTTGCGTGACGCTGCGAAGTTCGAGGAGGAGGAGGCTGCCCTGTGTTGGGTCGGGTGAGCTTAGGTGGAGGGTGAGATTGTGGCCGCAATCGTGGGTGGAAGGCGGCGTTGCGACGGCTTTGGCGATGCGGTGATGCGGGCGGGATTTTTGGGCAATGGCCGGTGCGAACCCGAGGAACAAGACGCAAATGGCGGTAGTTAGGCGCATCGCAGAGAAGGAAAGAATTTAACACAGCGGGCACAGAGGGCGCAGAGCACAAAGGGCGCTGAGAAAACTGGCGTGCTCAGTTTGTTGCGGACCAAGCCATGCCATCTACGCCGGGGGTCAGGTCGATGGTGGGTTGGAGCTGCCAGGTGCGGAGGTCGAGGACGGCGATTTTTCCTGCGGGCATGCAGGTGATATAGGCTACCGCGGCGTCGGGACGGATGAGAACTTCGCCAGGCAGCTGCGGAACGTCGAAGGATTTCACGACCTTGAGCGTTTTCAGATCAATGGCTACCGTGCGGTTTGCGCGCGGGAGGACGGCGACGAGGAAGCGGCCGTCGGGAGTGGGCTCGGAAGCGTAGGCATAATCGGGAATGTCGATCCAATTGCTGATTTTGTTTGTGGTGGTGTCGATGACGGCGATGCGCGGAGCGTCCTGATCGTGGGTGAAGACGTGGGCGCCATCGGGAGAGATGGAGATGCGCTGCACCTGTTTTGCGACCGGGATGGTGGTGATGAGCTTGCGATTGGCAATGTCTACGACGCTGACCGTGCCGGCGTGGACGTTGGAGGTGTAGGCGCGGCGGCCATCTTTGCTTAGCACGAACATGTGCGATTCGGGCTGGCCGGTGGGGGCTTCCGCGATGACTTTGCGCGACGCGGGGTCGATGATATCGACGGCGTTGGCGAGTTCGGCGCTGACATAGAGCAGACCGTCCGGTCCGAACGCTGGTTGATGCGGGCGCAAGGGCTTGCCGAGGTCCATTGTGGCGGCGAGCTTGCGGGCCTGGAGATCGATGATGTCAATCGTTGCGCCGTCGGTGCCGGGCCTTCCGACTCCGGAATTGCCATAGATCGGAACGTAGGCGAAGCGGGCGTCAGGGGAGACGGCGACTTCGTGACCGTTGACGCCGACAGAAATTTTGGCGAGCTCGCGGCGACTCTCCGGATCCACGATCAGCAGCGTATGTTCCTTTTGATTTGCAACGATGAGGAGGCCACTGGAGGACGAGGCGGACTTGCCCGTGTTCGCAATCAGAAAGACAAGCAGGAAGAACGAAGCGACGACTAACGCATGACGGAAAGACATGCCGCACCTCAAGGTGAAGAGCTTTTCAGCGGGTCCATTGTCGTCGAAGCGATGGAAATATGCCAGACGCTAGGCGGTTTGCGGCTTGGCGGTGTTCGCGACTTTGGCGATGACCAGGCCGGCGAGGAGCCAGGTCAGCGTGTAGTCGGCGAGATTGGCGGCTGTGTACGAGCCAGAGTAGCCCCACCAATTCCAGTTCGGGAGATCGGCGATAACGCTGGCGGCGAGTCCGGCGATGGCCAGGAAGGCCACGCGGCGCGCATAGCTCAGGCCCGTGGTCTGCAGCAACATCCAGGTGAGCAGCAGCGCGGAGAACATCTGGCAGAACAACTGGGTGAGCAGAACCATGGGAAAGGAGCCGAAGCCTTCTTTGCGGATGGCGGCAAACACCAGCGGTCCCTTCTGCATTTTCTGCATGCGGATTTCTTCGGCGGCTTTCTTCTGGTCGGAGTTCATTCCTTCCTGCGAGGGACCTGTGGGCAAGAGGTAGTTTCCAGACTGCGGTGCATGCGAGGCAATGACGGCGGAGACTTCGTCTTCATTCTGAAATGAGTGCAACTGTTTTTCGTGCCAGGGGAGAACGCTCCAGGAGACGAAGCTCCAGAGGAAGGCGGTCAGGCCGCCGAGAATGGCGCCGAGGACAAGGGACTTGAGCATGGGTCCTCCGAGATTTTTTTTGGTCCGACCGAGGAGAGTATGGGCGGGAGTCTAACGCCGGGCCGGGCTAAAATTCAAGGTCTAACGGCATCTTCTCGGAGGAGGCGGACGGGTGTAGGCTAAACGCCTCGGCCCAGTACAAGGAGATAAGGTCATGCACGAATTCGAGGATGGCGGCGAGAGGAACGGCGGAGAGATGGTTCGAGATGAAAAGAATGGCGGCGTGACTCGACGAGAGTTTTTGGAAATCGGAGTAGGGGCGACGCTGGCAGCCGGCGCGAATAAAGTGGCCTGGGCGGCGGACACGAAGGCAGAAGTGCCGCGGCGGACGTTGGGACGCACGGGCGAAAAGATTTCGATGGTGGGGCTGGGCGGGTATCACATAGGGAATCAGAAAGACGAGCAGGAAAGCATCCGCATCATTCGAACGGCGCTGGACAACGGAATCAATTTTCTGGACAACTGCTGGGACTACAACGGCGGCGAAAGCGAAGTGCGCATGGGCAAGGCGCTGCGCGACGGCTATCGGCAGCGCGCGTTTGTGATGACCAAGATCGACGGGCGCACGAAAAAAGCGGCGGCGCAGCAATTGGAGGAGTCGCTGCGTCGATTGCAGACCGATCACATCGACCTGCTGCAATTTCACGAGATCATTCGCATGGGAGACCCCGAGCGCGTATTTGCCGCAGGGGGCGGAATGGAAGCGGTTGTGGAAGCGCAGAAAGCGGGCAAGGTGCGCTACATCGGATTCACCGGGCACAAGAGTCCGGACATTCACTTGAAGATGCTGGAGACGGCAGACGCGCATCAATTTCGCTTCGATGCGGTGCAAATGCCGCTCAACGTGATGGACGCACACTACAACAGCTTTGGGAAGAAAGTGCTGCCGGTGCTGGTGAAGAAGGAGATCGGCGTCCTGGGGATGAAGCCGATGGGCGCGGGAATCATTCTGCGCAGCAAGACCGTGGAACCGATGGAGTGTTTGCACTACGCGATGAGTTTGCCGACGAGCGTGGTGATTACCGGATGCGATTCCGTGATGTTGGTAGAACAGGCGGTGACGGCGGCGCGAACCTTCCAGCCGATGAGCGAGACGCAAGTGGCGGCGTTGCTGGCGAAGACGAAGGAAGCCGCGCAAAACGGGGAGTTCGAGGGATACAAGACCACGACGAATTTCGACGGCACAGCGCACAATCCGCAGTGGCTGGGATGAGAACAGAAGTCAGAATCCAAGACCCAAAATAGAAAACTAGTTGCCGGCCTGGGTGGCGTAGCGGCGGAAGAAGGAATCCGGCTTCCACTGCGGGCGGGCATCTGTATTGGCGACGGAGATCAGAAGTTGACGCACGACGTCTTCATACAGGCCTGCCGAAGCTAGGTCGACGGGCTGGGCAAGGTCGTCGGACGGGGCGTGATAGCGGTTGGTGAGCCAGTCTTTGAAAATTTTCTGTTCCGCGGAGCCGGGATCGAATCCGACGTCCAACTTCAATGCGGGAACTCCGGCGCGGATGAAATTGTACTGATCGCTGCGAATGAAGACGTTGCGCAGCGGCTCCGGGTCGGGCTGAACGCGAACGCCAAAGAGCTGTGCGGCGTCGCGGGCACGATCTCCGAGATCGGATTCCGCGAGTCCCGGAACCTTGAGAACTTTCAGCGGGATGATGGGCAGAAACATGTCGATGTTGATGTCCGCGATCATCGACTTGGGGGGAACGGTGGGATGAGCGGCGAAATATTTTGAACCCAGCAGCCCCTTTTCTTCCGCAGTGACCACCACAAAGAGAATGGAGCGGCGAAGTTGCTCGGGGTGGGCGTTAAATTGCGCTGCGAGGTCGAGCAGGACCGCGACGCCGCTGGCGTTGTCCATGGCGCCGTTGTAGATGCGGTCGCCGTTCACGGGTTCGCCGATTCCGATGTGATCGATGTGCGCGGAGATGACCACGTATTCGTTTTTCAACGTCGCGTCATTGCCCGGCAGCTTGCCGATGATATTAGCGGATTCGACGGGCGTGGATTTCACGCTGGCGCGCGCTTTGAGGGAAACGCTCAGCGGAAAATGGGGAAGCGGCTTGCGATCTTTACCCAAAGCCGCAATTTCCTCGAAGGTATGGCCGGACCCGGCAAAAAGTTTCTCGGCTTGCGTGGGGTTGAAAGTCATGGCCATCTTGAGGCCCTGCGTTTCATTGAACTCCGGATCGGCGAGGTCCATGGAGGGATGAGCGCGGTTGAGCGACATGCGCGACCAGGGAATGTCCATTGAAGCGGGATTGGGAATCGTGATGACGCCGATTACACCCGCTTGTTTGAGAGACTTCCAGCGTTCGCCGATGGTTTGGTAGTGAGACGAGAGGGCGGTAGGAATATCCGACGGCGAGCCGGCGAGATAGACGACGATCTTGCCGTGAAGGTCGAGGCCGGAAAGATCGTCGTAGTTCTTTTCCGGAATCTTAAGACCGTAGCCCACGAAAACGAGTTGCGCGGTGACCTCTTCGGAAGAGAGGTCCGCGCGGGTGCTGAAATAGGCGTCGTCCCCGAGCGTGAGAGGCTGCGCTTTGCCGGAGAGAAGCAGCGAGGCGGAGGAATCTTTTTCCACGATTTGGCGGGAGATGAATTTGACCTGCTGGTAGAAGCCGTTGGTTCCGGCCAGTTGCAACCCGGCTTTGCTGAATTGATCGACGACATACGACTCCGCTTTGCGGAGGCCTTCACTGCCGGTTTCACGGCCTTCGAGGTTATCGTCCGCCAGGAATTTGACGTGGGCCCACCACGACTGGCCATCGAAGTGTCGTGTCGGTGGCGCGGATTGTTGCGCGGCCAGGTTGAACGCGAACGCAAAAAGCGCGGCGGCACACAGAGCTTTTCTCGGCATAGAGCTTCTCCAGCTAATTTGGTCCGGGAAGCATAACAGCAAGGCAGAGAAGCGCCAAGTTGGGAGGGCGGGCGAGGGTACTGCTATGTTCAGGACTGCGCTGGCCAGGGCCAGCGAGCGCAGTTCACGTTCGTAACGTAGTTTTCATTGGGCATTCACCTCGCATGGATGCTGGTGTGTCAACGTTCACGCCTCTCTAGGCAGCTTTGAAGCGCGATCATTCGATGTGAGGAGGAACACCCTTGAAAAAAGAAGCAGTGCTGATTGTGGCCGCACTAGCCGCGGCTTTTGCTACAGCCTTCGCAACGCAAGCGGACGAAGCGGGCCTGCGTTGGAAGAGAAACGGAGCGCCGGCGGAAACTTACGTCACCGGCGGCGGATGGACGCTGGAGCAGTCCGGCGCAGCGGTGGGGCTCAAGTCCGCGGGATATTGCGACAGCAAAGGCAATCAAATCGGGAATCCCGGCACGGAGCGAATGCAGCCCTACTATTTTCCCGTGATTACCGGCCGCGGAAAACATCTACAAGGGTATTTTGATTACCGGCCGAAAGACACCGACGAAGCGGTGGCAGCGGCCTTTTCCGATGATGCGGGCTTGACGTGGACATTTCAGCAGAAAGTTTTGGAGCTGAGAACCACGTGCCCGAACCAAGTGCAGAAGGACCCGGATGGCGACAAGGACAACGGGCCGGATCCGAATAACAGCGACAATGGCGACGACGACGGGCAGGGGCACCAATACATCATCAACATAGCCGGGCACACGTACCTGTACACGTTGGACCGCGCCGTTAATCACATTGACGCCGACGACCTATACATTCACGAACTCTCGCCGGAGCCAGGCTTGCCGCTCAACGGCGCGCCGGCGATGAATGATGGCCCCACGGACTCGACTACCGGTCTGCCGGAGATTGCGTTCCACACTACCGGATTGGTGAATCCGGACGGAATTCTGGGCGTGGTGCCGGGGAGCTTGCCGCTCAAAATCATTTACGAGCAGAAAATCCTAAGTGGTGACAACACCGGAAGCACGGCGTTTCCGGCGTCTCAGCAGTGCAATACATTTTGGGCTGGCTACTACGCGAATAATCCGTTCGGCACAGCTGTCAACGATGACATTACGCATTTGCGGCTGGCGGAAACCACGGACGGCGTGAACTTCACCGACAAGGGGATTCTGCAGGGATTGAACGATCCGACCGACGTCACCGCCACAGGCACGCGCTGGCTTGCTACCGCGGGCACCATTTTGAAACTGGAGGGCGGCAAGTACGGATTGCTGTTTTCGGGTGGCGGCTGCATCGACGGCGACTCTGATGCGTTTCATTACATCGGCTATGCGGAGTCGCGCGATTTGCTCCACTGGACGGTGATCAACGGAATCAACAATCCGGTCGCATCGACGGCACCGTTTACCATCGCGGTTAACGGCGCAGGCGTTCCAGACGCGTCAGGAACTCCGGTCACTGTGCCGGCCAAGACGCCGGTAGTCGGCAACGCGATGGGGTGGTTCTCCGGCCGGGTGTATGCCCCTAGCGGGACGCTGCTTGACCGCGAGAACATCACGGTCGTGTTTGCCGGCTATCACACGCAAAAGCCGAAGAATGGCTTGGGCGATTACCGGACAATCGGACACGTCAGCCTGCATTCTTCCGAGCCGATTCTTGCCGGCAGCGGCGACACGAGCGGGAGCGGTTCGGACGACGACAACTGAAGCTATATTCTCTTGCTGCCAGGAAGGGAAACCGGACCTCTCGGGCCCGGTTTTTCTTTTTTTGCTGCAAAGGTAGGCAAATGCACCTGGCCGGGGATCAGTTCAATCCTTTTTCGATGGCGTAGTTTTTGTCGGCCCAGTCGGCAGCGAAGCTGCTGTGTAACTCCAGCACCCGGAGATGTGTGAATCCCATATCGCGAAGCAAAGCAAAAGCGGGGCGAATATTGGGGCAGCGTTCGAAGGGGCAGCAGCCGCAGTAGAGGACGAGATTCGTCGTTCGCGGGAGGGAAGCGGCCCACTTCTTGATGTTCGCCAAGCCTTGTTCGGTGGAGGCGCTGCCGTGAAACGTCGCGCCGGGGATGTGGCCTCCTGCGAAGAGCGTGCGAAAACCGACATACACGATTGTGGGGCGAGCATCGGCGCTTGCCGAGGCAAGTTCGCGGACGAGGTCCGCAGGCTGCACGAGTTGCGACGCCGGCAAAGCCTCAGAAATGGTCGGCTGACTCGTTTGGCCCGGTACGTTAGTTGATAGCCCAAAGCACATGATCAACGCGGCGACTGCCGGGTACTTCGCGAATCGCAGAGCACAGCCAAATCTTCTTCGCGCAAGCATGCAAGCTTTCCTCCTCGCGCATCACTCGTCTTCTTACCATTCGGAGACAAATGCGCGGAATGCGAGTGCTATAGTACCGCGCGCTCGCAAAGCTAAGGGAGGGGAAACGGGATGATCGACCGGCGGCGGTTCATGCAAACGTGCACGGGAATGGGTCTGGGCTCGACTTTGTTTCCGGGCGTGCTCTGGGCGCAGACGCAATCGAAAGGCGCGGCGAAGATTACCAAGGAAATGATCGAGGCTGCTGCGGCGGTCGCGGACGTGGCGATCTCGGACGACTACAAGCAGATGATGCTCGACAATTTGAACGAGCAGTCGAAAGGATACGAGGCGATTTACGCGCTGCATATACCGAACTCCGTGGAGCCGGCGCTCCTGTTTGATCCGGTGGTGAACGGGACGAAGTACGAGAAGGAACGGAGGCCAGAACGAATCTCCGCAGCGCGAAACACAGCAGCGCCGAAAAATGTAGGGGAGTTGGCTTTCACCAGCGTGCGCGAATTGGCGGAGTTGGTGCGCACGAAGAAAGTTTCCTCGAGCGCGCTGACGGAGATGTATCTGGAAAGGTTAAAGCGTTATGACGCGACGCTGAAATTTACGGTGACGTTGACCGAGGAGCGCGCGCGGGCGCAAGCGAAGGACGCGGACCGCGAGATTGCCGCCGGCAAGTATCGTGGACCATTGCACGGACTGCCGTGGGGCGCGAAAGACTTGCTGGCCGTGAAGGGATACCCCACAACATGGGGCGCGGGCGGATTCGAGAAACAGATGATCGATGAAGATGCCGCCGTGGTGCAGCGGCTAGATGCCGCGGGAGCAGTGCTGGTCGCGAAGCTGACATTGGGAGCGCTGGCGGAAGGCGACGTGTGGTTTGGCGGGAAGACGCGCAATCCGTGGAATGTAGCGCAAGGTTCGAGTGGATCTTCGGCGGGTCCGGCATCGGCTACGGCGGCGGGCTGCGTGGCCTTCAGTATTGGGTCAGAGACGCTGGGCTCGATTTCGTCGCCCTCGACGCGTTGCGGCTGCACGGGTCTGCGGCCGACGTTCGGCTTCGTGCCGCGCACCGGTGCGATGGCTTTGTCTTGGAGCATGGACAAGCTGGGGCCGATCTGCCGCTCGGTGGAGGATTGCGCGCTAGTGCTGAGCGCGATTTACGGGCCGGACGGGAAGGATCGCGCGGTGAAGAATGCGGCGTTCAATTGGGATGCGGAACTGGATTGGCGGAAATTGCGCGTCGGATATTTGAAGAGCGATTTCGAACGCGCGCCGCAGCCGCAAGAGGACGCGCAGAAGGACGAGCCTGCGGTGACTGAGGAAGAAAAGAAGAAGCGCGAGGAGCGGCGCAAAAGGCGGGAAGCTTTTCAGGAGCGGGCGAAGTACGACCGCCGCTTCAGCGAAGCGGCGCTGGCGCAATTGCGGCAAATGGGCGTCGCACTTATTCCCGTGGAGATGCCGAAGTTTCCTTACGATCCGATGGTCGCGATGCTGACCGCGGAAGCCGCGGCGGCGTTTGATGAGCTGACACGCTCGGGGCGGGATAAGCTGCTAACTGCGCAGTCCGCGGACGATTGGCCCAACACGTTTCGCTCGGCGCGGTTCATTCCGGCGGTGGAGTATATCCAGGCGAGCCGCGCGCGGCGCCTGGCCATGGATGGTGTAGCAAAAGTTTTCGACACCGTGGATGTGATCGTGGCGCCGACGGGCAGCGAGCAACTGGTGATCACCAATTTGACCGGCCAGCCCGCGCTGATTTTGCCGAACGGCTTTCGCGGCGACGATGCGCCGAAACCTCCTGCGGAAGACAATGGGGAGGACGACAATATCGGCGGGCCGGGAACGCCGGTCAGCCTAACGTTTCTCGGCAACTTATACCGCGAGGCGGAGCTGCTGGCGTTCGCGCGCGTGTATCAGGAAGCCACCGGATTCCACCGCAAGCACCCGAAGCTGAGCTGAGCGGACGGCAAATCACGTGTCAGCCCTGAGCGAAAGGCCACTGACGACGGCGAAAGGTAAGAACTGATAGTTGGACCGCTCTATTTGTTTCGCAGACGTTGAAGCTGAAGTTTGTTCGCCGTCGAGCGCAGTGTCTCCGGAATATTCTTGTTCGTACAGAGGCGCTTGAGGTCGAGCACATTGAGTATGGGGAGCATGTGCAGGCTCACGTCAAGCGGCGTTTTCGGATTATTCATCAAATTGCGGACGACGACGTAGTTCTTGCGGAAGTTGCGGTTTTTGGCGATAAGGCGAAGAATCTCGTCGGTCAAACTGGACATCGACGCAAAGGCTTCCACTTCCTGGTCGGTCAGGCGGGGAGATTGCAGCACGGCGCGCTGCACGACCTTGTTGGAGTCGCGAATCAGGGTGCGGCGTGCTTCGGCGCCTCCTTTGATGGCGAATTGTACGCGCTGCGCGACCGTCATGGTGGCGAGACGCTGCAGCAAGGTTTGGCGCTTACCGAGATCGGGCTCCGCCTCGAGAGCGGCTTCGGCCAGGGCGCCGTGGTCGATCGCGGTGCTACGAAGCTCATGCAACTGCGCCTTCTGTTCGGCCGTGACCGAAGTGCTGTGCTCCAATGCGCCGGCCAGCGCAGGAGATTCGCTGACGCGATCGAGCTCTTCCATCAGCATCTGAATGCTCTCAGTGGAAAGCGAGCGGACAACGTGGACCAAATATTCCGCGCCGCAATTCTTGTTGCGCACCATGGCGTCGCCGATTCCACGCTTGTCCGCCAGATTTTTCGCGGCATACGCAAAGAGAGCGGGAAGAGCGGTTTCGCGGGCGAGAGCCTCGACGATGGATTCAATTGGCTGCGAAAGAAAAGCGTCCTGGGCGCGGTTGGCCACTACCTCATCGGCATCATGTGCCAACACGGCGAGAATTTCGGCGCGATCCGCTGCCGAGAGGTGCGCGCCGCCGGAGCAAACCGCGATCTTGCGCTCGCGCGTGGCGCGTCCGTGACGCAGGGCTTCAATAAGGTCAGGGCTGAGAGTTTCCACCGGGTGCCGGCCTCAAGTCTTTCTGGCTAAGCACTATTGTACCGGAGGCGCCAGGGGAACCGATGGGCGGCATGGTCTGGCCGTTCAATTCCAGCAACACCGCGCTGGAGTCCGCCGCGGTGACCTCAAAAGCGGTTTCCGCTGAGAAATGGCGGTTTTGGCCCGCTGGAATTTCGGAGTCGAGCACCACCTTGCCGTCGGCCAGGATGCGCACGCGTGTGGCAGCGGAGGTGGAGACGGAAAGATCCAGCGCAGCGGAATTCGCCTGGGGCGGGTCAACGGCCATCAGGGAAGCAGGTTGCGCCGCTCCTAGCGACTGCGTGGCAACCGCCGCCTGCTTGGCATGGCGATACGCAGAGTACCGCCGCCAGCCGTAGACGCCTGCAGCTATCAGCACGGCGATCAGCGCCAGCACGCCGAGCGCGAAGGCCACGGCAACCCATTTGGGTGGTGAAGGGATGCGATTCTCCGGTGCGGACGCGGCTTCGGCGGACTGATCGCCGCGTGCCTGGTCATATTCCGCGAGCAGGCGTTCTTCGTCCAGGCCTAGGTAGCGGGCGATGGCGCGCACGAAACCACGATTGAAAATGCCGCCCGGGAGCTTGTCCCAGTCTTCGTTTTCCAGGGCTTCCAGAAATCGCAGGCTGATGCGCGTGGCCACAACGACTTCGTTGGGCGAGACTTCGCGCAGCTCTCGCTCGCGCTTCAGACGCTCCCCAAAATTTCCGGTGGCCATGGATCGAACCCTGTCCTGCGGAGCCAGCGCGACCAAAGCGCGGCTGGCGAGAAGCGCGAGGCGCGGCGGCTGACGGCGGCGCACACTCGCGGAAGGTGTGGGCTCCCCTCGTCGGCACTATAGGCGGGGCCGCGAAGCGTGTCAAACCATCGATCGCTCTGTTGTGGAAAGCAAGCGGCAGGGAGCGGGCAGAATGATGGCAATATAGCAACGCCTGTACTACGAGTGTGTTGCGCCGGTTTTTGCGGGGAGCCTATACTTGCGAAGATTCGCGGGTGTGGGGTCGAGTCGCGTCACGCGGCAGGCCGGTAGAGGTTTGCCGTGGCCGGTCGAAATTCAAAAGGGTCAGGTTAACCGAACGTGGAGGAAGTCAAGCCATTCCCTACCGTCGAACGCCGCCGGAACCCGGCGCTGCCCTCTCAACAACGCGAAGCGGGCCAACTCGCGGTTTTCCAGGAACTGGGAAAAGCGCTTACGTCATCGCTGCAACTGGATCAGGTTCTCCGCACCATCATGGAGAAGATCGACGAATTCCTCCGCCCGGACAACTGGTCGCTGCTGCTCCTGGATGAGGCCAAGCAGGAGCTGTATTTCGAGCTGGCGGTAGGCAAGGCTTCGCAAGCGCTGAAGGACGTGCGCATCAAGGTCGGGCAGGGCATTGCCGGCTGGGTGGCGCAGCACGGCGAAGCGGTGGTCGTGCCGGATACCTCCAAAGACACGCGCTTTTTCGGCAAGGTCGACGAAAAGACCAAGATGGAAACGCAGTCCATCGTCGCGGTCCCAGTGAAGTTTCGCGACACCTGCCTGGGCGTAATCGAACTCATCAATTGCTTTGGGCCAGAAGGATTCGACACGCGCGATTTGAATTTACTGGAAGCGCTGGCGGACTTTGCCGCGATTGCCCTGGAAAACGCGCGCCACGTGAAGCGCATCCACGAGTTGACCATCACCGACGATTGCACCACGCTGTATAACGCGCGGCACATGGGCTTTATCCTGGAGACGGAGATTTACCGATCGCAGCGCTACAACTACGAGTTCTCCCTGGTGTTCATCGATCTCGACCACTTCAAGCAAATCAACGACACGCACGGGCACTTGATTGGCTCGAGACTGCTGGCGGAAATCGGCAGCGCCCTGAAGACGCATTGCCGCCTGATCGATTTTGCGTTTCGCTACGGCGGCGATGAATTTGTGATTTTGTTGCCGCAAACGTCCAAGGAAAACTCGCTGAATGTCGCGCGCCGACTGCACAAGATGATACGCGAGGCGCCCTGGCTGGAGCAGGCCGGGCTCAAGGTGCGCATAACGCCGAGCATCGGCGTGGCGTCCTATCCGGTGGATTCGAAGACCAAAGAAGGATTGTTGCACCTCGCCGACGAAGCTATGTACCTGGTGAAAAATACCAGCCGGGACAGCGTAGCCGCCGCGAACATGGGTATCCTCCCGGATACTCTGGCCAGCGCGGAATCGGCTGGATAACCCGCCCTCGCTTCCTCCTGCTATACAGCCTGCAAGAAGTTTGCTTAACTGAGTGCATGTTGCGAAGTGAAGCGGCGCGCTATGCGCGCTGGTCGGCGATGGTCGCGCTGGTGCTTGCGGCGGTGACTTTGCTGGCCTACGTGCGGCGGGACTGGGTGCGACATATCGAGAAGAAAAATGCGCCGCCGGCCGCTCCGGTCGATGTTTCTCGCCAGTCTGCGGAGATCAATTTCAAACACGGCGACAAGACCCGGACGATTTACGAGGTGTCCGCCTCGAAGTCCACGGAATTTAAGGGGCAAGATGCCAGCTTGCTGGAGGACGTGCGCATCACCATCTTCGGCAAGGTTGGAGACCGCCACGACGTGATTCACACGCGGAGCTGCCAGTATGGAAAGGAGAAAGGAGACATCCAGTGCAGTGGTGAGGTGCAAATCGACCTGATGAGCGCGGCGGATGCGCAGCGCACCTCGGGCCACCCTGAGGCGGCGAGAGCTGTGACCACGCATATCGAGACGCGCGGTGTGAAGTTCGACCGCGCTAGCGGCTTGGCGCAAACAGACCAGAAAGTCACATTTGCGTTCCCCAGCGGAAGCGGAGAAGCGGTCGGGTTGGAATACAAATCCGAAGAAGGCGCCCTCCATTTATTGCGCGATGTGCGCTTCACGTTGAAGGCGAGCGCGCCGAGTGCCTCGAAGGCGAGTGCCGCGAAGCCAAGGGCCGGAGCTTCGCAGACGGCTGCGCCACAGGAAATGCTGGTGAAAGGATCGAGCCTCGATTTTGGGCGTGACTCGCGTTTGCTGCACCTGTGGGGGCCGGCGGAAGCCGAAACGAAGACCGAGCGGCTGAGCGCTGGCGAAATCAAGCTGTCGCTAGACAAGCAGTTTCACGCGGAAACATTGGTGGCCTCCGGCACGAGCGGCAATCGGCCGGTTGTGACCTCGCAGGGGGCTGGCGAACAAGCGAAATTGGAGGCGGATACATTGACCGCGCATTTTTCACCGGAAGGCGCGGTGACGCGAGTGGACGCAGCAGGAACGGTGCGCGGCTCGCGCAACGGCGTTGCGGAGCAGGACCAAGCGAGCGCCGAATACGCCACCCTGGAATTGTGGCCCTGGCTGGGGCGTCCCAAGGAAGTGAATCTGAATGGCAATGTGCTGCTCGAAACGCAGGGAGGCAATGGCGAATCCCGCCTGCTCCAGACCAATGCGTTTCGCATGGAGTTCGGCAAAGGCGAATCAGGCGAAACCGGCAAGGCGCAGAAGGCCGAAACATTGGCGGCGGGAACGATGGAGTGGACCGACGCGCCCGCGCAACCCGGCGCCGCCGTTGCGAAAACAAAACTGCAAGCGGACAAGCTGGTATTGGACTTCGCCTCGTCGGGCAAGGCGCGGCAGCTCCAGGCCATGGGGAACGTGCAAACGGAGCGCGCCATGAGCGGACGGCCGGTGCAAACCGCAACCGCCCGCAATGGCATTGCCGAATTGCAGGCCACCGGCGGGTGGTCGCAAATGGATTTGGACGGCGACGTAAAGCTGAAGGAAGGAGAGCGCGGTGGCCAGGCGACGCACGCAGTTTTTGTGCGCGCATCGCAAACGGCCACGCTGACCGGCAACGCCCTGGCCCGCGACGCATCGACGGAGACACACGCGGCCAGAATCGTCTTTGCGCAAGCGACCGGAGACATCCGCGCAGAGGGCGGCGTGCGCTCAACGGATTTTGCTTCGCGCTCCAGCGCTGTGCAGTTGGCCCCGGTGCCGGCGAATATCACGGCCGACACGTTGCAGGCGAACTCGAAAACGGGCCGGGCATTTTACTCAGGTCATGCGCGTCTGTGGCAGGGTGATTCGGTGCTCGAAGCAGAGTCCATCGAGCTTCTGCGCGAGACGCGTGTGCTCAACGCCGCCGGCAATGTGCGAGCGGTGTTTCCGCAAGCAACGGCGCGATCGGCGGAAAGTCCCGGCAATCGCGTACAGGAGAAATCAGGCACTTTGACTGCAGCTTCGGCGCCTGTCACGCGAAGCTCTGCAAAGGCGCAGCATTTATGGCACGCAACCTCCGGAACCTTGAGCTATAGCGACAAGGAAAGCCGTGCGCACCTCGAACAAAACGTTGTGGTGCAATCGGAAGAGCAGCGCATGCGCGCGCCGGTCCTCGATCTCTATTTCACGCGCGCCGCTGCGCCTGCACCGAGCGGCGCAAGCAGCGCAAATTCTCCCGGCGGCGCGCAGCAAATCAGCCGCGCGGTCGGCACTGGCGGCGTGATCGTGGAAGAAGGCAGCCGCAAAGCAATCGCGGAGCGCGGAGAATACATCGCGGCCAACGGAAAATTCGTGATGAGCGGCGGAAACCCCACGCTGTACGACGGTTCCGCGGGCACCACCACCGGGCGTCAATTGACCTTCTATTTAGCGGATGATACGATCATCGTCGATTCTGAAAATGGTTCTCGCACTTTGACGAAACACCGAGTCGAGAAATGATGAGGTATGCTGAAGCTCCAGGCTGTCGAGTTGAGCAAGTCGTATCGCGGACGCAGAGTCGTGGACGACGTAGAGCTGGAGATCGGACAGGGTGAAGTCGTTGGGCTCCTCGGACCTAATGGCGCAGGAAAGACGACAACTTTCTACATCATAGTAGGTCTTGCCCGTCCCGATTCCGGCCGCGTTCTTCTCAATGGCGATGAAATCACGGACCTCCCCATGTACCTCCGGGCCCGTAGCGGCATCAGTTACCTTCCGCAGGAACCCTCGGTTTTTCGTCAACTGACCAGCGAAGAAAACTTGCTTGCGGTGCTGGAGACTTTGCCCCTGACGCCGGAACAACAGCGCGACCGGCTGGAGGAATTGCTGGTGCAGATGGGACTGGAAACCGTGCGGCAAAACAAAGCCTACACCCTTTCCGGCGGCGAACGCCGGCGCCTGGAAATCGCGCGCTCGCTGACCCTGCAACCATCGTTTATCTTGCTGGACGAGCCGTTTTCCGGAATCGACCCTCTGACCGTGAAAGACTTGCAAGAGATCATCCGCGACTTAAGCCGCTCGGGAATTGGCGTCCTGATTACCGATCATAACGTGCGGGAAACACTCAGCGTCACCGACCGCGCGTATATCCTCAGAAATGGGAAAATATTCAGGAAGGGCCGTCCCGCGGAGTTGAGCGAAGATCCCGAAGTGCGGCGCGTGTATCTAGGCGATCACTTCCGGCTAAACTAGGAGCAAGCAGAGAAATTATGGCGTGGCAAGGGCTCAAACTGAATCTTAAGGTGTCGCAGAAGCAGATTCTGACGCCCGGCTTGGTTCAGATGGTGAGCGTCCTTGCGCTCAACCGCCTCGAGCTACGCGAGATGATCAACCAGGAGATGATCGCCAATCCTGTCCTGGAAGAGCTTAGCGAAGAGCCCACGCAGTCTGACAATTACAGCGACGAAACTTTCCTGAAAGCGGAAACCGAAAAAGTTCCAGAGAAGCCGGAAGCCAATCCCTTCGACGAATTCGATGTCGGCACTTTCTTCAATCAATACCTGGATTCCGGCGGAGACGGCGGGCGCTCGCAAGAGCGCGAAGTTTCCGAGCGGCCTTCGTTCGAAAAGTTTCTCTCTTCCGCCACCGGCTTGACCGATCATCTCGCCTGGCAATTGAGCCTGACGATTTGCTCCGACAGCGTGCGCGAACTCGCGGAGAGCATCATCGGCAACCTCGATGAGAACGGTTATTTGACTGCCTCAACGGAAGAGCTGGCGCAAAATGGAAAATATTCCCAGGATGATTTGGATGACGCCGTCGCCGTCGTTCAGGATTTTGATCCCATCGGAGTGGGCGCCAAGGATTTGCGCGAATGCCTGCTGCTGCAACTGAAGGCATTCGACCCGCAGAATACTCTCGCGCAGCAGGTTGTTTCCGAACATCTCAAGCAGGTGCAATCGAACCAGCTAAAGGAAATCGCGCGCGCCCTGAACCGTCCGCTCGAAGTCGTAAAGCG
>Ga0307475_10000795_pt1 | contig 19021 bp, 16 predicted proteins | sample atmos_gasesECM1C_FD_203317 | JGI IMG/M metagenome (GOLD analysis project Ga0307475, IMG submission 203317) | Hardwood forest soil microbial communities from Morgan-Monroe State Forest, Indiana, United States - atmos_gasesECM1C_515 | ecosystem: Environmental > Terrestrial > Soil > Temperate... | reverse complement strand
GACATAAGCGAGAGCCTTGCCGTCGGGCGAAGGGCTCAGCCCGGTCCCTGCGGGGAATGTCCGGGGAACAGCGCTCCCCGGAAACATTTCGGGTTTTCCTGTGCCGTCCATCGGTACCCGCCAAAGTTGTTGCAACGCGAGGTCCCAGTAATATGCCCATTTTCCGTCCGCCGAACACACCGGGGCCCGATCGTCCCTTCCGTCGGTCAATTTCAGGGGATTTGTGCCGTCGGCGTTAGTACGCCAGACGTTCGTCGAGTTTGTGCCCCCGTGAAATGCCCAGGAGAAGACCAGGTAACGAGTCCCGCATCCCGCCAATTCGACAATTGCTGCGTTTGAATCACCAACCAATTGCGTCGGAACGTTCCGGTCGATGCCGATCCTCATCACCCGAAGATAGTCGCTGAAAACCAGGTTCCCGTCCGCGGACCAATCAAACCCGTAAACATTCTGCCCCTGAGGAAGCAATGGGTTGGCTGCCGGCGACTGACTACCCGTGGCTGGAAGGACGTACAGATTTTGCGTACTCTTGGTCTGGACTGTAGCCAGAGTTTTTCCGTCGGCAGACAGAGTCAAAGTCGCATAACTATTGGTATCTCGAGTGATCGGCTGGACCTGTTCGGCCCCCTCCGCAACGAATCCGACCTGTGACCGCTGATAGTAGTCCGGTCCCTTTCGCGAATATAACGCCATGAGTCCGTGCCCATCGGGGAGCCACTTGAAGTCCAGCGTGAGCTTGTCATCGAGGGTGGCGAATCTGGCTATCTTTTTGGACTCGATGTCCAACAGAGCGATTCCTCCGAGAGCCTTGTCCGGCTTGAACAATCGGTACGCCAGTTGCTCACCCCGCGGTGACCAAGCGACGAACGAGGGGAAATCAGAAGCCGGAGCCACGGCACTCAGAACCAGCTCATCGCTGCCATTTACATTTGAAGTAATCAAACTGTACTTGCCTGCCTCGGGATAATTCACTCGGGCGAAAGCGATGCGCCGGCCATCGGGAGAAAAAGAGATGTCGCTGTCAATGCCCCGGAGTATCGTCTGGGGTGTCCCCCCCAGAACTGGCGCTCGATAAAGATCGAAGTTAGTGTTTGTCGCGTCCACCGCTTTTATGAAATAGAGATAATTTCCGTCCGGGGAAAACGTAAGGCTCTTGTAAGAAGCTGGCGCAGGTGGAATCACTTGCGTATCACTGTTGGTCGGAAGGTTGCGAAGCCACAGGCCTTGCAGTCCCTTATTGTTTATCACTGTCAGCACATATCTGCCGTCGGGCGAGATGGCCGTGAGTCCAGCCTTGCCCGAGTTGGTGACCTGGGTGATCGTGAAATTCTGAAAATGAGCCGCGCTTGTATGATGCAGCAACGAGTACACCCCGAATACCGCTGCGGCCAAGACGGCCAGTCCAACTACTGCTATTCCAGTAGCTCCCCATTTGTGCTGCTTCACTGCGTCGACCACCGCCGAACTCCCGTGCTGTTGAGCTGTGGCGGATGCCGGTGGAGGGGCTGCAACGGCCGAAGACGTCGCGACCGTCTGTGGAGTCTGGTTTAATTCAGCTTCGCGCTTCAACCGCTTCAGATCTGCCCGGATTTCCGCGGCCACTTGGTAACGCAGATCACGGTCCTTCTCCAGGGCCTTGCTGATGATCTCTTCTAACTTAAGCGGTAAATCGGGATTCAGCCGCACGGGGCGTAAAGGCGGCCGGTTGAGAATGGCATCAAATATGATCGCGGATGTATCCCCTCGAAACGGCATGGCCCCCGTGGCCATCTCGTACAACACCGCACCGAACGAGAATAGGTCAGTTCGCGCATCAAGTTGTTTTCCCTTGGCTTGCTCCGGAGACATGTACGCTACTGTCCCGAGCGCCGTACCCGGTCCGGTCAGGTTCTCTGCGCTCGTGCCAGCCGTCGCCTCGAACGGTATGCCGGCTGCTTGCGCGACCTTGCTGCTGACGGGTGTCAATTTGGCGAGCCCGAAGTCCAATATCTTGGCGTGCCCTCTTTTGGTGACAAAAATATTGGCAGGCTTGATGTCGCGGTGCACGATGCCTTCGCTGTGCGCGGCATCGAGCGCATCCGCGATCTCAATGGCCAGCATGAGCAGCTTTTCGTTTTCCAGCGGACTGCCGGTGATCACGTGTTTTAGCGTCAGGCCGTCCAGAAACTCCATCGCGATAAACGCTCTTCCCTCTTGCGTTCCGATGTCGTGAACGGTGCAGATATTGGGATGATTCAACGCCGATGCCGCTTGGGCTTCGCGCTGGAAGCGGGCCAACGCCTGCGGATCACGGCAAACTTCCTGCGGCAAGAATTTGAGGGCCACAAAGCGATGGAGGCGTGTGTCTTCGGCTTTGTAGACCACACCCATGCCGCCGCCACCAAGCTTGTCGGTGATTCTATAGTGGGAAATGATTTCACCAATCATTGAGATGACATCTTAAGGAGTTAACTTGGGGGAGTCAACGGAAGGATGCCGTTGGAACTCCTACGGTGAGCAAACCAAGGCCGCCATGGTGCGTTCCTTGTAGGGGTGGACCGAGCCCCCTTCACAACGGAATTTTGGTTGAAGGTCTGTGAAAGATATTGTAGCTTTGCGGCCGGTGTTGTCCTTGCGAGATCAGGCAAGCCTGACAATTTCTGATGTTGGGACTTAAGCGAAGGCGTTCTCTCCGTCAACGGACAGGCCTGGGGTAGTTCAGAAAGTTCAATTCCTTGTGGCCACGGGTTGTCCATGAGTGACGCGCCCTCGCCGCTTCTGGATGACGGGAAGTTGTTGAATATTGCCACGAGTGAACTCTCAGAAGGCAAACGTGAAGTTTTGCCCTCTCCCGCGAAGCAACGCACCGCTCACTCTGGTTCTCTCGGGTCGGATACCCAGAAGGCTGATATTGCCCATGCTCCTTGGCATGCTCCTGAGTACTCCCACTCTTTGGGCGAAGCAGACCAGCACTTCTTCCGATCTGGAAGCAAGGCTGAAGGAAGTGGAATCAGTCTTTGCGAAAACCCGGGCCCCAGCATTGCATGCAGACGGGGTCGGTGGTACATTTTCGCTCGGCCCGGAAGTTAAAACGGAAATTCCGGCTTACAGTGTCGGCGATCAGTTTACCTTGGAGGGAGGCTGAAAATGGTTTCGCATCTTGTGCTTAGGGACGCTGTGTGGAGTTGCCCCAAGGACTTCGCGGACCGCGCAATTTCGGCATTATGCATATGGGAGAAACATCGCGCGAGAGTTGTGTCACTTCGAATCGCAGCTTTTCTCCTGGTTGGGTCGCTGACTCTGTGGATGTCCCCGGCGGCGCGGGCGCAAGGTAACGATGGCGTGGCGCTGAGGCAGACAGTCCAACAGCTCGTGGACCAGGTGCGCAGTTTGCAAGCGCGAGTAAAGGAATTGGAGGCTGCGCAGACTGGCAGGACCGACCGCGTGCCGGCGGGAACTCCGGAAGCGCCGCCGGCTGCGGAAGCGAGCGCCGGTTCGGGTAGCGCGCCTGCGGTGCAAGAGCCGACCGATCACGATAGCGAGCATCCCATGGACTTGCCTGGCGGACCGAAGCTGAATATACGCGGCTTCCTCGACTTCAATCTCGGCCTGGGAAGCGCTGCAAACGCGCTCATTTATCCGCTCACGATTCCCCCGTCCCCGGTCCATAACACCTTCCAGTTTGGTGAATTCGATCTCTTCATGAGTTCCGACTTGTCAAACTCCATCAGCTTCCTGAGCGAGGTCGTATTGGGAACCGACGCCGCCAACTCTTGGGGCATCGACATCGAGCGCGCGCAGATTAGTTACAAGGCCAGCGACTTTTTCCAGTTGAGCGGCGGCCGCATGCACACAGCCATCGGTTATTACAATACTGCCTATCATCACGGAACTTGGTTTCAGACTGCCACTGGCCGCCCCTACATGTACTTCTTCGAAGACAGCGGCGGGATTCTCCCCGTGCACATCGTCGGTCTCGAAGCGGCCGGCTTGGTGCCCGGTAGCGGCAAACTAAACGCCCATTGGATCGTTCAAGCAGGCAACGGCGAAAGCTCTCTCTTTATCGGCCAACCCATCGTTAATCAGCCCGTGCAGAACTTTCTCTCCGACAAGAATCACAAGGCCTTCAACCTCGCGGGCTACATCAAGCCGGACTGGGCGCGCGGCCTGCAAATCGGTTTGAGCTACTACAACGATAAACGCGTCCCCGACGGGGTTCCTCACGTCAAGAATTCCATTGCCGGGGCTTACCTCATTTACGTTACCCCCACCTGGGAAATGCTCAACGAGTTCCAGGTACAGCGTAACCATTCGATCGGCTCCGCAGTCACGTACAACACCCCCCTCGGCTACACGCAGATCTCCCGCAAGTTCGGAAAGTACCGCCCGTACTTTCGCTGGCAAGAAGTCAACGTGCCCGTGAATGACCCGCTGTACAGCACTGTCGGCCGGTACGAGGGGCCCTCTTTGGGGCTGCGCATGGACTTCACCGGTTACGCCGCACTCAAGGTGCAGTACAACCGCATTTACACTCGCGATCCATCGCCAAAAAACGGCCTGGATAGCCAGGTTGCATTCACATTCTGAGAAGACTGGCATGCCAAGACATCGAACGCTTTTTTCTATCGTCATGATCGTGCTGGTCCTTTGCGCTCCCGGAATCTTGGGGGGCGCTGGCGTTGCTTCCGTGGACGTTAAGGCAAGCTCGGATACCGGTCCGCGGCTCGGAAAGATTTCGTCTTTTTAGCCTAGAAGCTTGTCACTATGCCTCGTTTGACCATTTTCTTGTCGCTACTGGCCACAGCCATCCTGCTGTCCCCCGCGCTGCCGCTTGGGACCAGCGAACCCCTTGGATTCGCGCCGCAAGGCCGGCCCGCACCCGACGACAGTCTGGGAATTGTGGTGAATCGCTCGAATCCAGTTGAAAACCTGTCTTTCGCGGAGCTCCGCAAAATCTTTATGGGGGAGCAAACCCACTGGTCAAATGGCCGTCGTATCACTGTGGTGATGCTTGAGGCTGGCAAACAGGAACGCCAGGCTGTACTCACTCAAATCTATAGGATGGATGACAAGGACTTCAATAAACACTTCATTCAGGGGATGTTCACAGGAGAAATCCACGCGGCACCAAAGACTCTGGCGACTTCCACGGAAGTGCTCAAATTCGTGTTAAACGTGCCAGGCGCGATCGGCTACGTGCGCGGCGCAGAAGCGGATGAATCTGTGAAGGTCGTTCGCGTGGACAGCCGTTTGCCCGGCGATAAGGACTACAGTATTCGGCTACACCCGAAATCAGCCAAATAGCTAGAGCCCATGCGGTTTTCTCTGTAGTGTAACCCCTGTCCTGATTAAGTCACATCTCCGCGATATCCTTGCTGAAAATGCTCAGGTTTCAGGTACCTTCTGTAGTTGAGATCCTTTTCCATGGGCTTCTAACACCACCAAAATGTCACCGTCTCAGAACTCCAATCTAGTCGAAATCCGAGGCCTCACGAAAAGCTATGGCGCTTTCGACGCCGTGAAAGATCTCAATCTGTCCGTTTCTTATGGGCAGATCTTCGCCCTCCTCGGCCCCAATGGGGCGGGCAAGACCACGACCATTCGCATGCTTATGGGAATTCTTGCTCCCACTGCCGGTTCCGCCAGAATCGACGGCCTCGATTGCTTTCAGGATCGCGTCGAAGTCAAGCGGCGCGTCGGGTATCTCCCCGACGAACCCATCTTTCATGACTATTTGCGCGGCAGCGAAATCATTCGCTTTTCCGGAGAAATGCACGGGCTCAATCGCGCTGAAATCGAGAAGCGCACGCGGCCGCTGCTCCAGCAATTGGAACTCCATGACGCGCTCGAAGAATTCGCCGTAAATTATTCCCGGGGCATGAAAAAAAAGCTAGCCCTGGTCTGCGCCATGCTGCACGACCCCGCTCTTCTGATCTTGGATGAACCAACCAACGGGCTCGATCCCTTTGCCACGCGCGCCCTCCATGAAATCATTCGGGCGAATGCTGCCGCCGGCAAAACGATTTTCTTCAGTACCCATCTCCTTGATCAGGCGGAGAAGCTTTGCACGCAAATCGCCATCGTGGCCAAGGGGCGGCTTGCGGCTCACGGCACATTAGGCGAGCTACGGGCGCGCCTCACAAGCGACAGCTCCCTCGAAGAAATCTTTTTCTCGGTTGCAGGCGATTCCGGGGGCGTCGCTGGGCTATGAGTGTTTCACGTCCTATCGGCACTGCGCGCACCATTTGGCTGATCGCCCGTCTTGCTCTGCGCCGCCAGCTCAATATCTGGCAGAGCGCTCGCTTTGGGCGCAAGAAGAAGGCCGCGGCCGAACTGTCCTCCGGCGCTGGCGTGGTCCGCTCCGGCACTCCCGCAAAGTCTCGCGGACGTTCCGTTTTCAGCATTTTCCTCTTGCTGATCATGGCCTTTAACGGGTTCAACATCGGTTCGCGCGGCTTGATTGGTCTCTCCGCAACTTCCCGCGAACTCGACGTTTCTTCCGACAAAATATCCGTCCGTGGTTACACCCAGGCCAAACTCGTTCAAGCCGAAAAGGAACTCCAGCATGCGCGAGAGCTGCCCGACGCCGTCCGTCGCGAGAAATATCTGGGCATGTGGAACCGCTATGTGGATGAATTGTTCCTCTACGAGGTTCGTGGCGAACGCCTCTCCGAAGACGACGAAAACAACCGCGTGCAACAGATGCGCGATGTGTTCGCCCAAAGAGGCGCGGCGGGCTTCACTGCTCGAGCAAAAGACACGTTTTGGGTTTCCGGCGAAACGTGGCCGCGGGATTCTCAGCCCAGTTCCGTTTTTCTCCGTTCCCTCAGCCTGATCGTGCTCCTGTGGATGGCCTTCATCGTCTTCGTCTCTCTGGGCACGAACAACAAGAATCTCGGCGAAGTGGAATGGAACTTCGAGTGGCTCTACACCTTTCCTGCCTCCGCTCGCGCGCTCTTCACCTCGAAGTTGTTCGTCTACTCCTTCCTGAATCCTCTTGTCTGGCTCTTCTTCTTTCCTTTTCTGGTTCTCATTTACGTCGCCGGCGGATTCGGTTTCAAGGCCATCCTGCTCGGGCTTGCCGCGCTGCTCTACCTTTCGATTCTCGCCGGAGCGCTTTCGACCTTTCTCGAAGTGGCGTTGCGCAAACTGCTCTCTCTCAGCCAACTCAAGAATGTTCAGGCGCTTTTCACCGTTCTCGGCACCGTTTCCTTGTTGTTGGTCTACGCGTCTTGTCTCTCCAAACCGTTGGACGATTTTCTGGTTGCGCGAGCCACCGCCATGCCCGAATTCCTCGCTTGGAATCCATTCTCGCTTCCTCTGATTCTTGGCCTTCCGTCCGCCCCTGTTTCTCAGATGCAAATCGTCGTATCCGTAATGGTCGTTCTCATTTTTGCTTTCGGCACGTTCGCCTTACTCGGAAGCGAGTGGCTGACTCGAGATGGTTTGGTGAAAGCCGGCGGTCCCTATCAGGGAACGCGGCGAATCCGCCCAAGCCCCCCTCACAAAACTTGGCTGCGCGGCGCCGCCGCCCAGGAACTGCTCTTGCTGGCCCGCGATCGAAATCTTCTCGTTCAAGTGCTCGTCGTTCCGCTCCTCGTCCCTGCTTTCTACCTTCTCATCTATTCGGGAATGGTTTCCGCCGTCAGCGGAAATTTTCGCCACGCCGCCGTCATGGCCTTCGGCGTGGGCGCCTATTCCTTTCTCAGCAGTGCCATGCCGCTGCTCAATCGCGAGGATAAGACGCTCTGGCAACTGCTCACCTTTCCGCAATCCCTGGCAACGATTCTGGTGAAAAAAGCCATGGTATGGGCGGCCTTCGGGCTGCTCTATGGCGGAGCCACGCTTCTGCTCATCACCCGTTTCAGCCATCACTTACATGCCAGCTCTTGGGGCGAAGTTTTTCTCGCGCTTTATGGAATCGCTCTTTACGCCTTTATCGCTTCCGGCATCGGCATCCTCGCAACCAACGTTCTCGAGACCGACCGCCGGGCCCGCTTTCGAACCGACATGGTTTATCTGTACATGATCCTGGCAGCCATGTACGCCAACACCATTTATTCGCCCTCGCTTTGGGCCAAGCTCGCGCAGTTGGTGCTTTCCACCCTGCTCGCCTTTGCCCTTTGGCAAAAAGTCAAAGACATCACCCCCTACTTCTTGGATCCGGTAGCGCGTCCCCCGCGCAGCCTTAGCCTTGCCGATGGCATGATTGCGGCCCTGGCGTTCTTTGTCGTTCAAGGCCTGGTATTCCTGGTTCTCCATTCGGTGACCGATGTTTCTTTGCCCGCGCAAATCACCTTCGCCTACATACTCGCCGGCCTCATTGTCGCCGGCCTTGCCCTCTATACCTTTTGGCGCCAGGACGTGCCTGATCTGTGGAAGAAAATTGGCGTGACACGAATTCGCGACGGAGTTGCGGCACAACCGGTCTGGCGAGGCGTTCTCCGCGCCGTGGCCCTCGGCGCCCTCGCCGCTCTTGGCGCCATCATTTATATGCGCGTGCTAAACCTGTTCCCTCAGGGGCAAATTTGGAAGCAGGATGCCGAACTCAGCTCGTTCCTTTCCCGCGCCGACCGGCCTGTATGGATCTGCATTCTCGTAATCGTCGCCGCGCCTCTTTTCGAGGAGTTCTTGTTTCGCGGGCTGATTTTTCAGGGTCTTCGCCGAACCACCGGCCCCGCCTTGGCAATTCTTGGCAGCGCGGCGCTCTTTGCTCTGGTCCATCCGCCGATCTCGGTCATACCCGTTTTTGGTCTCGGCATCGCCGCAGCCCTCAGCTTCCAAATGTCTGGCTTCCTCCTGGCTCCCATCCTCACTCACGCCGTCTACAACACCATGATCATCTTCCTCAATAAATCCTAAATCGGATTTCTCATAAGATGCGCGTTGATTGTGCTGGTTCGAAGCACCGCTCACCTGTACCAACGGACAGTGTGACCGATTGGGGGAGTACCCTCCATTCGAATTCGTTCCTCTTCGCCCTAGCTGTAGCCTACTTAAAGGCGAGGCTAAGCCCAGAAGTCTCGCGTCTTCTCGCGATTCGTTCGAAAGAGGGGTAATCATGAAAAAATTCTCGTTGGTCATTTCATTCGTGTCGTTGGGTGGTTTTGCATTGATGACTGTCGGGGCTGATCGTGTCGCCGCGCAAGGTCCTGCGGGTGCCGGCGCATCGGGCTCGACGCAACAAAGTTCACAAAGTTCGCAAAGCTCTCACAGCTCGCATTCTCTCAATCCCATCAAGTGGATCAAAAAAGACAAGGATTCGAAAAACTCTGCCGATTCGAACGCCAGCCGGAGCGACGTGGAGAAAAAGCTGACGCCGAAGCTGCAGGCCGAAGGCGTACTCCCCGCCAATTCGAACGCCACCGACGCGTGCACGCCGTTTGCGGCGCTCAATGAATGCCTCGCCGCCCTGCACGCCAGCCACAACCTCGGCATGGATTTCAACTGCCTCCGGGCCAACGTCACTGGCGTTCTGACCAACGCCAATATGTCCGGATGCAAAGGGGCGATCGGCGACAAGGCCCAGAGCCTGAACAAAGCCATTCACGAGCTAAAGCCGGAAGCCAATGCCAAGGAGCAAACCAAAAACGCTGAGCAGCAAGCCAAAGACGATCTGAAAAACTTGGGCTCGTAAGACTGGCGTCTGAACTTTTCGAGCCAGCTCGCTCATCATTTTTAGCAGCTTCGGAACGAGGCGGGGAAGCCGATGTTGGCGGTCCCGCCTTGGTTCTTTTTTTGAGCGTCTCCGTTACGCCGACACGGAAGACGAGGACGCGGAGGAGCCCGCTGCGGATGCAGAGGAGCCTGCCGAAGAGGGAACATCGGTGTCGGGATTCGCGGCGGCGGCGGTGGCGCGATACCGCACTATCAAAAGCGTGAGGTCGTCGGCCTGGTGCGCGCCGCGCGCAAAATTTTCCACGGCTTCGAGCACGCATTTTTGGATTTGGTCGAGTGGGCACTCCGGCAGCCCCATCAGCGCTTTTTTCAAGCGCGGAACCCCAAACAACTCATCGTCGGGATCCATCGCTTCCGTAACGCCGTCGCTGAAAAGAATGAGCGTGTCTCCCGGCTCGAGCTTGAGGCATGCGGACGTGTATTCCGCGTCAGGAACCAAGCCCACCGGGTACGAGCCTTCCGTGAAAGGTTCTTCGGGAACTCCTCGCCGTAACAGCATCGGCGAGGGATGCCCGGCGTTAATAAATTCAAGATGGCCCTGTTCATCCAGAATTCCAAAAAACATGGTGGCGTAGCGGCCCACCTCCGCGTGATCGCACAGGAAGCGGTTCACGTGATTGAACACACGCGCGGGATCCATGCCGAGGGTCATCCCGGAAAGCGCGCCTTGCAACATAGTAGTGAGCAGTGCGGCGCCGAGTCCTTTGCCGGAGACGTCTGCGATCAGAAACGCGGTGCGGCCCTCGCCGAGAGGAAAAACGTCGAAGTAGTCGCCCCCCACGGACAAGCACGGGAAATTGACGCCGGTCACGGCGAAATGCGGATGATCCGGGAAATTGCGCGGCAGCAGCGCCTGTTGAATGCCGCGCGCGATGTCGATCTCCTGTTCCAGGCGCTGGCGTTCCCGCTCGCGCTCGACGAGGCGGGCATTGTCCAGAATGCTAGCGGCGTCGGCGGCCAGCGCGTCCAGAATCTGGCGATCGAGCTTGGAGAAGGCCGCAGGGCGCCGGGAATCCAAATAGAGAACCCCCAGGAATTCTCCGCGCTTGATGTTCGCCATCAACTCTTGCGTATTGGCGCGGGAGATGGCGTAGAGAGGAATCACCACGACGGCACGCAGGCGCTGTGCCACGATGCTCTGCGCCGCTTGCAGGTCCATGTCTGCCTGCGCGAGATCTTCCGTAATTACCGGCGATTGCTGCTTCAATGCCAATTGAATGGCCGTCTGGCTGGGCGCAACGCTTTCCGGGGGGAGGCGCAGCGCGCCGCTGCGCCGCGCGAGTTTCACTTTCAAGGCCCCCGCCGAGTCTGGTTCGAGGAGCAGGCCTCGGTCCGCGTCCGTCACGGAGACGGCGTGATCTAGCATGTGGCTCAGCGCCTGGTCGAGAGGGAGCTGCGAGTGGAGCAACGCGGTGGCTTCGAGGAGTTGATTGAGTTTGCGCAGGCCCCCGCCGGTATGTTCGGAGCTGGTGATGTGCTCGATGCGCGTGAGCAAGTGCGGAATGGAATCCTCGACGGAACTGTTCGAGGAGCGAAAAATAATTTCGTAGGAGTCGTCCAGGCCGAAAGTGATGGCATCGCCGTCCTGCAGCTCGCGGCTCTCGACCTTCTCGCTGTTGACGAACAGGCCGCGGCGCTGGCCCCGATCCTCGAGGTGGAAGCGGTTGGCTTCGATGACTACCGCGGCGCAGTTGCGGGAGATGCGCCGGTCAGAGAGCTGCAGATGGTTGCCGGTTTCCGCGCCCCGGCCGATCAGGAAAGGCGTTTGCGTGATGCGGGCATAGCGGCGCGCGCCGTCCGGGGAGACGACCTCAAGGACCGCTTCGCCTGCGAGAGGAACCGTATCGGGCATGGGCTGCTCGTCAACAAATTGTAACACGTGCGGAAGTGACCTCAACAGTGTCCCCATACGAAAAAAAGGATTCCATTGAGCATACTTTTCATGGGCTAGTACCGTTGAATAATCAGATGACGAGTTGGAAAGCTCCCACTAAGTTGCCGCAGCCTAAGCTCTTATCAAAAAGTCGCTAACGTGGCAGCAGACTTGCCACACCTCATCGTCGGTGACTTCTTTCGCGCTCAAGGCAGTTAGCCAAGGGGCTATCCGCCTTGAACTTACGGGATCTTTTTCAAATCAGTGGTGGGTGTCGAAGGAAGGATTTTGTGAGAGAACTGCCACAATCTGAGGCTGGCGAGATGCCTGAGGCCGAAGCCATTCGACTCGCGCGCCAGGGCAACGCCGAGGCGTTTGAAAGGCTCTATCGGTTGCACAGCCGCCGAGTCTTTACTCTGTGTGTTCGCATGTTGGAAGACTCGGCGGAAGCCGAAGACTTGACCCAGGAAACTTTTCTTACGGTCTTCCGCAGGATTCAGACGTTTCGCGGCGAATCCGGGTTTTCCACGTGGCTGCATCGCGTAACCGTAAATGTCGTGCTCATGCACATTCGCAAAAAGACCGTCGCCCAAACACCTCTGGAGGAAATCACGGAAGGGACGGAGGAAACTCGCACCCATCGTCTGGAGTTGGGCGGTCCCGACCTGTACCTGAACGGCACCATTGATCGCCTCACTCTCCAGAGGGCTATCGATCAGCTGCCCCCCGGATTCAAGGCCCAGTTTGTGCTCTACGACATCGAAGGCTACGAACACCGCGAGATTGCTGACATGCGCGGGTGCACGACGGGCACTTCCAAGTCGCAACTGCACAGAAGCCGGCTGCGCCTCCGCGAACTGCTTCAGAAAGACCAAAACAACGATACGCCAGGAAAAACCCACTCTGCCAATCGCCCCGCCTTCGAGGTTGTGCCCCCTGGCAATCGAGTCCAGCGTCCACCGGTCCACGGTGACAAGATTGTTCCATTTAAACGCAAAAAAGACATAGCGACCGGTGATTTGACAGGCGAGATCGATAACTCGACTGCACCCGCTTGCGCAGCTGCTAAGTAAGAAGCAATTTCAACTGAAGAAATAATATCTATAAGGAGATACTATGCGGTTCCTTTCAGATTTGCCTTTATTGGTTGTAGGTATCGCCGTTGCAGCCTTCCTCATCAAGCTCTTTGTCAGCCTCTGGGTGGCCAACAAAGCCTCGGTCTTGCACGAGCTCGGTGACCAGGAGCCGGGGGCCGTTAACACGGATCGGGCCGCGGCCGGCATTCGCGCGGAGCAACTCTTGTTGGACGCTGATGCCGTTCCGGAACAGAAACCCGTGGAGCAACAACGTCCGGAGTACCCGGGCGAACACGCGCACGCCGCCAGCGGAGCGGTCCAGTAATTCTCCGTGGAACCTTTTTGACCACCGCCATCTTCTCGATTTGGAGGGACTCTGCGGTCAACGCATTCATATAACTGAAATGCCGTGCCGTGCGGCCCCTCACGAGAAGGGCACTTCTCAAGCGTACAGGGTGTTATCGGAGAGGGTGCCCGAATCATTTTCAGAATCACATCTCTTAGTTCTTGACACCGATTTACATCGGAGGCAGTTGCGGCCGTGGTTCTGCAATACCGTGTAAGCTCGAGCGTACTTCGCTTGCAATCCGAGGAGTTCGTCGCCGGCTTCCTTTCCGCTTAAACCAGCCTGATCCATCTCGGCGCGGTGCTCGTTCCAGATATACAAGGCGCTCTGGCATTCTTCGAGTAATCTTTGATACTCGCTGCAAACCATTGTTTTGGCGGAGAGTGGCTTGCTCATGCTCTTCTCCCTTCGTCGACGCTCGTGCATCTCGTGCATTTTGTCCGCCAACACAGGTAAGTCGCGAGTTTTGCAAAGATTGAGAGAGTGAGCTCTCTTGCTGAGCATGGGTTCCAGTACGCAGAAAGGGACTCTTTCCCGTTTCTTGTTTGTATTTTCTACACGCTTTGCGTTTCAAATCTCAATCGTCGTTGGCCCACAAGATTCTTCTATGCGCTTGAATCTTCAGCCCACTAGCAAATCCAAAGCGAGTCTGGAGAGGGAATTGCCTTCGTCACCGCGGGGCCAAAAACTCTGAGGATCAACCCGTTCCAAGGGGCGGGGAGACGTTTCGACGAAGATACAAGAAAGGCGCTTAAGGAGGCGCTGCGAATGAGATGCGCAAAGTGTTGGATCGTTATAGTGACAGGCCTGCTTGCTTGGGGACCGTTCTCGTCCGCGAAAGATCCGAGCGAAGCAAAGACCGAGCAGGATCGCCTTCAGAATGCGGGAAAGGTGATGCAGGAGATTCTCAATGTTCCTGATGACATTCCCCAAGATCTGCTCGACAAGGCCCGTTGTGTGGTGGTGATGCCTTCGGTGCTGAAAGCTGCGTTTGTTGTTGGCGGCAGCTACGGTCGCGGCACGATGGTCTGCCGCACCGGGAAAGACTTCACCGGTCCATGGGGAGCTCCTGCCATGTATGCGCTCGAAGGCGGGAGCATTGGTTTCCAGATTGGCGGTGAAGCAACTGACTTCGTCTTTCTCGTCATGAACGACCGTGGCGCAGGCAGCCTGTTGCGCACGAAGGTGAAGTTGGGAGCAGACATATCCGCCGCGGCCGGACCGAAGGGACGTTCCGCTTCGGCTGATACCGACGCTTATATGCGCGCGGAGATTCTGAGTTACTCTCGTGCAAGAGGCGCTTTTGCCGGTATCTCGCTTGATGGCTCGACGCTTCGACCTGATGAGGACGCGAATCGCAAGCTCTATGGCAACCCCACGAGCGCCGCGAAGATCATCACCGAATCGGACGTCAGTGCTCCTTCCGCCGCGCATGACCTGATTGCGGCTCTGCAAAAGTCATCTCCACGGCTCCAGCGTTAGCACGTCTCGTTCGAATTGGTTCTACTAGCGAACACCAAGCCAGGAGGTGACATTGGCAGCGGATCAAGTGATTACGATCGCCGGCAGAAGCATCACCATCACAAGTCACGACATCCTCTTGGTGGGAGTATCTCTTGTTATTGGCCTGGTGTTCTGGATGGCTTTCTACTTCAGCCGAAAGCGAGTTGTCGTGCTGAAGAGGTCCAGCGGAACCGACCAGGTTACATTCGAGTTGTCTCGCATCGCCGACGCACTCGAGCGCATCGCCAATCGGCCAGCGGATCGTGCGATTGCGGCGGCCACGCGGCGTCAGCTTCAGACGCAGCCGGCCCCGCCGCCAAATCCGCAAGGTGTCGGGTACTCCTTGTTTAGGCGTTGAAGACGACGATCTGGCCGCATTTCGATGGGCGGGTCGCAGTCATGGGTTTCAAAAGACCTCACGAGAGTCCAAAGAGTTAGAAAGAGCCCTGAATTGTGGATTACCGCGTGAGTCGGGCGGCGTTTTCCTTGAGCCCTTCCTGTCTACGCTACGCTGGGCGCTTGCTCGCAATTGATCGCCCAGGGTATGCCGAATTGATCGATAAGCACGCCAAAGCGGGCTGTTCACGCGGATTGTTTATGCCATGACGAAACGCAAGGTGGGGCGCGTGGTGATGCCGGTGCGGATCGTGGCGCATCACGCGAAAATTCTTTGGGGCTACGGGCAGATGGAGCAGTCGCTGCTAGGGAGCCGCCTGGTGGACTCGGGGTTGAAAGATTTAGCGCAGTTGAGAGTGGCCACGCTGGTGGGATGCCCGTTTTGAATTGACGTGGGTTCTGCGGTCAGCAGAACCCGCGGCGTTTCGATGGACAAAATGGCGGCCTTGCCAGACTACAAAAATAGCGCGCTGTTTTCGGAGGCGGAGAAATTCGTGCTGGAGTACGCGGACGCGATGACGCAAACGCCGGTCGAAATGCCGGACGCGCTGTTTCGAAAGCTGCGGGAGAAGTTTACGGACGCGCAACTGGTGGAATTGACAGCCACGCTGGCGTGGGAAAATTATCGCGCGCGATTCGATCACGCGTTTGGCGTGGAGGCGGAGGGATTTACGCAGGGAAGCTACTGCGCCATGCCGGTTCGCGCGGCAGCGGCGAAGGCGCAGACTCAACACGATTGAAAAAATGTTTCGCGAGATCAGCTGGTATTCAGCGGGTGGCGGAAGCGAGGCGGCGGGAAACGTACTCTTCGACGTAAGCGTCGAAGAGATGGTTGAGGCGGTCGCAGACAGGGCCAGGAGCCGAGAAGGAGTGGCCGGCGATTTCGCTGACGTTGATGAGATTGCGATTTGTGGATGAGATGAACACTTCTTCGGCGGAATAGAGATCTTCGGGGCGCAGCGCCTGCTCGACGACGGGGTGTCCGGCTTCCGGCGCGATTTCCATGAGGATCCCGCGCGTGACGCCTTCAAGGCAGCCGGAGTTCAGCGGAGGCGTGAAAATTTTTCCGTTTTTCACAACGAAAATATTTGCGGAAGTGCACTCGGCCACTTCGCCGCGTTCGTTGAGCATGACGACTTCGTCGTAGCCTTCCTTGTTGGCTTCCGCGACAGCCCAGACATTGTTGAGCCAGGAAATGGTTTTTACGCCGGCCATGGGAGAGGCGGCGTGGCGGCCTTGTTCGCGGAGGGCGAGCCGGACGACCTCGCGATGTTCGGGGAGGCTGGCGGTGTAAATGATGAGGTCGACCTGCGGATACGCTTCGGCGCTTTGCCAATAGCCGACAGAATTGTACACGAAATACACGCGCGCACACCCTTCGGCGACGTGGTTGGCGCGGATGACTTCGTGGAGATGAACGCGGACTTTGGCGGCAGTGTAGGGCATGGGGATACGCGTGACGGTGGCGTCTTTCTCGAGGCGGCGCCAGTGGCGCTCATAAGCGAAGGCTTCGCCGCGGGAAATCCGCAGGGTGGTGAAGATGCCCCAGCCGCAGATGAGACCGGCCTGACCGGGAGAAAGGCGAACTTTCTCGATGGGTAACAGGGTGTCGTTGTGAAAGACGTTCGGGTGAATCACCAATCCCTCACGGTCCGAATCTCCGACTAACTCTATTGTATCCGAAAATCACACGGGAACCGCCGAGCAGACCGACTGCTCATCATCTTCCCGGGGTAGGTCATCCGAATAAAGGAGTGCCGCCAGGCGTATATTGATCCTGGAGAAAGCAAAGAGGGTGGACCGGAGCCCGCCCTCCGCTGTGTCTCAAAAACTGAAGCGGCGTACGGAATTACGGAGCTAGTTCATAAGCTACTTCCGTAAGAAGCAGAGGAGGAGCTGTCAATGAAAGTCTACGGCATGCAGGAGGCGGGAAGGATGATGGTTTGACCGGCGAAGATGAGGTTGGCGTTAACGATGGAGGGGTTGGTGCGGGCGATGCAGGACCAGGAAGAAGCGTGGCCGAAGTGGGCCCGGGCGATCTTGGAGAGTGAGTCGCCTTTCTCTACGGTCATCGTTGTGGTGGCGCGCACGGAAGAGATCGCGGCGGGGAGAAGTATCTGCGAGCCGGCTTCGATGTGGTTGGCGTCGCGAATGTTTGGGTTGGCTGCGAGCAGTTCGTGCCAGCGGAGGCCTTGGCCAAGATTCTGCTCGGCGAGTTTCCACAACGAGTCACCCTGCTTCACGATCACAACGCTTAGATTTTTCGAAACTGTTGGAGCGATCCTCGCGGACGGTCGAGCGGGAGCGATACGCGCCGACGGCTTTGCAGGTGCCACGGGAGCGACAGGCCGCGGAGTCGCGAGGCTTGGCGGCGCCGGGCGGGAAGAAAGAATGCGCGGCGGAGCGGAGAGCAAAATGTTGGGTCGTTCGAACGGTGAGCGCTTCACCGGCGGCCGGAACGGCGTGAAGCGCGGCGGAGCCGATCTTACGAACGGCGGCGCAACGGGAGATTCGAACGGCAGCGGCGGATGAACCGAGCGCAGAAGAGGTTTGGGTGAAGCGAGTACTGGAGCTTCGGCGAGCGGAAGAGGGAACTGCTGCGCGCGATGAAGTTCCTGGGAATCTTTCTGGCGGCGGAAATGGCGCGCGACCTCGCCAAGAGGAGCACCAGCGGGAAGCGATTCGGCGTCGACGGCGTCCGCCGATTTTTCATCGGTGGCAGGAGCCTGTTGATTTTTCTTGGCTTCGACTTGCGCACGATCTTCCGGAGTGAGAATTTTCGCGCGCTTCAAATCTTCTTCCGTGTAAACGTGCTTGGGTTTTTTCTGCCGGGTTTCCTTACGGGCGCGTTCCTGTTTGGCGGCGTCGGCAACATCCTGGGCGGAGCACTGAGCCGCGCCAATCGCAACACAAACGAAAACAGCAATCCCGCAAAAGATTAGACGGAGAGATGCAGGAATGTGCCTCACGGTGGAGGAGAGGCCCACGGTTGCTGGGGTAGCGAGATCAGTTCCTAGCATTTCAAACCGACCAAGGGTGGACACCGTTTATCCTCTAAATATAGCAAAAAACAGGTCATTTGAAAACAGGAATTTATAGGTCGCTTGCTAACCTTGAACCGGCAATATTGGGCGAGAAACGGCCGGCGAAAAGGATATAATCCCGCGCCTGCGAGGACTTCCATGAAAACGATCAACCGTGTTTGTGCCCAAATCTTGTTGGTGTCAGTACTCGGAATCTTTTTATTCGCCGAACCGTCTGTCGCGCAGACGCCGCCTCCACCGAAGTATCCCGACTATCCCAGCGAAACGCCGGCGCGGTTTGAAGTGGCGACGACGGGCTTCGACTACGTTCGACGCGAGGTGATGATCCCCATGCGCGACGGCGTGAAGCTGCACACCGTCATCCTCGTGCCGAAGGGCGCCAAGGGCGCGCCCATTCTGTTTACGCGGACACCGTATGATGCCACGGAGCTGACAAGCCGTTTGGCCAGCGCGCACCTGGGACCGTCCTTGTACGGTTACGACAACGCGACCGAGGTGATTGTCGAAGGCGGATACATTCGCGTGGTTCAAGACGTGCGCGGCAAGTACGATTCCGAGGGCGACTACGTCATGAACCGGCCGCTGCACGGGCCGCAGAATCCCACGCCGGTCGATCATTCCACGGACACGTACGACACCATCGAATGGCTGGTGAAAAATATTCCAGAGAGCAATGGCCGCGTCGGCATCCTCGGAATTTCTTATGATGGCTTCACGCCGTTGATGGCACTCGTCAACCCGCACCCGGCCCTGAAAGTGGCGGTGCCGATGAACCCCATGGTTGACGGGTGGATGGGCGACGACTGGTTTCACAACGGCGCATTTCGCCAACAAAACCTGCCATACATCTACGAGCAAGTGGCCACGCGCGACAACAAGGCGAAGTGGTGGACGTCGCACTTTGACGACTATGACGAATACATGCAGGCGGGCTCGGCGGGTGAACTCGGCCGCCAGCACGGGCTCGAGCAAATTGGTTTTTGGCGGAAGGTTGTCGAACATCCCAGCTACGACGCGTTCTGGCGGGACCAGGCGCTGGACCGGATCCTGGCGGGTGAGCCGCTAAAGGTTCCGGTGATGCTGGTGCACAGCCTCTGGGATCAAGAAGACATCTACGGCGCGCTTG
>Ga0307475_10000794_pt1 | contig 19050 bp, 12 predicted proteins | sample atmos_gasesECM1C_FD_203317 | JGI IMG/M metagenome (GOLD analysis project Ga0307475, IMG submission 203317) | Hardwood forest soil microbial communities from Morgan-Monroe State Forest, Indiana, United States - atmos_gasesECM1C_515 | ecosystem: Environmental > Terrestrial > Soil > Temperate... | reverse complement strand
TTCCACTATCTATCTTCGCGACGTTGCGAATATCCGTGACGGCTTTGCCCCGCAAACCAACATCGTGCGTCAGGATGGCCATCGCGGCGCCCTGGTCACCATTCTCAAGGCCGGCAATGCTTCCACGATCGACGTGGTGAGGGGCATTCGCAATCTTCTTCCACGTGTCGCGCAGACGCTGCCCCCGGAAATGAAGATCTTGCCTCTCGCGGATCAGTCCATCTTCGTCCGCGGAGCTGTGAGCGGGGTTATCCGCGAGGCGGTCATCGCCGCGTGCCTCACCGGCTTGATGATTCTGCTGTTCTTGGGAAGCTGGCGAAGCACATTGATCATCGCCATCTCGATCCCCTTGTCCATCTTAACCTCGGTCATAATCCTCAGCTTTCTTGGCGAGACCATCAACGTTATGACACTTGGCGGGTTGGCGCTGGCCGTCGGAATTTTGGTGGACGACGCTACCGTTACGATTGAAAACATCGAGCGGTATCTCGAAGAAGGTCACGCGCAGCGCGGGGCCATCCTGGAAGGCGCGGCACAAATCGCAGTTCCCGCTCTGGTATCGACGCTTTGTATTTGCATCGTGTTCCTGCCGATGTTCCTGCTGAATGGTGTGGCCCGTTATCTCTTCGTTCCCCTGGCGGAGGCGGTGGTTTTTGCCATGTTGGCGTCGTACATCCTTTCCCGCACCTTGGTGCCCACGCTAGCGATGTATCTGCTGAAGACAAAACAGCAAGGCTCCGAACGGTCGCGGAAACCGCTTGTGCGTTTCCAGCGAGCGTTCGAACGCGGATTCGGGCGCCTTCGCAATGCTTATCGCGCTCTACTTACGACGCTTGTTCATCGGAGATCTCTCTTCATCCCGGCGTTTCTTCTAGCCTGCGTTTCTGTATTTTTGCTTCTGCCTTGGCTCGGTCAGGACTTCTTTCCTAGCACGGACAACGGTCAATTTATTCTGCATGTTCGAGCCAAGAGCGGGACCCGAATCGAGGAAACGGCAAAGTTGTGCGATCTCATCGATCGTTCAATCCGGAGCGAAATTCCCAGCGACGAAGTCGACAACATCCTGGACAACATCGGGTTGCCTTACAGCACCATTAATTACATGCACGCTACGTCGGGTCTCATCGGCGCGGGTGACGCGGATATTCTTGTATCTCTAAAAGAGAAACACCATCCCTCGGCGGACTATGTCCAGCGATTGCGCGAGAAGCTGCCGCGGGAGTTTCCGGGCGCCGCGTTCTACTTTTTACCCTCGGACATCGTCACGCAGGTGCTGAACTTTGGCTTGCCGGCGCCCATCGATGTCCAAATCGAAGGGTCCGATATAGACGACAATCGGGAAATTGCCGCGCGGATGTTGCATGAAATCGCGAAGGTCCCAGGCGTAGCCGATGCGCGCATACAGCAAGCCTTCGATTATCCGGCGTTTGATATCACCGTGGATCGCACCAAAGCGGCCCAGGGCGGTTACGCTCAACGAGATGTGGCCAATAGTATTTTGAATTCGCTGAGCGGCAGCTTCCAAATCACGCCGATGTTCTTCCTCAACTGGAAGAACGGCGTCAGCTACAACCTGGTGACCCAAACTCCTCAGTATTCCGTGCAATCCTTGCAAGACTTACAGAACACTCCGCTCGATTCCGCGACCGCCAGGCGTCCGGAGATTCTCGCGGACGTTGCCTCCATACAACGCACGAACGAGATGCAAGTCGTCTCGCATTACAACATCCGCCGCGTCGTGGACATTTACGCTGCCGTGCAGGGGCGCGATCTGGGAGCCGTGGGCCGCGAAGTCACGCGCATTGTAGACGCCAACCGAAAGGCCTTGCCGCGCGGCAGCTTTGTGTCCGTGAAGGGCCAACTGCAAACCATGCGTAGTTCGTACGTCGGATTGCTCACCGGACTCGTGTTTTCCATCGTTCTGGTCTATCTACTGATCGTCGTGAATTTTCAGTCTTGGCTCGATCCCTTCATCATCATTACGGCGCTTCCCGCTGCCCTTGCCGGCATCGTTGGTTTCCTGTTTTTGACGCATACCACGCTCAGCGTTCCCGCCTTGATGGGCGCCATTATGTGCATGGGCGTGGGAACGGCGAACAGTATTCTCGTCGTATCGTTTGCGAAAGAGCGCCTGCTGCATCATGGAGATCCTATCGAAGCGGCCATCGAGGCGGGCTTCACCCGTTTTCGACCGGTACTCATGACCGCCCTCGCGATGATCATCGGGATGATTCCCATGTCACTCGGCTTCGGCGATGGAGGCGAACAGAATGCGCCCCTGGGGCGGGCCGTAATTGGCGGCTTGTTGTTTGCCACTGTAGCCACCCTGATTTTCGTCCCCGCGGTATTCAGCCTGTTGCACGCCAGGCGGGATCCTTCTCGCGCCCAAGAACAGTCAGAGGGTGTTGCTGAACCAATTTCAGCCTGATTGAAGAGGAAACCAATGTCATCAAGCCAGAAGAACCTGAAAGCCATGCCAGAACAAGAGACGATTCCATCGCAAAACCCAACACAGGCCGCCAGGGGATTCCCGCGCGGTGGAACCGCGCTGCTGCTTGCAGCCGTCGCTTGCGCTGTCCTCGTTCTCGTACTTTATTCCGGCATCCACTCGCGAGTCTCAGCTGAATCGCGGCTCAAACAGCGAACGGAAGAAGCCGCCATTCCCACGGTCGCCGTTGTCTTTCCGAAAGAAGGCGCGCCAACGCAGGAAATTGTTCTGCCCGGCACCACGCAGGCATTCATCGACGCGCCGATATATGCCCGCACCAACGGCTACCTGAAGCGCTGGTATTTCGATATCGGCGCGCACGTGCAGAAGGGCCAGTTGCTCGCAGATATTGAAACCCCCGAAGTCGATCAACAACTCCAGCAGGCTCGAGCGGACCTGGACACCGCGCAGGCCAACTTGAGCCTTGCAAAAATCACAGCAACTCGCTGGCAGGATCTTGTGAGCACCGGTTCCGTTTCCCAGCAGGAAACCGACCAGGCGGTCAGCAATCTCAGCGCGGTGAAGGCCGCGGTCGAAGCCAGCGCCGCCAACGTGCGGCGTCTCGAACAATTGCAATCTTTCGAAAAGATCTATGCGCCGTTTGACGGTATCATCACCGCGCGCAATACGGATATTGGAGCGCTCATTGATGCGGGTGCCAGCACGCAGCCAAAGGAACTCTTTCACGTGGCCGCCATTCGCACCCTTCGCGTGTACGTCGCGGTTCCCGAAGTTTACTCTCGCGCTGCGCGTTCCGGTGCGCCGGCCACGTTGACCCTCGATGAATTCCCGGGCCAGACCTTCCGCGGAACTTTGGTTCGCAACGCCAATGCCATTGACCTTGCTTCGCGAACTCTCCTTGTCGAGGTGGATATCGACAATCCGACCGGCCAGCTCTTACCGGGCGCTTACGTCTTTGTGCACCTCAAGCTGCCCGACCAGACTCGCTCCGTGACGATTCCTTCCAATGCGCTGATCTTTCGCAAGGAAGGCTTGCAGGTCGGTCTCGTTGGCGACGGTAAAGCCAGGCTGGTCCCCGTCAAGATCAGCCGCGACTACGGCAATAGCGTAGAGATTATTTCGGGTCTGCAGCCAACGGACGAGGTCATCGTTGACCCATCGGACTCGCTCGTCGACGGCATGCCCGTGCGCACGAGCAGCGGCAACCCGGCAGGCGGTTCTCGCCCATGAAGTACGCCTTGGCTGCGTTTCGCTACATCGTTACGAGCATCCTCGCGCTGCTTCTGGTGTTGCTCCTCGCCGCGCTCGAGGGCTGCACCGTTGGCCCCAAATACGTCAAGCCTTCTGTGCCTACAACGCCAGCATATAAGGAGGAAGTGCCCGCTTCCTCCCAGGGATCGGAACAGTGGAAGCCCGCCAATCCCGGAGATCAGAAGAATCGCGGAAAGTGGTGGGAAGTTTTCGGCGATCCCGAACTCAACAAGCTGGAAGAACAGGTCGCCATGTCCAACCAGGACCTGAAAGTGTTCGAAGCGCGCTTCCGCGAAGCGCGCGCGGCGATTCGCTTCAATCGAGCCGCACAATTTCCGACGATCTCGACTTCACCGAGCGCGAGCTTTGTGAAGAATTCAGATTTTTCGCCGAGTTTCCCAGCGAAGGTCCGAGAGGGTGAGGCAGGCTCCTTCGTGCTGCCCTTTGATCTCTCGTATGAGATTGACCTGTGGGGCCGCGTACGGCGCAGCGTCGCCGCGGCTCGCGAAGAGGCGCAGGCCTCCGCCTCCGACTACGAGACCGCCAAGCTCAGCCTGGAAGCTGAACTCGCCATGGACTATTTCGAATTGCGCAGCGCCGATGCTCAGAAAAAACTTCTCGACGATACGGTAAAGGCCTATACCGACAACGTGCAGCTCACCGAGACGCGCTTCAAGGGAGGCGTAGCCCCGAGAGCCGACGTTGCCCAGGCACAGACACAGTTGGACACCACACGCGTTCAGGACACCGATGTCACCGTCCAACGAGTGCAATTCGAACACGCGATTGCCATTCTCATCGGAAAAGCGCCGGCGGAATTCAACTTGCCGGAAGCGCCTCTTAACTGTCAGCCTCCAACGATTCCCGTCGGCCTCCCCTCCGATCTTTTGCAGCGCCGCCCGGACATCGCGGCCGCGGAGAGGCGCGTCGCGGAGGCTAACCAGCAAATCGGCATTGCCCGCGCCGCCTACTTCCCGACGGTGACGCTCGACGGAACTGCAGGATTCTCCGGCTCGCGGGCTTCCAACTGGTTTACTTGGCCGAGTGGGTTCTGGGCTGTTGGTCCAGCCCTTACGCAGACTCTTTTCGACGCGGGACGCCGTCGCGCCACTTCCGAATCGGCGCACGCAAACTACGATGCCGCCGTCGCGGCCTATCGTCAGACGTCGTTGACCGCGTTCCAGCAAGTCGAAGACAACGTCGCTGCCTTGCGGATTCTTGAGAACGAAGCGCAACAGCAGGAGCAAGCGGTCGCCTCATCCAAGGATTCGTTGCAACTCTTCACGAATCGCTACAGAGGTGGCGTTGACGCTTACCTACAGGTCATCACTGCGCAGACGACCGAGCTCGCGAACGAGCGCAATGCGATCGACATTCAGCGCCGCCGTATGGACGCGAGCGTGCTTCTCATTAAGGCTCTCGGAGGGGGCTGGAACCTATCCAACCTTCCAACCTTCGGCGCAGCCCGCGTCAACGACCATTGATTTTTCGCGAAAGCTAACCTCCATATTGCTTGCATAACGGGATCGAGGTTCCCAGGAAAGTCTGTATCAGACTGCGAACTTCTTGTGATCGGCAGTGGCCCGGCAGGACAGAAGGGTGCCATCGCCGCAGCAAAGGCCGGCAAGCGCGTCGCTTTGGTCGACCGCACCCTCATGATGGGAGGGGCGTGCCTGTCCATACTGGACGATTCCAAGCAAAACGCTCCGTGAGGCCATCTTTCAGCCCACCGGTTTTGCGGTCAAAGCATTGTACGGAAATGGCTATCGAAGCCATGGAGATTTCCCTGTCGACAAACTAAGCTCACGGGTCAACGCTATTGAACGCTTTCGAGGATTTGCAGCTCTTTGGGGTTGGCGTCGGCAAACACTCTGGCGATTTCCGCGGAATGCTTGCGGAAGATTGGAACAATCAGGTCTTTAGCGCTCTTTGTAAGCACCACGACCCGCACCCTCCGGTCATCGGGGCTTTCCGCCCGACTCACTAGCCCCTTTTCGAGCAAGCGATCAACAGCCACGCTGATGGAACCAGGCGTGAGGTGGACTTTCGGCCCTATGGTGTTTACAGGCAGTGGTCCCTTGTGCAGAAGCGCTTCCAGCACGCGGAAGTCTGTTCCAGAAATGCCCGTTTCCGCGATTCCTCTATACAGGTAGTCGGAGGCCGCCTCGTGGGCTTTCCTCCAAATGAGCCAGCAATGCACCGGGTCTCAAGACCTTTTCGCCGTAGATCTCTGATGCTGAACCTTTTCCGATTAGTTTTCCATCCAAATGTATCTTTATCAATATAATGTGCATCAATGTATTAGAGACGCCGGATCCGATACGGCACCGGTCACCAGGAGATAAGCATGAAGATCACTTCTACAATCGCACGGTACTTGCTCGGTTTGATCTTTTTGACGTTCGGCCTAAACGGGTTCCTTCACTTTATTCCCATGCCGCCGCCTACAGGCGTTGCAGCGCAGTTCTTCGGGGCTCTCTTCGTGTCCCGGTTTTACGTGGTGATTTTTCTGTTGCAGATAGTGCCCGCGGTCCTGTTGCTTGCGAATCGGTATGTGCCACTGGCACTGACGATTCTGGGGGCCGTGATCGTCAACATACTTTGCTTTCACATTTTCATGGCGCCTGCGGGTTTGCCGCTGGCTGTCGTCGTTACGGTTTTGTGGTTTCTTACGACTTGGAGTGTGCGTTCGGCGTTCGCGGGGATCCTTCAACGTTAGGTCAGTAGTGACGCGAATGCGAGAGGGAGAAAACATGTCCTACAGCATATCGACCTTGCCGATCCGCAATCTTCACGACGTCTTCGGTGAAAATGACCCCGCGCGGCGGCGCGCGGCCATCGACGAGATCTGCACCGAAGATTGCGTGTGCTACGAGCCCAGAGGCGCCTACCGTGGCCGCGACGAAATCGATCGCGTCGCGGGCGCGATCAAGGCTACTCGCGCTTTCGATATCAGCCCATTGCCGGGCCCGAAGAAACGGGCAATGGCGGGCGGATCCGATGGGTATCGGGCCGCCCTGGTGAGGCGGCAGCTTACGCCGGGACTGATTTCACCATTTCCCGGGACGGCCGGATTGCCGCCCTTATCTCTTTTTCGACAAGCCACCCTGAGCTGGACTCTGCCGCGCTATGGCCCAGTTGTGGACGCTCACTTGAAAACGGTTTCTGTCGGAGAGTGTTGCCGGCGGAGTCGTGGCTTCTCCGATCCGGGCAAAGCTTTGAGCGCGACCGAGAAGAGAGTTCACAGTGACCTTTTGCGGAACCGCGGGAGCATAAGAAGATGCAAATCGGTATTGATAGCTTTGTAGCTGCGGTGCCAGACACGCTCACGGGTGAGAACCTCGGCCCGGGAGATCGCTTGAGTCACCTTCTCGAGGAAATCGAGTCTGCGGATCGTGTCGGGCTGGACGTTTTTGGGATCGGTGAGCATCACCGGGCGGAGTTTCTTGATTCTGCGCCGGAAACGATCTTGGCTGCGGCGGCAGTTAGGACCGAAAGAATCCGCCTCACCAGTGCCGTTACCGTTCTGAGCGCGAATGACCCCGTGCGCATATTTCAACAGTTCGCAACCATAGACCTTCTCTCCCACGGACGCGCCGAAATGATTGTGGGGCGCGGATCGTTTGTGGAAGCCTTTCCTCTGTTTGGCCTCGATCTTGCCGATTACGATTCTCTCTTCGCGAGCAAACTGGAACTGCTCCTGCAAATTCGAGAAAACACGCATGTTCATTGGGCTGGTCAACACCGCGCGCCTCTTACGGGACAGGCTGTGTATCCACGGCCCTATCAACGAAGTCTTCCGATCTGGCTCGGGGTGGGCGGTACGCCGGCTTCGTTTGCGCGCGCCGGAACACTCGGCCTTCCGCTGATGGTGGCCATCATCGGCGGTGAACCGCGCCGGTTTCGCCCCTTGATTGATCTCTACCGCGAGGCAGGCCGTCGCGCTGGTCATCCTTTGGACCGGTTGAAGGTCGGAATTCACGCGCCGGGCTATGTTGCAGACAACGATCAGCAAGCGGCGGACGAATTCTTCCCAGGTTACGCCCAGTCCTTCACCAAGATTGGCAAGGAGCGCGGCTGGCCGCCGATTACGCGTCGTCAGTTCGAAGCGCTCCTTCAGCCGGAGGGTGCATTGCTCGTCGGCGATCCTCGAACGGTCGCCGATAAGATCCTCTCGGTCAGTGAAGCACTCGGAGGAATCGAGAGACTTAGCTTTCAAATGAGTATCGCTTCTCTGCCGCATGCGAAGCGCATGAATGCCATCGAACTGCTCGGAACGAAAGTTGCCCCGACTGTTCGCAACCATTCGTCAGCGATTTCTGCAGCAAAAGGCTAGGCGTTTCGATCCGCGCTGCAACTCTCTGCGAGCCCTCGCACACTCCTAGCTTTCGACCGATCGGCTGCCAATACTAGGAATATGTAGCTTGTCGAGCTCTTCGGAATCGCTACTATCAGGTTCTTCAGGGCTGTCGAGTGTCGTGCCGTGCCCAGCTTGTTCTCCTCTTGACAATCAGTAGGAGAGGAGTATGCTCCTCCTGGAAGTCAGGGGGTAGAGTCTCTATGGCGGACAAGCCGAGTGATCTCGTTCAGGGCACGCTGGACATGCTCATCCTGAAAACACTGGCCCTCGAACCCATGCACGGATATGGGATCGCTGTCCGTCTCGAACAGATGAGCAAGGGCGTTTTCCGCCCGAATGCGGGTTCATTATTCATAGCGATTCAGCGACTACTTCGAGATGGGCTAATCAAGGGTGAATGGAAAGCTAGCGAGAACAACAGGCGCGCAAAGTATTACATGCTGACCGATCAGGGACGAAAGAGGCTCAATAGCGAAACGCGAGAGTGGGGCAGGCAAGTGGCGGCAATCGCCAGAATCTTGGAGGCGTCGTAAGGGGTGAGCTATGTCCTTGCTACGAAGCATCACAAGCGGACTCCGATCGCTGCTCCGAAAGGAGCAGGTCAGCCAGGAACTGGACGAAGAACTAAACGGCTTCCTGGAGATGGCGGCCGAGGAGAAGATGAAACAAGGGATGAGCCGCAAGGATGCGCTTCGCGCCGTGCGCTTGGAGAGGGGGAATCTCGAAGTTACAAAGGAAGTCGTCCGCTCCGCCGGCTGGGAATCCTTTCTTGAGACCTTGTGGAAAGATTTGCGCCACGCGGTGCGGTTGCTCGGCCGAAGTCCCATATTCACGATCGTGGCTATTCTGTCTCTTGCGCTGGGGATTGGAGCAAACACAGCGATCTTCCAGTTGATCGATGCGGTGCGCCTGCGAACTCTTCCCGTAAAAGAGCCGTCTCGGCTCGTTACCTTGCAGCTAGCGGACCGAACCGGAATTAGAGGCAGCCAGGCGAGCGTCTACCCTACTCTGACAAACACGGTCTGGGAAAAACTGCGCGACACCGAAGACATCTTCTCCGGCGTGTTGGCCTGGGGTAGCAATAATTTCGGTCTTAGTACCGGCGGTGCGGGTCGGCTCGCGCAGGGGCTGTTCGTCAGTGGTGATTTCTTCCGCGTACTAGGCGTGCAGCCCTTAATGGGACGCGTATTCACCGCTGCGGATGACCGCCGTGGCTGCGGCTTGGCGGGCGCCGTGGTCAGTTACGCGTTCTGGCAGCGCGAACTCGGCGGGGATCCTTCAGCTGTCAGCCGGAAGCTCGCCCTTAACTATCATTCGATCGAAATCATCGGCGTCACACCGCCCGGTTTTTTTGGGCTTGAGGTGGGCCGATCCTACGATGTTGCGGTGCCTATTTGCTCACAAGCCATTCTCTGGAGCGAAGGCACTTGGCTCGATGAAGGCACGGTCTGGTGGCTGAATGTAATGGGACGGTTGAAATCCAGCTCGACATTGGCAGAAGCAAACGCGCGGCTGGCCGTGATTTCACCCGGAATCTTTAACGCTACCCTTCCGTCGAATTACCCGGCCGAGAACGTAAAGGACTACCTCAACTTTAAACTAGGTGCAGTTCCCGCGGCCGGCGGACTCTCTTGGTTGCGTACGGAATATTCCGATTCGCTGTCGCTTTTGCTGGGCACCGCTGGCCTGGTTTTGTTGATCGCCTGTGCGAATCTCGCGAATCTGATGCTGGCCCGCGCCACTGCGCGCGAACACGAATTCGCAGTGCGGCTTGCCATCGGCGCTCCCCGCGGCCGCCTAATCCAGCAATTGCTGACCGAAAGCCTGCTGCTTGCGCTGCTCGGTGGTGCACTCGCCCTGTTCCTTGCCAGAACACTCAGCCAGTTTCTCGTGGCCTCGCTTGGCACTCAGGGCGACCCCTTGTTTCTCGACCTTAAACCAGATTGGCGACTGCTCACCTTCACATTGGGACTTGCGAGTCTTACGTGCGTCTTGTTTGGATTGGCCCCTGGCGTCCGGGCATCACGTCTTTCTCCATCCGCGGCATTCAGGACCACCGTCCGCGGTGTCACGACAAGTCACAGACGATTTGGACTGCGCCAGGCACTGGTGGTATCGCAAGTTGCCCTGTCACTAGTTCTGGTAGTCGGTGCCCTACTTTTTTCCACCAGTCTGCACAATCTTCTTGCCGTTGACGCCGGGTTCCTGCAAAAGGGAATTCTTATAACCAATCTTGATCTCTTCCGCTTTCTTAACGTTCCTTACGCAGGACGCGTCGCGTTCAAGCGGGATTTACTGGAGAAGGTTCGCGCTCTTCCCGGCATGGTCTCGGCTGGGGAGGTTGGCACCCTTCCCCTGAGCGGAGGCGGCACAGAGAACCGGGTTTGGATCGAAGGGGCCAGTCGAGCCAGTGGGTTGGATACTTGGTTTAATTCGATCAGCGATGGTTACTTCAAAGCGATGGGCATTGCTCTGCTTGCCGGCCGGGATTTCAATGTTCATGACACGCTTTCGTCTCCCAGAGTCGCGATCGTGAACCGATCCTTTGCGCGCGACCTTGGCTTAAGCGTGTATCCCATTGGTAGGACGTTTCGGCGCGAGGCGACTCCCGACGAACCGGAACAATCATACGAGATTGTGGGCCTGGTCGAGAACACCAAGTATTCCAGCCTGCGTGAGAAATCTGGCCCCATCGCTTTTCTTTGTGCCGCTCAGGACTCCCAACCCGGCCCATACGCTCAATTGGTGGTTCGTTCGGCGATGCCCATGAGCGAAACGGTCTCAAATATCAGAAACCTTGTCGCGCAGGTCAGCCCTCTGATCACCCTTGATTTTGTACCCTTTGAAAACACCATCCGCGAAGGCTTGATACGCGATCGCTTGATGGCCAAACTCTCCGGCTTTTTCGGCTTGCTAGCCGCCCTGATTGCCGCCGTCGGTCTGTATGGCGTCATGTCTTACCTGGTCGCCCGGCGGACAAATGAAATCGGGATCCGCATGGCGCTTGGTGCACGGAGGCGAGACGTCCTTTCACTGGTGCTCCGCAAGGCCGCTTTGCTCCTTGCATCGGGGCTGATTCTCGGTGCCATTCTGAGCGTGGCCGTTGCTCAGGCCGCCAGAGCAATGCTCTTTGGCCTGAACCCAACCGACCCGGTGGTGCTGGTCGCTGCAATTGCCGGATTGGGATTCCTTGCCCTTCTGGCTTGTTTCTTGCCCGCGCGGCGCGCGACGCGCGTCGATCCGCTGGTGGCCTTGCGTTACGAGTGAAGACTCATGTCGCTGCGAAACATGGCTAGCGGGCTTCGATCACTGTTCCGAAAGGCATCACACGGATTACGGTCGCTGTTCGGAAAGGAACGGGCGGCGTCCGAGTTGGACGAAGAACTGCGCGGCTTCCTAGAGATGGCAACAGAAGAAAAGATGAAGCACGGGGTGAGCCGCAAGGACGCTCTTCGCGCGGTGCGACTGGAGGAGGGGACGGTGGATATTGCGAAGGAAATCGTCCGCTCCGCCGGGTGGGAATCTGTTGTGGAGACCTGCTGCCAGGATTTGCGCTACTCCGCGCGCATGTTGCGCAAATCTCCTGGTTTTACCGCCGTTGCCGTCCTCACCCTCGCCCTCGGCATCGGCGCGAACACTGCAATGTTCAGCATCGTAGATGCGTGGCTCCTTCGGCCCCTCCCGCTAAAAAATCCGCAGGAACTTGCGGCCGTCTGGAGAACGCGGTCCCAAGCTACTCGCCAGCCGGCTTTCTTCGACTTCTACCACGATTACCTGGTCTGGTCATCCCGGAACAGGACCTTTGCATCGCTCGCGGCTACCTTCGAGCAAAGATATGCATTGACAGGGGCAGGGGAGCCCGAGCAAGTGCATGGTGCGGTCGCGACTTGGAATTTGTTTCAGACCGTGGGGGCAACTTCGTCGCTTGGGCGATTGTTTGAGGCTGAAGACGCGCGGAGGGATCCCGCTTGCGTCATCAGTCAGTCGCTCTGGGCCGAACGATTTCATTCCGCGAAAGACATTGTGGGTCGTACGATTCAGCTGAATCGAAAGCTCTATCGCGTTTTGGGTGTCTTGCCGGCGAACTTTTCTTTGCGAGTGCTTGACCGTCCTTTCGAAACCGCGGTCTGGACGGTGATCACCGAAAACGACTCACGGTATAACGCGACCGAGCCATCTCCGGTGGCGGTGATTGGCCGTCTCAAGCCTGGCGTCTCTATCTCCCAAGCGGAAGCTGACCTCTGGGCTCTGCAATCCCCACTCAATCGGCAGTTTTCCGATGAACCGGAAGGCTCCGGCGTTCTTGTCGAGAACCTGCAACAGGACAACACGCGCACGATCCGCGGCTCCCTGCTGCTGCTGTTTGGCGCCGTTAGTGTGCTCTTGCTAATCGCGTGTGTAAATACGGGGAGCCTCATCCTCGGGCGCAACGCGCAGCGTGCGAAAGAGTTTGCCGTCCGCGTAGCCCTGGGATGCGGCATTCGGCGCTTGCTCCAGCAGTTGACTGCGGAGATCCTCACGATCTTCGTTCTGGGCGGCCTGATGGGCCTGCTGCTCGCGTCCGGGCTCCTGCGAATGTTTGCCGCTTGGAATCCGTTCGAAGTTCTGCCGCCCGGTGGTCTTTCTCTGGACCGAACTGTTCTCGCGGCAACCGCTGCGATAGTGTGCCTCGCCGCGCTGAGCTTCGGATCGCTGCCTGCATTGCGGGCGCTGAACGCGCGCGGCGAGGATGCGCTGCGAACGTCGAGCCAGAGACTTACCTCGTCTCGGGAGCAACTGCGCTGGCGAAATCTCTTCGTTGCCATGGAGGTCTCGCTCTCCGTGGTCCTTCTCGTGGGGGCGGGGCTCCTAATCTCGACTTTCATCAAAATTGGTTCTGAACCTCTGGGCTTCCAGACGCGAGACGTGTTCGTCGGCGACGTTCCTCTGCCACATACTGTCTATCGCACGAACTCCGATGCAATTCGCTTTTGTGAGAAGCTTTTGCAAGGGCTTCGTGAGTCTCCAAACATTCGTGCCGCGGGAGCGGCCGTTTCATGGCTTTTCAACGTCGATGGCCTGACGCCCGTGGAAATCGAGACCCAGCGGGGCCTGACTTTCCAGCAACTCCCGCAGGCCGCTACCTTTAAGGTCAGTCCCGGATATTTTGATGCTCTCGGAATTCCCCTTCTCTGGGGAAGAGCTTTCAACGACCATGACCGTGCGGATTCGATTCCGGTGGCGGTGATCAATCAGCAGATGGCCCTTCAGTATTTTGCGGGACAAGATCCTCTCGGTAAGCGAATCCGGTTTCGCCATATTGATCGGCGAACACCAAAGGAGCCGTGGCTGACAATCGTCGGCGTTGTTGGGAGCACCCGCTCGATTCGCTACAACCATGTTCAGTGGGATAGGTATCCGGCGGTTTACGCCGCCTTTTTTCAAGGTGCGAACGTTTCTTCGCCCGAGGCCTTCGATGCGCAAACCCTATTCTTATACGTGCAAGGACGTCCCCCCTTCTCTCCAACTGTGGTCGCCTCCGCGGTTCATGAGCTTGATCCGGACTTGCCGCTTGGCAGGCTGCGGACGACCGGTGAAGTCGTAAGCGCGTTGCGATCGCAGCCGCGTATACGCGCCACTCTGTTGGGCAGTTTTGGATTGCTGACATTGTTTCTCGCGGCCATTGGCGTAGGCGGAGTAATGGGCCAGATGGTGGAACAACGCCGACGAGACATCGGAATCCGCATCGCCGTTGGGGCGCGACCCTCAGATATTCAGCGCTTGGTGCTCAGCCATGCCTTCCGCGTGACCTTGGCGGGGGTCATCGTTGGCTCACTGGCGGCAGGAGCCGTAGCGCGCCTGTTGCGTAGTTTCCTTTTCGGGATTTCCGCCCTCGATCCTCTGACGTTCGCCGCCGTGATAGCCCTTCTGGCCCTTGTAGCCCTCCTGGCCGCTTACGTTCCTGCGCGTCGCGCGGCGACCGTTGATCCGATTGTCGCACTGCATCGCGAGTGAGGGAATACGTCGTTGCTGCGAAACATATCAAGCGGACTCCGATGGTTGTTCCGACTCGAGGGTCTCAGGGCCGCTAGGGACAGTCGGCGTAAGCTTCGGCTTGAGCCACAGCTGCGGAGGAGTTTCTCCAGAGCGAGTTCCTCTCTCGAGAAACTCCTCCTCTTCGCGTTAAGCTTTCGCCGGGATGGTGGCTGGTTTGGCTAGCTTAAACGTCAACCGCGTCCTGGCTGAGAGTGTGGAATTGTCTTTCTTGTGCTTTCGAGCGTTGCTTCTCTCGCTCTTGTGCTTGGGTTGGACTTTGTCGGAAGGGCGACGCGTGTTCGTAGCCAAGTCGCAGTATATTCCATGGACGACGACAGACGAGAGAACCACCTTCAATTCGTGGTTCTTCGCCTCCGTGATGCGGCCAGTGACCTCAGCGCCTCGAGGAAGCACGGTCTTTCCGTCCACCTTGACGGGCCTGGCGATGCTGGCCGCGAAAGAATCACCCCAGTGATTCTTGTCGCTGGCGAGGGTTTGGCCGACGGTCGCGGTGATCTCGGTGCCTTTCGGCAAGGTGACGAGGTGGAGTGGTTGCGTCGCATCGGCGAAGTCGCCAGCAGGGTTGTCTGTCGCGGCTCCGGAGGCAGCGCCGCCAGCAGCATGCACAGACTGGCGGCTGGCTACCATGCCGGGTTGGTTCGAGCACGCGGCCACGGTCAAGAAGCCGAGAACCGCGGCCGTAAGCGATAGTTTGCGATAGAGCTGAGAGTCAAACATTGCACACCTCCTAGTACATACGTGAAGAAATGGGAGGAGGTGGCTGGGCAAACCCCTTCGCCGAATCAAACTGGCAAGTAATCTCAGGACTAGTGCGTATCCCAATGGACTCCCGTGTCTGTGGAAGATGTTCCGTCTCGGATGAGAGCAGTGATTCTTGCAGGACCCTGCCCAACAATATTGAGAAGCTTCCCACATTTTCGGAGCATCCCCGGGAACCTGGAATAGGGCTGGATATCCGCTCCAATAAATGTAGTCATTTGGAGGTGACAAGTCAATATCTGTTCTCTTTGTTCGTCTTAGCTTCCGTAGTGATTCGACGCGTGTGCGGAGGGGGGCGCGTATTTCGGCCGAGCACATCCATTTGAGTCGCGGGAGCGGGACCGGGGATAACAGGACATATCGGACCTGAGTTAGTCTCGAGAACTGCGGATGCAGTTCAAAGACAGACGCATTTCCATTTCGTATCTGACTGCATCAGAAGGCCTATACCTAATATTCCTTCCAACATTACATCGCAGCGCCCCGCGAGCAGCCTATCGATCTTCGGCCGACGTAACACCGCTCTGTCTCCGAGGAATGCGGTGCACGTCAAAAATGTTGGGACGCCGCTAGAACCAATGATTCTCAGAGATGACCACCCAGCGATGATTGCTGTCTGGCCGCATCCCTCGCGGGCCTATTTTCTCTTCATTGGCGACGGCCGCTGCGGCACGTGCCGCAACTTGGACGGGAGCGCTTTGAGACAATCCGCGATTTGCGCGGTGGTCCAGCGCAGCCCGGGATCTCGACGCAAAGAATTCCGCGCGATGTCGAAGAAGGGCTGAGGAATCGTGGGGGGAAGGATCGGATCGGTTTGCCTGTCCCGGTATGAAACGGGGATCTCTTGCGTAAGTATTTCGACCAGCGTCACACCCAGAGACCAAACGTCACTCGAAGGGGCAACCGGCGCGGAGCCTGCCTCGGGCGCGTCGTAAGCGTCAAGGGGGCGGTAGGCAGGGCGCGTCTCTCCGAGAGGCACAGCCGTGTCGCTTGAGAGCTTGAGTTGATCGCCGATGGCCATAATGTTTGAAGGTTTGATGTGAGAGTGGGCAAAGCCTTTGCTGTGGATATGGCTGAGTGCGTCGAGGAGCGGTCCGAGCATTTCGTGGGCTTCTCTTTTGCTGAGTGGACGGTTGGGGAGAACTTGTCCGAGGTCCTGGTCAACGTATTCCATCACTCCGAAAACCAAATCCACGCCGGCAAGCCGGCAGCGGCCGCCAGGTAGCAGGCGGAGGAGATTTGGATGACGAAGCTTCGCTGCGCGGTGCAACAGGGAGGTCTGAGAATCTGCGCTCCGGGAAGAACTAATGAATTTGATGGCGATAGTTTTTGGCTGCGGCGGGGGGGATTGCGTTAAGAAGACCGCACTATGGCTCGTGCTGCCCAAAAGCCTTTGCAGCGGGAACTTGTCCTGGAAAACTTGGCCCTCGAATTGTTTCCAGTCACCTGTCATGACTCATCCCCTAGATGCGCGTGACGCGAGCGCTCGATTATTGATGGATCCCACTTTCGAAGGCTCCGCCCTCTGATCACGTGCAGTGGGTTGTGCAGCCAAGCTACAGCGAAAAGTTCGCGTGAATCGCTTGTTCCAGGTGCCGGGCACTGGCTTGACCAATTCTGCAAGAAAAGGCAGCGCGAGCACAAGACTGGCGGCGCTATTTAGTCAAGGTCGGAACATCTCTCATAAGATGAGCCAGCATTTTCTGGTGCGCGCAGTCGTCGAGCAACTCATACGCAGCATAGAAATCGGAGGCGAGAACTGCGCGTGCAAAGCCACGTGCCGCAGCTCTTGATAACAACTCAAGTGCTATCGTTTCCCGCCGAAGCAGTACAATGTGAGTTGGATCAGAGCAAGTGGATGTTTCGGCTGGCCTGAGGCGGCGATGGGCCACCGTTGTAAAGCAAGAGATCATTTCCCGAGCGAAAGTGCCTTACCAAGGTCTCTCGACAACCGCAAAGAGCAGGTGCAGAAGATCCTGTCCCTTGCCGAGATAAGGATCGGCGGAGGGCGTGAGTGGGACATTGCGGTCAACAACGATGGGTTTATTCCCGAGTTCTGCGGCACGGATCACTGGGCCTGGGCGAGTCCTATGTGGATGGCTGGTGGGATTGCCCGCGCTGGATCAGCTTTTTTCGAGAATCCTCAGCGCCAAGCTGGACCAAAACGCGCCCTGGGATTGGCGGCTGGCCCTGCAATGGGAGGGATTCGCTGGATTGCATCCCGGGAATTTTGCTGCAACTCTAGATGTATGAGGTCCACAAGGCCATCTTCGGCAGGCAAGTGGGGCATGGTCCTCCTCGTAATCGCCGGCCAGAGCAATTGCGCTCCCGTCTCCGCCCCGGTCTCGCATCTGCCGGCGAGGCTGCAACTGGACGCTACTCGACTGGCTCGTGAGGTATTCGGGAACGAAGTCCAGGCGCAAATCCACGATCAATCTCTGTGGTGTTACCGCCAGTTGAAAGAAGACGCAGCCAAAGAAAAGCTCTTCGCCGTATGTGAGACAAACGACGGAGAAATTGACCGGCTCCTGGAAGTGAACGGCCAGGAATTGAATCCCGAGCAGCGGCAAGCCGAGGATCAGCGCATTCAGAAAATGCTGGATGATCCGGACCAGATGCGGCAACAGAGGAAAAAGTCGGAGGAAGACGCCAAGCTGGAACGAGACCTATTGAAAATGTTCCCGGACGCCTGCCGATTTCAGTACGTCGGCATGCAGGGCAATCTCATCAAGCTGAAATTCACTCCCAATCCTAATTTCCGTCCCTCGACTCGTGTGACGCAGGTCTTTCACCATATGGAGGGAAGCCTGCTGGTAGACGGTGAGCAGAAGCGCCTGGCGGAAATCGAAGGACAACTGACCAGCCCGGTGAAGTTCGGATGGGGATTGTTGGGGCACTTGGACATGGGCGGCACGTTCCATGTCAAGCAGCAAGACATGGGATCGGGACACTGGGAGTTGACGATGCTGGATGTCGAGATGAGTGGAAAAGAGCTGCTCTTCAAGACCATCGGAGTGCGAGAGAAGGAGATCGATACGGATTTTCGACAGGTACCGGAGGGCATCAGCCCCCACCAGGCCTTTGAGCTGCTCCGCCAGGAACGGCCGCTCGGGATGTGCGCCGAAGCTGACTGCAGCAAGGCCCAGGGCACGCGTTGATCAAATGAACTTGCAGATGGCTCGGTCAGCTCGAAGTCGGGTTCAAGATCGATTTTCTGCGCTCAGAAATCGTTCTTGGTACGTGAGCGCAAACTGCATCAGCGCGCTGACGCATATCCGGAGAATTCCAACGGTTCAGCGATAAATAAGTTCGCGCGGTACACTAGCATTTCCATTCGCACGAAGAAACTGCGTGCCAAGGGAGATGCGAAATGATCAAGTCGAAGTGGACTCGCCGCGAACTTGTTAAGACAGGGCTAGCTGCTTCCGCCGGCGGAAGCCGGGGACGATTCATTTACAAGCGAATTCGCCAGGGCTTGCGAGTGCAAGCATTGCAATTGCGGCGAACCCAGTGAAATGGCGGCCTGCTATTTAGGGCTCTTGGCCGGTGACATGAGGGCGCAGCGGTGCTGCGCCCCTGCCAAGTTTGTCCGAGGGCCTACTTGCGGGCGTACTTTTTCACGTCCATGGTGAATTCCGCGCCGTACATGTCGCCGCCAGCGTCGGCGGTAATGCCTTCCGGTCCTGTGGAATCGGCAGCAGCTGGGTAGGGTGCGGCGTCGGGCACGAAATACTTTACCGAACCGTCTTTGGCGCTGCCAATGCGAATGCCGCGGCGGCAGCCAGGATTGTACCCATAACCGGGCTCGCCATTGCGAGACTCGGAATCGGCCACGTAGATCACATCGTTCTTATCGATGTAAATGCCGCTGGGCCGGCCGAACTGCTTCCATTCGGCGATGAAATGCCCATCCTGATCAAAGATCTGGATGCGGTTGTTCTGGCGATCGCCGACGAATAAGCGGCCCTGCGAATCGAAGGCCAGAGTGTGCGGGCAATCGAATTCGCTGATGCCCCTTCCTTTTTTGCCCCAGGCCTTGAGGAACTTGCCGTGTGCGTCGAATTTCACGATGCGGGCATTGTCGGCAGGTTTCTCGCCGTGGCCGTCAGCCACGAAAATATCGCCGTTGGGAGCAACGGCGACTTCGGTTGGCTGGTCAAAAGTATCGAAACCCGGTCCCGACACTCCGGCTTTG
>Ga0307475_10000792_pt1 | contig 19065 bp, 20 predicted proteins | sample atmos_gasesECM1C_FD_203317 | JGI IMG/M metagenome (GOLD analysis project Ga0307475, IMG submission 203317) | Hardwood forest soil microbial communities from Morgan-Monroe State Forest, Indiana, United States - atmos_gasesECM1C_515 | ecosystem: Environmental > Terrestrial > Soil > Temperate... | reverse complement strand
GTACGAGTGGCTGCGGACTGGCAGCACGCGCGCGCTGCTGGCCGGCTCGCTTGCGCTCGGAGCGAATCTTTTGACGCGCCTGACAACTGTTCTGGATATTGGCGCTGCCGGCCTTTTCATTCTTCTGATTCTATCAGCAGAGAAGCTGCGCGGCCGGGGGCTTCGCGCGCCGTTGTGGGAATACATCCGCGTCGCGGCGCCTTGCTACGCGGTGTTCGTTCTGATTGACCGGCTCTATCAATATCTACGCTTTGGCACAGCATGGGACACGTACCTCTCGATGTTCGCCGAGCAGCAACGAAAGCTCGATCCCGATCTGCCTCCGACTTTTCCGTGGACCACGCCGCTGCATACCGGCGTTCTGGGGCCCTTGATCACTCGCGAGAAATCCCTATTTTTGTATGACCCGCTCGTGCTGCTCACGATACTCATGGCCGTCCTCATGTGGAAGCGCTTTCGCCCTGAGATGAAGGCTTACCTCATCGCATGCTCTTCTTTGCTGGGGGCTTACATTCTTTTTTATGCGAGGTATTACGTTTGGAGCGGTGACTATGCGTGGGGCGACCGTTATATTACGACTCCTGTGCAGCTACTCGCCATGGTCTCGATTCCATTGCTGCTGCGCCATCGCGAGAGCTTGCAAAAGATCGCTTATCAACTGGGGATGGCCCTCGCCGCCGTCAGCGTGGTCGTTCAGCTCGCTTCCATTGTCTTCTGGCACCCGCTCGAGCTTCAGCAGATGGAAACGCTGGGCCACCCAACGTTTGTCCTTGGCTTGCGCTTCAAAAACATCGCCGCCGTCGCTCTCGGTAAGGTGAGTCAATGGGGCTTAAGCAACCAACTCACGCACGAAGCTGGAATTCGTTCCGCTACGCCCTATTTTCTGCCCTTCTTGTTGAAGAAAGACGGGAGCGTTTCAATCGCCACTGCTGACGCGTTGGTGGCGGCCTGGTTCGTCTTGCTGGCCGGCTTAATTTTTATTCTCTTGTCGATAAAGCGAAAGGCACAGCGAGGCGATTTTAACGTCCTTCGGCCTCGAGCGCCCGTAAAGGCGTCCGCTACGTATTCGCCGGTAAATTTGTGACTGTGGCGGTTCCGCGTTGCCATTCCAACTTGCTGCCGGGTGCGTTGCTTTCTTTTCGTACATATCCCATGCCGATGGCGGAAGAGAGCGCTGGAGAGAAGGCTGCGCGTGTGACGTGGCCGGCTTCTTTGCCATCGGAGGTTAAGGCTTCCCCGGCGGCGGGAACGGCTTCGCCTGTAAAACGCAGGCCGACGCGGCGGCGGTTCACTTGGCCCCGGGAGCGCACGCGCTCGACGATTTCCTGGCCGGTGTAGCAGCCCTTCGTGTAGCTGATGTGGCTTTTTTCCAGCGCCGCTTCATGGGGGATCTGTTTTTCGCCGAAGTCATAGCTGAACCAGGGAACGCCTTGGTCGAGGCGTAGCGCGCTGAGCGCGGTGTAGCCGATGGTGCCACCCGCCGCGATCTTGGTTTTTTCTTGAAGTGTTTCCCACAACGCTGCCAAGTGGGCGCGTTCCACCAGGAATTCGACTCCGGGAAATTTTCCGGGCGAGCGGCGAATGACGGTGCAGGGAATTGCCCCGGCGAGTGCATCTTGCCTGGCGAGTTCCGCGAGCGCATGCAGATCTACCCCGGTTAGCTCGCTGACAATGCGCGCGGCAGCCGGTCCTTCCAGCGCCAGCGCGCCGAAACGCTGCGTGTCATCAGTGAGAGTGACGTCGTCCATGATGATAAATTTGTCGAGCGTTTCCATGAGACGCTCTCGGATCATGGCGTAGGAGACACAGAACAGACTCTCGGGCAGCGCGTACGTTTCGATTTCCGCGAGGATGTGGCCTTGCGGATTGAGCAGGAGCGAAACATTGCCATGCGATGGCGGCAGATCCTTGATGTTGTTGGTCAGGATGGCGTTGAGGTAGCGAACCCGGTCTGGCCCGGTGAAAGAAAGATAGCAGCGGTAATTCTTGTCGATCAGCGCTACGGACTTGTGCGCGAACCAGTATTCACGCTGCCAATCGCCGAAATCGTCGGGCAGAGCGCACCCGAACCACGCGCCCATTCTCGCCCCGGCCTGCTCGTGGAGAGCCGCGAGCGGCGTGTCGATTAGTTTTGCGGTTTCGGGGGCTTGCATATGCATGTGGGCGCCGTTGCCGCCCTCAACAGTGTAGCAAAGCTGCTGTTAGGTGCGTTTTGCAGGCGATGATGCGGTGCGCGGCGAATGTTATACTGCGTTTGATGGACCAACCAATTCCAGTCGTGGGCGTCGAAAAGCACGGCTTTCTGCACATCTCTATTCCAGTAGGGATGCTGCAATGCAACTGCTCGATTATCGGCGATCCTGTGACCCGCGAGGCGCTGGTGATCGATCCTGGCGATGAGGTGGGGCGCATTTTGGACCTGCTCGGCCGGCACCGGCTCACGGTGAAGGCGATCGTTAGCACCCACGCGCACATCGATCACGTCGGTGGTCTCTGCAAGCTGCACAAATACACTGGCGCGCCGGTGATGATGCATCGCGAAGACTTGCCGCTCTATCAGGCGATGGACATCCAGGCCGCGTTTCTCGGCGTCATGCCGCCGGACCTTGCCGACGTGCATCAAGTGCTGGCGGACGGGGATGTGTTGCAGTGGGGTTCACTGGAGGCACGGGTGATTCATACGCCCGGGCACACGCCGGGGAGCGTCTCGCTGTATATGCCGACGGAGGCCGGCAAAATTACGCTGGCCGCGCCGCAGCTTTTTGCGGGAGACACGCTTTTTGCCGGGAGCATCGGAAGAACCGATTTGTGGGGTGGGTCGATGGAAGAGATCATGGACTCGCTGCGCGGCAAGTTAATGGCGCTGCCGGATGAGACGGTGGTGCATCCGGGGCACGGGCCGACGACGTTCATCGGCGAGGAGCGGCAGTCGAATCCCTTCTTGGTGTCCCGCGACTAGCGCGCGGACGTTTTAGCCCTGGGCCGAATTCTTCGCCCGGCGCAGCTCCTCCATTACCGATTGCACTAGCTCTTTCGCGTGGCTCAGTTCGTTCGCGATGATGCGAATGTCCATGGCGGGAAGAGAAGGGTTGCGCTGGCTGGTGCAATAGACGCCGTGCTGTCCAACCAGGACCAGCGCGTTGGTAAGGCGATCCAGCGAAACCGCTAGGCGGCCGCGCTCGCGGCCAAACATCTGCTCGTAATGCTCCAATTCCTCTTTGTGATCCTCAAACGCGGACATGGGCGTTGATCCTCATTCAAGTCGCTCGCAAAAACGCGCTTCGCAGACGGTTGCACTTCGGGCACATACAGTACGTTGGTAACTTTACCCTACGCGGGAGCGGGAACATAATCCGCATTGGCCCAGCGAAATGCGAGTTACGCCGTGGGTCTAACGCGAGCAATCAGCGTGGTTTTGGGCACAATCCCTAGCACAAGCTTGCGAGGGGAGAGTGCCGGAGTAGCCAACACGATGCGACGTTCCGACCTGGTGCAGCACAAAGAAAAGGAAAAGGGGCCCAGCACGCGCACCTCGCAAATTGTATTCGGCGAGAGGCAGCACCTGCTGCGTGTTCTCGATTCGTTGGAGGGCACGGAGCTGCCGATTGCGCGCATGCAACAGGAGCGGCGCACACTGGAAGAACTGATTCATGCACGGACGCGGGAGCTGAACCAGATCAATACCGCTTGGGACGAAAAGATTGGGCTGGTGCTGAGCGCCGATGCCAAGCCGGAGATGCTGGAGAAATTGGTGAAGCAAGCGCCGGAAGAAGATTTTTATCTGCTGCGGCTGATCAGTGAGCATCCGCGATCGAACGCGAAAACGTTGAACAAGCTGGCCAAGCATCCCTACGGCGCGATTCGCGAGAATGTGGCGCGGCATCCGAACGCCGACGCCGCAACGCTGGCGTGGCTGAGCCGGGATCGCAGCCAGCCGCTGTGGTATTTGGTGGCCTTTAATCCGAATACCCCTACGCCGTTGCAGCGGAAGCTCCGCGACCGGCTCAAGCGCCTTGGCGAGAGCCAGCCCTCGAAATAGCGCGGCTCACGCTACCAACGTAAATACAAAGACCCTGTCATCGCACGCAATGCGATGAATGTAGCGCAACCATCTCAATGGCGCGTGCGGAACGCTCTGTGCTACTCTGCGCGTCTCTTCGGCCAAAGTGACCGCGAACCTACGAGAAGATGGAGACGGACAGGGACGCATCGGCTCTTAAAGCCGCGACCGATTTCCTGCGGCGGTTCTGGCTGCAGGTCTTGGCCGTTTCCGCGGGCTTGCTTGTTCCGTGTTTCTGGCATCGGCGCATCGAAGCCGGCGACCTCGGCAGCCACGTTTACAATGCATGGCTCGCGCAACTGATCGAGCGCGGGCATGCGCCGGGGCTCTACGTGGCCAGGCAGTGGAACAACGTCCTGTTTGACCTTCTATTGTTGAGGTTTGGGAGTCTCTTCGGACTGTCGGTGGCACAAAAGATTGTTGTGCCGCTCTGCGTACTCATCTTCTTTTGGGGCGCATTTGCGCTCCTCGCCGCCGTCTCGCGGTGTCCACCATGGTTTTTGCTGCCATGCCTTGTGATGCTCGCCTATGGCTGGACGTTTAACGTCGGTTTCTTCAACTACTACCTTTCGCTGGGCTTGGGATTTTTTGCCATGGCACTTGTGTGGAGCAGCCGGGGCGGGGAACTCATCCTGGCTGCTGTACTTGCCGTCCTTGTATTCGTCGCTCATCCGCAGGGTTTTGTTTGGCTGGTGGGCTGCGTGTGTTACGTCGTTTTATGGCGCTTGCTCCCCAGAGGGTGGAAATTGGCGGTGCCCGGCGCTGTGGTGCTCGCGGTCATAATAGCGCGCCTCTACTTGATGAGCCACTACGAATCATTCACTGTGTGGCAGATGTTCGGTCCGGGAATCTACAACGGCAGCGACCAGTTAGCTCTCTATGGCGTGCGCTATTACATCCTGTCTGGTGTGGCGCTACTTTTTGGCGTGGCGTGCTTTGTCGCGGACAGGCTGCGACGCGATCGCGCGCCGGAATCTTCGGCGGATATGCGCTTGCCACTGGAGCTACATTGGTTCGTGGTATTCGCGATTTATGTTCTGCCGGATGTCGTACGCCTGCCGCTGTATTCAGGTTGGGTGGGCGCGCTGGCGTTGCGGCTCACGACCGTCGCCGCAGTCATGGGGTTGTGCGTCCTGGGCTTGATGCGGCCGCGGAAATGGCACACTGCGGGATTCGCGATTATCGCAGTTGTGTTCTTCACCTTCTTATATCAGGACACGGCGACGCTGAATAGCATGGAGGCGCAAATCGAACGCCTGATCGCGAGCAACGTTCCGGCCGGCGGGCGGGTGACGGCAACCATTTGGGCGCCGCGAGATTCACGGCTTCCATTCATCGTGCACTTGGTGGACCGGGCATGCGCAGGGAAGTGTTTCAGCTTCCAGAACTACGAGCCGCCTTCACGGCAATTTCGTGTGCGAGTCTCCGAAGGCGGCAGTCCCCTCAACACTGACGATTCACGCGCCTCGCTCCAAATGGAGGCGGGGGAATACGTTGTTCAGCCGCGAGATTTGCCGATAGCGCAGATTTACCAGTGCGATGAGCACGATTGGACGCGGCTTTGCGTGCGGCAGTTGGCTGTAGGGGAAGCGAACGGGCGAATCGGGTATCACCCCCCGAGGGACTAGACGCCGACCAGTCGGAGCCAAGTCTTTTTGTTTGAGGTCCGTCGGGCCGGCAAAGGGCACCTGGCCTCAGGATAACAATTCGCTTGCCTGAACTCGGTGCAAATGCGAAACAGCCTTAAAGGCCGCGCTGCTGGGGAGACAAATTGGCTCTTGCAGCAGGCCAATGTCGTGTAGAATTGGCTCTTAGGGGAGAGCCAATGCTTCCTGTACATCTCCAGCCGGAAAGTCACGTTCCACTCTATGTCCAACTGCGCGACCAATTGCGGGCGCTGGTGCACGCGGGCGACTTGCGCCCTGGCGACCGTATCCCTGCGAGTCGCGAATTGGCAGTGATGCTGGGCGTTCATCGCACGACGGTGGCGAATGCGTACGCCGAACTCGAGTCAGAAGGTCTGATTCAGGGGCACGTCGGCCGCGGCACGTTCATCAAGGGCAATGGAAACGGACTGAAGATTACTCCACCGGCGCCTCCAGTGCTCAATGGAAACAATGGCATCCGCTGGGAACTCTTGTTTGCAGACGAACGCGGTGAAGAAGTTCTCTCGCGTTTGACAGCCAGCGCTCCCGAGAATGCCCTCTCGTTTGTGATGGCGCGGCCGGCGCAGGAATTTTTCCCCATCGAGGATCTGCAGACTTGCGTGAACGCCGTGCTGCGCCGCGAGGCCACGGATGTCCTCAACCTCGGGCCTTCGGACGGATATGCGCCTTTGAAGGAGGCCCTGCTTGAGCTTCTGCAGCACGACGGGATTCCGGCTCGGGACGAAAATGTTCTGATCACCGACGGCTGCCAGCAATCGCTCGATTTGATCAGCAAAGCGTTCGTGCGACCCGGCGATTCCGTGATTCTGGAGAATCCGACCTACCCAGGCGCTGTAGCTATCTTCAACGGGACGCACGCGCGCTGCTTGGGCGTCCCGGTGAGAACGCACCCTGAGCCGGGAACGGCTTTGGGCTTGGACTTGGAAGCGCTGGAAGCGACCCTGGCGGCGAACCGCGTGAAATTAATTGTGCTTACGCCAGATTTTCAGAATCCCACGGGAACGTCGATGCCGCTGGCCTCGCGCAGAAAAGTGCTGGAGCTGGCCTCGCGGCATCAGGTGCCCGTGGTGGAAGATCACATTTACGCCCGGCTGCACGCCCGCGAAGACCGTCCGCCCTCGCTGAAGCAGCTGGACCGCTCGAACATCGTCATCCACATCGACAGTTTTGCGAAGGTGGCATTTCCCGGCCTGCGCGTGGGATGGATCGTGGCGCCCGCGGCGGCCATCGAGCGCCTGCGCGTCGTGAAACAGACGACGGACTTGCACACCGATCAGTTGGCGCAAGCCACCCTCGCGGAATTCTTGCGCCGCGGAATGTTTTCCAAGCACGTGGCGAAAATGCGCAAGGTGTACGCTGCGCGGCTTGTGGCCCTGGATGAAGCGTTGCGCAAACACATGCCGGAAGGGACGCGCTGGGCGCGTCCCGAAGGCGGCATGTGTCTGTGGCTGGAATTGCCTCCGGGATTTGACGCCAGCGAGTTGCTCATCCATTCGAAGGAGCGTGGAGTGCTTTTTGCGCCAGGGCGGTATTTTTACGCACAGAATCCGCTGCCGAATGTGTTGCGCCTGGGTTTTGCGGCGTTAGACGAAAAACAGATTGCGCGCGGCGTGGCGACCTTGGCGGAATTGTTACGGATCGAAATGCGGAAGCGGCAGCGTGGCGTGCGGCGCGCAGAGCGGAGCAGGGTTGCGCTGGTTTGAGAAGAAAGGATTTAACACAGAGGGCACGGAGTGAAGAGCACAGAGAACGCAGAGGAAACAAAGTCGGCGATGATCACATTGGCGCCGAATCCTGCCAACCATTGCTTCGGGTGCGGTGGCGCGAACGACGACGGGATGAAGTTGACCTTTGTGCAAGACAACGAGAAGCGCCGCATTGTCGGGCGATTTGTCTTGGGCGAGCGGTATCAGGGCGGCGGTGGGATGGGACACGGAGGAATTATCGCAACGCTCCTGGACGAAGCCATGGGAAAGGTTTGCCGATTTCGCGAAGTGCGCGCGGTAACCGCCGAACTCACCGTGGAGTATCTGAAGCCGGTCAGGGTGCAGGAAGAGATTGTCGTGGAAGGTTGGGAGGAAACGGAACGGAAAGGGCGAAATTTATTCCACGTCGGCGAGATACGGAACTCGGCGGGCGATGTTTTGGCGCGGGGCAGGGCGCGATTTGTGGTTATCGGCGAGGCGAAAAGAGTTTAGCCAGCGGCACGAGGACACGGAGTTTAGAAGAGGATTGCGGAGAGGAGAAAAGAGATGGATGCGAAGAAAGTGAACGGCAGCGGGAACGGGAACCCCGCAAACGAATGGCGCGTCAAGGTTGGGTTGGCGGAAATGCTCAAGGGCGGCGTGATTATGGACGTCACCAACGCCGAGCAAGCGCAGGTCGCGGAGCAGGCCGGAGCTTGCGCGGTGATGGCATTGGAGCGCGTGCCCTCGGACATTCGCAAAGAGGGCGGCGTGGCGCGCATGGCGTCGATCAAAATTATTCGCGAGATCATGAAGACCGTCACCATTCCCGTGATGGCCAAAGTGCGCATCGGGCATTTTATAGAAGCCGAGGTCTTGCAGGCGCTAGAGGTGGATTTTATCGACGAAAGCGAAGTGCTCACCCCCGCCGACGAAGAGAATCATGTCTGGAAGCACGATTTCCGCGTGCCCTTTGTTTGCGGAGCGCGCAACCTGGGTGAAGCGCTGCGTCGCGTGGCAGAAGGCGCCGCGATGATTCGCACTAAGGGCGAAGCTGGCTCGGGGAATGTGGTGGAGGCGGTGCGGCACATGCGCACAATCGTCAGCCAAATGAAGAAGCTGACGACGCTGCGCGATGACGAGCTGATGCATGAGGCGAAAGAACTCGGCGCGCCACTGGATTTGATTCGCCAGGTGGCGAAGACCGGTAAACTACCGGTTCCGAATTTCTCGGCGGGCGGAATTGCGACGCCTGCGGATGCAGCGCTGGTGCGCCGCCTGGGAGCCGAAGCGGTATTTGTCGGTTCGGGAATTTTCAAGTCCAGCGATCCGGAAGCGCGCGCGAAGGCGGTAGTCAAGGCGACCACGCATTTTGAGGATCCTAAGGCTGTGTTGGAAGCGCATGAGGAGTTGGGCGAAGCGATGCGCGGTCTCGATGTGCGACAGCTCGAGGAAAAGGACTTGTTGTCGACGCGCGGCTGGTAGTCAGAAAAACTTGCCGAGCTGGGGCGCGGCAGTGCTGCGCCCCTACGAGGATGCCGTGAAGATTGGGATTTTGGCGGTGCAGGGAGATTTTGCGGCGCATGCGGCGATGCTGGCCGGCATGGGCATCGAAACGGTCGAGGTGCGCTCGCCTGCGGATCTTGAGAGCTGCGACGGGTTGATTCTGCCTGGAGGCGAAAGCACTACGCAATTGCAATTCCTGCAAGAAGAGGGCTTGTACGACGCGATCAAGAATTTCGCGGCCGAGGACAAAGCCATCTTCGGCACCTGCGCGGGCGCAATTCTGCTGGCGACGGAAGTGCAGAATCCGCGGCAGGAATCACTGGGATTGTTGGACATGACCGTGCTGCGCAACGGGTACGGCCGGCAAGTTCACAGCGATGTAGTTAGCGGGCCTTCGACGTTGAAAAGCGAGCCGATGGAGATGGTCTTCATTCGCGGGCCGATTTTCGAGCGCGTCGGTCCTGGCATCGAAGTGCTTGCCGAATACGCCGGCAAACCCGCGCTCGTGCAAAAAGGCCAAATCCTCGCCGCGGCGTTTCATCCCGAGCTCACGAATGACACGACTGTACATCAGCGCTTTCTAGAGTTGGCCGCAGAGAATTCCAATCGTTCCGCAGCTGCGCGCTAGCCGCCGAGGTGGCCAGAATCCCTTTTTTCGCCTGAGCTCCGGCGTGAACTGTCCCGCGGCTTGTGAGAGACTCAGAAGCGAAAAAGTCTCTTATGCCAACCCAACGCGTCAAGGTGTTGTTTGTCTGCATCGGCAATTCCTGCCGGAGCCCAATGGCAGAAGCTATCGCGCGGAAGGACGCACCGCAAGAAATTGAAGCGTCGAGCGCCGGATTGGCACCGCTCGGGTTTGTGGCGGAAATGACAACCAAGACTCTTTTAAGGAACGGCTATGCGGTCGACGGCTTGGCGTCCAAACCCATTTCACTGGAAGCATGGGAATCCGCGGACATTGTCGTCAACATGAGCGGCCGAGTACGGGAATTTGCATTCCGCAACTTTCGTGGCCACGCCAAGGTTGAGGACTGGGAAATCGAAGATCCCTACGGTGATTCCCAGAAGTACCAAGGGACTTATGAGATGGTTCAGCGGCGCGTCTTGGAATTGGCTCGACGTGTGCGAAACGATTTTGCGAAAGCTCAGGGTGGCAAAGACGATGGCGAAAGCAGTGCCCGTTCGTAGCAAAAGCTGACCGAGGAGAATAGTTTGCGGCGCGATAAGACCAGCGTCTCGCAGGAAGATTATCTCAAAGCCGTTTGGGAGATGCTCGAAGAGGACCAGACTCCCATCAGTGCGCGCTTGGCCGAGGAGCTGAACGTGACTCCGCCTGCAGTCACCGCGGCGCTGAAGCGCATGACGCGCGACGGGCACGTGCGCGTGGATCGCGAAGGCCGCATCGACCTCACGCGTAAGGGCCGGCAATTCGCGGAGCGTCTGGCGTTGCGCCATCAGCTCGCGGAGATGCTGCTCACCGACGTGATCGGTCTTCCTTGGTCGAAGGCGCACGACGAAGCGGAGCGCATGGAGCACGCAATTTCGCCCGAAGTCGAGGCGCTGCTGTTGAAACGCTTTGCAGATAAGAAGAGCTGCCCGCACGGCGTTCCCGTGCGCGGCGGCATCGCCAAGCTGCGCAAACAAGGCGCGGTGCCGCTGTCCGATCTGCGTGCCAACGACACCGCCGAGATCCTCTGTGTCTACGAGAAAGATGCGCAGTTCTTGGAATTCCTGGAAAATTTGCAGCTGCGGCCGGAGACGCACGTCGAGGTAAAGAAGCGCGAGTACGACGAAACGATGACGTTGCGTGCTGGCGGACGCACGATGCATTTGGGGAAGCCGGCGACCACGCGCATTTGGGTTCGCAAGACTGGCTCGTAGCTGAAGGCACCGCGCGCAAGCCAGTTACCCTCGATCGTCCAGCAGGGATTTCAGGCGGGCGTAGCCGGCGCGGCTCACGGGTAGCCGCGTGCCGTCGGTGAGAATCGCCAAACGGCTGTCCTTGCCGTAGGGCTCGATGCGCGCCACGCGTTCAAGATTAACTATGTATGACCGGTGAACGCGAACAAACCGCGCAGGGTCCAGCGCTGCTTCCAGGCTAGCAATGGTTTGCTGCTTCAAGTGTTTTGCGCCGTGACTGGCCAGCGCCACATAATCGTCCTGCGCTTCCACGTAATCGAGCTTCGCAACAGGAATTAGCGTCACGCGCGTGCCGTCGCGAATGACCACGCGATCCAGAAATTGCTGCGCTGGGCGCGCCGCCGCCGCGAGCTCGCTAGGCATCAACCTCTTCTCCGCCCCGCGATCCTTCGCGCGCGTTAACGCTGCTTCAAAACGCTCCCGTCCCACCGGCTTCAGCAAATAATCGACCGCATGCACCTCGAAGGCGCGCATCGCATGCTGATCGTAAGCAGTGATGAAAATGACTGGAATTTCCGTCCCGATCAGCTCGAGGACGTCGAAGCCCGTGAGCTTAGGCATCTGCACATCCAGAAAAATAAGGTTCGGCTTCTGCTCCGCCACGGCCTTCACCGCCTCAAAGCCGTTCGCACACTCCCCAGTGATTTCCACTTCGGGATGAGATTTCAGCAGCTCGCGCAATACGTGTCGCGCCAAGTCTTCATCATCCACAAGCAGTGCGCGAATTTTCGATTGAGCAGGCACGGTCAGAGCTGAACTTCTTTCGCCGTAGCTGGCTCGCCTTCCGGCGTATGCGTGGGGGCCTCGGCCGTCTCCGCGGGAAGGGAAATGCTCACGCGAAACAAGTCTTCCTCGGCCGTCGTCTTCATGCTCGCTTCCTTGCCGTAGCGCGCTTCCAGGCGCTGTTGCACGTTCGTGAGTCCGCGCCCGCCTTTCCGCGGAGCCGGCGCATCCGGATCGACGGAATTCTCGATGGACAAGTGGAGGTGGCCGCCCCTACATTCCGCCGAAATTCGCACCGTGCCTCCTGCAGGCAGGTTGGCGATGCCGTGAATGATCGCGTTTTCGACGAGTGGCTGCAGCAGCAGCGGCGGGAGCATGCACGTCTGCGCCTGCGCTTCAATATGCGTATCGACATCTAAGCGCTCGCCTAGGCGAATTTTTTCGATGGCCAGAAAGCGTTGCAGCAGTTCCAATTCCTCGCGCAGCGGAACAAGCGTCTTTTCGCCAAGCCCCAGGGTCATGCGCAAAAAATCGGCCAGCAGGATGCACATGTCGCGCGCCCGGCCGGCGTCGATGCTGGTCAGTGCGCTGATGGAGTTAAGGCTGTTGAACAAGAAGTGCGGATTGATCTGCGCCTTCAGAGCCTTCAGTTCCGCGTCCCGCGCGAAAACGCTGCTCTTTAACGCACGAGCTTGCGCGGCACGCGATTGTTCTATCTCCAGGATTACGTAGTGAGAGGCCACCGCCAGGGAATAAAGCATGAAACCCGCCGCAAACATCAGTGGTGCTTGCGGCGCAAATTCCTGGTCGAGTCCTTGAAATGCGCGCACCTGCGATAAGAGATAGGCAATCAGCTTCGCCACTTCCACCCACAGCAAGCTGACCAGGACCGCGGCCACGGTGTGGGTAACGAACAAACGCCTGGGAGGTGTGGATTGAATCGGCGCCGCTTTGCAGGAGTACCAGGCGGACAAACAAACAAACGCATAGATGAGGCATAACGGAACGACTAAGAAGATAGCGTTCCACCAACCCAAGCCCGCCGGCTTCGCCATCAAATAAGTGAGAATTGCAGTAATCGGAGCCCAGGAGAGCAAGTACAGACCGAGCCGGCTGGCGGGGCGTTCCGGGATATTAGCGGCGGTCTCGCGCGTGAGAAGAGGATGCATAAGAACGGCTCAGTTCTTGATTTCGATGCCTCCGAATACCACCATCCCGGTGACGATCAGCGTTTTTGTTTTCCCTGGGTTGGTCGGCTGGCGAGTCTTGTCTTCATATCCGCCAAACACGGGAAGACTGCGAGAGTGCACGTGCCAACTCTCCGGCACGCGGATTTCCACGCCGCCAAATATGCAGTTGACTTCGAGAATCGCTTCCGCGTCCATGTCAGCATCCCGAAAGTCCAGTTCGATGCCGCCAAAAACGGCGGTGGCTCGGCCCCCCTGGAAATTCGCCGTGGCCACGCGCCGTTCACAACCCCCGAATACCGCAACAGCGTTCAGCATTGTCGGGGGACCGCCCACCGCGCCGGCGACTTGTTCTCGGAAGTCACGCAGAGCTCTTGCCTTGGACTGCAAGAAGCCGCGTGTTTCAAACGACCCCCACATCAACAGCAGGCCAATGGCTATCAGCGCAACGGGCCACAGGTCCGCTAAGCTCAAGTGCGTAATTCCCAGTTTATTGAGCTGCAGAAAAGCACCGGCCAGGATTAAGAGGAATCCAAAGAATCGACCGGAGCGGGTCAACAGATTCATGACGCCGAACGCCACCAGGAGCAGAGGCCAGAAGCGAGCGACGGGATCAAAGGGGATCACGCCCATGTGGTGAAGAAGAAGCGCCAAGCCGACCAAAACGATCAGGAGACCCCAAATGAATCCCCAGTGGGAGTCGCCGAGGAGCATGATCTTGGGGCGCTGTACCTCTCCGCTGGCCCGCTGCCGGATCTCTTGCTCGAGATGCTCTTTAAATCCTTGTCCGTAGTCCGGTCCGTCCATCACTGATCTCCTTTGGGCAGCGACGTGTCACGTTCGCCCGGCAACGTCGCGCCCCTACCTCGCTTTGGCAACAGCGCGATTCCGATCAGCGTCACAGTCAGCGCCGAGCATAATACCAACATACGGTGCACCACCGAGAGCAAGACGGCATGGTCGAGCGCCACAATGCGAATCGCCTGCAGCGAGGCCAAGCTGATGCTGCCGAAAAAGCCTAGAGAATCCATCACAGTACCGTCCAGCGCCGCTTGAAATTGCCACGCCAGTACGGCCGAATACGCCACTAGCACTGTCGAGCCAATTGCGAGCAGCGCCGCTCCGACTTTGCTACGGATATTGCGCCCAGTGGTCGCTTCTTGCGTCATTTTAATCTCCAGGGCGGGTCGCCGGTTCGCCTGCCCGAAAGCCAGCGTACGGTCATCCTGGGAGGTGTTCACGCGCTTTTCGGGGAAAATCAGGCGCCTACCGGCGAATGGCGGGTACAGGCGGGTGAATGACGCCGCGCAAAGTGCGGCGCCTGGAAAATTTGACAGAATTCCTTGCATTATTCGCGAATTGGCACTAGTTTAGGCGCACTCGCAAAGGCCCGAAACTGCCGCAAAACCAGTTTTGAAGGGGAATTCCGAGATGAGTCGCATTAAATCTTCCACCGAGCACCGTGCGCGCTGGCGCTGGCTGCTGTACGTCGCCCTGGCTTTCGTGGGAGGACTGCTGACCTTCGTAGCCGCGCGTGCGCAACAGCGCGCTTCGGATGACGCCACGTTTCGCAGGCTTATCGAAGGCTACTGCGCGGCGTGGAGCTCCGGCAACGCCGAAGCTCCGGCCAGGTTCTACGCCAAGGACAACGGCCTCGTCTTCTACGACTTAGTGCCGTTCGCGTATCACGGCTGGAAGGAATATCACGACGGAGTACAAAGAGAATTGTTCGCGAATATGGCCAGCGGAAGCCTGGTGCCGGGCACGGATTTGAAGGTTACCCGGCGCGGTACCCTGGCCTGGACTACCGTTTCCATGCATTTCTCCGAAAAAACAAGGGACGGTAAGGCAACAGAAACACAAGTCCGCTACACTGGTATTTGGGAGAAGCGCGGAGCAAGCTGGCTTCTCGTGCATGAGCACCTTTCAACCCCGATGGGAGACTAGCCGTTTGGAGGAAGTACAGGCTCCCCGCCCTGTATACGTTCGTTAAATGTGGAAGATGCTGCGGTACTACTGGATCGTGGCCCGCGGTTATCGCCTGAATCCTTGGAATAGCCCTTATCTGCGCTGGAGGTTCGAGACCTTTCTCGGGCCCGAAGCCGCGAGTCTGGACGCCGGCAAATTTTTCCACCTGATGTGGAAATACCGCAACCAGATGGAGCGGTTCGTGGATTGGGCAGAGGCGCGCCGCCGTTATCAGCGCCGCCGCGTTCACGTCTAGGCGCTCGGCGCCAAAGCCTCGCAAACTCCCTTCCTTTGAAAGCGTATACTGAGCTTATAGGAAGGGAGGATGCGTGACGCAACTAAAAATCCTCCAGAAAACTGAAACCTTGCACGAAGCGCGTTGGTGGGAGCCGGAAGCCAACGGGCGCGCGCACTGTTATCTTTGTCCTCGCCACTGCCACATCAATCCCGGGCAAGCCGGATTCTGCTTCATTCGCATCAATGAAGGCGGCAAGCTCTACAGCTTGGGATATGGCGCGCCCGCCGCGTTGCAGATTGACCCCATCGAAAAGAAGCCGCTGAATCATTTTCTGCCCGGCACGCGCGTCTTCAGCATGGGCACCGCCGGCTGCAACATGGGCTGCTTCTTCTGCCAGAACTGGGACATCTCCAAATCCCGCCACGACCAGGTCCATTCCCAGCACGTCCCTCCGGAGGACGTTCCCTTGCTCGCTTTGCAGAACGGCTGCGACTCTCTGGCCTTCACTTACAACGAGCCGACCATCTGGGGCGAATACGTCATCGACATCTGCAAGGCCGCAAAACAGTTTGGGCTAAAGACGGTGATGGTTTCGAACGGCTACATCACCCGTGAGGCCTTTCACGACATTTACGACCATATCGACGCCGCCAACATCGACCTGAAAGCCTTTACCGAAAATTTCTACGGAAAAATCACGCTCACACATCTCCAGCCAGTGCTCGAAACGCTGCAGTGGCTGAAGAACGAGACGAAGGTCTGGTTCGAGATCACCAACTTGATGATCCCCACGTTGAACGACGATCCGACCGAAACCCGCAAGCTCGCCGAATGGATTCTGACGCACCTCGGTCCCGACGTGCCCCTGCACTTCACCGCGTTTCATCCCGATTTCAAACTTCGCGACAAGCCGCAAACTCCCCCGGAAACGCTGCACATCGCAAGGCAGATCGCGCGGGAAACCGGCCTGCACTATGTGTACGAGGGGAACATCTACAGCGACGGCGCGCACACGAGCTGCCCAAGCTGCAGCACTCTGCTCATCAAACGCTCATGGCACGACGTGACTGCGAACTACTTGAAGCACGGCACGTGCCCGCACTGTGGCCTGGTGATTCCCGGGGTTTGGGAGAAGACCGCGTGGGGCTCAACACACTCGGCCCGCCGGACCTCTGAGAAGTACACCCATCTGAATTTGTAGAAGTCGCGAGCCGGAACACCTACCAGAGGCGATTGCCGAAAGCGTAGTAGCCAGGCCCCACGCGCATCGAGTGATGCCACGCGATCGGGAAAGCCCACCACACCAGCCCGCCGAGTACCGCCTGGCCCAGCGTGAGCGGCAGGATGTTGCGTTCGCGCGCGAACAGCCAGCACATCGCGAATCCGCCCACCAGGGTAAGCGGCACTAGCACAGGATTGGGCCAATGCAGCAAAGCGAAAATAATGCTCGCCAGCAGAGCTGCCACCGAAGGACTTTCGACCGCATACAGGAAGCGGTCCATCAAATAAGAATTAAGCGCAATCTGCTGCAGCAGGCAAAACGAGAAGTAGCCGAGGAAACGGTGCGAGTCCAATAAGTGCGCCGGCAACCGATGTATCGCGCCTAAATAGAGTCCAGCAGCGCACAAGGCTGCCACGCAAATGCCAAAGACGACGACGGCTTGCCGCGCCGCGGGTCTCAGGTTATCCGCGCGCCAACCCAGTGTTTTCGGCGTGTCATGATGGACGGCAAAGCTGATGACCAGCCACACCGGAAATACGATCCACGAGCTCGGATGGCTGAACTGCAGCCGCCAGATATACCAGCCGATGAAGACGGAGAATCCAAATCCTTCGGCGAGCGTGAAAAGTCGGACTGTTTCCTTGCGCGACATACGAGGCTCAAGCCGGTGTGAGACAATCAGAGCGGCTCCTGTTAAAGGTTCTGATGTTATAGCAGCTGGGAAGGTTGCGCGCAAAGCCACGCCGAGCGAGCCGCGATGACACAAAAGCACAGAGTGGTAATCCTAGGAGGCGGCTTCGCCGGGTTAAACGCCGCCCAGAAGCTCAGGCGTGCTCCCGTGGATGTGACTCTGATCGACCGGCGAAACTTTCACCTTTTCCAGCCGCTTATGTATCAGGTCGCCACCGGTTCGCTTTCTCCCGGAGAAATCTGCGCCCCGCTGCGTGGCGTACTGAGCAAACAGAAGAACGCGCGGGTCCTGCTCGGCGAAGCGGAGGATATCGACCCCAACGCAAAGCAAGTAAAACTACGCGATGGCGCCACCTTTGCTTACGACTCGCTAATTGTCGCCACCGGCTCGAAGACCTCCTATTACGGCCAGGACGAATGGCGCGAATTTGCGCCCAGCCTGAAAACCATCGAAGAAGCTACGGCCATCCGGCACAAAATTTTCTACGCGTTCGAACGCGCCGAACGCTCGGTAACCGACGCCGAAGAGCGCGAATGGCTCACTTTTGTCATTGTGGGCGCGGGCGCTACGGGCTTGGAATTGGCCGGCGCGCTCGCGGAGATAGCCAACGAAACGCTCAAGAACGATTTTCGCCGCATCAACCCAAAGGACGCCCGCATCATTCTGATGGAGGGCGGGAACCGTGTTCTCGCCGCCTATCCTCCGGACCTCTCAGAGAAAGCGGAAAAATTAGTCAAGCGCCTCGGCGTCGAGGTAATGAAGGGTGTGATGGCCACCGCCATCGACAGCACTGGCGTAACCTACAAGCGCGGCGACACAACCGAAAAACTCGCCGCCAGAACCGTGCTGTGGGCTGGCGGCGTAGTGACCAATACTTTCGGCATAAAAATGGCCGAGCGCACCAACGCCGAAACGGATCGCAGCGGCCGCATCAAGGTCCAGCCCGATCTCACCGTTCCGAACTATCCGGATATTTTTGTGGTCGGCGATCTTGCCGCTGCGGAAGGACAGGATGGCAAGCCTCTTCCGGGTGTTGCGCAAGTGGCGATGCAGGGCGGTACCTACGCAGCAAAGACCATTCGCGCGCGATTGGAGGGCAAGAAAAACCTGCCGCCATTTCGCTACTTCGACAAAGGCGACATGGCCGTCATCGGGCGTGCTGCGGCCGTCGCGAATATTTTCGGCCTCCATGTTTCCGGCTTGCCCGCCTGGCTCATCTGGCTATTCATCCACCTCATGTATATCGTGGAGTTCCAGAATCGCGTGCTCGTTTTTGTCCAGTGGGGCCTCGAGTATCTGACCTTCAGCCGCGGCGCGCGCCTGATCACCGGCTCTGGCGATGCCGATCTCCAAAGCCAACCGCATCCGAACGACACGAATTCGGGGTGCAAGTAGCGGGGCCTCCGTGTGGCACGGCCTTTAGGCTGTGCGCTTTATCCGTCTAATGGCACGTCGTCGTGCCCGAGTCCGTAAAATATTTTCCAGCTTCAGGAATGAACTCCCAGTCATACGCCCCCGCTCGCAACGTCAGCTTGAGCACCCCAAATGTATCCGCGTTTTGCGATTCGCTGTTCGGTTTGAGGAGCGTCATCGGCCGGTGACTCTTCCCGCCGGTCCCCACTACGAATTCGCGAATTCCCCGCGCAGGGTCGCTCCCTCCGTCCGGGTTCTGTGGAGCGAAGCGCTCATAGTTGTGGTCGTGGCCGTTGATGACCACTTCCGCATTCGCATCGTAGAGTGCCTGCCACAGCGGCTTCATCTCTGGGTCATTTCCATGCGCGCTGCCCGAGCTGAACAGCGGCTTATGAAAATAGGCCAGGGTGCAGGCCGCAGGATGGGCAGCCAGATCGGCGCGCAGCCACCGAACCTCGCGCGAACCCGCGTCGCAACCCCCGATGTCCTTGCATTCGCTGTTAAGCGCCAGGATATGCCACGTTCCCAGCTCATAACTATAGTAGCCATCTCTGGGTCCCGCCGCTGCGCCGAAGTAATCGAAGTACGGCATCGCGCCCGCGGCGTGAAATTCGTGGTTGCCCGGCGCAGGTCGCGTTCGTGCTTTCACGCGGCCCCAGGTCTTTTCGTAACACGTGAAATTTTTCTTCGATCCGTCCGGGTAAGCGAGATCGCCGACTGCCATCACTGTCCCCGGAATCTGCTCCAGCAATTTCGCCGTCGCTTCCGCCCCCGAAAGATCTATG
>Ga0307475_10000791_pt1 | contig 19074 bp, 15 predicted proteins | sample atmos_gasesECM1C_FD_203317 | JGI IMG/M metagenome (GOLD analysis project Ga0307475, IMG submission 203317) | Hardwood forest soil microbial communities from Morgan-Monroe State Forest, Indiana, United States - atmos_gasesECM1C_515 | ecosystem: Environmental > Terrestrial > Soil > Temperate... | reverse complement strand
CGGTCGGCTTTCGGCTATCAGCTTTCGGCCAGCAGCCATTCATGTCGATTAAAAAAGAGGGTTCATAGCCGATTGCCGACTGCCTTGACTTTACTTCCCCGATGGCCCGATCACCCGATTCTTCCAATTACAATCTACATATGGCTTCCACCACACAGGAGTTCCAGCGTAGTTCCTTCCTTATCGATCCACATGACCGGGAGCGGGTCTTCGACGCTTTCCGCCGTTGGGGATACCTTCAGGCTCAACTAGATCCCTTAGGACAGTATCTGGCTCCTCAGTCGGTCCCGGAACTCGCGGTCGAAGGGGATTATGCAGCCGAAGCTCGCCGTTATTACTGTGGAACCATCGCTGCCGAGTTCACGCATATTCCCGAAGTGGAAAAACGTGAGTGGATTCAGGAGCGCCTCGAAAGCGAAGCTCCTGCCGTGGACCGGAAGCGAACGCTGGAACTGCTCACCAAAGCCGATCTTTTCGAGCAGGTGATTCAGTCGCGCTATCTCGGGACCAAACGATTCTCGCTTGAAGGAGTGACAGCCCTTATACCCTTTCTCGATGAATTGCTGAACGACGCCACCGAGCGCGACACCGTCCAGGTGGTAATCGCGATGAGCCATCGTGGCCGCCTCAACGTAATGGTGAATACTGTCGGCAAGTCAGCAGCGGACATGTTCGCCAAGTTCGAAGACGTCGATCCACGCAGCATACTCGGCAGCGGCGATGTGAAGTATCACCAGGGCGCGACTGGGACCTTCACCGGACGCAATGGCAAATCCATTAACTTGCACCTGGTTTCGAACCCGAGTCACCTGGAAGCGGTGGATCCCGTGGCCACTGGTCGGGTCCGCGCTAAACAGGTGCGATTCGGAGGCGTGGATACCGTTCTTCCCATTATGATCCACGGAGACGCCGCTTTTGCGGGGCAGGGCATTTGGGCGGAGACGCTCAATCTCGCCAGCGTCGAGGGCTATTCGGTGGGCGGCGGGGTACACGTGATCGTCAACAACTTGATCGGCTTCACAAGCGAGCCCAGCGAAACCAATTCATCGCGCTTTGCTTCCGACATCGCGAAGCGCCTGCCGATTCCGATCTTCCATATCAATGCGGAAGATCCCGATGCGGTTTTACGCATCGCTCGCCTGGCGGCCGAATATCGCTATACGTTTCACACCGATGTCGTAGTCGATCTAGTCGGCTATCGCCGTCATGGACACAGCGAAGTAGATGATCCCACGATTACGCAGCCGATTCGTTACGAGCGCATCAAGAATCATCCACCTCTGCACGAGATTTATGCCCGCGAAATTGGCGTGGACAACGGCCAGCGCGTGCAGGAAATTACGGCAGAGATCGGCGAAGCCCAGAAGCAGGCTAAGAAGTTGCAGAAGCGGCCGCGCATGGCGCAGCTTCCTGCCTACTGGGACAAATACCAAGGCGGCCCTTACAAGCCGGAGTATGAAGTTGAAACTGGAATCTCGCGGGAACAGGTCGGCAGCGTCGCGGACAAACTCGCCAGCTATCCGCAGGACTTCCATATCCATCCCAAGATCAAGAAGCTCCTCGAACAGCGTGCCGAAATGGGACACGGAAAACGCCCCTTCGACTACGGAATGGCCGAGGCGGTTGCGTTCGGCTCACTCGTGCTCCAGGGTACGCCAGTCCGCCTAAGCGGACAGGATTCGAAACGCGGAACTTTTAATCAGCGGCATAGCGTTCTAATCGACATTGAAAATGAAGACGAATATATTCCCCTGAATCATCTGGCGGCGCAGCAAGCGAAGTACGAAGTCTATAACTCGATTCTCTCCGAGGCTGGCGTTCTCGGCTTTGAGTACGGTTATACGCGCGATTATCCAGAGACGCTGGTCTTGTGGGAGGCACAGTTCGGCGATTTCGCCAACGGCGCTCAGATCGTCATCGATCAATTCATCTCGGCGGGCGAGGACAAGTGGGGATTGCTAAGCGGAGTGGTCATGCTGTTGCCGCATGGCTATGAAGGACAAGGTCCAGAGCACTCCAGCGCTCGCATCGAGCGTTATCTTCAACTCGCTGCTCGTGACAACATGCAAGTATGCCAGCCTTCTACCGCAGCTCAATATTTCCATTTGCTGCGCCGTCAGGCATTGCGGTCGTGGCGCAAACCGCTCGTAGTGTTTACTCCCAAGAGCATGCTGCGCCATCCAGACGCGAACTCACCCATCGAGGACTTCAGCCGGCCGCACTTCCTGAACGTGCTCCCGGAAACGGAAGTTCAAGACGCGAAGCGTCTGCTGGTTTGCACCGGCAAGATCGGGCATGAGCTTCGAGTCGAACGAAAAAAACGCAAGGACGATTCCACAGCCATAGTGTTCATTGAGCAACTTTATCCCTGGCCGGAAGCCGAACTCTCTGCCGAATTGCAACGCCAAGCAAATGCGCAGGAGATCGTTTGGGTGCAGGAAGAACCTGCGAACATGGGCGCTCTGTGGTTTGTGTTGCCGCGGCTGAAACGCATCGCCGGCGATCGGCCGGTTCTTACGGTGAAGCGCTCGGCTGCAGCGAGTCCCGCCACCGGCTCGGCCAAGGCTCATGACGTGGAGCAGAAGACTCTGATCGATCTTGCCTTCGGCGGGGCAAGGTGAAAGAGAATGTTGCTCTGCAAATCAAAAGGCGGGCTCGTTGGCCCGCCTCGTTCATTTAGTTCTCTCCAGTAAATCTTCAGGCAGCGGGTATGCGGTTTCCCATGCGAGCCACGTGCTCGTGCCTAAGCTCAAATTCATCGAAGGTATGGATTCCGTCGCGAATGGCAAGCAGGCTGGCGTTCGATTTATTCAGAACCATCAAGAGGTATTTCTCGGCGACGGCGCGATCGTCGGGTCGAACCATCTTCCACCAGCGCCGGATCGACTCCTGCACTTCAGCTTCGTCTTTCTCACCTTCGACCAGAGCGTCGATCAGTTTGTAGATCTTTGATTTGACTGCCCTGTACGAGATAGAAATCTCTTGGTTCATGATCCTCCCCAGTTGGTGTAGCACAAAGCAACTAGGGGGCCAGCCGCATCTTTAACAAAACATTACATTTCGGTGGTTAAAAATTCCGAATTCTTGGAGAAGACCCGCCGAGGGTCTATGGAAATCGGTATGTATTGGGACCAACCAGCCTGATTCCGACTTCTCGCGCGGGCCTGACCGTTAACTCTCGTGATAATAGTTCGAGCCTGACAGAGTCTTGGAGTACTCCGACGTCCCGACATCGCCGGGTCTGTAGAATGTCCCACTGAACGGTCGCGAGTCGATGATGAAGCCAGCCGCCTTTGGCATCCGCATGCACTCCGGATGGGGAGTTTTGGTCACAGTCACTGACTCTGTGGAAGTTCTGGACCGTCGACGCATCGCCGTCGTCAGCGGCGACGCTCCCGGCGGCAAAATGCCCTTTCATCATGCTGAAGGTCTTGGACTGCCAAGAGCGCAGAAGTATCTCGCCAATTACACCGCCGAATGCGACCGCCAGGCCCGGCAGGAGATCGCAAGAGCCCTCGACGATGTGAAGGCGCGCGGTTACAACGTGACATCCGCCGGTTTGGTGCTAGCCTCCGGACGCACCTTGCCTGACTTGGCGCACATTCTGGCCGCACATCCTCTGATCCATACGGCCGAAGGCGAACTCTTTCGCGATACTGTCCGGCGCGCCTGCGAGTCTCTCGCTCTTCCCGTTCTGGGATATCGCGAGCGCGACTTACCTGAATGCGCAAGTAAGCTGCTCGGCAATGCCAGTCCCAAGATCATCCGCCAACTTGCTGGCATGGGGAAGACTCTCGGACCGCCATGGACTGCCGATCACAAGTCCGCCGCTCTCGCGGCGTGTCTCGCCTTACATGCAAAATTGCGGCATGCGGAAGCATAAGCTTGCGACCAACAGTCTCCCCTTAATCACGCACCACTCACTCTCGGTTGACCTAACAATAAATCCATCGACAGAGGCAGTGGCGAATCCGAGTGCCGATTGCCCACTGCAATCTTCCCGCCGGAGAGCGTACATTTAGCCATTCACGCATGACGAGCTGGCTGAAACCTGGCGACTATTGGATGGCACGATTAGCGCTGGAAAAAGCAGTGGGAGCACTGTTTCTCATAGCATTCCTGAACGCCCTGAATCAGTTCAAGCCTCTGTTAGGCGAGAAAGGACTGCTGCCCGTTCCCCTATTTGTAAAAGCAGTACCGCCGAAGGAATCTCCCAGCCTGTTCTTCTTCTTTCCCAGCGACAAAGCCTTTACCATCTGCGCGTGGATCGGAGTTGCGCTTGCCGCTACGATTTTATCCGGTATCGTCGATGCCTATACTTGGGCACTATTCCCGATTTGGGCAATCAGTTGGGCGCTATATCTCTCATTCGTGAATGTCGGTCAGACTTTCTACGGCTTTGGCTGGGAGTCGATCCTGCTCGAAGCCGGAGCTTACGGGGCGTTTCTCGGCGCCATCACCACAACGCCGCAAATCGCGGTGATATGGATGTTCCGCTGGCTTCTTTTTCGCGTAATGTTCGGAGCTGGTTTGATCAAGCAGCGTGGAGACTCCTGCTGGCGCGACCTCACTTGCCTCAACTACCACTATGAAACTCAACCGATTCCCAATCCGCTGAGTTGGTATTTCCATCATGGTCCCAGGTGGTCCAAGAAAGGCGGAGTGCTCTTTAATCATTTTGCAGAATTGATCGTCCCGTTCGGCTACTTTCTGCCACAGCCAATTGGCAGCATCGCTGGAGCGCTCACCATCCTTTTCCAACTGCTGATTTTCCTGAGTGGAAATCTCTCCTGGCTGAATGCGCTTACCGCAGTGTTGGCGCTCAGTTGCTTCGACGATGGAACGCTTGCCCGCATCTTGACGGCCCGCGTTCACATATCCCATTCGCCCGACATCGCGTTTCGAATCCTGACGGGAGCCATCGCGATGCTGGTGGTTGTGCTCAGCATCAAGCCACTGCGCAATTTGATGTCGTCGCGCCAAGTCATGAACACGGTCTATAACCGCTTTCATTTTGTTGGCACCTATGGAGCGTTCGGCGGAATCACGCGTACTCGTTACGAGATCGTGGTTGAGGGTACGGAGGACGCCGCGATTACCGCATCTACCAAGTGGCTGGAGTACGAGTTCAAAGGCACGCCCGGAGACACGCGGCGTATGCCTCCGCAAATCGCTCCTTATCATCTGCGGCTCGACTGGCTCATGTGGTTTGCGGCAATGGGCTCCTACCAGCGCTATCCCTGGTTCGTGCACTTCATAGCCAAACTGCTGGAGGGAGATAAGGCAGTGCTGTCTCTGCTGAAGAGCAATCCCTTTCCGAATCAGCCGCCTCACTATGTCCGCGCCTTGCTCTATCACTATCGATTCTCTACGGCAGAAATAAAAAAAAAGACAGGGCAATGGTGGCTGCGAGAGCCGGTGGGAGCGTACTTTCCGGCAGTCTCCCTGCAAAGTCCCTCGCTGCGCATCATGCTGCAGCAAATGCGGTGGATAGAAGTCGAGTGAATCACGAACACCGTTCAGCTAAACCGCTGCGGCCGCGCTGTTCATACTCTCAAGGCAAGCGTCGAGCACCTGTTGAACCGATCGCTGACTCGTGCCGATGGATGCATCGGCTTTCCTGTAAAGCTCCTCCCGTTCGATAAGGATTCGCTCCAAATCGGACATCGCTTGAGGGTTCTGCGCCATCGGACGCATATCGCCTTGAGCTATGACTCTCGACATGTGGTCCTGAGGCGTCGCTTCCAACCAAATGGTGTAGCAGGTGGCGAGCAGGCGATCATAAGTTGCCGCCTCCGAGACCAGACTGCCTCCGGTTGCGACCACGAATCGTTGTTTCGCACTCAGCAACTCTTCCAGACAGCGGCGCTCGAAGCGGCGGAAGCCGCTTTGGCCATACATGTCGAAGATCATGCTCACCGAGACGCCGCTCTCCTGTTCGATAAGGCGATCCAGTTCAAAAAAGGGAAGTCGCAGCTTCTCTGCGAGCAGTTTCCCGATTGTGGACTTGCCCGCACCGCGCAATCCGATCAGAGCGATGCGCGCGGTTCGGTCGCCCGTCTGTGTCTGGTCAACCTGGCGCAGAAGCATTTCGTGAGCTTTGGTGAGACTTGCAGGATCGAGACGCCGCAACAATTCGATGCTGCGTGTCAGTTCGCCCGCGGGAAGGTCCGCGTCGGGAAGCAGCGCGCCCAAGGGAAGATCGAGCGCCTGCGCGATCTGCCGCAAAACGAGAATCGACGCATTGCCAGTGCCGCTCTCCAGTTGCGCGAGAAAACGTTCCGACACTCCCGAATCCCGCGCGAGCGTTTTGCGCGTTATGCCACGGCGCGCGCGGGCAGCGCGCACGCTTTCGGCCAGGAGCTGCAGATACTCGGAGCTATTTCTCGACGCGGGTTCCGATTGCGACTCGGAACTTTGGCTGTTGAGTTCGAGATCCGATCCGTTTTGGAACGAGTCGTTCATTGCAGCAAGTCGAAGCGCAGATCTACCAGAACATCGCGAAGCGGAACGCTCTCCGAATCACAAAAGCGAGCCAATGCCCCAAGCACGTTCCATCCCGAGGAGGCCGGCGAAATCCTGACGTCCTCGAATGGATATTTATCCTCGACCTCAATGAATCGACTTCCTCGCAGTTCGTTTAGAAGCGGATACATTTCTTCCACTCCAAGACCGCAGGATTCGTAGAGCTCAGGCAAGTACGCGACGTCGGGCTTACGTTGCTGACCGCGCCCGTGATAGGCGAGCTCCGCGATGGATGTCAGGAGCTTTCGCGCACGTTCGGAAATGGAACTCAGGCGCTCGGCAAAGTCATGCAGATCCTGGGAGCGTGCGGTGCGATCGGCTGGGGAAATTCCCACGGCTTTAGCCAGCCGATCGAATGTGCTTATCATCGTGATTGTCTGCATTTAATCGTAATTCTTAGCTAACGTTTGCTAGTTAAACCGCACATACTCAAAATCAATCGGCTTGCCATTGATGCCCCGGGCTGGCGGTGCGATCCAGTTCGCGAACTTGGCTGGCTCGATCACTTGTCCCATGAGCGACTCGATATATCGATGATCGCTTTCCGATGGCAGCCACTCGTCGCGGTGCTGATTCCATTCCGGTTCGGTAATCATCTGTCCTTCTGGACTCGCGAAGTGTCCGGCAAAGTTGCCGATCTTGCGATGAAATGCGATATGCGGCAGCTTGAAGCGGAAAGGAATCGCGAGTTGTTCGGGGATGCGGTTCCAGCGATTCAGCCCAGCTTGTATTTCGTCGATGTAGTCATCGCGCAAGCGCGCGTTGAGCGCGGTGAGGGCAGGGAAGCGCTTTTCCACGATCTTTCCATTCTCGATGTCGAGCACCGCATACTCGTCCGATGAAAGCCTGTGATCGTCGGGTCTTTTTCCTTCTTCATAACGACCCTTCAAGCCAGTTGTGTAATAGGTGGCGGCGTTGGACGAGACCTCGGACCCGAACAGGTCGAGGGTCACGCTGCAGTGAAAGTTGACGAACTTCTGCAGCGTATTCAGATCGATCACTCCGAGCTCGCGGCCCGAAGACGGGTCGGTGAGCCCGTGCTCCTTCATTACTTCGCAGGTGCGCTGGATAGTTCGCGCAACCCCCGATTCGCCGACGAACATGTGGTGCGCCTCCTCGGTGAGCATGAAGCGGCAGGTGCGCGCCAGCGGGTCGAAGGCCGATTCGGCCAGCGAAGAGAGCTGGAACTTGCCGTCGCGATCGGTGAAGAAGGCGAACATGAAGAATGCCAGCCAATGGCGTGTCTGTTCGTTGAAGGCAGTGAGAATGCGCGGATTGTTGGTGTCGCCCGAGCGGCGTTCGAGCAGGTACTCGGCTTCCTCGCGACCGTCCTTGCCGAAGTAGCGATGGAGCAAATAGACCATCGCCCATAGGTGACGCCCTTCCTCGACGTTCACCTGGAAGAGATTTCTCATGTCGTAAAGCGAAGGCGCAGTCTTTCCCAACAGACGCTGTTGCTCGACGGAAGCGGGTTCTGTGTCACCTTGGGTGACAATGATGCGGCGCAGAGTCGAACGATATTCTCCAGGAACGTCCTGCCAGGCTTGTTCGCCCATGTGATCGCCGAAATGAATTTTGCGATCCCCGTCGCGTGGAACCAGGAAGATACCCCAGCGATAGTCGGGCATGCGCACGTACGCGAAGTTCGCCCATCCGTCGCGATCGACGCTGATGGCGGTGCGCAGATAGACCTGAAGGTCAGTGCTGTCGATCGGGCCAGTCTCGTTCCACCAGCCCAGGAACGCCGGTTGCCAGCGCTCCAGAGCACGCTGCAGCGTGCGGTCCCCAGTGAGATCGACGTTGTTGGGAATCAATTGAGAATAATCAATGTTCATGAAGAATCCTTAAGACTCTAGTGAATCCTGGTGTTTGTTTTGTCATTCCGAACGTAGTGAGGAATCCCTACTGAACCAACACTGTCGGGTCGAATAGGGATTCCTCACTTCGTTCGGAATGACAACAGCCACAGTCTTACACACGTTCCCAATTAAACTTCGCCTTGTTGCCGCTGCCGTACACCTTGAGCGCGCCCGTGCTTCCCACTGCGTTGGGACGGATGAAGATCCAGTTCTGCCAGGCAGACAGACGCCCGAAGATCCGCGTCAGCATTGACTCGGGTTGCGCAAAGCGCAGATTGGCTTCGAGACCGGTGAGCGCGTCCGGCGAGAGCGCCACTCGGGATTCGATGGCCAGGCGTAGCTCGTCGGCCCAATCGAGATCGTCGGGCGCTGCGGTCACTAGGCCGTGTTCAAGAGCCTGTTCGGCTGAGAGCTTCTTGCCTATGAGGGAGCGAAGGCCGTCAATCTTTTTCTGGTCGCCGTAGAAGCGTGAGGCCAGTCTCGATGTTCCAGTAACTGAATCCAGCAGCGAGCATGGTAGAGACGCAGTATGCTGCGTCTCTACGGTGGGAGCGAAGTTCATCTCAGATAACACAATAAATGTCGATGCCTGATTGTCAGGATTGTTCAGCATGTAGCTGCGATCACATGCCAGGGCTAGTTCCATCAGGGTTCCGGTGAAGCAGGAGCCTTCCTCGATCACGGCGTACATCGAGCGCGATGAGACGTCGAGCCGCGATAAGGTGCTGCGAAGCATATTGATCGCTTCGCGCACAAACCAGTTCGAGCGATGTTCGACAAGCTGACGGTCGATTTCGAGCAATGCGTCGGCATTGCCGCTGGTCTTGATGAGCCATAAGCCGAGCTCGAGTTCATTGGTGCGAAGACTCAGGATCGCGTCGTCGAGTTCGCGGGCCATTTGCAGGGGCCACCAGCTTGCCCCCGCTTTCCGGATGTCATCGAGAGCCTTAGCTGTAACGGATTCGGGAGCGCGCACGGTGATGGTTGCCGTGCGTCCCTCGCGATTGAAGATCACATCGACATACTCGTAGTGATAACCATGCTCGTCGATGCTGCGCTTCAGCGGCGTGAGCTCGACTCCAGGTTCATTCTGCGGACGATCGCTCTGCTTCGCCAGTTCCTGAGCCCGCTTCTGAATGTGTTCATTCCACTGCGCCGGCCTCACCACCTCATCGACCAGGCGCCAATCTTTCGCACGCTGTCCCTGAATGCCTTCGGGAACGGTGCAGAAGATGTCAGCAAGATCGCGACGGACTTTCCGCTTATCGATCACGCGCGTGAGTCCTCCCGTTCCGGGAAGTACGCCAAGCAGCGGGAGTTCAGGCAGGCTCACCGCCGAAGATCGGTCGTCGATAAGAACGATTTCGTCGCAGGCGAGAGCCAGCTCGTATCCTCCGCCCGCCGTCGTCCCGTTGCAGGCTGCGAGAAATTTGATCCCTGAATTTCGGCTGGCGTCCTCAATCCCATTTCGGGTCTCGTTGGTGAATTTGCAGAAGTTCACTTTCCAGGCGTGAGAGGAGCTGCCCAGCATGTAAATGTTGGCGCCGGAGCAGAACACGCGCTGCCGCGCGCTGGTGAGCGCCACCGCACGAACCTCCGGATGCTCGAAGCGGATGCGCTGCAGGGCATCGTGCAGCTCGATGTCAACGCCCAGATCGTAGGAATTGAGTTTGAGCTTGTACCCCGGACGGATGCCTCCATCTTCCCTGGTGTCCATCACCAGAGTCGCAACCGGCCCGTCGAACTTGAGCTGCCAATGTTGGTAGCGGGAAGGATGGGTCTGAAAGTCCACCAATTGCGTCTGCTTTTCCGGATCCAGAACGAGCGCAGTATCCATTGCCAAAAGCTCCTGCCAATCAGAATAAAGATGCACTATACAGCATGTCAAGGCTTCATAGGCTTAGCCACCGAATGCAGAAAATGTACTATGGTGCATTTAGGGGGGCGAGACTTACGAGGTTGCGGAAAACTCTTGTGGAAATTGAATGGAGGCGAACCCTGCTCATTTAAGAGGTCACCGCACGGTAAGGTCCGGGATTCCCTGTTATTTCGCTGCTAGTGGTATTCAGACTCCAGGGAAAGTCCTTGTAACTCTAATCTTGCCGGAGAGTTAGCGCGAAATTCCCTGGAATCCCTGATGAGTTCCCTCAGTGCGGAGCTAATTTCACGGATTTTGGGCACAATTTGAGGTTTTCGGGCTTCATGCGCGAAAAATTCGTTGCAAAATTCGCTGAAGCAGGGAATTGAAGCTACAGGACGTTTCACAATCTTCCACGTCGTCACTACGCGCAGCCGCCTTGACATCGATCGTTTTCCACAGCATTTTTCCGCAGGCTGCTAAGTGTGATTTGTCATCTTCCGGCGTCATAACTGCTAGCCAGGCGATGCCTAGATCCCACGAATAGAATGCTTTGCTATGTTCGAGCGCTATACGGAAAAAGCGCGGCGCGTGATCTTCTTTGCGAGATATGAGGCCAGCGAGTTTGGTTCGCCCTATATCGAGAGCGAGCATATGTTGCTAGGACTGTTACGGGAAAACAAAGCGCTCGGGATACGCGCGATTCCGCATTTTGGAGCCGAGTCCATCCGGCAAGAGATCGAAAAGGCAACACTGAAGCGGGAGCGTATCCCCACCTCGCAAGATCTTCCCTTAAGCAACGAGTGCAAGCGCGTGCTCGCCTACGCGGCCGAAGAGGCCGAGCGGATGAATTACCGATACATAGGAAGCGAACACCTGCTGCTCGGCCTCCTGCGCGAGCAGGCATGCCTGGCCGCACGGCTGCTGCAGGAACGGGGTGTGACGCTGGAGACTGCGCGGCCCATCGTCCGCGACACTCCCGATAATTTTCTTAACTCGGTCGAACCCAGCGGCGGGACAGTGGGTGGAGCAGGAACTCCACGAATTCGTCCAGAGACGCGCGTGGTGATGCGCAGATCGATCATCTTTCAGAACGAAGCCGACGATGCCAATCTAGGCGAGACATTTTCGATCGACGTCCCGCGCGTGGGCGACGAAGTAGTTATTCGCGAAAGTCGCGCCCGTGTCACTCGCGTGGTCTATCACTATGAAGACGCTGAATACGAAATCGAGGGACGGAAAGCGAACTTGAAACCGGAGAAAGTTGTCGTGTATCTGCGTTTTCTTGAGAAGTAAGAGCGTAGGGCGCGCGTCGGTCCTTGGAGTAGGGGTTTATCAAAAGTACTAATCCTTCATCGTTCACTTCTTGAGATCAAGGTTAGATCTGGCCAATGGTACTCTCCGATCTAGTTAAGAGAATCATTTCTTGCCGGTCCGAACCGCCTTAAGGCCACGGCGAAGTTCTTTTACCAGGTCTTCATCAGTGGATTGGGCTACGTGGACAGGTTCAGCGGCACCTGCTTCGCGTCCAAGCCATTTGCTCAGTTCCTCCGGATTGGCCGTCATGTTGCGGCCTTTGCGTTCGAGTGGCATTCCATCCTTTGCCCAGCGCTGGGCGACGGCAACTGGCTGACCCAGATACTTGGCAATGGCTTGCCAGCCTGTGATCTCTGAGGATTGTGTCGTCTGTGCCTTTTTCTGGGCCACTGACTTAGCTCGTGCATTCTTGCCGAGTGTGTCCGACTGTCTCATCTGGAAGCTCCTGCATCAGAGCGTCGTCTGTTCCAGTCTTGAGGCGGAAGGGCAACTCCCCAGATGTTTTCCGGAGCTCGCAGCTCTACGCCAAATTGTGACAAATCATGGTTCACGAACACCACGGCTGCCTGGGCGGATTTGCCTGTTAGATGGACATGGAGAATCACGTGATCTCCCAACTTCAGCGGAGCAACAGTAGTAAGTAACGCGCCATGAAGATTAACGGTAATAGTCTTCCCGGCGTATCGGAAGCTCTCCCCAGGCACTTCCATAAGTACATCGAGTGCTACAAGCACATCGGTTGCTACGCGAGTGCTACGACGCGACTCGGAGTGTTTCTCCTCAGTCATAAAGGACTTGAATTGGGCTCTATCAGCAGATGAACAGAATCTGGTCGCGACATGCTGCATCCTGCTGCTTCTTGCGAAGTTAGCCGCTTCCGGGTTTAAAAGTCACTGAGACATGGGTGTGGTCGATGCTCGTGCTTGCAGTTCGTCCGACTCACTCTTTTTCCATTTGCGGTAAACATTCGCGACAGCCAATGTCCAAAATGGAACTGCGTCAACGACGGGTAGGAGCTTGGTGCAGAAGGATGGCAGAAACTCCCAATGCCAGCCGAGGAGACGAACCAGAATTCCTGCGAGAGCGAGGTCGAGTACATCGTCCGCCGGCGATAACGCGCCTTCGCTGAACAAGGGGAATAGCGCGATTTGAAGTGCGTCAGCAACTATGGCCAGCAACATAGCCGTTCTGAACCTGGATCGTGTTGAGAGCCAGACGTCGTCAGGTGTCGCTATATCGTCTGCTGGAATTCGAGCTACTTCTTCCTGTGTTGCCTTCACCTTCGGATTCCTTTAGCCGGTGCCGGCTTCTGAGTACAACGGTCGTGGCGGGCAGAGGCAATTTGCCCGATTAGATGATTGCCGCCTCCTCTCGGAAGCCCTTCATCGGTAGCTGAACAAATAAAGGCAGTGGACCTGTAAGCCGAATTCTGTATCCCGGCGAACCGGGATGACGATCATTCCTCTAGGCGTGACATTGCTGCCGCGCTCGTGCGACCTACCCGAAGGTTCTAACGCGCCGAGCCGGTGCGTGTCCGCCGAGGCGGACTCCCTTCCTATTTGGTCTTGCTCCGTGTGGGGTTTACCCTGCCCTGAACATTGCTGCTCAAGCGGTGCGCTCTTACCGCACCTTTTCACCCTTACCTTCCCGGCGAACCGGAGGCGGTATGTTTTCTGTGGCACTGGCCGTCCCCCGGTCCCGCATAGCGGTATCGGGGTCCCGGACGTTATCCGGCACACTGCTCTATGGAGTTCGGACTTTCCTCCCCGGCAAGCCGGGGCGACCGTCCGGTCCACTTGCCTCTGTATCTATTATAGCTTCCGGTATAGCTTCCGGGTCGCACGTGGAACCGGGCGCCCTCGCCCGTGTGCTTCGCTTATTTTTTGATTTCGCGATTTGGTGATTTCTTAGATCACGAAATCACCAATCCCATCTGCCTCCTTTCCGGGCGTTGACCACAGCCTAGGACCAGGCGTAACTTGGTCCCATCTAAGCGAAGCTTCTCTCGCGCTGCGATCCCGCACCCGCGAGTTTCCCTTTCACCCCCAACCTCGAAAGGAGCGCTTCATGTTTACCAGAGTCGTTGAAGTAACCACCAAAAACGGTAAAGCAAAAGAAGTCTGCAAGACGATTCAGGAAAAGGCATTGCCCATTCTGAAGAGCCAGAATGGATTTGTGGACGAGATTACACTGGTCTCCACCAGCAATCCCAATATCGTCCTCGCCCTGAGTTTCTGGAGGACCAGGGAAGATGCGCAGCAGTATCACAACCAACAGTTTTCCAATGTTACCAACCTGATCCGCAGTCACCTGGAGGGCGAACCCAAGGTCGAAACGTTCGATGTCGATACCTCGACCACCCACAAGATCGCGGCTGGGAAGGCAGCGTAATCAGGGGACTGACAATTTAGAAAGAGTCAAAAAAGGGCGGCGGCGATGCCGCCCTTTGTATTGAAGGCGGCAGTCGGTATTCAGCCATCCGCGCCCAGCAGCTTTCCTGAAACAAACACAAATCAATTCCCGTACACTTAAGCGAGCCACTCAGGCCCGCTCGCAATGAATATCGGTGAAGCCATGCGCATCGCCCTGCAGTCGTTATGGGCGAATAAGCTCCGCTCAGTCCTTACGCTTCTGGGAGTGGTAATCGGTGTGTCTTCGGTGATCGCCGTCGTCACCTTTGTGAACGGGATCAACAGTTACGTGGCGGAGAAGGTGTTCAATCTTGGCGCCGACGTCTTCATTGCCAACAAACAAAAGAACGTCATCACCAACTTCGAAGACTACATGACCGGCCAGAAGCGCAAGAACCTGGAGCTGGCCGACTACGATGCGGTGCGCGATGAATGCACCGAGTGCAAGGTGATCGGCGCGTCGCTTTACAAACTCGCGGGAGTAGTTAAGTTCTCACAGGAGTCGAGCGCCGATACTCAGATCCGTGGTTGGACGCCGTCGATGGGGCGAATCTATGACCTGGATGTGGTGAATGGCCGCAGCATCACCGACGCCGACGAGCGTTCCGCGACCCAAGCGGTCGTGATCGGCCATGACATTCTGGAGAACCTAGTGGGCGCCACTGATCCAATCGGAAAAGAGATCCGGGTTGATGGCGAAACCTACACCATCGTGGGCGTTGGCAAGAAGGAAGGCAAAACGCTGGGGCAGAGCCGCGACAACTGGGTGATGATGCCCATTACCACGTTCCTGCGGAAATACGGAGTGCACGCCAACAGCATTCGTATTTGGGGAAAAGGATTCGATGTTGGCACTCCGCTCGTCAATGCGATGGACCAGGTGCGCGTGATTCTGCGGACCAGACGGCATGATGCGCCGGGCGCGCCGGACAGCTTTGAAATCGAAACCAACGAGAGCTTTATCAGTCTGTGGTCGAGCATCAGTCAGAATTTTTTCATTGTGACCATCGCGATCGCCTCGATTTCTCTGATCGTGGGCGGCATCGTGATCATGAACATCATGTTGGTCTCGGTTACCGAACGGACGAGGGAAATTGGTATTCGCAAGGCCCTGGGAGCCAAGCGCAGCGATGTGTTGAGTCAGTTCCTGATTGAGTCGGGCACCATGGCCCTGGTGGGGGGCATTATCGGCACGCTGGGCGGAGTCTTCATCGCGAAGACAGTTACGCTGCTGATCGGGATGCCGTCAGCCATTGCGTTGTGGGCGGTTGGAGCTGCATTGCTCGTCTCCGCCAGCGTGGGAATTTTCTTCGGGGTGTACCCGGCGCGAAAGGCGGCGATGCTCGACCCTATCGTGGCGTTGAGGTCGGAGCTATAGCACATGCTTAAGCGAGATCATGTCGATACCATCACCATGGCCATGGACACCATCGCCAAGAACAAGCTTCGTTCAGCTTTGACGGTGCTTGGGATCGTCATCGGGGTGATGACAGTCATTGCCATTTCGTCAGTGGTCCGCGGTTTGAACTCGCGCATTCAGGAGCAGGTGGCGGAGTTTGGGACAAATGTGGTTTGGGTGTATCGCTTTGATGTGTTTCAGTTTGGACGGCCTTCCACGGAACTATTGACCCGTAAAGAGCTGTCGCTCGACGATGCTGAGGCCCTGCGGGATTTACCCCATGTGAGCGCGGCGGCCGCTGGTGTGCGGTACGTCAATCCGATGTTTGGGGCCGGACTCTACTCCGTGAAGTACAAAGGACGAAAGGTCTCCAACACGATTTTGGAGGGAGACTCGGCTCAGTGGAAGGAAGTTTACGATCTCGGGCTTAAAGAAGGCCGGTTCTTTACTCCAGAGGAGGATGAGCGAAGGGCAAACGTCATCACTCTTGGCCATGACACCGCTGAAGAACTGTTTGGCGAAGAGTCGGCGCTGGGTAAAGAACTGAACATCGAAGGCGAGCTGTACACCGTAATCGGCGTTGCGGATAAGCGAAAATCGGGATTGGGTGGAGGAAAGAATCCCGAGGACAATATGATCTGGTTTCCTCTCCACACCTTTAAGAAGATTCACCCTGAACTGAAAGACCACTGGATCAGCGTGAAGGCAGACTCACACGAATCAGTGGAAGCGGTGAAAGACGAAATCCGGGAGACTCTGCGGCGGCGGCGCCACGTGAAATTCAATCAACCCGACAATTTTGCCATTTTCACCCCGGATTCTCTCTCCGAGCTGTGGAACCAACTCACCGGAGGCATCTTCATCTTCATGTTTGCCGTGTCCAGCGTCGGCCTGATGGTTGGGGGCGTGGGCGTGATGAACATCATGCTGGTGTCTGTGACCGAGAGAACGCGCGAGATCGGCGTGCGCAAGGCCATCGGAGCCACCAAGCGCAACATTCTCTTCCAATTCACGCTCGAGGCAATCACTCTTTGTGCCATCGGCGGATTCATTGGCATCGTGATTGGCGGAATCATTACCTGGTCGATCCGCGCCGCCTTTGCGTCGTTGCCGGCAACTATGTCGGTGTACTGGACGGTGGCAGCGTTCAGCGTTTCCTGCTCCATTGGCCTCGTGTTTGGGATTTATCCAGCATGGAAAGCCGCGAATCTGGACCCGATCGAGGCGCTGCGGTACGAGTAAGGGCTGTACTTTGTGCAGATGGCCCCCGGCTGAAATAGCGAAGGGCGGGAGCTATCGCGAGGCGGCTGTTTAGCATCGAATCTGAGGCCTATCGGGTTAACTGCTGCCACTTCCCGCATGGAACGCTATATCTGTATCCACGCGCACTTCTACCAGCCACCACGGGAGAATCCGTGGTTGGAAACGGTGGAACTGCAAGATTCTGCCTATCCCTTTCACGATTGGAACCAGCGCATCACCAGCGAATGCTACGCGCCCAATGGCGCTTCACGTCTGCTCGACGGCGAAGGTTACATTCGTGCCATCACAAACAATTACTCCAAGATCAGTTTTAACTTTGGTCCGACGCTGCTTTCGTGGTTGGAGACCCAGGAACCCGAGGTCTATCGCAGCATCCTGGAGGCCGACCAGCTAAGTCAGCAGAAGTTCTCCGGACACGGATCGGCCATCGCCCAGGCATATAACCACATGATTCTGCCCCTGGCGAACAATAACGATCGCTACACGCAGATCTATTGGGGAATCCGCGATTTCCAGTCGCGCTTTCAGCGAATGCCCGAGGGCATGTGGTTGCCTGAAACCGCAGTTGACTTGCAGTCGCTGGACGTCATGGCGCAGATCGGGATCAAGTTCACGATCCTTTCACCCTACCAGGCATGGCGCTTTCGGCGCATCGGGGCTCGGGCTTACCGCGACGCCAGCGGCGGGAAAATCGATCCAAGTCGTCCTTACCTGGTTCGCTTGCGCGACGGGCGCAGCATAACCGTTTTTTTCTACGACGGTCCTATTTCCCAGGGGGTCGCTTTCGAGCGCCTGCTCGATAGCGGCGAGCAGTTTGCACAGCGCCTGGCAGGTGGTTTCGTAGATACGCGCGACTGGCCTCAACTGATGCACATCGCCACGGATGGCGAGAGCTATGGGCACCATCATGCCCATGGAGATATGGCGCTGGCATACGCCTTGTCATATATCGAAGACAAAGGCATCGCGCGACTCACGAATTACGGTGAATATCTGGAGAAATATCCCCCTCAGCACGAAGTCCAGATTGCTGAGAACAGCTCTTGGAGCTGCTCTCATGGTGTGGGACGCTGGCGCGAAGATTGCGGCTGCAACTCCGGTCGAGCGGGATGGAACCAGAGCTGGCGTGCGCCACTCAGGCAAGCGCTGGACTGGCTTCGAGATACTGCGATGCCGCTGTACGAGCAGCGCGCGCGCGCGTTCTTCACTGACGTTTGGAAGGCTCGCAATGAATACATCGCGTTGATTCTTGATCGTTCGGAAGATAAGGTCGCCCGCTTTTTTGCCGAAAACGCCTCTCGCGAACTCTCACGGGAAGAGCGCGTAAGCGCGCTGGAGCTGCTGGAGATGCAGCGTCACGCCATGCTCATGTACACGAGCTGCGGATGGTTCTTCGACGAAATCTCGGGTATCGAAACGGTGCAGGTAATTCAATATGCCGGCCGGGTGATACAGCTTGCCCAGAAGCTACTCTCTGCAGAAGAAGGCAACGCCATTGAAGGCGGATTTCTCGATCGTCTGTCGCAAGCAAAGAGCAATCTGCCGGAACACGGCGATGGCGCCCAAATCTATCGCAAGTTCGTGAAACCCACAGTGGTTGGACTGGAACAGGTAGCTGCGCACTACGCTATCGGCTCGATCTTCGAAACCGGCGCTGCGAAGTACTGCTACAGCATCGATCCCAGCGACTATCGCACATTCATTTCAGGCAAGAGCCAGCTCGCGGTAGGTCGCGCGCAGATATGTTCGCGCATCACGCAAGAATCGGAGCAGTTCACCTTCGCCGCGCTTTACATGGGCGATCACACGCTGAGCGCCGGAGTGCGAAAAAATGGAGGAGAAGAGGTTTATCAAAATACGTTAGAGGAGCTGCAAACGGCCTTCTCCCGAGCCGACGTTCCCGGCATAATCCGAGTTCTGGATCAGAGCTTTGGCGGCGCAATCTATTCGCTTAAGTCTCTATTCCGCGATGAACAGCGGCGCATTCTGGGTCATATCCTTGAGTCATCGTTGCAGGAGGCTGAGTCCGGCCTGGGAGTCATATACGAACATCATGCTCCGATGATGCGCTTTCTCTCAGATATGAAGTATCCTCGGCCAAAAGTGCTTAGTCTGGCTGCGGAATTCGCCATCAATGCTTCGTTGCGGCGCGAATTTCGCGCAGAGTTTCTAGATCTGAGTGAAGTGAAAAACCTGTTGAATCAAGCCAAGGAGGAGGGCGTCCAGCTTGACTGCGCCGGCCTCGCCTATGTAACGGGACGCAAGCTTAATGATCTGATGCTCGAGCTTCACCGGCGGCCGTTGAATTTGGGTTTATTGCGAAAGATCCGGCAGCTGCTCGATGTCCTTAAAGAATTGCCACTTACTGTCAACCTTTGGAAGGTTGAGAATCTCTACTATGAGATGTCGCGCAGTACTTATCTGCAATTGATAAATGACACC